>ERZ1463038.935-NODE-935-length-10372-cov-12.526800_pt1 | contig 10372 bp, 15 predicted proteins | sample MGYA00564479_ERZ1463038 | MGnify/ENA primary metagenome ERZ1463038 (study PRJEB39244, sample SAMEA3635134) | Helicobacter pylori | study: EMG produced TPA metagenomics assembly of PRJEB11511 data set (Assembly of a 5300-year-old Helicobacter pylori... | reverse complement strand
GTGTCGTCCGCACCGTCCCCTTCATTAACCCACGCCACCGGTGACAGGCCAGGACTACTCGTGGTGCAGCTCAGCGTTCTACTTCGGCCAGCTCGTGTTTGAGTAGTAAGTGCTAAAACAAAGAATTTTCGGATCCTGCTGAATCACTCGACTTCAGCCCGGCAGTGTGGCTTCTCCATAAGGCGCCCATCAAGACCTTCGTCGGGATCTCGATCCTTTGCTGGGGCGTCGTGATGATGTCGATGGCGGCCGCCAACAAGTACGCCAGTTCCCACACAGGTAAACTGTGTACAAGCTGATACAGGCCCACTCCAGCTTCGTTGGTATGGTCATCGTGCGCGTTGTGGTGAGTCTACTGCGTCGAGTTCGATGGCAGTGGCAGTCCCGCAGCCGTTTTGCTGACTCGGGAATCCAGCTGGGCATGGCGGAGGGAGCGGTAGCACCTGCCTTCGTTCTGCTTATCTCGTTCTGGTACGCGGGGTGGCAGCGTATGTGAGAGGGGCACGCCGTCTGACACCAAGTCGCTGCAGGTACAAAAAGCGCGAACAGCCCCTTCGGTCCGTCCGGTGTCCTGCAGCTTATTTCACTGCACCAAACCTAACTAGAATATGCTCTTCAGAATCGCTTGCTTCGTATCTGCCAACGCCATGGCCCAAATTGTTGGAGGATTACTGCTGTACGGGTGCGGCTCCATCAAAGGCGCCAGCATCGCCGGTTTCCGAATCTCCTACCGTGAGTTAGAACGATAGCTGGTATTCTAAGACTACTGAGCTGAGATCAGTGGTCTGATCAGTGATCGCCGGCGCAATCACGGTACGCGCTGTGGGCATTTCCAGTTTCATCGACTCAACAAAGGCTTCCGCGCGCACAGATTGTTCTGGGCGTGATCTTCATGATCATTGTACCACTTTCTCCTGCCACCGCTTGGTTCCTCACGCCCGAAGAGCGAACGATCGCCGTGAAACGCGTCGCCAGCGAGCACGCGTCCGGGGAGCACTCGAACTTCAGCTGGCCGCAAGCTTATGCCACTTTCAAGGATCCCAAGGTTTGTTACAGAAAAATTGGAGCCCACATGATTCACACTGAGGACTGAGTCTCCTGCAGCTTTACCTGATCTTCCTCTGGTCGTTCTTCGTCTGCATCACCTCAGTAGTTAATTTTGGGTCGATCGTCATATCGGGCTTTGGATTCAATCCGTTCCGTACGATCCTCGTCGGTTTGCCCGGACCGGCGATTCAACTCGCGACCATTTGGGTGAGCCCCGCTCAGACGCTCGAACCACTTCAGCGCAACGCTCACCACTTTTGAACGTACTTGTTTGCCAGATCGGTGTCGCTGCCGTTGCCGTTTTTCCCAACCAGCGAGGACTTGTTCAGACTGCCTTAATATCGGTACCACTTGCCGGAGTCATCGTTATGAAGACGCTGCCGTACGAACACCGATGGGCTTTAACCGGCGCCTGTGAGTCTCCGCTCTACGATAGGCTACGCACAATCTCATAATTCATGTTCCAGATTGGATGGCGACATGCAACAGCTCGGTGTTCGTCATCAACATGTCCCTCATCAGCAGCAACTTCAAGGGACACACCCGGAAGACCATCGTGTCGGTGGCGTACTTTATTGGGTCAGTGACATCCACAGCCTAAATCCGGGCTTTACTGATAAAAGTTTTGTACAGCTACTGTGTCGGGTGTATCGCCGGTGTGTATCCGTCCCCGTTGAGGTCAGCGCACCCCGTCCTGACGTCGACGCTCACAGGACCGCAACTGTTCATCTCCACGGAGTCGCCACTCTACCCGACAGCTATGAGCACTATCATCGGAATGTACTGCTGCTACATCGTCGCCCAACTCGTGTACCGACAGCTCTGTTCGCGGGAAAACAACCGGCGCGATCGTCTCGCGGCGAGCGGGGTCGCGGAGGCGATGGCGCGCCCGGCTGGGGGCGAGGACAATACTACCGACATCGAGAATCTGGCTTTCCGTTACGTTCTCTAGTTTTCGTAGTCTGTGTGGGGGTAGGGGTCGTGTGCTGGGTATCCTGGGTGCTGCAAAACGTGTGTCACGTCACATTTGCTCAAGCCTGCCTGCGATTTTACCGCCCCTGCGTTCTTGCCCCCCTTCTAGTTACCACCACCTGAGGCCTGAGTACTGACAGCCGTAGGACATCGGCTCTTGTGTGCGCAGCCGATCATCTGGCCAATCGGACGCGTACTCGGATGTTGCTCCGACAGCGCGTTCTGCTTTGCAGCCCTGTGAGCGCCGCTGTCCAACATCTTGCTCATATGGAGACGCAGGGCGCACCGTATGCTTCAACTTCGCAGGTGGCGGCAGCAGCAGATCACGATCTCGCGCCTGGTGAGCTCAGCGCAGCTGCTCGGCTCCTCTCCGCCTCGCTCGCTGACCTGCCCAAGCTTCAGGACGCAATCGTCGGTCACGGAAGGATCGTCCTTGTGATACATGTTCGCTCTCACGTATTCAACGCATCCGAGCTCAGCTGACCCCGTTGAACTCAAAGGCAGGAGGCACAAGCATCTCTGTACTATCCCGGTGAAAGGGGAGCCGTGCTCGGGGTGCAGCGCACGATCCAGGCCATGTACATTCACTATCGCGCCCACGCAACGCGTTCGGAAGCCCGCTGTGCCCGCTCCTGAGGGTGGCGTTCCGCACGCGACCTCGCCGGCGGAGTCGCAAAGCCCTGGCTTCCAACTACCCGTGAGCCATCCAGCACTAGTCTTGAAGTGCAACTCTGACCTGCGTATGTGTGGTTCAGTTTGCTGGATCCGGTCCTATGCCGTTTGATTCATCTGGCTCTGTGGCCGGGTCTCTACAGTCGAGCTTCACCTCAGAGGCCCCTCCTGCGTTACCATTACCAGTAAGAGGACGACCGATCATATCATCTCAGGAGCTGAGTCCTGTCCCCAGGCTTCTGCCAGAGCCGCGGCTGCAAGTGGTCTCGCTGGCATCTTTCGAGAGCTGCGAACGTTGCGGCTCCAGGAGGATGGGATCCTGGACCTAGTTACGCACGAGCCTGGAGCTCATGTGAGACTTTCTTACCTTACATGGATTTAATACAGATGACTCACATGCCGCTCTCTGGTTGCTAGACTGCAGACGACCCGCCACTGGACGCCGAGAACGGCGACGAGCAGGATCACTTCCTGAGTTCAGGGGCGTTCTCCGACTTGACACTCACAGAGAAGGAGGCTCAGAACTCGGCGAGCCCAGTCGCTCTATCGTTCCGTCAGCTTTCGAATGATTCTCGGATGCCTGTGTTCTTCGTTCGCAACCCGAACCCCCTCCTATGTACGTCCGGCGCGACTGATCTGCCTGGATGACCTTGCACTGATTGCTTAACAAAATACTTCCTACCTCGGTCTTGCTGCTATTGTACCTACCAGACGGAAAGGCACAAGCTGCTGGCCGGGACTTCTGGTCCAAGGTTTGCGCGCTCCTCGGTCCCGAGTGGCCGCCGAGGCTCTACGAAATGTGAGTATTAGAGGGAGGCATAATAATTGCGGTCGACTGACGAAGTTTACTCGCGAAGCTTCCGCAAGACCTCGTTGCCCGCGCTCCCCATAATCAACGGCGCGAGACTGGACGCCGCTTTCAACGATCCGGAAAGGGTCGGAAGTAATCCATATTCACTCCTCGGAAGTCTTCTCGCCCACTGCACTACATATGTGAGTGCCGATTGCGGCCGAAGCGTCGTCTCCCCCCACTGACAACCCGACGCCACCAGGTCCCCGAGATCCGGCAGCACCACAAGCACGTATGGGCGCAAGTGCTCCTCTCACTCGAAGAGGAGTACCGCCAGCCACGCCTGCAGACCCTCCAGCTCGCCCTTATCGTCATCTCCTCGCGGCCCCCGGTCAACACGGGACAGAACACGATCGCGATGGCGCGCGTCTTGGGCGCGGCCCAGCTCCTCGGTCTACACATCGACCCGTCGAGCTGGCGACTTCCGCAGTGGGAGCGGAGCCTGCGGAAACGTATCTGGTGGAGCTTGGTTGTGCACGATAAGTTCCGGGCCCTGCTCTATGGGCGGCCGAGCAAGTACGAATCCTTCCTCATTGCACGGATCAAACTGTCGCTGACCCACCAATGCTAGTGCGCACTCCTCGAACTATAATGTTCCGGTGCCAACGCTGTCGGACGTGGACTCGGACCACCCGCTTTCGGGGGCAGACCTCGACTCCATGAAGGCGTTTATCGCCACTTGCCAGTTGACGGTCATCCTCGAGTGAGTAATTTCCACCGCATCACTAAGAAAGAAACCCTGACCCCCACCCGTCGCTGCAGCAATATCCTCACAGAGTTCTTCACCGTCCACGCCGCGCAGCTCACCGGCAACGCACGCCTCAAGGTCTTGGAGGGGATCACGGCGGACCTCGAGGCATTCTCCAGTGTTCTTCCCCGCAGTCTACGTATCTTTTCAGATACAGAGGGCATCTCTGCATCGCCTTTAGCGACTGGCGTCCGTGAGCTCATTCCTGCTCGCCGAGAATGTGGCGACGAGGCTGACTGGGCGACGAGTGCAGGTTCGTTTCAGCTCTCGCAGCTAGGAATAAGCGTCGTGTTGATGAGGCTTACTATCGAGTCCATCGATGCGACGACACGATGGCAGCTCGCCGCGACCCTGCACGCTGCCTTCAGTGTCACCTCGTCCATCGTCGACTTCCTCGAGGGACTTGCACTGGCGGAATGCTCGCTCTTCTGGATGCCATGTAAGGGAGACAATCATAACACTGCAAGACTTTCACTGAATTCCCTAAACTTCAGACTCGTCCTACCACATCAGCAACGCCGCCTCGCTGATCCTCCGCACCACCCTCCGCGCGAAGTCGATCGACCCGGACCTGCGCACCTCCTGCGGCACCCTCCTCTCCCGCCTCATGATCTCACTCACGACGCACCACCATAACTCGAGCTGGGACGTCGCCTCGCACGCGCTCGACCGGATCGCCACGCTCCTCGAATCCGTCCAGCGCGAGCTACCAGAGATGGCGCCGCTGCTCCTTTTATTCTGCCCTCTACCGCCGACCGCCGGTGCGTGTCATCTGCCAAGTCCTCTGGTCTACGAGCTGACGGACTTGAGAGTTGCAGCTGAACCGGCTGGCGAGTCCCCCGGGTCGTTCGGCATGATGGGCGACGAGCTGCTCTCCAACGGTGATCCGCTGTGGTGGATGTCAACGGGAATCGCAACGATGCCGGATGGGTTTGGAGGGACCTTGAGTGGGTTCGGGGACGACGCTTGGATGGGGTTCTACGGGCAGAATTGACGGCCTGCGTTCGATCCAGCAGCTCTCGGCATAGGGGAATTCCACAGACCTGGTATCCAGACAGCCACCTACTCTCTCAGATCCACCACGGATCCCACGACCATGAACCAGGTCTCCATCCACGCGCTCTCCCACCTCTCGCCGGGTTTCTCCGTGCCCTCGAGCACCTCCCGCACGATCGCTTCCGTCTCGCACGGGTGCAGAAACCACGCGGGGGTGCCCAGGGTTGGGTGATCGGCCTGCGATAGAAACGGGTTTGGGTGGGGTTCGTCGTCGTCCGCGGAGTCGGGCGAGAGCGTCGTGAACGGGTACGAAGGGGTCGCGGAGCGGGAGTGGAAGACGGAGGACGCGAGGAGGGACGTGAGGGAGAGGGGGGCTCCACCTGCGAAGAAACAGTTTAGCTGAAAATCAGAAACGCGTGCACTGTAACGGCAACGCACTCGATTGGTGCGCGGTGAAGTGTAGGACGGGCACGCGGAACGTCGCAGAGAGGCAGACGCTCAGGGTGACCGTACAGCTCGTGCGTGCGAGCACGGGGAGCGCTGCCGAGTCCACCTCGTGCACTTCAGACTCCGCGTCGTCCTCGTCGTCCGCGACGCACGGCGCGTCCATCCATCTCACGACCTTCCGCTCGAGGAAGCCGAATCGGGCAGCTTGCTGTGAGAATTCAAGCTCATCAGTGCTCAGATCTCGAAAGAGCAGCGGAACGGGCGCACTGGATGCTCACGCCATGTCCAGCCGCTGGTCAGACGAGCTGGCAGGAGGTCGCTAGGCGGCGATGGGGGTACAGTCGCGATCGACTTGCCGGCGGTGTCGAACTGAGCCCTCGAGAGGGTCTGAGGCCAGTTGTGCTTCATTCCATCGCGCTGAGCTCGAGTTGATGGTTCGAAGTCAATCGCCTCGAGCCCAGTCGCTCGCCTTTTGACTCCTTGCCACACCAACGCTCAAGTGCTCCGCCGCGTTACCGTTCTTCCAGACTGTAGGGCTTCCTGGACTCTATCGAACCGTGACTCGGACTGACCGGCTGACTCGGTCGCGACGCTCAGAGCTTGGAGCCAGGTGCGTCTCCCGCTCAACGCGCCCAGCCTTGACTCACTCTTACCCAGTGCATGCTCTTGCGCCCCGTCTTCCTGTCCAGATCACTCCGCCAGTCGCTTCCATCCACCCTCGCCGTTCTCAGACCCCACCGCGTCGGCCCGGCCTTCCCCACCTACCGAAAAATGTCGGCCTCTGCTCCCGTCGACGCCGCAGGCGCCGCGCCAGTCGACGTCCCAAACCTGCAGCTCGACACCGTCACGGGCGAGATGGTTAGCAAGAGGTCCGTCTGGGAGCGCTTGCGCGCGCGCGCGCGGCTCGGTCCTGCGGTCGCTGAGCGCACTTTTCTCCCGCAGCGAGCTCAAGAAGCGCCAGAAGCTGAGGCAGAAGGCCGCCGAGAAGGCCGCCAAGGTGCGCTCTTGTTCCGCTGCCTGGACCGCATCTGGACTGACGGGTGGTCACAGGACGCCGAGAAGCCCGCTGCCCCAGAGAAGAAGAAGGTCGAGGCCGCCGAGCCCGAGGAGGAGCTCACGCCCAACGTACCCCGGCCCTAGCTTGCTTGAAAGCCCGAAGCTAACCCCTGGTCTCTGCAGCAATACTACGAGATCCGCTCGCGCGCGATCCAGAAGCTGCGCGCGATCCCGACCGCCGAGCGCACGCTCACGACGCCGTCGCCGTACCCGCACAAGTTCCACGTGACGCTCGCGCTGCCGTCCTTCGTCGAGAAGTACTCGAAGGCGATCCCGAACGCGGGGGACCACTCGACGGACGTCGTCAGCCTCGCGGGGCGGATCCACAACATCCGCGTCGCGGGCACCAAGCTGCGCTTCTACGACCTCGTCTCCGAGGGCCAGCGCTGCCAGGTCATGGCCACCGCGAGCGAGAGCGAGTCGCCGGCGGACTTTGAGGCGCTGCACGACATCTTCCGTCGCGGCGACATTGTCGGCGTCACGGGCAAGCCGATGCGCACCAAGAAGGGCGAGCTCTCCGTCTCGCCCTCGACCTTCGTCCTTCTCTCGCCGAACCTCCACCAGCTCCCGCACGGCCTCAAGGACCAGGAGACGCGCCACCGCAAGCGCTATCTCGACCTGATCGTCAACCAGGACCGCCGCGAGGTCTTCGTCAAGCGCGCACGCATCGTCAACTACATTCGCCGCTTCCTCGACAACCTCGGATTCCTCGAGGTGCGCTCTGCTAGCTACCTCATCTACTCACCGTATCCCTGACACTCGTGCGCAGGTCGAGACGCCGATGATGAACATGATCGCCGGAGGCGCGACGGCCAAGCCGTTCGTCACCCACCACAACTCGCTCAACTTGGACCTCTTCCTCCGCGTCGCCCCCGAGCTGTACCTCAAGCAGCTCGTCGTCGGTGGCCTCGACCGCGTTTACGAGATCGGACGCGTCTTCCGCAACGAGGGCATCGACCTCACCCACAACCCCGGTCCGTGCTCCACGCCACAGTCTTTCGAACACTTCCGCTGACTCGGTGTGCCCTCAGAATTCTCCATCTGCGAGTTCTACATGGCCTACGCGGACATGTACGACCTGATGGACCTCACCGAGAGCCTCGTCTCGGGCCTCGTGCAGCACGTCACGGGCGGGCTCAAGGTGTCGTACCAGCCGTCCGGGCCCGACGGCGAGACGCTCGAGCTCGACTTCACCACGCCCTGGAAGCGGTTCGACATGATCGAGGAGCTCGAGGCCAAGACGGGCGTCAAGTTCCCGCCGGGCGAGGAGCTCCACACGGACGAGACGAACAAGTTCCTCCGCGACCTGTGCACGAAGAACAACGTCGACTGCGGCGAGCCGAGGACGAATGCGCGCTTGCTCGACAAGCTCGTCGGCGAGTTCATTGAGAACCAGTGCCTCAACCCGTCCTTCATCGTCGGCCACCCGCAGATGATGTCGCCCCTCGCCAAGGTCCACCGCAGTCGGCCGGGACTCTGCGAGCGCTTCGAGGCCTTCGTCGCCACCCGCGAGATCTGCAACGCCTACACGGAGCTCAACGACCCGTTCATCCAGAAGGCCAACTTTGAGGAGCAGATGAGGCAGAAGGACCTCGGAGACGACGAGGCCCAGGGCTACGACGACACCTTCGTGAGCCACCTTCCCTGTTTGATAGTCGAAGCACATGCTGACGGATGTACTCTCTCCAGATTGATGCGTGCGTCTGAGAGTGGCTATGAGAGTGACGAACTGAGGACTGACCTCGCGCCATTTCGCAGCCTCGAGCACGGTCTCCCGCCGACGGGAGGATGGGGACTCGGTATCGACCGTCTCGTGATGATGCTTACCAACTCTGTACGTATCGATCACGACTTGCCCTGTCCTTTCAAGTTCACTCACTGTCCTTCCATTTCTTCTCAAAGGCCAACATCAAGGTCCGGACGCCCTCGGACGCCCTCAGGACGTGTGCTGACGCCATTTTTCACCGATAGGAGGTCCTTTTGTTTCCCGCGATGAAGCCGGGCCAGGTCACCGGTGCCCAGATCGACACGGACAAGCTCACCTCGTAAATGGAGTGTGGACGGGCCCATTTTTGCAACCTGCCCGCTGCTTTCTACATCCAACAGGGCCTTGACCGGTCACCGGTCACCGGTGAGCACCCTGCGCGCCCAGAACTGCTATAGTCGTGCCAGTGCGACTGTAGTACGAAGCTCGAGGCGATGCTGTGTGCGGCTCCCGCTCGCTGGCGAAGGGGGCTGTGTGATCGGTCACCCCATCGACGCGGTCGAACTCTGCTGAGTTGGCAAGGCGACCCTGTGAACACCCACTCCCATCACTCCGCTCTGGCGCACAGATGGTCGCTCACCCGCGATGGGACAAGTGCCCTCGAGCTCCGCTCCCTCTCCGCCGCCATCTCCATCGCCACCTCCCTTGCCACTGCGGCAGTTCACCCCACTCAAGATGGCCTTTGAGCCTTTCGTTCCCGAGGAATCGAGCGTCGAGACGCTGTCGGCTGCTGCAAAGCCGCGCCGTGCGCCACCGCCCGCCGGCTCCTCAGCGTCGCACGCAAGCTGATCTTTACTCCTTACGCAGGAGACCCAAACCGCGATACTGCAGGCACGTTCAGTGACACCGACGTAGAGCGTCAGCGACCGCCCCGCCACAAAGCGCCTTCTCGAGGCCTCCCTCGCCCACCGGAGAGCAGCATGTCGTCCGACGACGCCGACGCGTCCGAGTCGCTCCCAGACCCAGGCCCCTTCACTCGCCGGAACCACTCTGGCTTCCTCCGCCCTCCGACCCCGCCGTCCCCACCTCGCTCCACCACTCCATCTCGCCGCCACCACCACCAAGCCGACTTCGTCGCGGCGGCGGCGGAGGCGGGCCTGCAGCGACGTCTGTTCGAGCAGGAGAAGGTCGCGCGGAACGGGAACGGAAACGGGAGCGGCAGCATGTCCGTTCTCAGCCTCGGCTCGAGCGCGCCAAACAGCTTCGATGACAACAATGGGGTGTACCCGTCGCACCTGCCCTCGATCGAGCAAAGCCGGCTGAACGGCGTAACCGCACTGCCGAACAGCTTCGTCCAGCGCGATTTGGAGTTCTCCGTGATGAAGCTTGTGTCCGAGCAGGTGAGCCCCCACTTTCTGTTCGCGGAATGCTCGCACGTTGACAGTATCGTCGGCAGGTCTTTCAGGAGCTCATGAACGAGCCGCTGGCACGCCACCGCTTCCGTGAGTAAGTCGGGAAGCTTCGACTGATTTCTCGGGGGTATCCTAAAGCTCATTGCAGATTTCTCGAAAGCACCGACGAGGGAACAACCGCGTTCGACTCGTGGCTGGATTTGCGGGCCTTCAAGCGCGAGACTGACGAGCTGCGCGTGGGCTCCGTCGCAATCTCGGACCTGTACCTCTCCTCCGAGTCTGCGTCTTCGCACCTGCCAATCCCGGATCTCATGAAGGACCGGCTCTTGGAAGCGTTCAGCTGTGTCGCCAAGATCGATGCGTCGTTGGACGCTCCTTCGAGGCACCTGCTGTCTAGCTTATATGGAAATCAGTTCCAGGTGTGGTCTTGTAGACTGAAAGTCAACTGAGAAGAGCTCACTCTGACT
>ERZ1463038.934-NODE-934-length-10383-cov-12.839853_pt1 | contig 10383 bp, 14 predicted proteins | sample MGYA00564479_ERZ1463038 | MGnify/ENA primary metagenome ERZ1463038 (study PRJEB39244, sample SAMEA3635134) | Helicobacter pylori | study: EMG produced TPA metagenomics assembly of PRJEB11511 data set (Assembly of a 5300-year-old Helicobacter pylori... | reverse complement strand
GCGGGCGTCGGCTTTAGCCTTCTTCTTGTCCTTCGACTCGCCGCTCGCGGTCGCTGCGGCGCGCGGGACGAGGCTCTGCACGGCGAGGTCGCCGCTCCCATCGCTCGAGTCGTCCTCGAGCTCGTCCTCGCCACGCTCGCTCATCTCGTCGTAGTCGTCTCCAAGCAGGATCGTGTCGGGCTCGGGCTCGGGCGCGCGCTGCTTCTTGGTTGCCACGAGGCGGTCGCCGCCATGGCTGCCGCCAACGACGACGTCGTCGTCTTCCGAGTCCGCAGACGAGTTCTCGTCCTCCGAGTCGTCAATGTACATGACCTCCTGTGCCTTCTTATGCGCCTGTCGCGCACTTGGGCCGGGCGACGCAATCGAGTACCGCGAGTCATCCGCGTCCGCGAGGATCTGGCGGGCGACGTCGACCGGCGGGAGGTCAAACTTTTGCGGCTTGGGGTTCGGGACCGACTTGGCCATCGGGGCGAGCGTCTTCTCAAGGTTGCGATGCTTCGTCTCGCGTCGCGAGATCTGGTCCTCGCGCTCGTCGGCTCGCCGCTTGAGCTTCGCGATTGTGCGCGCGCGCTTGTCGGCCTCCTTGGCCTCCTTGCGCGCGCGGACCTCGGCCTTCTTGCCCGTGCCGCTGTGGCGACCCGCGTCGCCCTTCTCGACGAGCGCCTGGAGGATGCCGTCGTGGTAGAGGTCGATGTTGTGCTCGCGGGCCTGGATCGCGGCGCGCGACATGCCGATGACGGACCCGAGGATCGACTGGCACAGCGGCGAGGGTGCGTCCGAGTCCGCGTTCGGGAGGCACGCTCCGGAGAGCGGCACGATGTTCGGATTCCGCGAGGCTTCGAAGTGCGAGACGCGGTGCAGGAGGGTCGCGGTGAGCACGTCGAACGCGCCGGCGAGCGTCTGACGGACGCGGACGATGTTGTGCGAGCCGCCAGAGACGTCGTTAGCTTCATCAAATCATAAATCAGCGATCGATGCGCGCAGAAGACCGCAAGGCAAGACGCACAAGGGTCGTTCGGGTCCTCGATGCTGAGTAGGTACGGCTGGTTCGGCCGGAACCAGCCCTTGTCGTGCTTGTTGAAGTAGCCGCCTCGGCCTCGGAGCGAGATGCCGGCCTCGTTGAAGTTGAAATGCTTGCCGTAGTACTCGAGGAACTCGACAAAGAGGAGGCCGATGTTGCGCGCGGGGTGGATCTCGCCCGTCTGGATCTTGGGGTGCAGCTGCGGGACGGCAGGCGTGAGCAAGCTGGTGCGAAGGGCAGCAGACGAGCAGCGCACCTGAAGGAAGGAGACGACGAGGCAGATGATCGAGTAGCTCCCGAGTCCGCCGGTGAAGACTTCGTTCATGCCCCGCTGGTTGAGGAACGCTTTGACGAGCATGACGAGGCTTCGCGCGACGCCGTAGTCGACGAGCTCGGCCGGCTCGACCTCCATTTCGTCCATCTTGGCCTTTCCCTTGCCCTTGGTCTTCTTCGACACGCCGGGCTCGACCCAGTCGGCGTCCCTCGCCGCGTGCTGCTCGAGCAGGTTCCGCACGCGCACCGCGGCGTCCACGCCGCCCTTCTGGTTCACGCTCAGGTCGACCGAGAAGCCGCCATAACGCGTGACAAACTTGACGATCGGCACTCGGGCTTTCGCGATCACAAGCAGCGACGACGGGTCCGCGAGCGACGACGTGAGGAGAATCGACGCGAGCGAGTGTAGCAGGCTCGAGCTCGGCTTGAGCGGCGGTGACGGGAACGATGGGCAGAGAACAACGAGATCGATGTCGCTGTACGGAAGCCGAGGTCAACTCCACTTCAAAGGTACCGTTTGAGAGTGAACAACGCACCCTCCAGGCAGGTACAGGCCCGTCCCGACGCTGCCGAAGCACTCGACATCGGCGTCTGGCCAGCGGCTCCGGATCGTGCGGCGAATGAGCTCGATTGTCCACAGTCGGAGCTCGTGCTCTATTGGTGTCGGGGAGATGTAGGTGATGAACGCCCGCGCCTCGGCGTTCAGCCTGTGCGTCTTCGAGGTCAGCAGCCTGCACGCGCTGGTGCCCCCGACGAATGGGCCTCACATCGCGACCGCGTTCTCGCAGCGGCCCCAGTCGACGCCTGGGCTGTCGCACCAGGGAGTGGAGCGCTCCTTCTCGCGCTTGGCGAGCCGCTTGGTGCCCTCGTTGCGCTTCTCGTCGTCAAAGTCGTCGCGGCGGCGCTTGGTACCCGACGCGCCCCTGCCGCCCGACTGGTACTTGGCTGGCTGCCGCTCCTCCTCCTCGAACTCGTCCCCAAATGAGATGAAGTCCTCCTGCTGCTCGAATTGCGCGCGCGCGGACGCTGGTGTGGCCGCAGCTGCTGGCGTCGCCGGGCCCGGGGTCGAGGCGGCCTTCTGCGTCTGGACGTTGTGCAGCGCCTTGCTGATCAGCTTGTCGGCCCCCGGTGCGTCGCTCTTGCGCACGTAGCTCTCTCGCTTCAGAGGCGTCGTCGAGGCCGAGGCAGACCCTGCGACCGCGGGTGACGCGCTGCGCTTGCGGTGCATCTTCGCTGGGCCGTTGGTCGATGAGGGTTTGGCCGGGAGCGAGCTGCTGCTGCCTGCGTTCGCCATCCTGCGGGCGGCGTGATCTCTGGGCGGGAGTGCAAGGAAAACAAACGTCGCGATTGAATGCGGCCTCCCCGCTGTCGTCCTTCTACCGAATTCCAACTCCCACTCTCCGACTCCGATGCGCTCCCTACTTCAAGATGGACTGGTTTTGACTAACGCCCCGCTGCCCGCCTGCCCGATCTACAGGCCCAGCGCGCGACGGCGCGCCCGGGACCCGGGCTCCGCCTCCGAAGCCGCACCACACCTCACCCCTGCTATGCACGTCCACCGCGGCATACGCACTACAATTGTATCCTTCTCGTTTTTTCTGACAGGCTGCACCTAGGCCGCGTAGTCTGGCGCATGATCGTGACCACGACTCAAGGTGACCGGTGATCTGCAGCAGGCAGAGCCTGCTCGAGAATCGGAGCCCCAGCTTGGGCTCTGGAGCTCATCATTCCTAATTTAAGCCGATTCCTCCACGTACCGCTCTTGCTCTCCCCACCATCTCGCCGCTCGCTTCGAGTCCTCATCCCCTGCGAGTGCCACAAGCGGCCAGCGCACCCGATGGACTCCGCATCCCAGCCTCGCACCGCCTTCTTGGACCTGCTCAAAGCCACTCAAAGCGATCCCAAGCCCGCCCAGCCCGAAACCTTGAGCAACGCAGAAGTGAGCACCTTGACGGTCATGCTCCGCGCCTCCGCTGACGTCGTCGCTCGCCCTCCAGATCGTCGCCCTCGCCCTCGCACCGTTCCAGAGGGAGGCCAAGCAGCAGCATGAAGAAATCATGAAAGGTATCGCCAGGCTCGAGGCAAAGGTCGACGCTCTTGCGCTCATCACCCACGCTGCGCCGTCTCCTACCACCTCTCGCACGACCCAGATGCCGGCGTCGAGCACAACCTCGGTGCGAAGCGACGAGCTCTATCGTCATCGCATCTATTCCTGACTTCGCTTCTGCTGCAGACCTTTGGTGTTCCTGCGCCGGCGCTTACACCTTTATTCGGCACAAGCTCGTCGTTCAGCGCAAGCTCGTCGTTCAGCCCGTCGTTTGGTCAAAGTCCTCCTCCTGTAAGCTGTGACGGGAAACAAGTATCGCTCGAGTAGCTGCTGAACAACCTTCCAGCTGTTTAGAGCTGCACCAGCGTCGAGGGCGCAAGTTGGATACCGCTTTGGCCACAGCCCGTACTCGTTCGGCCACCAAGGCACCTTCGCCGTGCGCAGCGATCGCTCGTGATATCCCTCACACGCACGTACTGACTTTTTACGGTGCTCGTAGCCCTTTGGCGCTCCTCAGAATCTGGCCAGTGCGCAGAAGGCCGCTGAACCCGTCGGCTTCCGCTTCAGTGATGAGCAGGCGGACGTGTCTGCCTACCTTCACTGTATGTACACTGGTTCGAACATTGGAGATTTACGTGTGCTGACGTTTTTTTCTTCTCGCCGCTTCAGCCGTCGCAAACCACCTGGTCGACACCGTGCGACAGGATCCGACCCTCGCAGCGATCGTCCCAGCAAAGCAGCCAGAATGTAAGCCGCCTCCAACTTCAGGACATGACGCATTTGCTCACGCTTTTCTTCTTTCAGTCGACTTCATCTATGGTCTCCGGTCCAGTACCCGCCCGCTCGACCGCTTCGAGCGCTCCCTCGTCGCCGCGTACCATGCACTGCCTCGGTGGGAGCTCGCCCAGATCGCCGCCGTCGTCGGGAACGACGCCGAGGACTTCGAGCTTGTCGGGTTCCCGGACCTCGAGCCAAGCAGCGAGCAGCCGGAAGGCGAGGTCGTGCCGACGGGGGAGCGCGACGGCACCTCGCCTGGCGCCTGGGGAGCCCTGTGCGGCGACGACGAAGAAATGCCCGCGCTCGAAGTGGTCCCCTGGTCGGACGACAGCTCGATCGAGTACTGGGACTCCAACTCCGACTCGGACAGCAGCAGCCCTTCACCGCTCGCCGGCTCCACCAGCAAAAGTGCCAGCGACAGCGAGGACATGCCCGCCCTCGTCGAGGTGGATGTCTTCGCGGTCAATCGCACGCACACTGGCTTCATCTACCTCGCGCCCTTCGTCAATGCGTCTGTCGTCGAAGTCCGCATGACCCTCGAGGAAGAGCGCGCGGCTCTGGCGGAGGAGCGGGAGCGGGCGTACGCAGCTCTCTCCCCGTTCGACCAGGTTGAATAAGTCTTTCGCGGTCCCTTTTTAATAACTGAAAATGAAAGCTACTACATTACTTTATCAGAGCCTCGCGAGATGCTCCGAGTCCTGGTAAGATGCGGCCTGTTCAAATTGACGGGCTCGCGTCTGGAATGGAGCTGGGGAATAGCCACAGCTGCGCTGGCAGAGAGGAGAAGAGCAAAGATTCCAGACGCTGCGGATTTAGAAGATGCTGAACTTGTACTCGGACCACCAGTTGTAGTTTTCGCGACCCGGGGTGCCGTAAATCTGACCCTGAAGGTCAGCGGTCGGCAGGGCGAGAAGGTACACAGTCCTCAGCTCACCTGGTTCTGGCCCCACTGTGGCTGGTTGATGCCACCGATCCAACCTTCTTGCTCAAGTACGATGCAGGATAATTGGTCGTAAGCCGTGCTCGGGCCGCCCTGCGACGCCTTGCGAGGAATCTTGCCGGTCTGTGCTAAGGAATCAGCTCGAGTTGTAAGTTTCTGGAAGTGATTACGCTCACCTGGCCGGAACAGGTGTAAACCTGACCCGCAAGCTGGTTCGTGCGGACAGAGAGCTTGATGCCGGATAGGGCGCTCGAGAGCTCCATCACAGTCGGATCAGTATTCGCTTCGTCGTAGATGAATGCCGTGTCGATTCCGATGCAACCTACGAGTGATGTCTTCGTAAGGCGCAGACTGTGGAAAGGCGGGGAGCTGACCTGTCCCGCACACGCCGATCGTGTCGTTGAGCTTGCTGCCGATTTGTCGCGGAGTGCTGAAATCCAACGCTGAGCCCCGCACTATGTCTACTATCTCGCCTGTTGGGATCTAAGGCCCAGACATGAGTCGTTTCCTACCGAGCAGTCGGGAGAGCTCACCTCGATTCCGTCGCCCTTGATATACTTTTTCGATTGAAGGTACAGCGTGTGGTTCAGGATGGTCTGAGCATCCTGGTACGCATCCAGATTCCAGTATACATGCCTTCGAGGTAAGTCGGGGTGTCAGGGCGCGCTTTGGCAGCAGCACAGACGAGGACGTACGAGGACAGAAGGAGTGGCGTAGGCTCGTACGCCTCCGCATCAATGTTTGTCGTCCACTTTGCGTTGTTATGCAGCGTGTAGGTGACCTGTATGTGTGTGTTCAGGTCAGCCGCGTCGCGTACTTGGTTTCCTCGATTCTCGCCTTCATCTGCACGGTCCCAGGAAATCCTTTAGTGAGACGAGTCAGCGTGAGGCGAGCAGCAAATTCTCGAAATGAGCACCTTCGTTTCCGCTTGTGTCAAGTAGTCCAAAGATGAGCTCGTTCGGGGTGTGTCGCAGCAGGCACCAGCCAGAGCGGCTCGTTCCCCATAGCCCGCCGTGTAGGGTGTCGCGACCATCATTCTCATTTGGGGTGACATGATAGACAGTACTCGGATCTGCTTCAGATAAGTTCCGCATGGTCGGGATGGAGAAGGACGCTTTGCGAACATGGTTGTCAGCCGGGTGCCCTCCTCTCAGCACCGCATCGTCCGCGAAAGGCAGCTTATTTACAGTTTCGGATCCGATTCGCGTATCGGCCCACCTGTAGGAAAGTTATGAGTAACAGTGAGATGCACCAAAGAGGTAGAGGCATCACAATCGGTCCGAAGTAAGCTGCAAGTCGGACGACGGGTCAGCATCGTCAACGTGGCCCGTCAGTGCGGATGTGCGCTTGCCGTAGTTCGAGTCGTCCAGGTACTGCGTCCTGTTGTCGTCTTTGGGAAAGAGAGTGCTATCAGACAGATACCCTCGGGTACACACCTTCGCACTCACAGCCCAGCACAACATCGCGGAAGGCACCGTCGCGGCCCTTCACGTACAGGTCGGTGATCGCAGCACCGAGAGCTGTACGGCAAGTAGGAATGAGAAAATCGGATCGAAAATCGGCTCAGATGCGGGGCTCACAGATGAAGGAGGCGTTCATGCTGCCATCGGGTGCTGCAAGTAAACAAGCGCGTGAGGAGGGTGGAGTCAGCTCACTGATCCGAACGAGAGAGAAGGACTCACGCACCTGTGATGGTGTACGTCTTGAACACGTCCACATTGCTCCCATTGCGGTTGTAGTCGCAGGTGGAGGCCGCGTCGAAGGAGACAGGGTGCGCGAGGTCAAGCAGCTGGCGGGTGGAGGGGGAGGCGCCCGCCCAGAGAAGCAGGCAGCACAGGATCAGAGAGACGGCGAGCATGCTGGGTGAAGGCAACCTGGAGCGTGGCCGAACAGGCAGGAGCATGGCCTTTGAGCCAGAGTTCCGCGTGGGTCCCCACATCACCCGGCCCGCTAGCGCGCCCCCGTGACTGTCCCAGGAGGCGTCGGCCGAACCGAGCCGTTTGACAGGTTTCCGACTGACGAATTCTGGGCTGAATGTGCTGGAGGAGAGGAAAGCACGCGGGTCTCCGCAGGATCGGAGGAAAGGATCGCCGCTCCGCCTTCAGGAGATCCTTGCCGGTCCAGACTCTGATGCATGTCATCGGATTCTCATCAAGGAATCGAGACGAGATGTGCCCCGCTCCTCTTCTTCCCTTCTCCATGTACAGCCCAACAAGCATCGGTAACGTGAGGATTGCGCAAAGGGTCCAGCATGCACCGACACGCGAGTCAAGCTCGTCGAACTCCGGCAGCATCGGCCTCGTCGGCGGGTCCTCCGCTCCCGAACTGGAGCCGAAGGACGTTCGCCACGGATGGTCGGTCAGTGCCATCTCTTCTAACAGCCAGACGGTGCACTGTGGCTTCCCGCTGACAAAGTGGCGCTGCACAGCAATGGATCGCGGACTACTCGAACGGCTCCGCAGTGATGCCGGGGGCACCGCTGGACATTCTTCCCAAATCAGTGTCCGGTTCTTTAGACCCACACCCAAATTTTGGCCGGGTCGGCGCGGCGTTGTTGTCGAGCGACGGCGCCCGCGAGACTTACGAGTCCAAGGGCTACCTCCCTGCAGTTTGCGGCCGTGGGTCGCGATTCTACTCGATTGTGAATTCACTACTAACGACTCCGTTCTGTAGCCTGGGAATCAGACCGCCGTCGAGTTCTTAAACGGTACAACCTCGACACGCTGGGTCCAGGATCCGAGGCTTTGGATCGCATCACTTCGATGGCAGCAGCGTTTTTTGATGTGAGACCAGTTCTAAAAAAAGAGGCAGTAGAGATTTCCGGGGCCCGTGTCCTAATGCTGGGCTCGGCAGGTCCCGACGGTGGTCATCAGCCTGGTGCTGCCCGACAAAGAGACGTTCTGCTCAACCTTAGGATGGGATCCGTCTGAGCGGGAGATGGGGTTCGACCGCATTGAGATACCTCTAGAAACGCAAGTCTCTCGTCGGCTTAGCGAAAGCGCGTCGAAGCTCATGGCTCTCTGCTCCTTGCAGCGCGCTTTGTCCCCACGCGATGACCCGGCCTGATGATTCCACCTGCTTTGTCCTTGAAGACGCTGCAGCAGACTGGAGGTTTAAATCGAACCGTGAGTTTCTGCTAACAAGTCGGAAGCTCAGATCTGCAGCTGAGGCTTCCGTTGCATTAGCTTATGTAAAGGATGGGGGTCCCATTTCGTTCTTCGCTAGTGGTACCACAGATTTGCCTCCGACACCGTATACGCACCCAACCTAATTGATTTAATTTGGCCAGCCAACATCCACCTCCCCACGACTCAATCCCTTTCCGTGCCTTCCGGAGAAGCTGGTGCTCGTACGTTACCAGAACGCTTGCCGGTAGGATCTATTTGTGTGCGTAGACAGCACCACTTGAGAAAAAGAGAAGAATGGTTCATTGATTTTCCAGTGCAGGTCGTCGACAAGAAGCCGCACGGGCTCGGGACGTTCAGCTCGCAGGATTCTTCTCTCCTGAAAGGGCTTTCGGAAATGATCGGACGTGAGAGTGAGGTGCAATGCCTCCTCCTTGGCGATCGAAAGTTGCTGATGCCCGTTTTTTTTTAAGTTCAGCTCATGTTTGAACACCAGCGTCAGACGGTAGCCGCCGAGCAGACAGCGTTCCTTGGAGGTGCGGACGCTGTGTAGGCGTACCCGCTGAGTGAGTCAAAGCTAATAACTACCGTATTTTACCAATAAAGAATACCTCAAGGCGTTGCTGGTTAGCCCGAGTCGTGCACCGAGCACCACTTCGCACGACGAGCCCGAGGACGGGATGCTTCTCACGATCGCCAACGCGGCTGAGCGACTTCTCGAGCTCACTCGAGGGGCCGACTCGTGCGTCATTTTCGACCTTCGAACCTTCCGGGCTCCCATTTCTCGGACGGACCTCAACCGGCCGTCAGCCTCCCCAGACGCCACGCGAGAATCGAGCACGCGGCGACCGTCAATGTTCAGGAGAGTGACGAGCGACTCATCCGGACTCCACTCGAGCGAGGGATTGCGATTCGGATATGGATCGCAGGGGCTCAATTCGGGTCAGGGTGTTGTGACGGTACTGGCCAGCTCCGGCGGGTACGACTGGGCGTCCGCCGTCCAGCGTCCCGGCACGAACGCCGCCGTTTCGCGCACGTTGGTCACGCACAACACCGTTGGTCCCTTTTCAGATCTTCTTAAGTGGAAACTGACGAGAGGTTTTCCCAGGGCGGTGTCTGCGAGTTTGACAACAAGGTAGTCGTTTCACCGCTGGCCGACCTGCTTCCCGTGAGCTTCTCATTCAGAATCCGGCGTGCTAGCTGAAGTATAACTAAATACCTTTTTAGGACAACTGTACTAGCTCCTTGACACTCCCGATCTACGATCACGACGGGTCAGCGGGTCTACTCCTCGTTCTTTGCTCGTTCGATCAGTACTCTCAGTTTGTGAGTCCTGTAGTGGTCGGCTTGTTCGCAACGCTGAGACTGCATACAGGAAGCTTCGGACCACAAATTTGTCGAAAATATCGGTGCAGTCACCCTTGGAGGTCTCTTGCGTCGTCGGATCTTGGAGGCCGACCGTGCAAAGCTCGCGTTTCTGTCCCAGGTCTCGCACGAGCTTCGGTGCGCCTACGGTCCTTCTCGCAAAGCTCCTCAACAACTCAATCGTCCTTAACAGATCACCTTTGCACGGCATAAGATCCAACCTGGAGCTCATTCGTACCGTCACCACCGCTTCCACTCTCCGGACCATCAGTGCGTTGCCCGCACATCCAGCGATGGTCGACAGTTCGCGTGCTGATCTTCGCCCAAAGAGCCACTGTTGGATGTTGCCGAGATATGTGCGATATCTTTGAAGGAGGTTCTAGATGACACGCTGGAGGTTCGTGGTATGGACGAGCTTCAGAAGACAGGAAAGGGAATCGCTCAGACTCTCGGCACATCTGCAGTTTGCGAAGCTGAACAACAGCGCGGGCAACGAGAAGGGCCCCAGAGCCACCGAAGTGGACCTGGACACCTTGATCGACGAGGTAGCAAAGTCTTGCTGGACGAGGACGACTCAGACCGAAATTGCCTTCGGCGGATCGCCCGGCCTGCATGGCGCGGCAAGCGACGTCGAGATGATCATCGACTACCGCATCCCGAAGGCCAAGCGTTTCATGGTTGATGTCGGAGGACTAAAGCGCATCCTGTTCAACTTGATCGGTGCGTCGGCGGCCCTTTGCCGTTAGAAGCTCAGTCTGAATTGACTCTTGGATTCAGGCAATAGCAGCAAGTTTACACGAACGGGATCCATAACAGATCGGAAGAGCGTCGTGTA
>ERZ1463038.933-NODE-933-length-10405-cov-12.688406_pt1 | contig 10405 bp, 15 predicted proteins | sample MGYA00564479_ERZ1463038 | MGnify/ENA primary metagenome ERZ1463038 (study PRJEB39244, sample SAMEA3635134) | Helicobacter pylori | study: EMG produced TPA metagenomics assembly of PRJEB11511 data set (Assembly of a 5300-year-old Helicobacter pylori... | reverse complement strand
TAACGGGTGACTGGAGTTCAGACGTGTGCTCTTCCGATCTGAGGTAGCCGAACGTCGTCGAAGGCACTCGCGTTAATCTTCGCTGACCGGTTCCCGCACACAGTTTTCCAACACTGTCAAGGTTCATCTCGAGGCTATACGAGCAGGAGAGGACAAGAATCTCGTCAGTGCGCGGTTGCTCGCCGCTCCGGCAATCCAGCTCACGCTTCGCCGATAGGGATGCCTCTCGTCCATAGCCTCGCCATCCTCCGATCCCATCAGCTTCACCCCACCATTCTTTCCAGCCTCAATAGCCGAGAAAGGTTCTACGACCGAGCGGCCTCAGGACCCCCGGTCTCCCAGCCCGCCGTCATCAGTCGCCTCTTTGTCCCCCCCGCCGACACCACAGCTTCCCCCACGTGCCGATGCCTGGATCATCGACCCATACGCGGTCCCAGTCAGGTCGAAAAGTGAATACAGTCTCAGGGAGCTCTACGGCCAGGAGGAGAAGTTTCCGTGGGGCGACGACAACTAGGCCTTCGTGCACTATTGACTGCGCTCTCTCGCATCTACGGCGAGCCCGTCATCTGGTCGCTGGACAAGACCAAGCTCGAAGAAACTCAGGCTATGTGCGGACCCCTGGGACGCAAAGTGTTGATCTGGAAAGTGTGGCGTCCGTTAATCAAGCATTTTATATCTTAGCGCTCTTGAACCTTGACCTAGGCAGGAAGCGCCGCTCGGCGGGGTGCATTGAGTCCCTTCCAGGACAGCGGGGCCGACCTCGGACGTGCGAATCTAGCAAGCAGATACCGTTGACTCCGTTCACCACGTTTGCTCGTGAATACCATTTGGCAAGACTGGGGAGCCCAAGAGAGAGGCTGCAGACTGACCAAATCGGACGTCCGCACGACACTTAGTGTTCTGCGCTTAGAAGACGATGGCAACACGATGGGAACCACTGTGAATTTGATCGGAAGTACTAGCTCCGCAAGGAGTTGCGGGACTCGGCAGGATTTTAAACCACAAAGTATCCACAGCACACCGACCAAGCTCAAGCCCCGACGACCTCCTTCCTCTTCTCGCCCAGCTTCTTCAGGAGAACCAGCCTCTTGAACTTGGGAACCTCAGCTTCACGCTCCCCGAGGGCCTCCTCGAGCCAGTCCTCGGAGACAAAGACGAGGTTCGTGAACCTCGCGACGCTGTTGACGCCGATCCGGTGGGGCGCGGCGGCGATGGTTGGCGAAGCGAGGATCGGCGAGAGCGACACGAGGAGTTTCGTGAGATCGAAAGGAGAGAGTGGCGAGTCGAGTATCGCTGGAAGAGGTCTCGGCAGCGGGGGACTCAGCGCCGGAGTCGCGTAGGCGAAGACGGCGGGCGACGGGAGGGGTGCCGGTGAGGATTGGGCAGGAATTGGGACGGGCGGTGTGGTCCCATCAGAAGCTTCCCGCTTGACGAACTTGCCGCGCTTGAGTCGGCAGCGCTCGACGTCGTCCCCGCCGCTGGCGTGCGACGCACGACGCTTCGCACTCGCGAAGTCCGGCGCGACGGGCTTCCGAAGGCTTCGGTGAGGCACGCGCCAGCGGCTTGTCAGGAGCGTCCTCCTCATCAGAATCCTACGCAGATGAAGCAGTTTCAAGATAGTCTGGTGCTTGCTTGCTTGCCGGGGAAACGGAGAAACGCACCTCGGAGCCCCGCTCGTCCGTCACTAGCGACGCTCGGCGCTGAAATGGGCGCCAGTTTGGGTCTGCGATAATCTTCTCGTGACGACCATGATTGTGCGTCCAGTCGCTCTTGTCGGCGACGACGATCCAGGCCCGGCTCGCGCGGACGATGAACTGGCACCGCGTAGCCCCCAGGGGCTGGTTCTTCCCCCGATTACAGCGAACAGTATGAAGGCGATCGGTACAGCTCGCGTAACGGTGCAGGCTGTGGCCCATGAAAGCTCGGGCCGCGTTCGAGCATGCGGTCTCGAAGGCCGACGCGGACGGGAAGTGGTTACCGGCTTGAGGCATGTTCGGGATCGGGTCGTCGAAGACAAAGAAACCCTGGTCTCCAAGCAGTGTTAGGGTCCCGGTGGTAAACAAACATGAGACAGTCTTCCCTTGGCAGCCACACTGGGCGCGGACTTCCTTTTGGCGGGGTTGGCAGGGAGCGGAGGCTTGTGTGCCACTGTAGAAGCTTGCGGTATCAAGAGACAGAAAGCAAACCGCTCGTGCGCGTAGGGGAAGTGCGTACCAACTCCCTGTGACCCGGGAAGACTCCGCCGCACCGCCAAGACGTCCGGATCGTCTCTGAGGAACCCGCTGGCCAGGCCATCGCCTTCTTCCCCGGTCCAGATCGGCAGTGTGAGCGATTGGGCCTTCTGCAAGAATCCAAGCTCCCACCCCAGGCGTTTGGTGTCGAAGTCGGTCGTGGAGAGGTAGAGGGCGATGACCGCTGGGACGATGGGGAAGGGGCGGATATTTTCCGATCGGCAATACGTGCGATACCGCCCTAGTACGGGATTCGCGGAGCTTAGAGATGATGCCGAGTAGGCGTGTTCGAAGCCAGCGTCGAGTGCGTCCTCGGACAGCTGCTGCTTGGCGACTGGTACTCGGATTGGCAGTGAGTATAATTCGGGCACAGGAGAAAAGCAACTCACATGTTCCTCGTTTGCGCTGCTCCTGAAGGGTGCGCCCTCGCCGCCTGGCGATGCCCAAGAGCGCCTTCGCAACGTCGGGATCGCTCGAACTGCGGGCGAGCACGACTTTGGCGGGCGCATCGTCTTCTGAAGAGTCTTCATCGTTCTCAGAGGTGCTATGAGAGCTCGAGGACTTTGCATATCATCAGGTTAGCGCCTGGTAGGAAAGGCGAGAAGGCGGGGTAGCGAACCTGGTCCTTCGCTCACTCCGATCTCGGGAAAGCTCTTTCGAGACCGCAGAGTACGCTCTGATTGGACTGAGAAGTAAAGGAGGGTCAGAGAATAGCCAGTGTCTCATGTCAAGGTAGGCACACCGTCAAGTGGCTGTTCGGGCTCCGTCCACCTCCGTGCGTCGTTCTCCTTCATCATCGCTAGGATGATCTCGTCCTCATCGAGTGTCGTGAACTCATCCGCCACAGTCTGATGACCTCCGATTTGGACGTCTTCCCAAGTCTCGAGCGCCGCGAGACGGATGCACTCGAGCGACGTGACGACCCGCGTGATCGCGACGTCCTTGTCGTGCAGATACAAAGCGATGATGGGCGCGGTGATGGGGAAGGAAGGAATGGTGGAGGCCCTACAGAACTCGAGGTAGTCGTCGTAAGCCGCGAGGCGTTCGGTCCGAGTGGCGGCGCTCGCCAGGTCGGCGAACTGCTCCCGCACGGCCCTGTCGGAACGAGATTGGAGAGACGCTGAGGAGGGAGAGCGTGAGTGGCGAGAAATAAGTCATCTATACGACGCACCGAGTCCCCGCTTGACTTGCTGCGAGAAAATGAGACGACGCTTGCGGAGAAAGCGCTCGATGAGGAGACTCGGCGAGTAATTCGAGCTCGGCAACTTTGGGCTTCATCAGCGCCGCTCAGAACATCCAAGTGGTCGGGGAGAAGGGCATACGTCGTCTCCTGCGTCGGCCATCTCGACGTCGACCTCTGGCGTTCCGACACCCTTGAGCGGGCGAGGAGACGACTGAAAGGCAAGAACAGCGCACTTCCTTTAGTATCACGAGTTGGAATGACACGGGGAGCACCCTGGTACGCACAGCCTTGGGACTCGGAACTGCTTTCCCGAACACGACTGGAACCCCACGCGACGGTGACGTCGAGCTCGTACCCTGAAAGGACAGGGCGATGAGTGACGATTTCAGACGCTTTGCTATTGGACTAACCTTCCCGCCTCCAGGCTCTTGTACAACGCTGCCGACTCGCCGCGAAGTACCGCTTGCGCACGAGTGGCCTTGAAGGGGTCCTCGCGATCCTTTCAGCGAGGATGAGCGCAGGCCGAGAGTATCGTCCTATAACCACAGACGCGTCTCATCAGCTGCATTTCCTCGCGCCGCGAGCCTAGCTCGTGATATGCGCCACGCCCCCCGTGCGACTCTGCGTCACGACCGTGGGTGGGAAGGCAATGCTTACCGTCTTAACAGCGAACTTGACTGTCCGGGCGCTGCCAACACTCGCCCTCCCCTTCCCCTTGGAACCGCTGGCGACCGCTCCGCCGCTCGTGGGCACCAAGGCTGATCTCTGGTTGGAACCCGAGCCCGAGGCGACGGGTGCCACCTCGTCCTCGCTGTCGGAGATGACAATCTCGTCGATGGTCGACTTCATGATTTTGTCGCCCCGCGAGCCCGGAAGGGAGGTGGGGGTCCTGGGAGCGATGTTCGAAGACGGGGGCGTGAGGGGGCTGAGAAGAGGGCAGAGTTGAGCAGCTGAGTAGGGTAGGGTGCGGGCGATCCACTTTCCGGAAATCGGTTGACGAGCTTGGACGAGCAGCAGGTCCGCGTTGATGTAGAAACAACACGGGCCCGTGCCTCCGCCGGATCGGATGGGTCGTTTCGTCCGCTCCTAACTGCGCGTGCCTTCTCTTCGCGAGGCTTGGCTCACTAGTTTCACGTTCACAAATGGACGGCTTCGCAAACGCCATCGAGAGCACACAGACTGCACTGGAGGCACATCTCGCCCTCATCTGGGCCGGAACGCTATCCAAGGGCGTGCCGCCTCCCACTGTCTACGCCGTCGTCCCGTGGGCCGCACTCTGCTCGCGAATCTCGGACCGGTTTCCCTCAGCGGTCATCGAGGCGGATGATGTGACGACGGCGGAGTTGGCTGAATTCGTGCAGTCGATCCGAGGTGTGCTCCCGACGCTCGTCGGGGCGGAGGCGATGGAGGTGTCCCAGTGGCAGGAGAAGCTGCTACCCGTACTGTGCTCTAAGGAGTGAGACGACTCGTGGCCGGACCATGGATGGCACTGATGAATGTCTCTTGAAGCACCCCGCGCGTACCGAAGCTTGAGGAGGAGCAGGGCGTCGCGAAACGTCCGGCCGGCGAAGTGGAGTCCGTCGAGCTGTATCACCACCACTAGTCACATTCATATCACTGACATAGTACATCCTATCAGAGACTCTACCATCACTGCCGAGGAAGCTGCGGACACCCGAATCGCAAAAAGGTCCGACGAGAAGCGTTGCGCAGCTGCGAATACACTGACTTTCTTTGACAGACGACGCAACGCGGCCCCGGCGTCCCCAGAGTACAAGCCTGAGCGGGATCAATCTCCTGAGACATCGTCATCTCAGATCCAGTGCGTGGAATCGGACTGGCGATGTTCCTGTAGCTTGCTCATCATTCCTACCTCCAGTGTTCAGACAGAATCCTTGGATCCTGAAGATCTCAGTCCAGAGGTCAAAGTAAAAGATCTTAGAAGAACTCTTCATTGAACGTAAGACTTGCACTGACACACTCCAGTAGGATTCGGCGTCAGCAACCCCTCCTCCTCAGCTTGCCGCCGCTCCCGTCGCTTTTGGCCTTCCGTCCAATCACGACCGGCCATCCCAACAATCTCGATTCCTGGACGCCAGCTCATGGGGAGTACGCACCTTTCCATATACGGCGACATCGCCCGCCCGATCCGAACTCGACGTGTGGTTCCGCCGTCAGGCCAACCCGACAGGCACCGGCAACTTCGAGCTTCGCAAAATGACCCAGCAAAGCTGGATTGGAGCAGCTCAACTCTATCTCAACCACTCGCACGTCCAGCCGACGGAGCCAGGCGCGCCGATCGTCGTTTGGATGCAGGCGGGTAACCTCGCTCAGATAGAGGACCTGCCGCCCGCGGGCTTCAACGTCTTCAACGCGGTCAAAGCCAACCAATGGTTCTATTCGGGGAGCTACCGAATCGCCTATCGCGGGGAGACGTTCCGTGGGGAGCTCGTTGGTGTTCTCGACCCGGGCACGCCGACCGCGAAGGAGTGGACCCGCGTCATGAAGGGGCGTGGACACTGGGAAGCAAACGACGAGACAGGCCTAGTGCGTGGGAGACAGACCACACCGGCGGAGCAGCTGAACGCCGACCCTCGGATCACTTTGGGGTTCGTTGTCCTCGAGTGCGTTGGATACAATCTCGCAGGGCTGAGGAGCTGGGTAGAGAACCGCCGGACGTTGCGCCCAAAATAGGGGACTCCTTGATCAAATAGACGAAGTTCGTACTTCAGATCTGACTGGATGTGTTTGTGTCATTTCTCACTCGACCTTCCTCCCTATCACGATCCCGAACACGCACTCGCCACCAAAGCTCGCAAGGTGCTCCTCGAGCTCCCCAAGCCAGCTGTCTACGTCTTTCAGAGAACTCAAATCATTGGGAATGACTTTAGGAGCAACCGAGGCGGTGGCCTTCCACTCGTGCAAGAGCAGGCTTCGCATCCACTGCCGACTCAGAGCCGCGTTCGGATTGTGCGCGCCGAAGTCGAGGACGGCGCCCCTTCTCTGTGGATTGTTCAGCAGTATGAGAGAGCCTGAAGGTTCATAGTGACGAGGCACGCCAGGGGAAAGAGGTCTTGCCTGGATCTCTACTAGTCCCGCCGCTTTCATCCGCGGTGCACAGTGCTCCAGGCAGCTGCAGCGAGGCTAGCATCAGCAGTCTGGTTCACAAGCGAAGCCCAATTCTAACTTGTCTTACTCGGCATCCTTTCCGCCGACATCACAGGCGACCCGCAGGATGACGTTCGCAAGGTCCACCGCGCGGTGCCCTTCGGCGCATCCCGAAATCGCGGGCACGACTTCGCACAGCTGCAGCCACCCTCCTGGTTCTGGTGTCGGAAAGACGGAGATTTATCAGCTCTTTATTGCTCCTCTGACGAGCTTCGAAGCTGACGGTGATGGACTCACTCAGCGCGCCAACGAGGTTCGCCACCGCGAGGTCCCACTCATTGTTCCTCAGCCCCAGGATCAAAAGCCGCTGATGAACCACAGCAAACATTCCCACCCACTCCCGAGGAAGAAGTCGAAGAACCTCATGCTCGACCAGCTCGAGCCCAGTCACGTTCTTTGGGAACTGGAGCGACGAGACGTCGAACCCGACAGCGCGGTCGACCGAGAGGCCCGATGTGCCAACGAGGTCTTGCAGCCAGACAGCTGATCCGGTGGCACTTTCAAGGAGAGAAAGCGTTGTGGGGAGTGAGGCGAGGATGGATGGGTGGAGGAGCGCGCCACCGAATGCGGATTTAAGCAGGTAGTGTTGGATGTCGAGCCTGAGAGGCGCTGGTGTCATAATCTTGCGCTCAATGAAAGACGCAACATGGAACTTACCGCTCTGTCTCGGCTCGGCTTCGGGGAAGATGGTACTTTAGCGAGCCTGTTGAGATTGCCGCTTTGCTAGGCATGTCAGCGACTCTCGCGAGCAAGGATGCCACAGAGAGCAGACCTTCCGGAGCAAGCGGGAACGTCATACTCAGAAGACCTCACCTATGTGAAAGGAAGGGACCAGCGACGACGATGGGCGAGGCAATGAAGTAGCAGCGTCCTTCGGATTTCCGGCGCTCGGGAGTCCGCCGCGTGTTTCCGTCCAGTCATTCGTGCGTACTGTGCGAATGGTTTAAGATTAATCAGGGATCCGTGAGCGACGGCAGGTCGGACGGCATAGGCGAGACTCATCGCACTCGGCCTCGTTCGAGCCCGCGACACGGCCGTCGGTTGGAGGAGACGTACAACAGCGCTCTATTTGCCACGAGTGCGAAAGGACAAGGGATATGACATGATTTGGTCTATGTTCAAGGGTTCAAGGGTTAAGTTGGTGCCTCGGACCCTGCCGGAGCTTTAAGCGGAGTCTTGTCGCGCGGCCGTTTCCTTGAAGTGCTCTGCGACGGGAGGGCCGAGGCACGTCAGCTCCTCGCCACCCAGTGAGCTGCACCAACCCCTGTAGTCCACATTCAAGAAGGACGTGCTCACCGTTATGGCCCCTCAGGATCGTCACGACGACCGCGATGCTGCTCGCGGCGACGAAGACCACGCCCCTCACGTTCGGCTTGAACGTATTCGTCCCATTCTGCAACTCGTGCAACACCGTGAAATACCTAAAGCACCACAGTCAGCCTCCTCAGCCCTGCTCTGCCCGCTTTGCCAACTCACCTCCAAGTACTCTGCACAGCAATGACCGCTCCAGACCCACTGAGCAACAGCGAGACCTTCTTATTCGGACTCAGACGCTCGTACGTTGTTAGCAACGATGTGAACGGCGAATGGCCATCGTCCTCGTCCGTCGGGGTCGAGAAGAGCGGCGCGGTGGGCAGTGGTGGGGGTGCGAGTGACGGGTGCGGGGTGAGGAGCGGGATGCGCATGATGTCTTCGCGGAGCGTCTCGAACCGCTCGAGGCCAATCCCAAGGAAGACGAGCGAGAGCGCGGTGCGCGTCCAGCTTAGGTAGGTGCGCTGCAGGGCAGGGGTCAGTCATGGGGCGCCAGAACGAGCGAGAGACGCACCTCGTTGGCTAGCGAGTCGCGGGCGAAGCTGCCAGTGTTGTTGACGGCTGGGTGGCCCCGGATGATGTGCACGAACGGCTGGAGCGAGCGCGGTACCGGCATCGGGCAAGGACGCGTCGGGCAGAAGCGTGGGACGCGTTTGCGAGAGCTGAGTCGGATTACAGCGGGTATTTGGGTGTGCTGAGATGCGAGTTGGGAGTGTCAAGTGGCGAACGCGACGAGTGTAGGGAAGTGAGACAAGCTGCGACGCGTCGCCGGGTCAGCGCGCAAGGTGGGGCCGATGCCGTCGACCTGGCCCCCCGCTGAGCTCCAGTCCCAGCTGATCATCACGCACGAGTACCACCAGCCCAGGCAGTACAAAAATCCGCGCCCGAGCTGGTCGTCAAAGGGGTTGCGCGCGCGAAAAAAAGGAGGGTCCTGGTTGCGCGTTCGGTCTCAGCGCTCGGCAGCTCCTGCCCTTCTGCCACTCCCGCCTTGTACCCGACGTTTGGCTGACAGACGAGCCCGCTGGACGTGGTCGACTACCCCATTACCCTACACTTAATCTCTGTCCGCCTGCCGATCCCGTCGAGTCCTCGCGACCGCCGAGGCGACCTCCTCTCGACTCGGACAGCGCAGTACGACACTCCCGACTTCCGCCGCCCCCAGTCCTTCCTTCCCGCTACGAACCGACACCGAGGCTAGGGAGCTCGAACGGGAAGACCCAGCCCGCGAGACGCCCATCGCGAGCCGATGGCGATGACGAGCAACGGGAGCCGCAGCCCGGGCCCATTCTCTAAACGGTGCGTTCCTTTCCTGGATTACGACGTCTGTTGCTATGCCTCGTGGGAAACGGACGCCAGAACGGCAGCTGAGCCGGGCGGGACATCTCCTGAGCTTGCGTGGCACCGCGTCGCTCGCCGGACGTCGGACTCGGTACTGACGCCTCCCGTCAACCCCACCAGAGCCCGCGAGCTGCAGCAGTCGGAAACCCACGCACCGTACCGCACGCCGTCGCTCTCGCCGTCGCTGACGCCGCCGCAAGTCTTCACGCCGGCCGACGCGCCGCTGCCGGTCGTGCAGGAGGACCCCGAGGTCGCGCCGGTGCTGTCGTCTCCGCCAGGGCTCAGCCGTCGTCCACGAGCCGGTACGCTGCCGAGCACGTTCCACCTCGGGCCCTCGACATCGTCCAACTCGTCCCTGCGGAACCTCCTCGGCCCGCCGCTCGCGACGGCGTCCCTGCCAGGCTCGGGCGCGACGACGCCCGTGGACGAGTTCGGGTACCCGTTCCTCGCGCAGCAGGCCGCGGTGCAATCCCGTCTGCGCAGTGGCAGTCTCACGCTGCCTTCGTCGGGCCTCTCGAACGCGTTCGGCCCGTCCGTCTTCTCCTCGTCCGCCTGGCCGACGCCCGCGTCGACGAGCGAACGCAGCGACGGGGTGAGAAGTCCCGACAGCAGCACGTACGGCGACGACTCGCACGTGCGCACGCTCGACTACCTCGGACTCGAGGGCGACTCGCCCCTCGGCGGCTTTGGACCGTTCTCGGACCATCCGGCGCGCGGGCGCGGGATCAGCCTCTCGCTGGCCGGGGGCGGTGGACAGCAGCTGTTTGAGCATCAGCGCATGAGGAGCAACACGGTCGCGACGTTCCCGCGCACGTCCGCCGTGCCCGACTTGCCGCTGCCGTCGTCCGTCCGCGCGGCGTTCCCGACGCAGTCAGACGAGTACTACGAGAACCCAGGAGCTGGAGGCAGCAGCAACCCATCGAGCTACCACCGCTCAGACTCGAGCACCGACTCGACGAGGCTGCTCTACTCGACCTCCACCTCGGCCGGACTACCAGACGAGCACCCCGCCCCGCGCGCCCGAGCAGCCACGATCGGCATCCTCGACGAGAGCCGCGAAGTCTTCATGCGCAAGCGCGCCGGCACGACCGCCGCCGTCCTGCCCGGGCCGTCGGACGAGTACGCGGGTGGCGCGGCGAGCGTCATGGCTCGTGGCCTGCGCGCACTAAGCCTC
>ERZ1463038.932-NODE-932-length-10426-cov-80.594060_pt1 | contig 10426 bp, 6 predicted proteins | sample MGYA00564479_ERZ1463038 | MGnify/ENA primary metagenome ERZ1463038 (study PRJEB39244, sample SAMEA3635134) | Helicobacter pylori | study: EMG produced TPA metagenomics assembly of PRJEB11511 data set (Assembly of a 5300-year-old Helicobacter pylori... | reverse complement strand
GTGCCGAGAAAGATGGAAATGGATCTGCGTCGTGTTATGACTACTCGCCCTATAACTATACCATCATGGGTATATTGGTTTACATATTAGTTCCCCCTCCCTAGGGGGGACTAAAGTTTATTCTATATAATTTTTCCATTACAGAACCCTTAAACTAAATCCTTTAAAATGGTTACATCTAATAGATTTTAGCCCAGATTCATATATTATTACGTTCAACAGATCATAAATAACATTTGTTTATTAAACTTTAGCTACCACAGGTCTTTAAGCCCTTATATATAAGTCCTACACTCGCATGCTCCTGGTAACCTATCCCCTCTCCACCCCACAGGGTGGACTGACGTAAAAGGCTACACTCGCACCGCGAGGGATGTAATGCGAAAACTTATAAGAGTATGACAATATACATTTTAACATCCAAAAATCTATAAGAATATGACAATTATAATACATTCGAAAACTTATAAGAATATGACAATCATAATACATTTAACATTCGAAAACTGGCCCCGCATTTTGAATTCAATGAATTTAATGAATGGGGGAGAAGTATGACAATCATAATACATATACGCATAGAGGTACACATCTTAACATCCGAAAATATATAAGAGTATGACGATATTTAGATATAGATATAGGTAGATAGGTACACGCCTTAACACCCCAATTTATAAGAGTATGACAATATTACATATTTAAGGATTCAATGTTAGTTTCTTATAGTTTATGACAATATTACATATTTAAGGATTCAATGTTAGTTTATTATAGTTTATGTATACTTATTGTATTAATATGACGCCCCGCGTGCGGAGAATATGACAATATGACAATATACATACACATACACATACGCCATGTTTAATTAGATTAGCCCGTCCTCATGTAATCTACTTAAGATAATATATATGGGACTGCTTACAATACCTAAGGAGGAAATGTCTTACAGTATACTTTGTTCTTACGGTATTATAGATTGCCCCGCACTTTGAATTCAATGAATTAAATGAATTAAATGAATGGGGAGAGTATGACAAGCATCTCTTTAACACAACGCCGTGGTAGTCTCTTTCAGACACATATTAATACGAGATAGTAGAATCGAACTACTGCAACATACGTGTAAAGTATGTATTCTGACCGTTAAATTAATCTCGCTAGATGTCCTGTATTTATATACTAAATTTTAGATTCTATACACTATACACTATCCTTATACATTCATAGAAAGGGGATTATAAAGAATTAGATAAGCTATATTAGTGTAAGTCAATTGCGTCACGTAAGTAAACACAAGTAAGCACAACGAATACGTAAGCTTGGATGAAACTAACAGCGATTTCTAGTCCTACAAGAGCTAGGAAGATAGCCATAGGTAGTAATGCCACGAAGAACATAACAACACCTGACGTTAAAATAGGCCATAACATACCGCTTAAAATTTTAAGAAGTGTGTGACCTGCTACCATGTTTGCAAAGAGACGTACACCTAAACTGAAGGCACGAGCTAGGTATGAGATTAACTCAATAAGAACTAGTAAGGGTACCATTCCGATAGGAGTTCCTGCTGGAACGAAGTATGAGAAGAAATGAACACCGTGTCGGTATAATCCTAAGATTGTAACACCGAAGAAGATTGTGAAACTAAGACCGATTGATACGATAATAGATGTAGTTAATGTGTCAACTAGTTCATGTTCACTTTGACATTTATATGAACTAGTTGGACTATGTCTTAACTGTAAAAAGACAGCGATTTACGTATAGTCTCTGAGGCTGAAAATCATCCTGCTAGTAGCTTGTTTATATAACATCTAATAACTCTTTCCTATTTTTAGGCTTATTAGATTTAGTGTTTTCTAGCATACAGTAAATACTCGGACATATTAGATGAATCCGTAAGGCACGTTTCCGTTAAGGTTAGCGATGATGATGAAGAAGAATAGGGCATAGATGAAGGGTAGGTACATCTCGTTAGCTGATCCTACCTGCTCCTTAACCATACCGTGTAATGATGCGTATGATGACTCTAGTCCAACAGATCATCGGCTAGGTACAAGACGTCGGTCGTTTGATGCAAGAACGTGCACACCGATTGATAATAGTAGTACTACTAATGAGTAGAACCCTAAGTTAGTTAATGAAAAGTTAACTCCTCCAAGTAAGGGTGAGTTAAGAGCAACGAAAGAAGTTACTTCAAATTGCTCTAGTGGTGATGTAAAGATTGACATGTTTAATATAAATATTGCTACTAGAATGGCTCTCTACTTGTTTTACTTATCACCCTTTGTCCCACGTGAGGGGGACTTATCATGGTAAGCAAAAAAAGGCTTTCTAGACGAAGCTAGATACCGTTACGTACTTTAAGTTATTAGACTTACAGTCGTAGTGCCAGAGGTGAGTCAGGCACTGTAGAGTAGTGACTACGGTCTCTAATACGATAATATGAGGATGTATAACGTTAATCTCTAATACGATAATATGCGAATGTATAATGTCAATCTCTTATAGATCAATAGATATCAATAATATCAATAATATGAGGATATATGAGGATGTATGATGTCAGTTTCTTATAGATCAATAAATATGAGGATGTATAACGTTAATCTAATACGATAATATGGCATGTATGATGTCAATCTCTTATAGATCAATACTATTGCAACACTAACTCTGTGTCGTCAATTTCTATATATTAATACTACTCCAGCATTAACTTTGTGTCGTCAATCTCTATATATCAATGCATTGCAGTAATAGCTATGTGTTATCAATCCCTCCCTGTAAGATCAATATATTGCAGTATTAGTTATTGTGTCGTCCATTTTCATAGCCAATACTACATTTGAGATTCACTATAGTATTCAATATCTCCCCCGCGGAGCAAAATGAATACTACTACTACTACTCCATTATAACAATTGCTATAGTAGTTAGTCTTTATATATATCTACACATTGTAATTATAGCTGTAGTAGTCAATCTTCATCCACTTTTGAAGGGGTGATATCTACATGTTGCATTGTAATATTAACTGTAGTAGTTAATCTTTTATACCTATGTTGCATATTTCATTGTAATATTAACTGTAGTAGTCAATCTCTTATACCTATGTTGCATACCCTATTCTTAACTGTAGTAGTCAATCTCTTATAGGTATATTATATTACATTGTCGGCTGTAGTAGTCAATCTCTTATACATATCCACACAAATAATCTAATATAAGAACGGCATGTATAGCCCGACGATGCTATGCCTCTGCTACAATCTAGACCTCCGTCTGCCTTGCACCTAACTTGTTGATAGTCTCCACCTCTGAAGAGGCGGGGCAATATTAGTAAGTGCTGTACGGTGTGACGAGGGTAATTACAAATTAATAATCATGCTACAAGCTGCAAAATACATTGGATCAGGATTAGCTACTATCGGGTTAACAAAACGGTTGCTCCTTCCATTATTATCACCACAATTATTATGTCCTAGTGTCATTAGTTCTGAGGCGGAAAAAGCTATCATTGTCGTAGATGAGATGCTTCAAAGCCTACCTCAGGACAGTTTAGTACTTCAACACATCACTGAAGTTGCTCTAGGTGCACAGGTTTCTATCAGTGCCCAAGTAACAGGTGATTTAGTAATACCGACTAGCCAAATAGAATTCCCTGAGGGTAACATCCCTTCAGGAATCCCTACGGGTGCAGGAGTTTACGCTTTCACTGAGTTAAGCCCTAGCAAAGGACAGGCTGGGGTTCAACAAGCATTCGGGTCTACTGTAGGTTTCCCTCATCGGCTTAAGGTTCACAAGAGCCAATTCGCAGGGACTTCTACGCCCACTAACCTACACCTACATGGTAATACAATAGGTGGTATGTCCGCCTTTTCGTGGGGTATCATTTATACACTACCTAACTATCTTACTAGTTTCTACACGAGTTTCCCAGGGTATAGTCTATCACAAGGTGAGTATGACATACTTATGGCAGTTTCACAGTTAATACCACGTATACTGGAACAATCTTTATTCGAGCATTTCGCTTCTACATTAACGGGTGATGATCGGTTAGTTCTATTTCACTATGTAGAATACTTTGTAGGATCCCTGATGATGCCATTATTTTTAGGTGATACCGCTAAGTTAGTACATATCATTGCTGACGGGGTTATAATACAGACAGCTAATTCAATAGCCGAGTTAGTACGTATTCTAGGTGTTAAAAGCCGACGTACTATTGGCAAGTATATTAATCATATAGTTCCCATTTATAGCCCTCTTTTAGGTACCGTTAATATCGTGGTGGATGGTTACGACCAGCCACTGATCACAGACCCTATCATACACCGTAAAGGGTCTGAGGAGTCTTTACCTATGCTAAGCATGCAAGGTTTCGACCCTACCTCACTTCCACTAGGTCCAGTCTTTGCACTGGATTCTGACTTTAACTACTACAATGGCGAAGGTTTATCATCTGTAGCTCAGGCTGCCAAGTTGCTTAACCCTAGCTCACCTAACACTCGAGGGATGGCACAGAAAATCTCTCGACATATGAATCTTAACCGATCAGTGCTTACAGAACTAGGATACTTCTACTTTATCGAGAACCCAGATAACAATCGTTTCCTGGGTGTGCAACAAGGTATCTACGCTTGCGATCTATATGATCTAGAGTTAGGTACATGTGTGCATTTTGATGGACTGAAACCTATTGTTCGATACTTAGCATGGTACGAGTGTCCAGGTAAGACGCCACTATCGCGGACACAGAAGGTTACATACGATCGCCTTAAAACTTGCTACAGTAACTCTACTTCATTTGACGACGCACGAATCCTGCTTAAGCGGTTTAAAATCGTACCTAGTAAGTAAGCCCTGCTTATCTATTAACGTATTACAATTACTGGTTAGGGTCTTTCACAAGCTCCCAGGACAGTTAACAATGATACGTATCATCCCCTTTTAGGACCCAAGGTGCTGCTTCACGGGTCAAGGCCGACTCTGGAAATTAATTAATATAAGAGTAGGGAGACTCATGTCATACTACTACCCCAACTCAGCTTCTTCTAGCCCGTTTCTACTATTTGCTGGAAAGAGACTTAGTATTTATCTAAGTTAATATAGTACTTACATTACGAATATATAAGTTATAATCTATGAATTCCAATCAGCAGGGTAATACCCTCAGAGACTATACGTAGAATAAACTGAATACTTGACACGTTTGGTTTAAAGATAGAGTCCGCATCCGTTTACTACCGATTTGTAGCCGGAGCTGGAGTTGGGATCGGAGTTGTTTTCTCTGGACTAATTACTGCTACAGCACGTAACCCTGCTTTACGTCCACAACTATTCTCATACGCAATTCTTGGATTCGCTCTTTCAGAGGCTACAGGACTATTCGCTCTATATACTTATTCATAGGAGCTATATTAGGCTATATGCTAGAACATGTTTAATCCCGATAACACTTCTCTTGAAGTAATAGTTTATAGGTTTAATAGACTAGCAAGGATATATCCTTCAACGATCATACGCCTAATGCTTATCATCTACCCCTATACTTGATTTCCCTCGCTTTGGCAGAGATTAAGTTGAGGCACATAATAAGCAAAGACATGATCTTATCTCTAAGCTAAATACTTTGAGAAGGTATGATGAGTTTCTTATTACTATACTCATAGTTTAATTAACAATACTATTATAATCCCCTTTCTATGAATGTATAAGGATAGGTGTAAAAGCAAGTATGCCGTAATTGGTAGCCGGGCGGTTCTTAGGAAACCGTGGTCACCAACCATGTGGGTTCAAGTCCCACTACTTGTATGATGTTCTCCCTCCATTCATTGAATCCCTTGAATCCATTGAATTCAAAAAGCGGGACGATATACCCCATATGTCATGTTCTTATCCTTTCGTGATCCTTTAGCTGACGGATTACATTAAGCAGAAGGCAAATATTATATACAAGCATTGCTAGGTTAATGGTAGACTCGCTTACTTCGGATAAGTCTATGGGGGTTCGATTCCCTCGCAATGTAGGTTTGATATCTAATTATAACCCTGTATTTTGAACACCTTAAAGAAATCCTGAAGCTGGACTTTATAAAAGAAGGACGTCAATCTCTCCCGCCTACCGTATAGCTCAGGCCTTTATAAGAAAAGATGTACCACCCAAAACAAAACAAAGGGTGGGTATATAAGAGTACACTTGCGCGAGTAATGTAATGGTAACATTTCTCTGCTCCACAGAGCTCATATCAGTTCGATTCTGATCTTGCGTATTTATAGGGTTCTTAAATAGATACCGAGCAACAACAAACTTCTGTAGGATATGTAATGCTAGTTATTTCACTATTATCACTGTTAATTGCGATACCGCTTTCTTCTTCAAATATATCGGCCGTGCAGCTGACCCGGGCGACCTCTATAACATTCTTCTTCGCCGCGGCACTATCGTTTAACGCTTACTACGTTACTACTATAGGGTCGGGGGTAAGTCTTTATAGTGGACTGTTTCACGTTAGTACAGTCTCCATGGGAATTGAATTATTCATATTCATTGTTGGGGGACTAATTCTTCTACCATGAGCATCATCAGTTAATACTGCTAATCTTACAGGTGATACTGTTCGACCTACTATTGCTGAGTATCCTATGATCATTGTATTCACTACAATTGGTGCCTCATTCTTAATATCTAGTACTGACTTAGTGTCACTGTACTTAGCTATTGAGCTACAAAGTTTCGCTGTTTACATCCTTGCTGCTCTTTACCGAAACAGTGAGTCTGCTACAGCAGCTGGACTGAAGTACTTCTTATTAGGTGCTTTATCTTCAGCCTTCATCTTACTAGGTTCAAGCCTAATCTACGGATACACTGGTTTAACTAACCTTGACGCTATCAGTAGTTTAGTGTCTGTATCTTCATCCGATAACGTAACACAAGGAGTAATTCTTGGTTTAGTTATTATGACAGTTGGGTTCTTATTCAAAGTTGGATCAGCTCCATTCCACAACTGGGCACCAGACGTATATGACGGTGTACCTACAATTGTGACAACATGGCTTGCTGTGATGCCTAAGATCTCTATCTTTATCCTGCTATTAACATTACACTCATTAACTGAAGGTATTGGACTTTCATTAGGTGACGTAACTGTTAACGTATGACAAGCTCTACTATTAGTTTGTTCATTACTATCACTAATCACTGGTACAGTAGTTGGATTAGCACAGTTTCGTATTAAACGACTGTTTGCTTACAGTACTATATCACACGTAGGTTTCATGCTACTAGCACTTGCTGTTAGTGGTCAAGAATCTATTGACGCATTCCTATTCTACTTAATTCAGTATAGCTTAACTAGTTTAAACTCATTCTTTATTCTATTAGCCTTCGGATATCTAATCCATAGCCGACAGACATCTGGATCATCTCAGAGTAGCGATGTACAGTTCATTTCACAGTTAAGTGGACAGTTCCGACAGAACCCTATCCTTGCATTAAGTATGGCCATCTGTCTGTTCTCTATGGCTGGAATTCCTCCACTAATGGGATTCTTCGCTAAGTATGCAGTTCTATACACTGCAATACACAACGGTTACTACTTTATCTCAATAATTGCAATTGTAGCTAGTGTAGTAAGTGCGGCATACTACTTACGAGTGGTACGTGTACTTTACTTCGATGCACCAGGAGCCGGAACTCCAAGTCAAGCACCTGCAGTTCTAACTAGTACACATAGTTACGTGATAGCTGTTCTTACACTATTCATTGTACTATTCGTACTACAACCATCACTAATATTAAATAGCACTCAGTTAATGGCTATGTCTATCTATGGTTACTAATGACAATGATTGTTCTATTATTCTTTGTACCTATTCTTGTAGGTATTCTATTAGCGCTTAACGTGCTACTAGCTGTACACCGTCCCGATACTGAGAAGGTAAATTAGTTGCCCTATCAATCACCTTTGTGACTTGATTGAATTCTACTCTATACGTGAACTACTTTAACACTGCGGCCAGATACACTGGATATACAGCAGCTTAATTGAGTAGAATATGTAGGTATATTGAATACCTCAGAGACTACACGTAGAAGGTATATGCTTTATCACTAGAAAAGTTATACTAAGATATAGTCCAGCCTAAAGTTTTTAAGCACAGTCTTTTCTTTAGGTTTGAACTCCTTACGAGTGTGGGTAAAGTTATGCCCCAGTAGTACCTTACTATTACTGAAAAATTGGGTGAATTGCATGGAACACTTCTTTAGTGATAACACAAGAAGTATATTTGCAGCCAAATGCATCACTGTGTTTATAGTAATATATCCTATCCCTTTACCCCCCCCTCTCGGGAGGATAGTTGTGATGTAGAGGTTCAACGACTAATAGGTGAGCTACACTAGCAATAATCCTGACACGAGCGCCCAACATCTTATTGATGATGACATAGTCTGAACCTAATAGTAATATTAGGATGTTAGCTTTAATTAAGCTAGCGATAACATATTTGTTAACCCTGTATACGGACAAGTTCGTGCACCTTTTGCAATAGGTTACTACCTTGTAGGTATACTGTTCTTAATCTTCGACCTTGAGATTGCTGTTCTATTCCCTTTAGGGGTTACACTGTACCAGGTAACCGCTTATGGATTCTGAGTAGCCACAATATTCTTAGTACTATTAACTGTTGGTTTCTGCTATGAAATGGGCAAGGGAGCTCTTAAGTTCACTGACCATCGTTCTTCAATTAACCGAACACCAATTGAGGCCTAATCTATTATTATCATAATCCCCTTTTAGTAGTATGCTTTCTTGGGCCTGTTCTCAATAATAACCCCTTTGTCCCGGCGGAGCCGGGACGAGCGAACTACACGTCTTGATATATAAGAGTATGACAAACTACACATCTTAGTCTTGATATATAAGAGTATGACAAACTATATTCTCTTAGTCTTGAGATATATAAGAGTATGACAAACTATATGGTATGACAAACTATATAGTATGACAAACTATATTCTCTTAGTCTTGATATATAAGAGTATGACAAACTATATATACAAACGAGATACACATATTATATACACAGGGCTACAACGTGTCATACATGAAATTAGCATGCCGTAGTATCTAAGAGTATAACAAATTGCAAGGATATATATAGTAACATTATTTGTATCTCTCTTATAATACGAGCGGTACATATAAGATAACGTCAGGAGAAATACCTGACCACCCTGTCTTATTCTATGACGTGTTTCAATGACACCTTTGTAGGTAGGGCAAGTTTCTATTGTGATTATATAATCATACTGCTTTGCTCCCCTGACTTCATGAAAGGGTACTTAGAGTAGGAGGTAAATCAATTCATTATTATTATGCTTACAGGACTTATACTTATACCACTACTTGGTGCTTTAATCTTAGCTCCAATGAGTGAGTCTACACCATTACAAATTTCACGTGTTAAACGTGTTGCACTTCTAACAACTGTAGTGACATTCATATTATCAATGATAATGTGAGGAGAGTTTGACTCAAGCTCGTCAGCCTACCAGTTTACAGCTGAATACAACCAACTTGACTATCTGCACATGCACATAGGAGTTGATGGTCTTTCACTTTACTTCGTGTTACTTACAACATTTACACTACCAATATGTGTATTAGCAAGTTGGGATAATGTTAAACACAATATCAAATCATTCATGATTGCTTTACTTGTACTTGAAAGTTTACTAGTTGCATTATTCGTAGTATTAGATCTTCTTCTATTCTACGTATTCTTCGAGTCAGTATTAATCCCACTATTCTTAATAATTGGGGTATGGGGTGCTAGTGCAGACCGTGTACGTGCCTCTTTCTTACTGTTCCTATACACATTATTCGGTTCACTATTCATGCTATTAGCCTTCATAGTTATCTTCTACAACGTTGGTAGTAGTGACTTTGAGGTGATCTCATTAGCCGACATTAGCTTCGAGAGTCAACGTTGACTATGGCTTGCTATCTTCATGAGTCTTGCTGTTAAGACTCCGCTATTACCAGTTCATATTTGATTAAGCCGGGCACATGTTGAGGCTCCCGTTGGTGCTTCTATGATCCTAGCCGGACTTATTCTTAAATTGGCTACATATGGATTCTTACGTGTATTAATCCCATTCTTACCTGAGGCAACATCTTACTTCTCACCTCTAGTGCAAACTATCGCTATTGTTACATTAGTGTACAGTTCATTAACTACACTACGACAAACAGATTTCAAGGTACTTGTTGCGTACTCATCTATCGCCCACATGTCAGTGGTTGTTATCGGTCTATTCTCTAATACATTACAGGGAATCGAGGGTGCAATCATGCTTGGTATTGCTCATGGTATAGTATCTCCAGCTATGTTCTTCTGTGTAGGAGGA
>ERZ1463038.930-NODE-930-length-10434-cov-14.762887_pt1 | contig 10434 bp, 14 predicted proteins | sample MGYA00564479_ERZ1463038 | MGnify/ENA primary metagenome ERZ1463038 (study PRJEB39244, sample SAMEA3635134) | Helicobacter pylori | study: EMG produced TPA metagenomics assembly of PRJEB11511 data set (Assembly of a 5300-year-old Helicobacter pylori... | reverse complement strand
CGGTTGTTTGTGCCGACGCGAGGTCCTGAGCTCTTTTTTTTTAACGTCCAGGTCCTCGGAACGGACGAGCTTTTCGCCTACATCGACAAGGTATTCCATTTTACTGAGATTTCAAAAGTCTTGATCTCTAATCATCTGTGCATCTCTGAAGTACGAGGTTGATTTGGACCCGGAGTATGACAACCTCCTCGGTCGACACACGCGCAAGCCCTGGTCAAAATTTGTCACGTCCGGTGAGCAAAGATCCCTTTAAAGCTTTCAAGGGCCCTCTGACGAACGACGGGCGCAGAGAACCAGCGCTACATCTCCAACGAGGCGATCGACTTGCTCGACAAGCTCTTGCGGTATGACCACCGCGAGCGTCTGACGGCCAAGGAGGCCATGGCACATCCGTACTTTGGTGAGGCAGATCTCCTAATCTTGAAGTGTCTCGGGGTGTTGCCGGGCTGACACGGCTTCTGCAGACCGTGTTCGGCAAGCGGACGCGCTGAGGAAGAAGGAGCAGGCGATGAACGGCAAAGGTGAGTCCTCCCCAGCGCACGCACGTACCAACTCTCCGCTGACCCGATCACTCTCGCTGTTGAAGCTCCCGCCACGGCCACTTTCGCGTCGCCTGATGCTTCGAACGTCGAGGTCACCGAGCTTAGGAACTGAATGCCAAGGAGTCTTAGGACCTTCATCCGGCCAGCCTGCTTGTAAAGAGTATTAATTCTCGTTGACGAACTGCCTCTGATATTGCGCCGGCCTTCGTCGAACGTTGCTACCTTGGAGTCGGCCCACGAGCTGTTGGCTGTTCCCGTGGTCGCGCTGTGCTGAGGGTTTCGGCTTCGTTCTCGGAAGAGTCGAAGCTCGAGCTCGAATCGAGGCTGGAGTAGTCAACTTCGAGATTTCGACATCGTGATCGAGCCGCCTTGCGTCCGTGGTTGAAGTCGCGAGCCGCTCGTCGCCTGCCGAGTTCCGTGTCCATCCACCTTCCATCTTGCGCTTCCGCTGGCCGTCTGTTTCGCCCCTCGTCGCCGTCCGAGTCACTCGAGTCCGGTTCGTCCGGCCTGCGTCGTCTCAACAATCTTCTCCCAATCTCGCCTCGCACCCCGCCGTCGGCCGCCAGCCCCTCCTCCATCGCGCGGTCCTGTCGATCCTCGTCGTCGCTGGTCTCGCTCCAGCCGACTTTACTTCCTTCTCCCGCCCGGAGACCAGTGTTCTTGTCGCCGGCGTCCGCGAGTGCCGCTTGCTCAATCCTCAGGAAGTAGATGAACAGGAGGGCGACGACCCAGATGCAGAACAGCGACGAGCAGACGATCATGGCGATCTTCATCGTCTGTGTGGATCCCGAGGAGAACTGGAAGGGAGAAGAGTCGGAGGCGGATGCCGTTGATGCGCTCGACGAGTCGGTGGCGGTGGCGGACGACCCCGAGGTGGCGTTCGAGTACGAAGACGCGGTGGAGGATGGAATTGTGGGAATAATTGAGCTGTTGTTGAGTGACTGGCTGGTATCCTCGGGGTGGATCATGCTTGGGCTTTGGGCAAGAGGTTCTCAATCAGCTGAGTTGGCGCAGGGTCCTCCGAGTCGCGTGAGGCGCTTACCCCTCCCACTACGCTTCCGTCCCAGTGAAGTGGATCTTTTGTACCTATCCTGTCCCGTGAAGTGCCAGTCGAGTGTGCTGCTGAGGAAGAGGCGGTCTGCTGGAGCTCCGCAGCCACACTCAATGGTCCGCGGACTCCGCGCCGCTCAAGGACAGGGGCGGGAGAGAGGTGCCAAAGGCGCAGTTTTCTTTACGTGAATATACATGTATAATGTACTTCGTTCTGTTTGTGTTCAGGTGACGAAGCTCGGCACCTCCTGCGCACGAACCTGCGTAACATTTTTCGCCAGTGGGGGCCCAGGCGCGCATCGCGATCGGGCAGCTTCTGTAACCAGACCCAAGCCGGTTGCCTCGTGATAAAAGTCTACATGCGGTGCGTGGTTACGCGCGCAGAAGTGTGGCCGCTGGATGGAGAACATGGTTTGCAGCCGCGCGAGGCAGGAACGCGAAGGTCCGACTTGGAGGTTTGGAACCGGAAGGACATCGAACGGTAATGGTAAGGAGGGCGCCCTTAACCAGGAATTGCGACCCACAGGCTACACGTAAGCAGTATCGCAAACCTTTACAACTCGGATTTGCGCGCCACGGTTGAACAACAATCTGGGCTCCGCCAACAATCGGACTTGCCCGAGCCGTTCGAGGCGCAGCGGCCTCAGTAACTTTTGAGAGGCCTGAGATGTCCCCCACGTGCTTCGAGCTCTTCGGGTGATCCGCGAAGTCTTCTGCTGCAAACGGAGGCCTGGACGATATTCTTTCAGAAGGCGAAGCATGGGGTCGCGCCGCCGTCGCATCACACGGTCGCCTCTCCCCTCTTTCGCCACATCCAACACCACGTACTCCATTCAACTGAATCGAAAACCATCGACCGACCCTCTCTGCCCGTGAACTTCATCCAGACCCAGTTTACCAGTCGCGACCACACTCCCCCTCCGCGAACGATTCGCCCCCACGCCGACTACGCACTACTCCCCACATGTCGGAAGACTCGGCCGTGTGGCCCGGCGAGAATGGCCACATCATTCGCGCGCTGGTGACCACTGGATTCCTCGGTACGACTCTCGCACGTCCGACGAGGTGGCGCCATTCTGACGACGTTGCTGCAGTCTCTGCCTGCACCCTCTCGGCTTTCCTTTCGAAACGGTTCACTGGAATTCGGAGTTTTCGAGAGCTTTCCCTTGCTCGAATTCTTGTGTTGGCCCTCCTACTTGACTCGTGAGTGCTTGAGTCCCGATGCCGACGTCGAGATTCAAGCAGTCGCTGATGTCCGCTCGCTATCGTCGACCCTCCCAGGTTTCTCTTCGTCTTTGTGGGTGTTCTTGAGACTGTATTGGCCTCAAGTACTCATGCAAGAGATCCCTGGTACAGACCTCCGGAATACTCATCCTCGGGATCGGCACCTCGGTCAATGAGGTGGCGTGCCAAGTCGGGTGCGCCGCCTGCTTCCATCCATGCTTCAAAGCAGCTGTAATCTGACTAGTAATATTTCCCAGGATCTGGTGGTGTATCCTGCTGTAAGCCAGTCCGCTGCTGGCCAGGGGTCGCTCCAACGGTTGCAACGGACGACGCTGACTGCCGACGTCACAGATATGCAACGTCCAAGGTTTTCATCTACCTCTTTTTGATGGAGCGGGTATATCTTGTATATTGCCACACCGCCGGCGGCCGCGTGCCTCGCTTCGAGAGCAGATGGTACCAAGCATCCGCTGTGCTGCTTGCCCTGTGGATTGTCGTTGCCGTCCTCATGGTCGTCAGTCTTCGAGCTCGAATGTATTCAACATTTCTAATCCGTTTTGGTCCCCAGGTTGGCCGGATCGCATACATTCGTGAGGATCGCGCGTGTGTGATCGGGGTCAAGCTCTTCGCAACAGGTCCGATGCTCGCGGTCGACGCCGTCACCAACCTGTTCCTCACATCCGCCTTCGTAATCCCAATGTGCGTTTACATTCGCCCCTCCACTCGTCGGGCTCGCCACTGACGGAGGTGTGCCTTTGCAGCGCTCGCTCCAAGTTCCGGAAGGCACAGAAACTTGCGCGAAAATCCGTCCTCGCAGCCATGATGGCCCTAATCACCTCCTTCGCAAACATCGTGATTCTTGCGATCCAGAACGGGAAGCAGCTGTCCTGGGTGTGCTTGGGAAGTACGGCGTCCAACCACCCCTCGATCCTTCGCCCGCGAAGCTCACGCTCCTCACCTCAGGCTGTGGCATCGACGTCTCGTTAAATGCGGCCATCATCTTTTTCGTCACCTCTTCCGACACTCGAATCGAGCGACCGTCACTCTCTGGCCTGACGGAGAGCGGCTCGGACGAAGTCGGTGACACCGACGACCGCAACGACATGGCCGAAGTGCCACGCCCGCGCCGCCAAGACGGAACTGCGGCCTACTTGCCGGGCGAGTCGGAAGGTATCGTCGCACCACGCTCGAACCCGTTCCCGACCTTCAAGCAGCACCGGCCAGCTCCCAATGCGGGAGCGTCCCACCCCGACTCCGCCTACCCAGAAGACATGCCCACGCTGGACAGAAATGTGTCACCTACCTCCGACTTCAGTGAATACGAGATCCGCGAGAAGTCCCAGCCGTGATGTGTTCTATGTGCCGGACCTCCCATTGGTAGACTGCGCTTGTGAAATCCATGGTCCGGCAAACAGTTCCTTTTCGGGTGTTGGCTGGAGTTTTGTAAAGAGTATCAACAAGATACTCCATGAGGGGAGGCAAGAGTGCGAAACAAGCTGCTCCCGGCAAATCGCGCGTGCGCGAGGTAAGTTGTTATGATTGTCGAGTGTGATGGTGTACAGCTAATAGCGCTAGGAGACAGATAATGCGGGTACAGTGACAATGCGAGCGTGGCCGAACAACGAGCTAAAATGCTGTGAGTAGGAAGAGCGGGTCAGTCAGCTCACGGAGCCTCGGCGCACACGTCTCTCGCGACTCACCGATGCGCATGCCCTGCTCGGCCCTCAGGAACCTGACCCCGGTCCTTTCGACTTCCTCGAGCTCGTTCAACTCGCGCTCGATGCGCTCGTGCACCGTCTCCTCTTCCGTCTCGTCCTCGACGACGACGATCGACAGCTCGACCGGCAGTGGCGACGGGTGGTCGAGCGCAGAGCCGTTGAGAAACGAGGAAGACGGCACGATCGGACTCGGGTTCGTGCTGCCTTCGCTCACTTCCTCGGTCGTCTCGAGCCCGGCGGACGCCGTCGAGCCGTTCGAGCGTCGCCCGCCCACCGGGCTCGCCATGAGCTTCTCGAGGCCGGCAGCGCCAAGGAAGCCGGGGAGACTCATCCGTCGGCTGCCTCCGACGGGGGACGGCGGCGCCATGGACGCGCGCCGGGTGAAGCCCCAGCCGCCGCCGACGAGGTTCCCACCGGAGGCGCGGCGCACCGGAGTCGACGGCTCTGGTGGGCCCATCGAGAGCGACGAGACAGGTTCCGAGTCGAAGCGGGACTTGTTGGACGATGCGGGACTTGGGGTCGCGCAGACGGTCGGGCCCAGTCCGGCGTGCGGGCTTCGTGTAGGTGGTTCGAATGTGTAGGCGGGGAGTGCGGGCGAGGGCGCAGTGATGGTTGGTGGGATGGGAAGTGGTAAAACGTCGTCTTTGATGTGAATGATGACAACTGGATCGGATCGCTTGGTCAGATTCGAGCTTCGCGGACCAGGACACTGCTCGAGCGCGCACCATGTACGCCAGCGAGAGGGAGTATCCGAGCTTCCGCTGGCGAGTACCCAGCTGCACGCCGTGCTTCCACGACTAGCTCGGCAAGGACTCTGAGCTCCTCGAACATGTACGGGGGCGACAAGTGCCCCCAGAGCTTTTCGCTCGGCTGCGACGTCTGGTGGTGGCGCTTTGGGTCAGCGGCGAGCTCAACTCTGGGCGAGCAAGGTAGTTACTGGGTAAGAGCACTCGAGGAAGATGACCGAGAGCTTTAGCGCGACGATCTTGGGCGCCGCGCACTTCCAGACCTCGCGGTTCAGCGGTCGCATCGAGATGGAGTCTAGAAGTTATCGCGTGAGCGGAGAAGCGATGAATGTGAGAGTGGGTGATCACGCACCTGGTTCGACGTCGCCGAAGAAGAGCATCTCGCGCCCCTCGCCCGAGACGTCCTCCTTGACGAAGAACGCAGTTGAATCGTAGCACTCGGGCGGCGAGGGTGGGTCCTTGGGCGGCCGCGAGCGCGAGTGAAACGCAGAAGGGTCCATGCCGTGCGACAAGAGGAACGCTTGAAATGAGAGGCCTTCGGAGAGTGGGAGGGGTTTGGTCGTCGGAGCGGGGATGCTGCACGGCGGGGTCAGCGCGAGTCGCCGCGGCCAGAGCGTGAACGCACTCTCGATACAGGTAAGCTCGGCCGGCGTGTACGCCGTCTTCCTCCCATCCAGCCAGTTTCGGCCACACGCCGCCGTCGAGCATGCGGTCAATGTTGTCGATCGTGCGGGAGAGGCCGTAGAGCGGCCGCGGGAAGAGCGACGCGCCCGAGGAGATGACGAGGCCTTGGATGTGGTCGAGGTGGGCGTGGGTGATGGCGAAGCATCTGCAGAGCGTCAGAATAGCAGTCAGCTTCCATCACGACATCCCTCCGACGGCTGACATCGGGTCGCGAAGCTGGGTCACAAAAGTTCTTGGGAATGGCGTGGAGTGAAGGGATGGGGCAAGCATTGGAGCTCCGAAGGCCGTTGGATTCCTGTTCGTCCCAGGAGGACCAGCATCGGGCCTCCCCAACTCACGGTAGTAAACCGTCTTGGGAGCACCGTGCCCAGCCAATTTGCCCCATTTTGCCTCCCAAGCATCCAGCCTTTAAATCCACAACTCAGGAAGGCACAGACCAGGAGTGACTCACCTCACGAAGCCCCAGACCCTCCCAGCGCCCCTGCCGCCGCCTTCTCGCCCCGGTCCGACGTAGTCTCGGTGCGTCCCCGCTGCCTTTCCGGCTCCGTTGATGCTGGGTACATCCTCGTCGTCGTCGACTCCGATCTCAAGGTCGAACCCGCGAAAGGATCGTGGCGACGCCTCGATAAGGTTCGAGAGGGCACCCAGGCCGGAGCCGCCTGGTTGTTATCGACCGTTCCGAAACGATGGTGCAGTGAATGACGGGGTGTAGACGCGAGGATTGGGACAATTGGTAGCGGATCGGGGGGTCGAGTGGGCGTCGGATCGAGATGGAGGTGGGGGTATGCGGGTCGGGTGAGTGACGGTGGGGCGCAGACGCGGCGCAGAGACCGGTAGGTGTGATTGATTTGACGTAAGAGAGAACGTCAGCTTTCCGCTCGTGAGCTGCTTCGCGAGTACCGCGCGAGCGCACCTTCGAGCGCGGTGCATCCATCGGCCCACTTGTGGGAGTAGGGCTTGATGAGGTAGCTCGACAAGTTTGTCTCGAGAGGGCCGCCGCCACATCCCTGTACGATAGTGTCGACGAGCGTGCATCGGCAGGGAAGGATGGGGGAGGCAAGTCGTCAGCTTCGAGTGCTCTGATTGAGGCACGAGACCAGCTCCGACTCCGAGCTGCGCGATAAGGCCATCCCCAGCGGTCCCCACCCGACCAGCGTGAACATCACGGCCGATGCAGCTGCTGGTCACCGCCGTAGCGCTCTGAAGTGCGCGAGGGCCCCATCGCACGCGAGACAAAGAGCGACGCACCACAACCAGCAGCTCGAATGCGGCTCCGCGCGACGACTCGCCGAGGCGCACGATCCCGCTGAGGCGCTCCTCGCGGTCCCGTTCGCGCAGCTTGGCCCGCTTGGCCCACTTGGACTCGCCCCCGTCCCCCTCGCCGGCGAGCGAGGTGCGCGGCGACGGCGACGGCGAGGGGACCAGTGGCGCGCGCGCGGACGAGCTCGGGAACAGCGACGGCGCGAGCGAGAACGACGCGAACGAGGGCGGCGCGTGTGCCATCATCGAGGCGACACTCGACGGCGGCGAGGCGGCGAGACGGCGGGGGCTGATGGCTGGATGGGGGAGGATCAACGCCCAAGTCGGCCATGGCCAAAGCTCCAAGTGGGGAAGCTTGGTCCGCTTTTTTCGCCCAAAGCAGTCGACCGCATACATCATGAACTGGAAGCTTTCATCCAGGCTTGGCCGCGTCCGACGTCCACAGACTGCCGTTGGCCTCCAGGCGCACTCTGTCTCCCACGGCTCTCGCAGGGCCTCCTCAAGGATTCTGAAGCAGACATTCGGATGCAGGTCGAAGGTTGCACACGAACCACTAAAATAACAAATCTCCTCCAAGGACTACTCTTGCTGCCAGCCCTCCTCAAGCGTACGATCCTCCGCCTCCTCGACCAGGACCGCGAGCTGCCGACGACTTCCCAGACTCGCTTACGGTTCCACATCGAGCTGCCCTCTACATACCGACTAACGAACTTTCACCATCAATCCTAAGTAACCCTTTCCTCTGCGGACGGGAGCCAGTACTTTCCCGCGCCGCGGAGCCCTCCGTGAGGCGACATCGCTGCCTTCGCGGACCAGGAGTTTTACTCGGATTTGGCGTGCAGAAAGCGAGGAGAGATTGGAGAAAAGATCTGAAGAATATCGAAGTGAGACGAGTCAAAGTGGAGGGGAGGTGATTCGCGACGATACGAGCCCAGACACAACGCCACGCGCGCACGACAAATCGCAGACGGATGGGAAGACCTCACACCATAGCGTTCAGTCATTCATTTGTAAAGATTTCTGAAGTTAAAAGCACACAGCCCCAACGCTACTCCCCACCTAGCATCTCCCTCACCGTACCGACCAGCCCGCCCGACTCGGCGTGCATCGCCTCGGGAGGGCTCGCGGCCTTGAGGCGATAGATCATTGGTGGCATGGTCAGAAGGTTTGTCTCAGCGTGCGTCGGCCGCCAGCCTTCGAGAAATGGCAGTCGTTCGTTTTCGAACAGGACCTTCACAAAGTCGGCAGGCGGGTTCCCGTGTACTGGGTGGCCCAGCGTGGAGATGAAAAGGGCGGTTTCTCCATACGAACTGGTAGATTGCTATCAGTAGCTGGAACGGCGGGAGATAAGAAAGGACAGCGTACAGAGCTACCTGCTTCTTGCTGTACTGGAACTGAGGGTTCGTTGCGTTGCACGCCACGACGCGCGACCAACGAGCTGCCGCTGCACCAGCTATGGTGACCGTCTTTGCGTTGTCTGGAGCGGCGATATTCATGAACGCGTCGAAAATCTTGGGCTGGAAGCTGTGATTGTCGCCGAAGTAGGTGTCGTCGCGAGACATCGACGCGTCGTGCTCTACAGTTCCGTGCCTGCGAAAAGCCAGAAGACCACGTAAGCATCATGGAGTCTGTACTAAAATATCAACAGCTCGATCAGATGGCTCACTTGACCAACTGGTCCAGGTTGATCGAGTCCGAGCCGGGCGCCGCAAGGTCCTTGATGGCGAGCCCGCCCATGATGTCAGTCAATGGGTGCCCCACGTTGAGCGCCGTCTTGAGCGCTTTCTTGAACATCCGGAGAGAGATGTTGCGCCCGTCTCGCGGGAGGAAACCGTGGTTGGCCAGTCTGCACGGTCGTCACGATATCACGATCAGCGGCCGGCGAGCAGAACGAGCCCAGGGGACAGCGCACGAATTGAGACAAGGACAGGGGGATCGGAGGTCGGATCCAGTAGGGGGGTGCCATTGCGTGAAGTCCACCTCGGGAGCGCGGAATGTCAACTGCCACAGGTCGTGGAGCGACGCCCGGGCGACCGCAAAGGTCGGGAGGGCGGCGAGGATCCAGAGCGTGACACGCATGGCTTATTGTTAAAGATGTGAATGCTGTGAGAGGGAAGAGAGGAGGTGTGGGAGGATGTTACTCGTAAATTGACGCCAGCTTCGGATGTGCGCTGGGCGCGCTCCAACTTGCACGGTTCAGGAAGGATCGGAGCGTACAGAGCCAGCGTTTTTCACAATGCAGATCTCTTTGGGCTCAGATTGTGTGCTTCGAGCGAAGTCGAACCTGAAGAACTTGCGCAATCCGGACCTCGCCGGTCTTGTTGGCGGTGGCGTCGACGTTGTGCACTCGCCAACTTCCTGTGCCCTAAATTCTATCTTCAAATCACCTAAGCATGTTAATCGGCTGAACAGCTTTGTCAGCAGGCCCAGCGGTGTTCATCAGGTGCGCGTCCGCCTGCAGGTCGCCGCGCTCGCTCCACAGGAGTGGCGACGACCTCACCCGACCCTCTTTGCGAGCTGATGAACATGCGTACTAGTCTTTTTCCACAAGGAAGAGATCTCGTCCAAAAGCGCTACATCACGTGAGTTGGCCGGGCCCGCCGGCCCGCGCGGCGAGCGGCCGACGCTTCCGTCGCCTCTCTTACTCCTCCCACAATGCCCGCCGCCCGCGAGTTCGCCACGGAAGGCAAGACTGTGCGTAATCCCTTGCCTGCCCACTCCCCCCGCTGACCCGTCCGCGTGTAGATCATCGCCATCGGTCGGTGCGTCGCACCGCCGCGCGAGTCGGCCGAGGCGGAGCTGCCGAGACTGACGACCGACAGCGCAGGAACTATGCGGCCCATATCGCCGAGCTGAACAACCCGACGCCGTCGGAGCCTTTCTACTTTCTCAAGCCCACGAGCTGCTACGTCCCGCCTGGGGAGGGCAGCGTCGTCGAGTGCCCACGCGGGATCGAGCTGCACCACGAGAGTGCGCCCTGCTCTCTTGAGCTTGGGAGCTACTCACAGCTGACTTGGACGACCCCCACAGCCGAGCTCGGCGTCGTGATTGGCAGCTGTGGGCGCGACATTCGGCGGGAGGACGCCATGGCGCACGTCGCGGGGTACTGCCTCGCGATCGACTACACGGGCCGGAATATGCAGCTCGTGGCAAAGAAGAAGGGGCTGCCGTGGGAGATCGGAAGAGCGTCGTGTAGGGAAAGAGTGTCCT
>ERZ1463038.929-NODE-929-length-10447-cov-12.477290_pt1 | contig 10447 bp, 15 predicted proteins | sample MGYA00564479_ERZ1463038 | MGnify/ENA primary metagenome ERZ1463038 (study PRJEB39244, sample SAMEA3635134) | Helicobacter pylori | study: EMG produced TPA metagenomics assembly of PRJEB11511 data set (Assembly of a 5300-year-old Helicobacter pylori... | reverse complement strand
ACTTTGAGCACCTCGACAAGGCCGGAGGATTCTTTTACGAACGTTGGGGTGCGTCCCAAGGGTCTTCCCTGTGCTCGCAGGACGCTGACTGCGTCGCAGGCGATGCCCCGGTGCACTCCATCGCGGCATCCTTGTTCCTCAAGCCCGATGAGCTACACTTCTTCCAGGACATTGGCTGTGAGTGGCCGCAAGCAATCTCAAGGGACGCTCCGCTGATCGTTTCTCTCGCCCAGACCGGCACGAGCCGTTCCAGCACTGCCCCAAGGACAAGGCGGACAAGTGCGCCTGCAACCCGTGAGTCTTGACAAACGTGCTTCTCTGAGAAACGCTAATGATACTCCCACCCGACTGTCAGGAAGGACGAGAACAACTTTGAGGAGCACTGGTGAGCCGAGATACCTGCATCCCGCTACAGCTGTAACGCTGGCTGATCCCATGAACTACTCACAGGTACTCGTGCACGCCCGATTGGAAGAAGATCACAAAGTGGAAGCCTGGGATGCTCCACGCGCTGGGAGGTTGATACACACGCAATCAAGGCGCAGATACAAAGCACAGCTCGCCAGGTCGCTTTCGGATCTCGAAATTATTACGAGCCGAGCTTTCATCATGTCTCATGATTGTACGAGAATGTTTGATGGCGGTGATAAGGGACTACTACTGAGATGGGAGTGGGGCACCACCGTGACCGATCCTCGGTCGTCACCGGGGCGCGTCAGGTGTTCATGTAGGACCGCCACCTTGAGCCTTGACCACACAAACCGCCACAGCGATGTACCCGAGTACTGAGTGATTCCGGGCACGCAGCGTACGTGAGAGTCCGCCCACTGCCTCGACGCCTGCAGGAACGATGCGACGCGGTTCGCACGACTCGACGCCCTGCGGCATGTGTACAACAACAGTCTAAGAAAAGCGGTACGGTATCATGACTCGGCGGCCCTGCACCAGTTTTCCAGCGCTCAGCCTTGGGGAGTAACTTGGCGAGCCGGCCTGTCCCGTCCAAGCGATCGCAAGCGAGGCCAAGCACTTGCTCATCTTCGTCCTCCTCAGCAGATCAGAAACGGCTCGCCTCTCTCTTTCGCTCTTATGTACACTCAGCAGTACACTCAGCAAACGTCTAACCTTCAAATCACTACGCTCGTCCAGCCTCTGATCGAAACGGGACCTTCTCCGCTCGCGGAGCTCCGGATCCGCGAGGCGTCGACCTCCGCCGCCATCGCTTTGTGCGTACCTACCTACCTAGTAGTCCGAGCGGCACCACGGTCCGCTCTGAACCACTTCTCAGCCTCAGGGGTCACCTGCTGAAGCCTTTGTGAGTCATGAACCTATCGATGCGCCTGCGAGCCCACCCCCACGACACGAGGGATTCCCGCAGGTTGGCCAATCATTCGCGGCGATCAGCTGACGCCACCACTAGGTACTCTTACCAGCTGAGAGTGTCTGAATTGCCACCGTTCAGGAGTGCGCGGAACGGTTCGCACCGCGCGAGTCCGCGGTGCCAGTGGCGCGCTCCGCCTACGAAGCTACCCGGCGCGCGGCGCCCTCGCACCGGTTGACTGGATCTCGGGGCGCACAGAAAAGTATCGTACGGATTGGCGCATCGGGCCTGAATCAAGGCGGCTCGCATCCGCCCGACGTGTGACGGCGGGACGCGCTGATCGCAGGTGACAACAGCTTGCTGCTGGCGTACAAGACCGTTGAAGCCTGACGGATAACGGTGCAGGTGGCTATCTTTGACGCTTGCCTCTGCACTTGAGCTTGTCGGGCGACAATCGCAACCAATCTCGAGGTCACAGGTCACACGACGCTCGCGGCAACGGTGTCAGCCCAGCATGAAAGTCTTGCCGACGAGCCGAGCCGAGCTGACCGCGTGGTGAATCTCCTGACGGAGCAGATCCCGCTCAGCGAGGAGGAGCTCTCAGTACCTCAGTACTTCCAGACCCCCGGCAACGGGCCCCAGGCCGGGTCGAGGGTGGCCCCGCCAAGTCAACTAGCGCACTTTGGAACGATCTCAAACCTGGGGCACCACCCATTTGGCAGGACAACACGGCCCACTTCGCTCATCCCGTTGCCCAACTCGTTCCGCGGATCATGTCATGCGGGCGCGTGGATTTTCGAGCGTTCGCCCAAGTTCGTCGACGCTCATCACTTGCACAGAGCGATGATGAGGGGGTCATCAGGAGCACAGTTCGCCCTGCGAGAGATGCAATGACGAGGATCGATCTGGGGCGCCGGGGGGCCCGCAATTCAACCCCCATCTAACAGGCACCGCGGGCGTTGCCTTTGCCCGGATCGCCGACAGGACGCCCGAATCGTCCGACTGCCTCTCTTCCATCCATCTCTTCCCGCTTTCCTCATCGGACACCTCTGCTCGCCACTTCTCCTCACTTGCACCGCCAGCAACCATGTCGGTCACGGCCTTGAAGCAGACACACGAACATGTCGAGCACCGCGAGCTCACCGCGGCAGCTCTTGCCAACCCCCTGAGCGGGATTCCGCGCGAGCAGCTGTTCCGCGACGTTGAGGCGTTTGCCTATGCCAAGGATCTCACAGAGGTTCGTCGGTTCAGTTGGGGCAGCGTCGGAGAGTCGCGCATGAGCTGACCGCGATTCCGCCACCAGCACCTCCCCATGCTTCAAAAGGGTGCTCTCCTCGCCCAGAGCCCGACGGACTTTGACCACATCGACCTCATGGACGCCACGGACAAGGACAACATTCGCTATGAGCACGCGAACAAGTCAGTTCCGTCTCGCGCTGCCGAGTTGTGTGTCGCACGCTGACCCGAGCGCGTCTTCTCAGATGGAGTCACCCTCGCACGCTCTAGTGAGTCGTTGTTGGCCTTGACGCGGACAATGCTAATAACTTCACGTCAGCCTCACCGTCATCCTTTCGAGCATCGGAGCGTGTGTGCAGGGATGGGATCAGAGTAGGTCACCTGACGGCCGGCCGATGATTCTCGCTCACGAACTCGTCTGTCACAGCGGGCTCAAACGGAGCTAGTAAGTCACTTGACGAAGGTGCAGATCCTTTATGAACGTGAATTTATCGCAGACCTCAGCTTTCCCCAAGCCTTTGGCAGTACGTGCAGCTTTTCTGTTGCGCCATGACGCCCCTCCTGACACTCACTCGCCGTCTCAGTTGCTGAGATCAAAGGAACTCCGGACTACATGCGTAACACCTGGTTGGTGTAAGTTGAAGACCTCAGGCCTTGTAATTGGGACCTCAGCGTTAACATTTTTGCTGCAGAGGCCTCGTTAACGCGGCACCCTACATTGCTTCCGCGCTGTTTGGTTGCTGGATTAGTGACCCTTTGTGAGTCCACCTTCGTGCGTGCGCCACGAGCTCAACTAACTCCGTCTCTCCAGGAACAACTATTTTGCAAGCTTTTACAATTGCCCAATGGACCCAGCGCTGACACCGACGCCACAGGGCCGTCGTGGCTGCATCTTCATCACCGTGCGTGTGTTTGCTTGACGTCGCGCTTGTGCACTCGGCTGATCACCCTGCATCCAGGCCTGCATTCTCGTCATCACTCCCATCGCTTCAGGATTCACACAAACCTGGGAGCAGTTGTTCGCCGTCCGGCTTGTGAGTCTCCCTCCTCACCACTGGCACCAACCTCTTGAACTTTTGGTCCCAACGCGCAGATTTTGGGCATTGGTATGGGAGCCAAGGGCTCAACGGTTCCTATCTTTGCTGCTGAGGTGAGCAACTTTTAATCGTTTGGCAATCGTGACTTTCAGCTGACCTGTACTGTATCAACCAGAACGCTCCGGCCCAAATTCGAGGTGCGCTCGTTATGGGGTGGCAATTGTGGACTGCTTTTGGCATCTTCCTCGGATTCTGCGTACGTCTCAATTGTTGGACCTTGATAGTAGATTTTAACAAGCTATGCTGCACCGATAGGCCAACGTCATCGTCGCCGACACGGGTGCCATTGCGTGGCGCCTCCAGCTCGGGAGCGCCTTCATCCCCGCTGTCCCATTGGCCATTGGGATCTATTTCTGCCCAGAGAGCCCTCGGTGGTTGATGCGCAAGAACCGCTACGCGGCTGCCTACCGCTCGCTCAAGCGTCTTCGCCACCACGAGCTCCAGGCCGCGCGCGACCTCTACTACATTCACGTCATGCTCGAGGCGGAGCTCGCAGTCAAGGGTGGCGCCAGCTACATCGGTCGCTTCACCGAGCTTTTCACGATTCCCCGAGTGCGCCGCGCGACGATTGCCTCGTTCGTTGTGATGATCGCTCAACAGATGTGCGGCATTAACATCATCGGTGCGTCTTCCTTCCCATCCGAAGCTTATTTACCCGGCTCACACCCGTGATGCACAGCCTTCTACTCGTCTACCGTTTTCGTCGAGGCCGGTCTCAGCTCCCGCAAGGCACTGTACGCGTCGCTCGGCTTCGGTGCCATCAACTTCGTGTTCGCATTCCCAGGTTAGTTCGGGTCCCTTCAAGATTCTGAGAACAATCATGCTGACCAACCCGAAGCTCTCTTCACCATTGACACCTTCGGGCGTCGGTCGCTCTTGCTCGTAGGTCGCATCGCTGCCACCTCCTCGCACTTGGCTGATGTTCGATGTCTTGCAGGCGACTTTCCCGAACATGGCATGGACTCTCTTGGCAGTGGTGCGTGCACCTTCGGCTTTCCCCTCTGGACTGTGCTGACCGATGTGCATCCTTAGGCCTTCTGCTTCTACCTCCCGGACCGTGCAGACGGCACCGCGTCGGCGCAGAAGCTCGGATTGATCGCCTTCTTCATTTACGTCTTTGCCATGTTCTACTCGGTTGGAGAAGGGCCCGTCCCATTCGCGTACTCTGCCGAAGTCTTCCCCCTTGCTCAGCGCGAGCAGGGCATGGCTTGGGCTGTCGCAACGTGAGCCTGTTTTCAGTCTGGCTCGAGATCATTGTGTACTGATCATCTGGATCGCAGTTGCCTCTTCTGGGCCGCCGTTCTTTCCATGACTTTCCCGTCCATGCTCGCTGCCCTGACTCCCACTGGAGCTGTGCGTCCCGTCCACGCCACCCCTTCTGTCACCTCGCTGACCATCCTCCCACAGTTCGGCCTCTACGCTGCTTTCAACATGATCGCATTCGTCATGATCTTTTTCTTGCTACCGGAGACGAAACAACGTGAGATCTTCCCCGATGCCCTGCGCCTCAGAAAGCTCACCTTCTCTTGCAGGCACCCTTGAGGAGCTCGATCAAGTGTTCTCCGTTCCCACCACCCGCTTCATGTCATACCAGGTCAAAGAGACGATCCCGTACTGGCTCAACCGCTACGTCCGACGCAACAAGGACGCGAAGCTCGCCCCGCTCTACCACGGCGAGAATGCGCCTGTCGGTGGTGGCGCGACTGGCTCGCCGTACGTCGCCGACTCGAAGCGGGACTTAGAGGAGAAGGCTTGAGAAAGGAAGGTTTTATATTGTGGGTGGGGGTTGCGGTGCGACACGGTTCTCGTTCCTGCAAAAAGCTTTTTGGTGTTCAGACCACCCGAGAGGCCGTTGCTTGGCTTGCGTGGACTACTGGCAATCGGACTTACGCAAAGAGCAGTATCCACCTGACAACATGGCGCTTCGTATGTACTGCACCCCAGACTACTTGGGCTTCTTCCTTGCGCCACCGCGCCCGGTCGACTTCGCACCCGGTGCGCCCCGTCCCCGCTTCGCCGCCGGCGCCCTAGTCGCGACGGGTTCGTCATCATCGCTGAGAATCATGACCTCGGGAGGATCCTTCCTCTTTCCTGCCCGAACCGGTGGCCCGGGCGCGGCGGCCGAGGTCGACGCGGCTGGTGGCGAGTCGCCGAGGACAATCTCCTGCGTCGCCACTCTTCGCTTCGCGGCGGGGTCGTACTTGGGCGGGCCTTTCGAGACGCCAAGCGTTCTGCGGTGATCTCGCGCGGCGACCGAGAGGCCGGTGCAGGGCGTCTCAAAGTCAAAGTTGGTCTGAAGGCCGCGCTCCGAGTGGCCGCTCGACGTCGCGGGGCTCTGCGGGATGTGGTCGAGCGCGGTAATGGCCGGGATCGCCTCGATGATCTTGGCGTCAAAGTACGCGAGGTCGATCGGGCCGATGTTGTGTCGCGTCTCCTTGAGCGGGCCCGGGTCCGCGTGGTCGACCATCTCCCACGGGTTCGCGAGCGGGACGACGGCCGAGTAGAAGCCAAAGAGGCGCAGGAGGCGCTGGACGATCGAGTTGGGGAGCGCATCGATGTCGATGTCGGAGGAGAGGAAGGTGTGGAACGAGGGCAGGCGCAGGGTCGGCGCGATCGTGGTGATGGTGAACAGAAGGTGCGAGCACGTGTCGAGCAGGAGCGCGGCCAGCTCCGACTCTTGCGAGCAGTCCTTTGAGAGTGTCTGTAGAGTGATTCGCGGGTGAGTGGCCTCCGCGGGCACCGAGAAAGTGGCGGGGAGGACTGACGGCGGCGAGCTTGGCGCAGGGGATCAAGCAGTCCTTGAACATCTCGCACGTTTCCAGCGGTGGACTCGCGGGGGTGCATCGCAGAGCGATTCCGAGAAGGTGCGTCGAGTGAAGAACCGCTTCCTTCTGTGGTGGGTTGTCCGACTCGAGCAGGCCGTCGAGGCACGACTTGATCGCCGTGAGGAGTAGGTTGAGCGGCTCGGGCCGACTGCACGCCTCACTCGACTGAAGAAGGGTGTTGAGAAGGCGGCCGGTGCACCGCAAGGTCGTGAGCGAGCTCGTGCGGCGTTCGGGCGAGGCCGAGTCCGCGAGGCCGTCGACGGCTTCGGCGAGCCGGGAGAAGGCGACGCTGACGAGCTGAGAACAAGTTGAGTCAGTTGAGTCAGAAGAAACAAGCGAGCGTAGCCGGCAAAGCAGCGCACCTCATCGGATGCTCGACCGTGGTAGCATCGCACGACTTGCTCGCCGAGGTAGGTGTGGCCCTCGCCGGAGCAGACGCGGTCCAGGAAGTGGCGCGAGAGGCTGTGGAGAGCTTCCGCCTTCTCGACATCCTGCAGCGAGGTATCGAGGTCGAGCCGCTCGAGACAGGACTGGACCTCGACCTTCGAGACGGCGAGGCGCCAGATGGTGAGGCCGGAGAGGAACAGGTCCCAGTCTTCGGTCGAGACAAGACTGGCCGGAGTTGCTGTGAGTTGTTCGTGTCAGCTTCACGTGGTCGAAAGAGGCTGAACAGAGCACGAACCTGTGCTGCCGTCCTTGAGCGCGAGGAGGAGCGCAGCGAGGACCTTGGGCCGGTTGAATGGCGCGGCGGGGATGCCCGTGATGAACGGGCTGTCGAGCATCGAGGTTGCGAGCGCTTGCGGGTCGCGAGCGACCGCCATCTTGAACGCGGACCCACTGCTGACCTGGAGGACGAGCGTCCCGGCCGCGTGGGCCTTGTCGACGTTGCCTCGGGTTAGCCACAGCTCCTGCTGGATGGCGAGAAGCGCGATGCAGCGGCCAATGTCCGGCAGCGACCCAGGCGTGTAGAGCCGCATGCGTCGACTGTCGGTGCGCTGGCGCTGGAGCAGCGCCGCCGGGCTCGCGGGAGACGCCGCGGAGGGCTCACCGGCGATGAGCTTGCTGAAGATGGTCGTGATCGTTTCGATGCCGCGCAGCTGCGCCGACTTGTCCGAGGCCGTGATCGCGGGCGCCGGGAGAAGGATCGGAGGCGCGGTGGCGTCGACGAGCAGCGTCCGCCACGCCGGGAGGAGGTCCGCGACGGCGCGCGACGACGAGATAGTGCCGTCGTTGACGAGGTCGGCGCAGATGACGCCGATCGCGACGGCAGACGGACCTCCGAAGATCGCGCTCGCCGACGCGGTCGTCATGGTCGTGATCCAGCGCGAGACGTGCGGCTCGATTCCGTTTGGGAGGCGCTCGTTGATCTCGCGCAGAAATGCGGCGACGACGGGGGCCGAGACGTGCGGGAGCAGTTGGACTGCGGCTTCGAGCACGACCTGGCCCCAGTTGTCGAATGCGTGATAGCGGTACCAGAGCGTCGTCGCGAGCTGAGCGATCGCTTGAGGAGAGCCGTCGACGGCGAGCGACTGGAGCTCGGGCAGGCCAGAGGGCAGGACTTGTGACTGAGTGCGAGTGCTCGAGAGTGACTGTACTTGTCGTCAGCGAAACCGAACCTGAGGGGCTGAAGGCGAGGGGCGCACGGAGACCAAGCCCTGGAACTCTTGCTCGAGCTGAGCGAGCGCCGCCGCTTCCAAGTGTCCCGCGGTCCCGAGCTGCCTCAAAAGCGCGACTGCACGGCGCTCACTAATCCCGGCGCCCTTGAGTCCCTCGTGCGCCGCGAGGAGGGACGCAGCGACGTTCCCGAGCTCGCCCATCGAAGTCCACGAGTCGAGGTAGGCCTCGACGGTGTCGAGAACGTGGACGAGGAGGTCGCGGGATGGCAAGGACCGAAGGAGAGTTGTGATGTACTGCAGGGAGCAGAAGGGGTGAGCCCCGATCCAACGGCAGCGCAAGGGAGGTGACCCACCTGCAGAAGTCCCCAGAAGTCCTGCACGGCGACAAACGACTGGACGAAGACGGCGTGGTCTTCGAGCAAAAGTCCTGTTGAGGACGCTTTCTGGAAGTGGGCGAGACGCTGCGGGATGAGTTGGCGAGTGATACCGAGATGGGAGCCGTCCTTGGCGAGCGCCTCGAGCGCCTCGTGCAGCGCCGTGCAGTCTCGTTCACCGCCGAGATCTGCGAGCAGTATACGGTCAGAAAGCAAAAGCGTGCAGTGTTGAAGCTGGCTTACGGGCGCTCGGGACCAGCGGAACAAGTTGTTCGAACTCTCGCTCGGCGGCGTCAACGAGCCGCTTGCTGTCGGCTCGAGCGGAGGCGCCTGCTCGCAGAGCGATCCTGCGCTTCGCGAGCGGGTTGCCAGCTTCGCCGTAGAGTGCGACCGTCCTGAGCAATTGAAGGTGCATCGACGGAGTCTAGCAATTGGACGCGCATTAGGACCCCCCGCTGCCGGTCCCCACAAAATTTGAGAAGGCCTCGCACCTCGTGACCTTGCTCAGTCTCTCCCCTCGCGATCATCCGCTGGAGGTAGAGCGAGTACGAGACGACTCCGACGCGCACGAGCTCGGCGAGCAGGCCCGCGACGGACGCGCTGTCCCACGGCGCGAGCCCTCGATCGATCCACCCAATGAACGCAGCCTCGACATCGAGCTTGCTCCTGCCGCTGCTCGACGATCCGGACGCGCTAGCGACGTGATCGCGCTCCATGGCGATGAGCGCGGCGACGGCGTACGGTCGGTGCGAGCCGGAGCGGTCGGCCGACGTCGCCCAGGTGAAGAGGATGCTGAGCTCCGAGGCGATTGGAAGGCGTCTCCGGCGTTTATGGAAGAGGGATTTGTGCACGAACGTGAGGTCAGACGGGAACGCGATGTCGTCCAGGATCTGGCGCGGCTGGTCAGTACACTTGCTGATGTACAAAACGTTGCAACGCACCTGGATCATTTCGAGCTCGTCTGGTTCGACGGAGTCGGCATCGTACGTGCCCTCGCTCGACGCTTCTGCTCTCGCCGACAGGTCGGCCAGGTCCGCCTTGATCGTCTCGGCAAGCGTGGGCTCGAGGTCGGGCGTGAGGAGGATGCCTTCGAGCTGCTTCGAGTGCGAGGTCCAGAGAGGACTTGCGACGAACGCGTCGGGCAGCGAGATGAAGAATGACCGGACGAGGGACGTGAGCGCGTGCATCGTCTCGTCCAGTGCCGCGTTCGTCGAGTCCGCGGGGATCTTGAGCATGGATTTATCAGCACAAAAGATGAAGCAAATGGCCAGTAAGCGCAACTCACATCCTTCAGGCGGCCAAGGCAGGCGGAGACCAGGCGTGCCGAAAGTGGCTCGGACAGAAGAAACTCGGCCGTGTACTCTTCGGCGAGAAAGAGCACGAACGGGAGCTGTCCGATGTGGCTCGTCTCGGCTTGCTGGATCAAGAACCGCAGGAAGGAGTCCCGGTCGACGAGGTGCTCCTCGTACATCGCCTCGAGAACTTGGAGCCTGCGAACGAAGCCAGATCAGGCGCGGTCGCGGCGAGCGAGCGAGAACGGTGCGCACGTATAGGAGAATCGGGCCGTCCAAGCCTGTCTCAGATCGCTATCGGCCAGGATTCGATTCGCTGGCGCCTTGTCCGCCGCCACAGAAGACGTCGAGGTCGCGAGCGACTTGGGCTCGGGCGGCGGGAGCGTGCCGTCCGGACAGGCAATCTCGGCGAGTTGCTTCCTGACGAACTCGTGGACGACGGCCGACCACTCGCGAGTGTACTGCCCGATGCTGAACCCAGCTCGAGTCTTGAAGGCGTGTTGCTGAGTTGACAATCATCAGCAACGAGCTCCGCGGGGCCCGGTGGAGGGGAGCTCACAATCTCGATCGCGCCGATAGCGCGGATGTACCACACGGCACGTAGGAGCGGCACGTGCCGTGCGAAGAGCATCTCGAGACGCTTCTCGCCGACGTAGCCGTGCGGGATGTTGCGCGAGAGCTTCGAAGAT
>ERZ1463038.928-NODE-928-length-10450-cov-17.259548_pt1 | contig 10450 bp, 10 predicted proteins | sample MGYA00564479_ERZ1463038 | MGnify/ENA primary metagenome ERZ1463038 (study PRJEB39244, sample SAMEA3635134) | Helicobacter pylori | study: EMG produced TPA metagenomics assembly of PRJEB11511 data set (Assembly of a 5300-year-old Helicobacter pylori... | reverse complement strand
CCGTCCATGCCCGTGTTGACAAGCGCCATGCCGGCATAGAACGACTCGCGTGGCCCTGACGTCGACGCGGGCTGAGCGCTCGAGCGTATCGGGTAGGACGACGTGGGCGGATACGGCCCACGATCGTTGGCCGAGAACGCAAGCGCGGGCACGAACGCCGGGATTGTTGATGGACGCACGCGGTCCGTCGCGGTCGGTGGGAACTGGAGCGGGAGCGCGTAGTCCTGCGAGTGCTCGGACGCGAGGCTGTTGGACCGCACAATCTGCGGCAGAGGCAGCGACGGCCGTGGCCCGAATAACTCCGAGTTAGGTGGTTGCGAGGTGGACGGAGCGTCGTCGGCTGTTGGCGACGGAGTTGGGAGATAGGGATAGGAGGACGTCGGCTCGGCGGTCAGCGCGGGCACGGGTAGGATCCCCCCTGGTTTCGGTGGCGCCTGCAGTGACGACCGCTGGGGTGTTGGGTCCGATCGCTGTCGTGCTGGGACCACCGGGAGCGAGTTGCGCGGAGAGAGTTCGGCTGGGGTGGTTGCTGCTCGCTCGCGCGCCGGCGGAGCGAGTTCCTCGAGCTCGGACGTGTTCTGCGCCGATCCGCCGTCGGCCTCGATTACGGTATCAAGCATACTGTTCTTGCCGTCTGCAGGCTTTGGATCCGCATCCCAGCCGCCGAGGCTCATGAGCGGCAGTTGCGGCGCGGGTCGTGGCCCGCCACTGACGCTCGCCATCGGTGGCGGCTCTGGCTGTGCAGTGAACGTATTGGCGTAGCCTGCGCCTGGGGGCAGCGAGCGGGCGGACGACGACGAGTTTCGCTGGGCCGGAGCGGGTGGTCGTGGCTCGGAAACGCCGGGTGTCTGAGCGAGCTCGTGTTCCCAGTCGACGGGCGACGGCAGGCTCGGCCGCGACGACGAAGACGGCCCAGACGCGTACTCGAGCTGCTCGGGCTGCGATCGCGGCCACTCGGGCGGCGGCTGAGCGGCGCTCATCCCCGCGTGACGGCCGGCGCTCGGCGACGCGGGGTGCGCTCGAGCACCTGACTCGGAGGAGCGTGCGATCTCCCTCGCTGGCTCACTCGCTGCGATTCGGCTGTACGGCAACACCCACCGAACGCCAGTCAGCCAGCAACCCTGCGAGCGCCCGCGACCGGGCATTCCGCCTCCAACAGGAGCCTCGACTCACCTCGCGCAATTACTGTCAACTCCAGTGCAGTCCTGGCTCGCGACGTGATCGTAGAACGTAGGCGCTCTGGGTGTACGTAGTGAGGCGAAACGAGGCGGGAGCGTGGTCGAGGATGGACGAAAGCGCGTCGAGCACCACCGCGCGCAGACGGAACCCGCGCACGCCTGCGCTCCCGCGTGCCTTTCCACTTTTCAGTTTGCATGTCCCCACCACTCTCAGGTCTCCTAATCAACAGATCAGGCTCTAAGAGTCCCCTCGCGCAGAAAAAAATCGGAGTGCGCATCCTCTCGACGGTTCGTCTGCGCTGCTACAGGGTACTGTACCCCGGACGTCGTCGACCTGTGACCGACCGGATAGACCGAGCACACCGACCCGCGCACCTGGAGTGGTCGAAGGTACTGCTGCTATTTGAGGCTTTGTCTAGCTCACGGCGAACACAGAAAGCAGTGAACAGTCGCGGTTGAGGAGAGAGGATGTCGGCGCCAGGGGCGAGCCAGCTGAGGAGGTGGACTCCTATCCCTGTCCGCCTCGGTCGAGGTCTCCGCGTCCCTGCGGTTGAAACGAGGCGACAAACGAAACTTGCGATGCCAATATGATCCACCCAGAAGATCTTGAGGCCGCCCGAGCCTTTTTATGCCAAAGTCGCCGAGCTCGATTATTCGCAGTGGGGTCTACACGGAAGTGGAGGGGTAACAAATCGAAGGAAATGAGGAGAATTAGGGTATGCAAAGTGAATGGAATGAATGCGGGGAGGACGGCGGGTGACTAAAAGCGTTCGCTGAGACGAGCGTGCGAGAGCACGAAGTCAGCGAAGGCTCAAGAGCCAGGAGAGGTCCTGGAGGCACAGCTTCTCACCTGAGACGAGCGTGCGAGGAACAAGGTCGACTTGAAGCGGTGCTGGTGGTGACAGCTGCTCTGATCGAGGGCGGGGAGTCAGCTTCGAGCGCGGCGATGGGACGCGGGGCGCACGAAGACTCACGGGCTCAGAGAGCGAAGGGGCGAGCTTTACCGAAAAGCTGGGATTGCGAGGTATTGCAAAAGCTAAAGGGTTCCTACAGTCAGCAAGCGCCCCAGGTCCAAAGGAGGAGAGGTCGAAGCGGACGCACCTAGCGAAGGTGGCGAGGGAGCGGCCTTCAAACGGATGAAGGGGGAGAAGGGCCCGAGGAGCGACCTCGAACCATAGGCTTCTACATAAAGGGAGTTGAGGACAAAACGGCCGAGGACAACGCGGCGCCGTTTAGCAACGACTCACCTTGTCGACCACAACAAAACGGCGGACCAGGTGAGACCTGGTCCGAGCTGAGCGGCGAGACGTTGAGGGGTGAACTTGCTGCGCCCCTACTCTCGTTCCAGCGATTACCGGGCGAAGATCGACCACCCAGAAGATCTTGAGGCCGCCCGAGCCTTTTACGCCAAAGTCGCCGAGCTCGATTATTCGCAGTGGGGTATGTGTTGGGTATATTTGAAGAGCGATTGATGAGGGCGAATAACGAGTCGATTGGGAAAAAGGAAAGGGAAGGAAGGTGAAGAAGGGCGGGCGCGAGGCGACGCTCAGTCGCGGCGTCGAGCGGGACGGTCGCGCAGCGCGTGCAGCGCAAGGGCGGCCATGAGCGCCGGGTGGCTCCAAATGTAGAGCTCCCACGTATAGGACGACCAGCGTCCCATCCGCTTGATGATGTCCGCGGGCACGCCTCGCTCGGCGAGGAAGGTGGCGCCGCCGGCGCGAAGCCCGTGACCGGTGATGCCCGGCGCGACGCGCTTGAGGAGCGGCACAAACCACGAGCGGAACGGAGGCTCCCCGCTGGCGTGGAAGATGAGGCGAGTCGCAGCCGGGAAGAGCTTGTCGCGGCGTTCAACGTAGAGCTCCAGGACCGAGACGACGTTGAAGTCGGGCGGCGAGTTTTCGGCGAGGATGACTACCGTGGAGCCTTTGTAGTAGCGATCTCCCTTGTGGTACGGTAGAAAGAAAGAGAAAGACTTGCCGGGGACGGACACGACGGACGTGCGCCGAATCGGCTTCCGGGGGTCGCGGTCCTTGACCTTGTCCGGCTCGAGCAGCCCGTCGCCGAGGCGCATGACGCCGGCGAAACCGAGAATCGCAATCACAGCGGCGAGAAGGTCGTCGAACCGCGATGAGGCGAGCGCGCGCTTCACGAGCGCGACGAGGTGCGACGGCAGCGCCGGGGCCGAACGTCGAGTTGGCGCGTGCGGCTGCTTTGCGGCGCCTGCGAGCACGCTCGCCATGGCGGGAGAGAAACGGATCGCATCCCAGCCGGGCACCGAGGGCTTGAATTGGGCCGCGACGGCCGAGAGGACTGTGTTCGGGTGCTTGAGTCGCCGCGAGAGAAAGGCGGCGAAAAGCGGGAGGGAGGTGGCGGAGGGGACTAGGTCCTGGTGGTAGATCTTGGCGAACGAGGTCCAGTGCTTCAGGCCGGACGCGTAGCCACGCCGAGTGGACGGCGCGAGCGCGGCGACCATGAGCGCGTCTCGGTGGCGCTCGAGGTCGGCGAGCGACAGGTGCGGGGCTTTGCGCCCGCGCGAGGACGATTTGAGAATGTTGAAATGGACGCCTGGCGGACCAGCGGGCTGCACGTGGGCCCCCGCTGCGGGCTTGCCGATTCGAGGCGAGCGGGCGACGGGGGCCAAGAGCTTCGCGGACGCCGCGGAGCGGCGAGGCGAGGCGGGGGAGCGGAAAAGCGCCGACTTACGATGGGCGCGGCCGAGGTCTGACCTCGGAAAGAGCACGCTCATCGTGCGGGACCCCCGAGGCGCTCGTACGGGGGAATGAAGTGGTGAAGGTGCGGCGCAAAGCGCTGGAGACGGACGACGAGGGCTCGCGAGAGGGAGTCGGCGGTGAGGTTGACTTTTCCAGCGATGTGGCGAACTCGGAGATCCACGCCCATGCTTGCGAGGCGAGCGTACGTCGACCAGACGAGCCCGTGCATCGGGCCGGGGTCGACCTTGCCCGAGTCGAAAGCGTAAACGCAAAGCGCGCTGTCGGTAAAGATGAGGAGGCGTCGAAGGAGAGGGAAATTGTCGAGCGCCCAATTTATCGCGCTGAAGATGGCGAGAGCTTCGGCCCAGCGGATGTCGGTGAGGGTGACGTCGGTTCGGTGGAAGAAGTTCTGCTTCACGCCATCGACTTTGGCCCAGAAACCGAGCCCGGACGTCAAGCCGTCATCGGCGACGAGGCATGCGTCTGTGTATGCGACGAGGTCCGCGTCGCCGGGGGCCCAGTGCTCGAGCGCGGGGTCGAGGAGCGAGAGCGGAGGCGACTCGCGGAGCTCTTTGATGAACCAGCGCAGGTCGCGTCGCACCGCCGTGTTGATCGAGATTCCGGCGCGGAGGAGAGATTTCCCCGCTATCTTCTCGTAGAGGCACTGGATGGCGAACCTGCCAAAAGGGAGGACGCCGATGGCCCAGTTCGCGTAGCCTGCGACGCGCATCCAGTCGCGAAGGGCGGCGCTTCCGCGCGGGCTGCCAAGGAACTCCTCAACTTGAGCGTCGAGAGCGTCAATTGAGGAGGGTGGGAGCGAGATCGTGAGGTCTCCCTCGGGCGTGAGCGTGAAGAGGTTCCCAATGATTGTGAGGGACGTGCCGTGCAGCTGCTTTTTCCAGTCCCGAGGGAGCTTCACGAAGCTCCACATGAAGAGGATTTTTGCTTGCTCGGCGGGTACGATTTGCTTGAGCTTTGTGACGGGGTGCTCGACCTCAACTCGCACGCCTGAGCAGTCGATTCCGAACGCGTCGTCGACGAAGACGAGCGGGTACTCGAGCAGGCACTCGCGCCGGGCGGCCCAGAGGACGAGGTTGAGCACCGTGCAGAAGATCCGAGGCGACATTCGACCGCCGAGGATGAGCCGCTGGTCGACGACGTAGACCCAGCGCGCTTTCGAGCGCGCGGTCGCGCGGAGACGGATGCGGTGGACTTGCTTGAGCTGCCAGCGCGGGTGCACGGGGATGTTGCGAAAGCCGCCTGAGACGTCGGATTTCCACCACACGGGGCTGGCGAGGGGTCGATCCAGATCGCCTCGACGCTTTCGCCAACGTGCGAGGGCTCCGAGCTCCGCTTGCGCGTCGTAGCGGACCCTCGAGACCTCACGCGAGATGCCGTCGTTCAGGCCTGAGGCGGACTGGTCGCAGATTCCGCGCTTCCGTTGGTTTTCGGGCGTGACGACGTATGATGGGCTAATGTGCATGCCGGGTAGGAGGGTGTCGAACGAGGGCGAAAGGAAACCCTTCTCGAAGTCGGCGGCGGCGTAGTCTGCCAGGAAGTCGATGTCGACGTCTTCGAGACGCAGAGCGGGCCCCGAGAGATGGCTGATCGCTGAGAAGTCGCCGTGGTGGCCTGGCCAGAAGCCAACGTCGAGCCCTTCGAGGACTGATTCGACGAGCGGCCGGTTTGGGTGCGTGCTGAGGAGACCGCGGAGGCGCACGCGGTCAATGGGGGACGAAGTGGCGAAGAGATCGGGGCGCGCGGCCAGCGCAGCGCTCAGAACTGGATCGGCGAGGACGAGAGGCGGAGGCGAGGGAAGTGGAAGACTGGAGAGGGTATCGTCGACGGCCGGCGTGCGAGGATGAGTTGAGACGGGGAAGTGCAGGTTTCGGCGGAGCCGAGGAATCGACGTCGTTCCAGCGAGTCGGTACGAGGGATCTATGGCGTCCTCACTTCCGAACGGCCACGCTGGTAGCTCCCTCTGTCCTTCCTCGATTTTTTCGCCGCTTGTCCCGTCCGACTCCTCCGAGGGCGGGGCAGTCGTGCTTCCCGTGCTCGACGGATCCACACTCGCCGCAAGAGTGAGCACGACCGCAGACGTGATCGTCTTCGCGGTCGTTCCATCGGTTGCAGAATTCCTTCGTCTTCGACGCTCCCGGTGATCCCGACGATCCCGGCTGCTTCGCGGAGCCGCCCACCGTCTTGCCGCCTGGCGCTTTCGCAGGGCGGTTGAGGTGGAAAAGGAGGAGAGGGACGTCGTTGATGGAGGCGGCGAAAGTCTGCGGGTAGCCGGGGACGCCGATCTTCTGGAAGACGTCGCTGAGAAAGGCGAGGTAGTTGGCGAAGAGCCCTGGCGACCAAAGATTAAAGATCCTGAGAGCTGCCAGCAGTCCTTTACCTCTACATCGCTTCAGATCTAACTGGAATCCAAACTCATCCATCCCACCTAAAGAAGGAAAGGGCACGAGAGCCACGAGGGAGAGCATGACCAGGGTCGACCGCACCTGCAGGCTGCTCCCGTCCGATTGAAGGCTGTTCCCAGTCTAGAAATTTGTGACCACACCTTCAGCGGTAGACACAATAATTTTAGTGAGGCCGCCTTGGGTGATGACCTGTGGGACGACCGGGTTTTGCGCTGCTGGCGGAACGAAGCACGGCGTTGTCTTACACAGGCCTGTGGAGCATTTCGCAGCCTTCAACTAACCAACCAGTGTTTGATCAATGAACGCCTGAGCAACGAGATGGACGAATAAGGAAGACACGCCTTGCACTGGACGCGAGCACTTCGCGTGATCGGCGCCGTTCTTGGTCGCCTCGCAAGACCATGTTTTGCCGGTTTTATCGCATTTTGCTGCGAAGATGGCTGTAGCAGAAGTTAAACTCAGTATCTAAGCGAATGAAAGCATTCACTTCAAAAGAAGGACTGACTCGAGTCACACTGAGAGGCGACTGTGCAGATGGCACCGTTCGTCAAAGGAGTCGTCCCTCCCGTTACGGACTAGGTGCCTCAAGTTTTGGTGTCGAAGCACGTCTTGGACTCTAGCTTGGACTCTAAAGAGAATTCAGTGGGACGCTGGTGGTACAGGTGTCGCCGTCAGAGAGGCTACCGGTGGTGCCGGTCTCAGCTGGGCATTTGTAGTCCTCCCCGCATACACCCTGGAAGCAAAGGAGAAAAATTCGACTTCCCTTGTCGACGACTTCAACGAACCATACCCGGGAACAGCGAAGATCTCCAGGTAAGGAAACACTGCCGGCAATGCACTCAGGATCGGAACCGTCCTCCGAGGCGGAGCACTGGTTGTCAACGGGAGTATTGGCTGATGAAGTCGCACACTTTCCCAAACCTCTCCCCTCGACTTTTTCCTGCGCAGAAGCAGGGCAGCGCCAGGGCAGCCCCAGAGGCGTCGCCCACCCCTCTTACTAGTGCTTCCCGCGGCTACGACGAGGCAAAAAGATATCCGGAATTTGAAGCTAGATTTCAGCGCCTGTCATACATATGTGAGGTGGGACACACGAGAGCCCCTTATCCTGCGAAGGCCAATGAATTCAGATTCTCCTTTGCTTTGCTGAATGTGGTCACTTACCTTGTCCGCAGGCACCAGGCCTCGGACTGTGACCATCACTCCTATCGGTCTGTTCCCCCTTCGGCGGCGCCCTTGGCAACATCGACATCCAAATCACCTTGGGGGTGCTTGTCCGTCCACGACAGACTTTTGACGGTCGGTTGTCGTCCGCGGCAGAATTGCAGGTTGCTTTGGTCGGAGGACGGGCACGGTAGTGGGCGTGCAAGTTCGCCGAGAGACCTGAGGCAATCGCGGAAGGAAAGATCGCATGACAGGAGCGTGTTGTGGTGTGTGTGTCGCTTACAAGCTGTTGGAGGCGCGCGTGAAGGTTCCACACGTGGAGGCGCTGGGGATCGGGGTAGGTGGGGGACGAGGTGGGGACGAGGCGGTCGCCCGGGCGCGAATGGTCGACGGTAGCTAAGTGCTCCCAGCGTGGATGGTTGGTGTTCAGCTCCTCCGGCCCACTCGAGCCTGCAGTGCCTGCTCAACCGGTCAGTTGATCCGCCGTCAGCACTCGATGCGCTCATCGTCGGTTTCTCCTTGCCATACTTACGCTCGATCGTCCTTGAAGACATAGTTACCGGGTAGAGTGACTCTTGTCGATCAGAGGGGTGCAACAGATCTGGAGGGACAGCGCGTTCATGGGGCGGCGAAGTGCGAAGGAATAATTGTTTGCGATAATTAATCCTCGAAGAGGGCTGGGGTGACGCCGATCCGCACGTGAGGCTGGCGTGGCGGCACGTACTTTTCTACACCTTTGATGTCCGACAGTCGAGATAATCGTAAAGAAATAAAAATGAAGCAGGAAATGAATCTCCATGTGGCGCCTCTGCATCCAGCTTCCACTTTTACGTCATCGCAATCGCTCCTCCCGAAGCGTCGCCGGTGCGACCTCGATCCACGCACTGCCGAGCAACCAGTTGAGCAGGCCGCCGCCTCGTTCAGCGTCAGTGACGTTGCTCGCGGACGCCCAGTTGAGCTCGCGCTGCTCATTGCCCGACCGTTTGCCCTCGAGTGAGCTCGCGGAGTGACACGAACGCCAACATGCAGGCTTCGTGCCCACGCTTTGATTTCTTCCAGCAACCGCCGCACCTAGGGGAATACCGCCGCGTTTGAATTCAGGGCCCTGACGCAGCTCCAGGACGTAGTTGCTAGGCCGGTCTCGAATGCTGTCCACAGGTCGCTGTGGCCGCGAGCGACGGACAGGGCTACTTGGCGAGAGGATAGAAGAAGGAACAGTATACGAGCAAGCCCACTCTCCCACCGTAATTTGAGTGTCTGGTTTTCAGCGACCGCCACCGTAAGGGGACCCGGCTGGGTGATCGGGACGGGCGATAAACGGATGTACAGGCAAAAATGTTATAGTACGGGGTGGACTTTTTGATTGATTAATCAAAAAGAAGAAAGGGGCGAAGAAGGCGGGGAACACTCACACATTGGCTTAGCATGCCTCGCGGCCACTTCTCGCAGCTTGCGTCGCGGCAGCACTTCTCCATAATGCGGCCCTTGATGCCGCAATTCTGCCAGTCCCTGAGGAATGCATTGAGTCTGATTTCCTTGAATGATCAGCGCAAGAGCGCGCGCAGAGAGCAAATGGCGCCCTTAACAGCTGTCAGCGCCCTTCTGGCGCGTTCTGGCGGCATTAAATGTTGCGCCAGGAAGCGTCTGAGTATGTCAAGCTCTTGGATTTACACTCTGAGATATACAATCTACGTTTCCTTGAATGATCAGCCGCGTCAGTCTCGAGCCTTCACAATCAGGACTTTAACAAGGCGGCCCAGATGGGATCCCAACTTACCGACTAGATCTCCCCACGCGCTTTCAGGTGCCTTGATGAGATCCTATCACGCTCAAAGATTCAAGACGAGAAAATCTGCCAGAAAACAAGTTGCTGAGAACAGGATTGATTCATATTGATGCTCATCTGCCAACTCGAGCTCCGGAGTACAAGCGCCGGGCATGACCTTCACCTCTTCACCGCTGCGGATCAGCTCCCGCCCCGCAAGTAACATTCTTCCTGGCCCAGTACTCGACGCCGAGAACGCATGTTTGCGCCTCGCGTACCGGCTCAAGCGGCGGCAGGAGAGGGCGCGCGTGGTGCGGCCGGTGGGCGGAAACGCGGTCAGTGTGGGAACAAAAGGCGTAATGAACTACTATTACCTTACCATTGCTCTGCTCAAGCTACTGGACCGAAAGCTCCCCACGAACGCGAAGGGACACCAGGAAGCAGAGCGACCGACGTCGCCGCGTTGCAACGTAAAGCATGTCAGCTCCAAATCAACTCAGCAGCAACACATCTGAATCACCGTTTCCACCTGCTTGAGCCATCGGAACTTTGACCTCCCTCCGGTCGTCGTCCAGCAGCTCCTCGTGCAGTCCTCCGATCTCGTGAGCGCCTTCGCGACAAAGAATCGCTGGAGTACACCTAGGGCTGCAGGTTGACAATGAGCAGGCGCATACGGATCACCCACTAAGCTCGAGTTGTGCATTTGTGAGCACCCTGTCGCGCAGATTCTGGAGCTCTGAGGTGGATCCGGGGGAAGTCGTCGCTGGCGGGTGGTCGGCACCCAACCGGCCATTCCGGCTCGAACGAAAGGTTGAGTCAAAATGTGAAGGTGCTTGTACAACAGATATGTACGTGAATGGAACCACACGCTCGCGAGACGCTCACGCTCGCACGCCAACCTTTCCCGCCCACCAGCAAGCTCCTGCCGGTCCAGCGGTTCCCCAACATATGCGTCGTCGTGCGGCTGTTCGTCCCGAACACCTCCACCGCGCCCCAGCAAATTGCTGCCTTCGCGACTTGGGTGACGCCCCGGCCGGTGTGCGCCTCGACGCGACGAGGGGTGCGCGCGAGCTGCGTCGGGAGCGCAAAAGTGGGTAAGGCACCACATGACCTGACGTCGCATGCATCGTCAGCTCGTCAGTGGAGTGCCGGGGATCTCCTCCGACTTGCCAAGGCGGACCGGCTCACTCGGCGCGGCCTGGGCGCGGCAGA
>ERZ1463038.927-NODE-927-length-10453-cov-28.605213_pt1 | contig 10453 bp, 10 predicted proteins | sample MGYA00564479_ERZ1463038 | MGnify/ENA primary metagenome ERZ1463038 (study PRJEB39244, sample SAMEA3635134) | Helicobacter pylori | study: EMG produced TPA metagenomics assembly of PRJEB11511 data set (Assembly of a 5300-year-old Helicobacter pylori... | reverse complement strand
CGGCGCGCCTGTTCGGGCAGAAGGCTTCCGGCGGCAAGCTGGAGATTCTGGTTGAGCGTGTGCTCGACAGCCATCGGGTATTGGCCCATGTGCGTTCGAGCAAGTCCCCCAAGCCGGGCACGATGATCCTGATCGATGGCGGCGGTGAGGCGGAGATGGTGGTCCGTCATGACACCCTGTTCGAGCTGCGTTTTGCCGAAGAGGTGTTGCCGTTGCTGGAGCGGGTCGGCCATATGCCGTTGCCTCCTTATATAGACCGTCCCGATGACAGCGCCGATCGTGAGCGTTATCAGACGGTATATGCCGAGCGCGCCGGGGCGGTTGCCGCGCCGACTGCGGGGCTGCATTTCGATCAGGCGCTGCTCGATGCGATTGCGCAGAAGGGCGTTTCAACGGCTTTCGTGACCCTGCATGTCGGTGCGGGTACGTTCCAGCCGGTACGCGTTGAGCTGCTCGAAGATCACCATATGCACAATGAGTGGCTGGAAGTCAGTCAGGACGTTGTCGATGCCGTGGCGGCGTGCCGTGCGCGGGGCGGTCGAGTGATTGCCGTGGGCACCACCAGCGTGCGCTCGCTGGAGAGTGCGGCGCGCGACGGTCAGCTCAAGGCGTTCAGTGGTGACACCGATATCTTTATTTTTCCCGGGCGTCCGTTCCATGTGGTCGATGCCCTGGTGACCAACTTTCATTTGCCTGAATCCACGCTGTTGATGCTGGTTTCGGCGTTCGCCGGTTACCCCGAAACCATGGCTGCCTATGCGGCGGCAGTGGAGCATGGGTACCGCTTCTTCAGTTACGGTGATGCAATGTTCATCACCCGCAATCCCGCGCCGACAGCTCCCAAGGAATCGGCCCCAGAGGATCACGCATGAGCAACACCAGTCGTATGTCTTTCGAGTTGCTGGCCACTGACGGCAAAGCACGTCGCGGTCGTTTGACCTTTCCTCGGGGTGTGGTCGAAACCCCTGCTTTCATGCCGGTCGGTACTTACGGCACGGTCAAAGGCATGCTACCTCGGGATATCGAAGCGACTGGCGCGCAGATCATCCTCGGTAATACGTTCCACTTGTGGCTGCGTCCCGGGACTGAAGTGATCAAGCGTCACGGCGACCTGCACGATTTCATGCAGTGGAGCGGGCCGATTCTCACTGACTCCGGTGGTTTTCAGGTGTTCAGCCTGGGCGCCATGCGCAAAATCAAGGAGGAGGGAGTGACCTTCGCCTCTCCGGTCGATGGCGCCAAGGTGTTCATGGGGCCGGAAGAGTCGATGCAGGTTCAGCGTGATCTGGGCTCTGACATCGTGATGATTTTCGACGAGTGCACACCATACCCGGCTGATGAAGACGTTGCGCGGGTCTCCATGGAGCTGTCGTTACGTTGGGCCAAACGCTCGAAAATCGCCCACGGCGAAAACACGGCGGCGCTGTTTGGTATCGTTCAGGGCGGCATGCACCAGGATTTGCGCATGCGCTCGCTGGAAGGCCTGGATCAGATCGGTTTCGACGGTCTGGCTATCGGCGGTCTGTCGGTCGGTGAGCCCAAGCACGAGATGATCAAGGTGCTGGACTACTTGCCGGGCATGATGCCGGCTGACAAACCTCGTTACTTGATGGGCGTGGGCAAGCCAGAAGATCTGGTTGAAGGTGTGCGCCGCGGTATCGATATGTTCGATTGCGTGATGCCAACCCGCAACGCGCGCAACGGCCATTTGTTCATTGATACGGGTGTGTTGAAAATCCGTAACGCGTTCCATCGTCATGACGATTCGTCACTGGATCCGACCTGCGATTGCTATACCTGCAAGAACTTCTCGCGTGCGTATCTGCATCATCTGGATAAGTGCGGGGAAATGCTGGGGAGCATGCTCAATACCATTCACAATTTGCGGCATTACCAAGTGCTTATGGCTGGTTTGCGCGAGTCTATTCAACAAGGTACATTGGCCGCCTTTGTCGATGCCTTCTATGCCAAACGCGGGCTTCCAACGCCGCCTTTGGATTGATTGAGTACTGAGTTTTCTACCCTCTTAACAAAATTTTGCAATTGGAGTGCTAAATGAGCTTTTTTATCCCTACCGCTTTCGCGGACGCTGCTGCACCTGCCGCCGGTCCTGCTGGTTCGGGCTTTGAATGGATTTTCCTGGTCGGCTTCCTGGTCATCTTCTATCTGATGATCTGGCGTCCACAGGCCAAGCGCGCGAAAGAACAGAAAAACCTGCTGGGCAACCTGCAAAAAGGTGACGAAGTTGTCACTTCCGGTGGTATTGCGGGCAAGATCAACAAAGTGACCGACGACTTCGTGGTCATCGAAGTGTCTGACACCGTTGAACTGAAAATCCAAAAGGCCGCTATCGCTGCCACGCTGCCTAAGGGCACCTTGAAAGCGATCTAAGTTTCAGTCTTTTACCAATCGACGGGGCGCGCAAGGCGCCCCGCGTTATAAGCGGGCGGCGTGATGCTGAACAAATACCCTCTGTGGAAATACGTACTGATCCTGGCGGTGCTGGTGGTCGGTTTTATTTATTCCGCACCCAATCTCTACCCTGACGATCCGGCCATTCAAATCAGTGGCGCAAGCACTGCGTTGCAGGTGAACCAGGCTGACCTGGATCGTGTGAGCCGAGCGCTTACCGATGCGGGCATTACGGTCAAAGGCTCCACCCTGGCCGAGAAGGGCAAGGGCGGTTTGTTGCGTCTGACCAAGCAAGAAGACCAGTTGCCAGCGAAGGACGTCGTGCGCAAGGCTTTGGGTGACGACTATGTCGTTGCGTTGAACCTGGCTCCGACCACGCCGAAGTGGTTGCGCAGCATTGGTGCAAGCCCGATGAAGATGGGTCTGGACTTGTCCGGTGGTGTGCACTTCCTGCTGGAAGTGGACATGGATAAGGCTCTGGATGCGCGCCTTAAGGTGTATGAAGGCGAAGTCAAATCCCTGTTGCGTAAAGAGCGTGTGCGTTATCGCAGCCTGCCGCAACTCGACGGTGGTATCCAGCTTGGTTTCAGCGATGCAGACTCTCGCGAACAAGCGCGTACCCTGATCCGCAAGAGCTTCAACGATTTTGACGTGACCACCAGCGAGCGCGGCGGTTTGTCCGTGCTGCGTCTGGCGATGACTCCGGCCAAGCTGGCCGAGATTCGTGAATACTCAATCAAGCAGAACTTGACCACGGTACGTAACCGAGTCAACGAACTGGGTGTCGCCGAGCCTTTGGTTCAGCGTCAGGGCGCCAACCGTATCGTGGTTGAGCTGCCGGGCGTGCAGGACACCGCTGAAGCCAAGCGTATTCTGGGCAAGACTGCCAACCTGGAGTTCCGTCTAGGCGCAGGTCCTGAAGATTCGAAAGCCACTACCGAGATGTTCGAGTTTCGTGAGGGCGGTCGTCCTGCGGCACCGGTCGAGCGTGGGCTGATCATCACGGGTGACCAGGTGACCGATGCCAAGGCCGGCTTCGACGAACACGGTCGTCCGCAAGTGAACATCCGTCTGGATGGTCATGGTGGCGAGCTGATGAGTCGTTCGACTCGCAGTAACGTGGGTCGCAGCATGGCGGTGATCTTCATCGAGCAGAAGCCGACGACGACCTACGTCAAGCAGATGGTCAACGGTGTCGAGAAAGACGTGCCGGTCCAGACCTTCAAGGAAGAGAAGAAGATCATCAGCCTGGCGACCATCCAGTCGCCGCTGGGTAGCCAGTTCCGTATCACTGGCCTGAACGGTCAGGGTGAGGCGTCCGAGCTTGCGCTGCTGTTGCGTGCCGGTGGTCTGGCTGCGCCGATGTACTTCGCTGAAGAACGTACCATCGGTCCGAGCCTGGGTGCTGACAACATCACCAAGGGTATCGATGCATCGCTGTGGGGCATGTTGTTTGTGTCGCTGTTCATCATGGCGATCTACCGTTTCTTCGGCGTCATCGCCACCGTCGCACTGGCCGTGAACATGGTCATGCTGCTGGCACTGATGTCCTTGCTGGGTGCAACGCTGACCCTGCCGGGTATCGCCGGTATCGTTCTGACGATGGGTATGGCGGTCGACGCCAACGTACTGATCTTCTCGCGGATACGTGAAGAGATCGCTGCGGGCATGACGGTGCAGCGGGCAATCAATGAAGGCTTCGGCCGGGCATTCACCGCGATCCTCGACGCCAACCTGACAACACTGTTGGTCGGCGGCATTCTCTTTGCGATGGGCACAGGCCCTGTCAAAGGCTTTGCGGTGACCATGTCGCTCGGGATCTTTACCTCGATGTTCACGGCCATCATGGTGACCCGCGCAATGGTCAACCTGATCTTCGGCGGACGTGACTTCAAGAAGTTGTGGATTTAAGGGGCTGCCATGTTACGTACGATTAACTTTATGGGCGTTCGCAATGTTGCGTTCGCCTTTACCATGTTCCTTACCGCGCTGGCGTTGTTTAGCTGCTTCCACAAAGGGCTTAACTACGGTCTGGACTTCACCGGCGGTACGCTCATCGAGCTGACTTACGAGCATCCGGCTGATCTTGGCAAGGTGCGTGAGGAACTGGTTACTGCCGGTTACCACGATGCCGTTGTGCAGAGCTTCGGTGCTACCACCGATTTGCTGGTGCGTATGCCGGGCGAAGATCCGCAGTTGGGTACTCAGGTTGCGGAAGCCTTGCGCAAAGGCGGCGCGGATAACCCGGTCACCGTCAAGCGCGTCGAGTTCGTTGGCCCGCAAGTCGGTGAAGAACTGCGCGATCAGGGCGGCCTCGGCATGCTGATGGCGCTGGGCGGGGTATTGATTTACCTGGCCTTTCGCTTCCAGTGGAAATTCGCGGTCGGTGCAATCGTCTCCCTGATTCACGACGTGATCGTCACCATCGGGATCCTGTCGTTCTTCCAGGTGACCTTTGACCTCACGGTGCTTGCGGCTGTGTTGGCGATCATCGGTTACTCGTTGAACGATACGATTGTGGTCTTCGACCGGGTCCGGGAAAACTTCCGGATACTGCGCAAGGCGTCGTTGATTGAAAACATCAACATCTCCACTACGCAAACCCTGTTGCGGACCATGGCGACCTCGATTTCCACCTTGCTGGCAATCGTGGCGTTGTGGGTTTTCGGTGGCGACAGCCTGCACGGGTTCTCCGTCGCATTGTTCATTGGTGTACTGGCGGGTACTTACTCCTCCATCTACATCGCTAACGTGGTGTTGATCTGGCTGAACCTGAGCACTGAGGATCTGATTCCTCCTGTTGTGGCTGACAAGGTTGATGAGCGTCCGTAAAGCCTGAATGCTTTACCGGTTTGGACCCAGAAGGGCGTGAGTGTTGAACTCACGCCCTTTTTCGTACTCCAAGGCTGGGAGTAGCGTGGGAAATTTCGCGCGAGGTTACCAGGAGGTTCAAGTGAACAAGTCGTTGCTAATTGGTGCGGTGTTGGGGGCTGTCGGCGTGACCGCTGGCGGTGCTGTCGCCACGTATAACTTGGTGAAAAGCGGCCCTGAGTATGCAGAGGTGTTGGGTGTGCAACCCATCAAGGAGCAGGTCAAGACCCCGCGTGAAGTGTGCAAAGACGTAGCGGTCACCCGTCAGGCGCCCGTCAAGGATCAGCATCAGATCATGGGTAGCGTGCTGGGTGCCGTGGCCGGTGGCTTGCTTGGCAATCAGGTGGGTGGCGGTAACGGCAAAAAAATCGCGACGGTCGCCGGTGCGGTGGGCGGTGGTTACGCGGGCAACAAAGTTCAGGAAGGTATGCAGAACAGAGATACATACACCACGACTCAGACCCGCTGCAATACGGTCAATGACATCAGCGACAAGGTCGTGGGTTATGACGTGAAATACAAACTGAACGACAAGGTCGGTCAGGTGCGTATGGACCGTGATCCGGGTAACCAGATTCCGGTCAACAAAGAAGGTCAGCTGGTATTGGGTCAAGGCGCTCAGTAAGACGCGTCAGAATCGGCATCAAAGAAAAGTACCTTCGGGTGCTTTTTTTGTTTGTGCGGGGCATAAAAAAACCGGCGAACGCCGGTTTTTATTGTCGACCCTGAGGCTTAGCGCTTCAGCGAGGCCGGCAGGTGCGGTGCGATCGAGGTCAGTACCGCTTTGAAGCACTTGGTGTTGCCTGCAACGATATGACCTTTTTCAAGGAACTCGTGACCGCCGGTGAAATCGCTCACCAGGCCGCCAGCTTCTTGAATCAGTAGTGCGCCCGCTGCCATGTCCCACTCGGACAGGCCCGACTCCCAGTACGCATCGAAACGACCGGCAGCTACATAGGCGAGGTCGAGGCTGGCGGCGCCTGCACGGCGAATGCCGGCGGTCTGACCGACCAGGCTGCGGAACATGCCCAGGTAGTTTTCCAGGTTGTCCATTTGCCCTTCGCGGAACGGAAAGCCGGTACCCAGCAGGGCGCCTTCGAGGCTTTTACGCTGGCTTACGCGCAGACGGCGACCGTTAAGCGCGGCACCACGGCCACGGCTGGCGGTGAATTCTTCCTGACGGACCGGGTCGAGAACCACGGCATGTTCAAGACGGCCGCGGTATTTGCAGGCGATGCTGACAGCGAAGTGTGGAACACCGCGTACGAAGTTGGTGGTGCCATCAAGCGGGTCGATGATCCACAGGTATTCTGTGCCTTCGCCGCTGCCTTCGTGCATGCCGCTTTCTTCGCCAAGGATGCCGTGGGTCGGATAAGCTTTGCGCAGGGCGGCAATGATGTTGTGCTCGGCAGCCCGATCGATTTCAGTGACGTAATCCTTCGCGTCTTTTTCGTCGACCTTGATGGTATCCAAGCGCTCGATGGAGCGGAAAATCAATTCACTGGCGCTGCGGGCGGCGCGCAGCGCGATATTCAGCATGGGCTGCATGGACGTTTCACCTAGGTCGTTAAAGAAAGCCGAACATTGTAGGGCGTAGCATCAATTATTTCCAGCCTGCATAGCGTCCATAGCGTTAATGGGGGTGGTTCTGTAAGATTTGCTCCCCTTTCTCCCGTCTGTGAGAACTTGCATTGCTGCAAAATATTCGTGTTGTCCTGGTCGGTACCAGTCACCCCGGTAATATCGGTGGAGCTGCTCGTGCCATGAAAAACATGGGGCTTTCACGCCTGGTGCTGGTCGATCCACTGGTTTTCCCTAACCATGAGGCTGATGCGCGGGCCTCTGGCGCAAGCGATATCCTGGAAAACGCGCAGGTCGTCGCGACCCTGGAAGACGCGCTGGTCGGCTGCAATCTGGTGCTGGGCACCAGTGCGCGTGATCGGCGAATCCCCTGGCCGCTGCTTGATCCGCGTGAGTGTGGGGTGATGGCGTCCGAGCAGGCGGCGCAGGGCGCGGAAGTGGCGCTGGTGTTCGGTCGTGAATATGCCGGCCTGACCAACGAAGAGCTGCAGCGATGTCACTATCACATCCACATCCCCTCGGACCCTGAGTTCAGTTCGCTCAATCTGGCGGCAGCGGTGCAGGTGCTGGCCTATGAGGTGCGGATGTCCTGGCTCGCAGCGCAAGGGCAGCCGACCAAGGTCGAAAAGGTCGAAGTGGCCTCTGCGCGCAGTGTGGAAGAAGTCACCATGGATGAGATGGAGCTGTTTTACGGCCATCTCCAGTCCACGCTGGTCGATATCGGTTTTCTCGACACGGAAAACCCGCGTCACCTGATGGCACGCTTGCGTCGCCTGTTCGGTCGTCGCGCGGTGTACCGGTCAGAGATGAATATTTTGCGGGGCATTCTTACCGAGACGCAGAAAGTGGCGCGCGGCGAGCCTCATAAACTGAAGGATCAATGATGTTCGAGCGTTTGCGAGAAGATATTCAAAGTGTGTTCCATCGCGATCCGGCTGCGCGCAACGCCTTTGAGGTGCTGACCTGCTATCCCGGCATGCACGCAATCTGGCTGCATCGTTTGTCGCATTACCTGTGGACCCTTGACTGGAAGTGGCTGGCGCGCGTGGTGTCCAATTTCGGTCGCTGGTTGACCGGCATTGAGATTCATCCGGGGGCAACGATTGGGCGGCGCTTCTTCATCGATCACGGAATGGGCATCGTGATCGGCGAAACCGCGGAAATCGGCGACGACGTGACGCTCTATCAGGGTGTCACCCTGGGTGGAACCAGCTGGAATAAAGGCAAGCGCCATCCGACGCTCGAGTCGGGCGTGGTTGTTGGGGCGGGTGCCAAGGTGTTGGGGCCGTTCACGGTCGGTGCGGGTGCCAAGGTTGGCTCCAATGCGGTGGTCACCAAGGCGGTGCCGGCCGGTGCCACTGTCGTGGGTATTCCAGGGCGGATCATCATAAAGTCCGACGGCGACGTGGAAGCCAAACGTAAAGCCATCGCCGAAAAGCTCGGTTTCGATGCCTATGGGGTCAGCGAAGATATGCCTGATCCGGTGGCGCGGGCGATCGGTCAGCTGCTCGACCATCTGCAAGCGGTCGATGCCAGGCTGGAAGGTATGTGCGGTGCCCTTAACGCGTTGGGCAGTGATTACTGCGCCAAAGAGCTGCCAGCGTTGCGCGACGAGGTGTTTGATTGTGTGAAAGATGGCGGCGAAACCAAGGCCGGCTGACGGGTGGGCCGGACTCGCCGGTACTAGACCTAAGGGGTGTGCCAATGCACCCCGGCGTTTGTTATGATGTCGCCGTTGTTTGCGGGTAATCCCGACTGATTTACTCGGTCTTATAGTTGACTTAAATACTCGGGAATAGCATACTCGCACTCATTCCGAACCTCCGTGGTACATGCCATGCGACTGACTACAAAAGGCCGATACGCTGTAACCGCCATGCTTGACCTGGCATTACATGCGCAGCACGGGCCAGTGTCTCTGGCCGATATCTCCGAGCGGCAAGGCATCTCCCTGTCTTATCTCGAGCAACTGTTCGCCAAGCTGCGTCGCAGTAATCTGGTGTCGAGCGTGCGGGGGCCTGGTGGTGGTTACCAACTGGCCCGTGACATGCAGGGCATTCAGGTCGCGCAGGTGATCGACGCGGTCAACGAGTCGGTCGATGCAACACGTTGCCAGGGTCTGGGTGATTGCCATGCGGGCGATACCTGCCTGACTCACCACTTGTGGTGTGACCTGAGTTCGCAGATTCACGATTTTCTTAGCGGTATAAGCCTGGCTGACCTTGTAACTCGCCGTGAGGTACAAGAGGTCGCTCAGCGCCAGGATTTGCGTCGAAATACATGCAGAACGCCCCAGCTGGATAAGATTGAAACGTCCGCCGTCGAATGAACGCAGATGAATGCGCGGCGCGCCTGCCTGATAGGAGATATTCAATGAAATTGCCGATTTACCTCGATTACTCCGCGACTACCCCGGTCGATCCGCGCGTCGCGCAGAAAATGAGTGAATGCCTGCTGGTTGACGGAAACTTCGGTAACCCGGCATCGCGTTCCCACGTCTTTGGCTGGAAAGCTGAAGAGGCAGTGGAGAACGCTCGCCGTCAGGTCGCTGATCTGGTGAACGCTGATCCGCGTGAAATCGTCTGGACCTCTGGTGCTACCGAGTCCGACAACCTTGCGATCAAAGGCGCTGCGCATTTTTACGCCAGCAAGGGTAAGCACCTGATCACCAACAAGATCGAACACAAAGCGGTCCTGGACACCATGCGCCAATTGGAGCGTGAAGGTTTCGAAGTGACGTATATCGAGCCTGGTGAAGACGGTCTGATCACGCCTGCAATGGTTGAAGCGGCTTTGCGCGAAGACACTATTCTGGTCTCGATCATGCACGTCAACAACGAAATCGGCACTATCAACGACATCGCAGCCATCGGTGAGCTGACCCGTTCGCGTGGTGTGTTGTTCCACGTCGATGCGGCCCAGTCCACAGGTAAAGTCGAGATCGACCTGGCCAACCTCAAGGTTGACCTGATGTCTTTCTCGGCCCACAAAACCTATGGTCCTAAAGGTATTGGTGCGCTCTACGTGAGCCGCAAACCGCGCGTTCGCATTGAAGCGACCATGCACGGTGGCGGACATGAGCGTGGCATGCGTTCGGGGACATTGGCGACTCACCAGATCGTTGGTATGGGCGAAGCGTTCCGTGTTGCCAAAGAAGACATGGCGTCTGAAAACGTACGCATCAAGGCCCTGAGCGCTCGCTTCCTCAAGCAGGTTGAAGGTCTGGAAGAGCTGTACATCAACGGCAGCATGATTTCCCGTGTACCGCACAACCTGAACCTGAGCTTCAACTACGTCGAAGGCGAGTCGTTGATCATGGCGCTCAAGGATCTGGCGGTTTCGTCCGGTTCCGCTTGCACCTCGGCTTCGCTGGAGCCGTCCTACGTCCTGCGCGCCCTGGGCCGCAACGATGAATTGGCGCACAGCTCGATTCGCTTCACCTTCGGCCGTTTCACCACCGAAGAAGAAATCGATTACGCCGCGCAGAAAGTCTGCGAGGCCGTTACCAAGCTGCGCGCTTTGTCGCCGCTGTGGGATATGTACAAAGACGGTATCGATATCTCCAAGATCGAGTGGGCTGCGCACTAAT
>ERZ1463038.926-NODE-926-length-10462-cov-12.509465_pt1 | contig 10462 bp, 20 predicted proteins | sample MGYA00564479_ERZ1463038 | MGnify/ENA primary metagenome ERZ1463038 (study PRJEB39244, sample SAMEA3635134) | Helicobacter pylori | study: EMG produced TPA metagenomics assembly of PRJEB11511 data set (Assembly of a 5300-year-old Helicobacter pylori... | reverse complement strand
CTCTTCCGATCTAGCGCTTCGAGCTGGCCGGGTCGCCGCTGCCAGCGCGACGGTGTGTCCGGCCGTCCGAGACTTAGATAGAAGTGCGACATTCCTGAGATGTACCAATTGTACCAATGTCCTGACACCATCTCCGGTCTTTGGGGCCATGCACGAACGCGCCTGGCTGGGACGGTCGAAAACTTCGCAGGCGGTGGCGGCGACTCGTTGCGGACGGCGGCTCGCCTGCAAGGGCGGCACAGATCCCCGAACAGATCGCTAGGTACTACTGCTCGCAGACCATGTACATAAGTGCAACACCCTCAGCCCGAGCCCGGCAAAACGTGAGGCGAGGCCGCCGAGTTTTCGCTCGCGCGCGTCCGCCGTTCTTGGATTCTGCGCTGCGACCAGCTCCAGCCATGTAAAAAGGTACTTCGCCCAATGTCGGGCTCGAACCGACGACCACCAGATTAAGAGTCTGGTGCTCTACCGACTGAGCTAACCGGGCTGCTTGTTGAGTGCTCATGCTGTGTGGTCACTAGGTCTAGGCTGCATTGTTCCACCTGTTTCCGAACGGCGTTGGATGGCAAAGTACCACGTTTTACCAATCTCTTTATAAAAAAGAGCTGTTGGCTGACGAGTTCCACGCGTGCGAAGTCGCAGCGCCAGTCGTCGTCGAAGCGCGCCGCGAGGCGACAGATGCCTCAGGCTGTTGCTTTGATGTGCGACACGATGTGCGATGAGCCACAGCTTCCAGTGATTCACACATTTCGTCTCTCGTCTGCCGGTCTCCTCATAAAAGCGCTTCGTCTGATGGCTCGCGTACCGTGCCGTCCTTCCACCTCACGCTCCGCCGAGCCATGGATGTACCCATGCTTCCGCCACGACCTCGTCTCCCACATACAACATTCAACAGTTGGAGATCCGAGACTCTCCCACACCCTTCCAAAGGCTGGTTCACGCTATGGGAGCCGTTCCGTCCGTTCTTTGCTCGCCACGGCTAGTACACCCTCGTCGTACAGAAGGACTGGGGAACGGGCGCTGTGCCGTCGGAGCGGGACATCATACGAGCACCTGACAGCTATCACCACTGAGTCGGCGTATCCGCCGCCGTGAGCTCCTTGGATTTCGGCGTGAGTGATGCGCTGCGCTCGCAGGGCTGCCATCACTGAATTGCTCGTTATCGTAGTCCAGCGTGATTATTCCCGCGAGAACCGCTGACGGGCGAGATGTGGTGCTGCGACTTGTATCCGACGGCACGAACGACACGGAACTGGACATCCTTCGCAGAGTGTCGACCCCCGCGGAGCAAGCCCGACCCGAGAACCACTGCCTGCCGATGATCGACGAGCGTCACTGTGACGGATTCACATTTGCAGTTCTTCCCTGCGTATCCAAGTGCGGGGTCCTCAAACCGTGGTTTCGTAATCTTGACGAGGCGCTGGACTTTGCCGAGCAGCTGCTGGAGGTGAGCGCAGATGCCCGCCCACGCGCACGTTTCAACATTGACGTCGGCGCAGGGCTTCACATATCTCCACTCGCTGGAAATAGCACATCGAGTCAGTCACTGATAGCTTCTCAATTTTTTTGCTGAGCCCTTGCTGCAGGACTTTGACATCCACGAAGTCCAGACGAACATCGCAATGGGAACCCAGCCAGGCTCGCACCACGCGTTTTTCGAGCAGACACCGCTTCTTCGAGGCGCTATTCCGATCAAGTACTACCTCATCGATTTGGAGCTCGGGTACATGACGCCCCCTGGCGTGCTGCCTTCGGAAGCGACTGTCGTCGGGTGCCCCATCGCGCGATACGGCATGGGACCAGCCAATTATGGCAGAGTCCTCCCGCCAGAGACATTCTACTCCGAGCCATACTCTCCATTCCCTGCCGACGTCGTTCAAGTCGGTTACGCGTTGCTCTGCGTCTTCGTGAGCCCATCGTCGACATTACCGCCGAACGAAGCTCACCCCTCCTGCAGAGGTACGCGTTCAGCTCAAATCTGCCAGATCTCTACAACACTTTTAGTAAGATGTGCGACGACGAGGTCTCGATGAGGCCAATTGCGCGATTTGTCCTCGATGAAGTTCGGCGCGCGAGACGGACGGCGACGATGGAGGTCTTGTCTCGCACCTCGACAGCCAGCTGGCCCCCCATGGACCCCCCGCACCTCCAATATGAAGAGTGAGCATTCCGCCAGGTAATCCACCTGATACTCGTCTGACGATGCAAAAAGACCGCCGCCAGGTGCGCTCAACTCGCTCTATCTTGCATGCGCGTCGCCGCTCAAGGCTGCCGCACGTCGAGTCACAAATTGTAGGCCCCCGAAAGCACCCCAAAGCGCCTTTGTGGTACGAAGCGGACCGAGCGGGCGCCTGGAGAGCCTTTGAAATCGGGAGTCAGCTTGCTCCGCTGGCGCTCTCCGAGTCTCGTTGATGGCCCGCGCTTTTGGCTGACGTCGATGAGGCCGTCCACAAGCTCAGAGCTCCCCTGGAAAGTGATGAGAAGGACGAGGGCCGTCATCGCGGCCTCATCGAGGTCTTGCTGCCGTCGCTGCGCTCGCTGTCGGCTGTCCGCGTCAGGCCGTCACGAGCTGCCCGACGCCAGCATGGATCGTCGATGAGCTTCGCCCTTGAGTACAGCCGTGCGCCCGCGACCTCCTCAACGTTGACCAGAGTTGACAACGCGTGCATGGATGAAGAGCGAGACGTCAAATTTTGCAGTCAGCTCCCAACGTCGCCCGGCTTCCTTCGACTCCCATCCCGCCGTTGCCGCCTTCTAACCAAGTTGTCCAGGCGAGTGGCGAAAGATGTGGGACCTGCCGTCCCTCCGGTCCGAGTGACAGGTCCCCGCCGAAGCGGGGATGGAGTCTTGACCGATGGCGGGCGCTAAGATGGGCCAGTGCTCTCTGCAACGAGTGGCTCCGCAACTCGTGTGTGAGGAGAAGCGGGAATTTGACAAAGAACGGTGCAGTGCAGAAGCAAGAGACGAGCCAGGCGCCCGACAAGTTGGCGAGAGCCGCTTCGATTTGGGTTCGTCTGTGAGTCGCAGAAGGAGATTCGGCATTGGCCGTCGCTGCCGTCTTCTCTTTTCTCCTCCCCCCTCCTCCCACCTCGGTCCTCTTGCAAGTATGACTTCCGTAGCAGCTCCCAACCCGACGGGCATCGACCTTTACAGTAGGTGAGCGGCGCTTCCTCGCGTTGGAATCACGTCGGGAGGTGGCCTACTCATCTTTTGACGTCCAGGTTCGCTGTTGCCGGCGCGCTCGGCTGTGCGATCACCCACGGTGCGCTCACCCCGGTCGATGTCGTCAAGACCCGCATCCAGCTCTCCCCCGAGGTGTACAACAAGGTGTGCCCCGCTCGTCGCGGCTTCGGGCGAACACGGGCACTGACCAACCGTGTCGAAAGGGAATGATCACCGGCTTCCGCCAGATCATCAAGTCTGAGGGCGCTGGCGCTCTCCTGACTGGACTCGGACCCACCGTCCTCGGCTACTCGCTCCAGGGTGCCCTCAAGTTTGGAGGGTGCGTGCTTTGACCCGGCGCGTCGACATTGGGGCGGTCCCGCTGACGAACGATCCCACCCCGTTTGCAGTTACGAGTTCTGGTGCGCCACATCCACACTCGTTCACAGTATCTTTCTCGACAGCTGACGCGAGTCGCACACCGCAGGAAGAAGCAGGCCATCGACACGCTCGGAGAGCAGAAGGCCCGTGAGAACCGCCAGGCCATCTACCTCGGCGCGTCCGCCATCGCCGAGTTCTTCGCCGACATTGGTGAGCAGATCTGCCTGGTTTGTTGCGGGTTGTACAGAGAGCTGATGCCACCTCGTCCTGCAGCCCTTTGCCCCCTCGAGGCGACCCGCATCCGTCTCGTCTCGCAGCCGACCTTCGCCAACGGACTCCTCGGTGGCTTCGCTCGTATCGCTCGCGAGGAGGGTATCGCCGGTTTCTACGCTGGGTCAGTCACCCTCGCCCGCGCCCCGCGCTCGAAGCGCCGCTAACCGCGAACGTGCGCAGATTCGGCCCCATCCTGTTCAAGCAGGTCCCGTACACCATGGCCAAGTTCGCCGTCTTCGAGGTCGTCTCCGAGAAGATCATCGCCGCCACCGGCATCGCCAAGGGCGACCTCACCTCGGGCCAGGCCACCGGAATCAACCTCGGAGCCGGACTCACCGCCGGTCTCGCCGCCGCCGTCGTGCGTACTCGTCTAGTTGGGTGCCTATCTGAGTGCACGTTACTGATGCTAGTTTTGGTCGCAGATCTCCCAACCCGCCGACACCCTTCTCTCCAAGATCAACAAGACCCCTGGAGCCCCCGGAGAGGGCATCACCTCCCGCCTTGTAGGCATGTCCAAGACCCTTGGAGTCGGAGGACTCTTCACCGGTCTCGGAGCCCGTCTCTTCATGTGAGCTCGAACGCCTTTCCCACCTTCGACGGCGCGCTGATGCAGTCGCTATGACAGGGTTGGAACCCTTACCGCTGGTCAGTTCATGATCTACGGTGACATCAAGGTTAGTTTCTTTGCGCTACTGTTCGAAGCCGCATCCGCTCACGCCACTCCCCCCTTACAGCGCATGCTCGGAGCCACCGGTGGAGCCGAGATCGCCAAGTAGATTTGCGATTGGCCGAGTAGACCCTTGTTCAAATAGAGTCGTACCCTTGACTCCTCGCGACGGCTCCGTGCCCCTGGATCTGCGTTCCGACCCTTCTACAGCACCGCAACTGGTCGATTTTGGGATCGACCTGAAGCTTGAGGCTCAGTATCGGCAGGACCGCGTGTTGAAGCGTTCCGTACCGCCGGGAGCCTATCCAGCACTGCCTGCGGAGCTCGACGTGCCGTCACCAGAGAGAACGTCGCGCTCCGGCCATCCTTAATGTCGCGACCCTCGCGCGCCGCTCTCGAATCCGGGTGGAGCAAGACAAGCAAACGGGAGGCAGGGATCAAGGCCTAGGTATCAGAGGACCGTTTGCTTGCGTCAAGAATGGCTGTCTCGATCAGAACGGACGTGGAGAGGCCGTCTTGGCAGTTCTGCGACGCCGCGCGAACGGTCAGCCAGAATTGTCACCACGACGACGAGGACCAGCAATACTTGAAGTTCAAGAAGAGGGTCCTCAAAATTCAGCTTCACGGAAGACGTGCTCGATTTGACGTTGCTGCTCGTGGCTCTGGACGAGGTCGATGCGCGCCAACGTGAAGGCGGCGACGCAGGCCAGGTCGAGGGGTGCGCACATCCTTCCCGGCATCCACAGCCCGTAGCAACGAATGCAGAGGCGCGCAAGTTGACCCGATACGAGGTCATATCTCACCTGGGTGAGAGCTACAGCGAGAGAAGGTCGACGGTGCCACTGGCGAGTGATCCACAAACTGGTGGCGGTGAGTTGCGAAAGCTTGACCTCAGAGGCTGTATGTAGAGCGTGGCAGTCACAAACACAGAAATATCCGTGAGTGCTGATAACAACGGCCTGACTGATCCCGGCTCAAGGCGCAAGCCACTTGACAAGTGTGTGCGGCGATTCAGCGCCTCGCGAACACGCATCACCTTTAGAGCACGGCTCCTCAGCTCAATGGGGCCTGCTTTCCGCACTTCTGAATCTATCATTCTAGAGAATGAATGGGTCTAGGCGACGCTTGCTCCCTATCGGGCCCCGCCAGAGCGTCCGGCTTGGCCGGCTCGGCTTCGCACGAGTCACTCTCCATCGTGTGGGGGGTCTAGCTCAGGGGTAGAGCGCTTGCTTCGCATGCATGAGGTCGCGGGTTCGATTCCCTCGTCCTCCACAGAACAGAGAAGCCTCTCGACTCTCATTGCGACGCGCGATCTGAATCCGAAGGCGTCCGCTCTTTTTGTCACTCGGAAGCCAGGCGCCTGCTGGCGATTCAAGCACTGTTTGCTAAATCTCTGCTTGTAACTATTCCCAACAGCAGAACCTGTCGCACCGCGGGAGCTGCAGCTCTTTTGCTCGACTCGCACCAGCGACAGGCGGGGCACCGCGGGGCGCCGCGCGCTCGCTCCGAGTCTTTTTGGATGTTGACCGGTGCTGCACCATGTAGGATTCCTACTGGGCCATGTTCTTCAGATACTTTCAACCGCGAGCCCAGCACGGAGCAAGATACCTATTGTCAAGCGGCACCACAACCTCGCGCGCCTTGCCCTCTGTACAACCACCCAACAGATCCAGCTCAAGCATACCCCGCAGCACCAAACTGGCCCATTAGCTTATGGAACGCATCATTCCGCTCCGCCTCCGTCACCGCCGCCGCCGCGGGATCGTTCTCCGCGACCTGCTTGACGAGCGCGTCTTGCGCGGCGGTGACCTTGCGCGACGGGTGCTTCGGGTCGCTCGCGATGCAGAAGAAAGCGGTGTCTCCGATTCGCCTGAAGCCGCTCTTTGAAGGAGGAAGGAGGGGGGTCAGCACTCCAATTCGAGTTGCGAGCAGCGAGTGACGACTGGCGCACCTTGCGGAAGAAGCTGATGATGCGCTCCCGGCGTTCTTCGAAAAGGGCCTGTTGGGCTTTTTCGGCGGAGGGGGTGAGCGGCTCGAATCGGAAACCCGTGACGTCGTCGTTTTCCGCGCCGGGGAGAAGGGTCGGCCACGCGAAGACGAACTCGGGTGGAGAGTCCATCTTCAGGCGAGGGAGATAAGGGGTGAGAAGCATTAGTACCGTCCCAAAATAGAAGAGATAAAGCATTTTTTTTACTCACGTGAAGGTCTTTAGCAATGTCGCCGGACGTGACGAACTGGTTGATGATCCACGCCCCAAGTCCTTGCCCGCGGTGATCCATCGAGACCTTGATTTCCTCGATGTAGATCAAAGGAATCCTGTTGCTGTCTTTCCCAGTGACCTCCTTGCCCCAGCACGCGTTGCCGACCTTGGCGAAGCGCTTGCGGAGGAAGCCGCGCTCGTCGAACAGCGTGAACCCAAACTGCATGCACTCGTCTGCGGATTCTTGCGAGGGTCAGCTCCGTGGATCGCGACGTTGGATCCCAAACGCACCGGATGAGCGTCCATCTCGCTGTAGAACAACTGGCGGATCTGCCAGAAGTTCATGGCCATGATCTTGACCGTCGCGACCTTCACCCGCTTGTCCGAGTAGACGTCGAGATGGGACGCTGAGGAACAGGATGAGTGGCCATGTCAGCCGCCCCACTCGCCGGGTCCCATTGAGCGCACTTACGCGCAACCACTTGCTCTCGTAATCGACGTCGGTGGGGTCCCCAGCATCCTCATCCTCCCATTCCTCGTCGTCGCCGTAGTCTTCCTTGCGCGGCTGGACGTACTCGACCGAGTACCCTCCAAAGTCGACTGCAGGCGCGTCGTGTCAGCGAGGTCGATCACGCGCAAGACCAGCGGACTGGGCGCACCTTTTATCTTCTTGGCAGCAGGTGGCTGCTGCTCGACGGCCGGCCCGTTGTCGGCCGCGCGTTTGCCCTTGCTGTTGTCCATGTGTGGGGGTGTGATGGGGAGCGCGCGAGAGATGGGGGACGCGACGCGACGTTCGGCGGAGATCAACCGAGCGGAGCTGGTCGATGCGGGTGGGTAGTAGAGATCAAGCCGAGCCTGAAAAGTGGATGAGTGGTGGGGAGAGGAAGAGCGGCGCAACCAAAGCGAGTGACGCCCCCAAGTCGTTCCGCGTTTCCTCAGCCTCGGCTGTCACGCGCCTGACCTTGACCTGCCACAATTTTTGTCTTCACCTTCTGTCTCTCCATCAATCAGTCAGGTCGAGAATCTGCGTAAGCGGGGGCCGGACCTCCGCACCAAGTCCGCTGCTGCCTCATCGCTTATGGCATCAGCCTGCGGCAGCTATCATCCGGTCAACGAGACTGCGCTCGTTCGCTCTGCTTTGTTTCGCTTCGTGCTCGTCCGTTGCCTGCAGTCCGAGGTGAGCTCTCCTTCTTCTACAGCCACTTGCAGATGAGACCCACTAACCCCGCCGCCACTCCGACCAGGAGTCGTCCACGCTGTTCTCCCCGCGCCTGCTCTACCTCGTCGCGCTCGTGCCCCTGCTCGTCCTACTGGGCTTGAACTCCACTTTACCCGTCCCTCAGCCTATGCAGAGGGCTTTCAATCGCCTCAGCCCGTACCTCCCAGCGTTCTTGACGTTTCCGACCCACCCCCACACGGCCGCACCCATGTCGACCTCCGCCTCGGCTTTCCCGAGCATTGTGCTCTCGACCAGGGACGAATGGTTTAAGGCGCTCGAGCAGCTGCCGTCCCTTGAACAGACTGGCGGAGCGATTCCGTCGTTCTTCCTCGCGCACGGACGTGAGTACGAGGCTCGAGGTGGGGGTTTTCCTGGGGCTGACGCCAGTAGGTGCTCGATACAGAGCCTCTTCTCGTGTACCCACCTGCGCTGGCTGCTCAGCGAAGTGGAATGGAGGCTCTCCTGGAGACGCAGGGCCCAGACGGCACGCTGGCGAACTTCCTCAAGGACCTCGGCCCTGTCCTCCTCGAGAAGTACAAGCCGAAAGCTATTGTGGTGTTCAGTGCGCACTGGGAGACGCCCAACGAGCGCCTCGTGACCGACTATGGGTCCGAGAACCCGCTCCTCATGGACTGTGCGTTTCGCGAGCTCGGTCTGAGGAAGTGGGGGAGACGCTGACGCTTTCTTTTGTAGACTTTGGCTTCCCGGACGAGCTTTACAAGATCAAGTTTGAGTCAAGTGGCGATCACGCTCTGAGTGAGCGGATCGTGGAGCTGTACAAGGCTGTGCGTCGCGCTACCAGGTTCTTCCTGCGAACGAACGAGCGCCAGCTGATCCTTCGACTTACAGGCCGGCATTAAAGCGAGGTTGAGTCCGAAAGTCGAGCCTCGTGGAGAGGATGGTCGTGGCTTCCAGGGTCCCGGTCTCGGTGCGTTTGAGCGCTCCCCTACATCGAGTTAGTCGCTGACTCGCCTCGCAGACCACGGCGTTTTCGTTCCATTCAAGCTGATGCTCGGCGATAAGTCGCCGATACCAATCGTGCAAGTGTCGATCGACTCGTCCCTCTCGCCGGAGAAGGAGTGGGCTATCGGCGCTGCACTCGCTCCGCTGCGCTCGGAAGGCGTTTTGCTCATCAGCGTGAGCATCCTCAACGAAGTTGAGTCTCCCAATTCACTCACCGAAACCATTCAAATTGTAGGGTGGTCTCACCATTCATACTTTCCGGTACACCTTTCTCAAGCTTCTGCGAGTAGAGCTCACGCTGAGTGCCTGCGCCGCTTCCAGGGACTTTGGGGCCTTTGCTCCCAGCACCGCCAAGCCCATCTTCATGGAGTGGGAGAAAGCGATCCTAGACGCTGCTGGAGAATCAGAGGTCCGTCCATCTCCTTCGCCCTCGCAACGGTTTCGCTGACGCCGACCCAACAGCCCGCGAAGCGCAAGGCGGCGCTCTTCAGGCTGACGAGCCACCCGGGCTTCCGCTCTGCGCACCCACGCGAAGAGCACTTTGTGCCACTGTATGTTGCTGCTGGAGCCGCTGCTGAGGGCGGTGGGGACGCAAGAGTCATCTCGGGCATCCACGGCGCGAAGACGATCGTGTTTGGGGTTTGAGCTTGAGGCGGCGCGGGACCTTTGACTAGTTTTTTTCAATCTCGGGACGTAATTGACACCTTTCAAGAAGCGAGAGCTTCTCGTGCTTCCTGTTGAGATGTTTGGCTTGGGCTACACCACTGCGCTGGCCCCCGCGTTGCCCCCGCGCTCACGCCACCACTCTTCGAGCGCTGACGTCTACCCTTCGTATCGACCGAGCTGGACCGAAGAGACACACTCCGAATCTCGGCCATCCACACTCTCACAGTCGAGCAAGCGACACACTGGAGTCCCGTGCACGCGTGCAGCTGTACCTCGAGACCTCGTCTTCTCCCTGTCTTCGCGCCAGTCCCGGGCCACGCCAAGGCAGCAGCTCCGGGAGTCAGCTTCAATCCGACTTCGTACCGTGAGGCTGGCACGTCGCTACAGCGTTTCAGCGGCCTGGTCGGCGCTTGAGGGCGGCTCGAGCAGCTGATTGGACGACGCAGCTGACCAGATTCGAGCACCCAGGCCATGAGCGACACGTTCGACATCGTCATTCGAACGGCCCACCGCGGCCACCTTCCTCGCCTCCGCCCGACTCCGTACCCTGTCGGCACCGCGCCTCGTGCTCCCGCCGCCCGCCCGCCCAATCCCTCACCTCCCGGCCGAAATCATCGGTCTCATCATCAGAGAACTCGGAAATATTATCGTGAACGAAGCTGGAGACCTCAATGCCGCACAGGGGCCGATGGCGCGTCTCTGTCTGGTCAACAGGTCGTTCCTTGCGTTCGCCCGCGAAGCCCTTTACCACCGGCAAAGCATCGAAACCGACTGGGACAGGAGGCTCATCAAGACAATTCTGATATGTTGGACCTTGCCGACTTTGAAAAACTCGCCAGCCCTTCGTCCTCTCATGCGCAGCCTCTCCGTCGACGTCTCCAGCCACACCCAGGAGCAGGCTCTCGAGTGCGTCGGCGAGTACTTCGAATTG
>ERZ1463038.925-NODE-925-length-10462-cov-31.433170_pt1 | contig 10462 bp, 9 predicted proteins | sample MGYA00564479_ERZ1463038 | MGnify/ENA primary metagenome ERZ1463038 (study PRJEB39244, sample SAMEA3635134) | Helicobacter pylori | study: EMG produced TPA metagenomics assembly of PRJEB11511 data set (Assembly of a 5300-year-old Helicobacter pylori... | reverse complement strand
GAATGTAGCGAGCAGAGGGTGGGTGGAGCCCGGACGATTGACTGTCTGGATGGTCCGCCCAACCCCCTCAGAGAAATATTCAAGACGGCTTGCCGACTGACCTACGGATTTGAGTGACAACCCATGCCAAAACGTACAGATATAAAAAGCATCCTGATTCTCGGCGCCGGCCCCATCGTGATCGGCCAGGCCTGTGAATTCGACTACTCCGGCGCCCAGGCCTGCAAAGCCCTGCGCGAAGAGGGTTACCGCGTCATCCTGGTGAACTCCAACCCAGCGACCATCATGACCGACCCGTCAATGGCCGATGCGACCTACATCGAACCGATCAAATGGCAGACCGTTGCCAAGATCATCGAGAAGGAGCGTCCAGACGCACTGCTGCCAACCATGGGTGGCCAGACTGCGCTGAACTGCGCGTTGGACTTGGAGCGCGAAGGCGTTCTGGAAAAATTCGGCGTCGAAATGATTGGCGCCAATGCCGACACCATCGACAAGGCCGAAGACCGTTCGCGCTTTGATAAGGCAATGAAGTCCATCGGTCTGGATTGCCCGCGTTCGGGTATTGCCCACACCATGGAGGAAGCTTACGTCGTCCTGGAAAAACTGGGCTTCCCGTGCATCATCCGTCCGTCCTTCACCATGGGCGGCACAGGTGGCGGTATTGCTTACAATCGCGAAGAATTCGAAGAAATCTGCAACCGAGGTCTGGACCTGTCGCCGACCAAAGAGCTGCTGATCGACGAATCGCTGATCGGTTGGAAAGAGTACGAGATGGAAGTGGTCCGCGACAAAAAGGACAACTGCATCATCGTTTGCTCCATCGAAAACTTTGACCCGATGGGCGTTCACACCGGCGATTCGATCACTGTTGCGCCAGCGCAGACGCTGACCGACAAGGAATACCAGATCATGCGTAACGCCTCGCTGGCGGTACTGCGTGAGATCGGTGTGGAGACCGGCGGCTCGAACGTGCAGTTCGGTATCTGCCCGGACACTGGCCGTATGGTCGTGATCGAGATGAACCCGCGGGTTTCCCGTTCTTCGGCACTGGCCTCGAAAGCCACCGGCTTTCCTATCGCCCGGGTCGCGGCCAAGTTGGCAATTGGTTACACCCTCGACGAACTGCAGAACGAAATCACTGGCGGCAAGACCCCGGCATCGTTCGAGCCGTCTATCGATTACGTGGTCACCAAACTGCCACGCTTCGCCTTTGAAAAATTCCCCAAGGCCGACGCACGCCTGACCACGCAGATGAAGTCGGTCGGCGAAGTCATGGCCATCGGCCGCACGTTCCAGGAATCCCTGCAGAAAGCCCTGCGCGGTCTGGAAGTGGGTGTCTGCGGTCTGGACCCCAAGCTTGACCTGACCAACCCGGAAAGCATGGCCGTGCTCAAGCGTGAGCTGACGGTGCCGGGCGCTGAGCGCATCTGGTACGTGGCAGACGCTTTCCGTGCAGGCATGACGGTTGAAGAAATTTTCAGCATGAACATGATCGACCCTTGGTTCCTGGTTCAGATCGAAGATCTGGTCAAGGAAGAAGAGAAGATCAAGACGCTGGGTCTGGCTACCATCGACCGTGATCTGATGTTCCGCCTCAAGCGCAAAGGCTTCTCCGATGCGCGTCTGGCCAAGCTGCTGGGTGTCACCGAGAAAAACCTGCGTCGCCATCGTCACAAGCTTGAGATCTTCCCGGTCTACAAGCGCGTCGATACCTGCGCAGCTGAGTTCGCCACCGATACCGCTTATCTGTACTCGACCTATGAGGAAGAGTGCGAGGCCAACCCGTCGACGCGCGACAAGATCATGATTCTTGGCGGTGGTCCGAACCGCATCGGCCAAGGCATCGAGTTCGACTACTGCTGCGTACATGCGGCACTGGCCCTGCGTGAAGACGGGTACGAGACCATCATGGTCAACTGCAACCCGGAAACCGTATCCACCGATTTCGATACCTCGGATCGCCTGTACTTTGAGCCAGTAACCCTGGAAGACGTGCTGGAAATCTGCCGCGTCGAAAAGCCTAAAGGCGTGATCGTTCAGTACGGCGGCCAAACTCCGCTGAAACTGGCGCGTGCTCTTGAGGAAGCTGGCGTGCCGATCATCGGCACCAGCCCTGACTCAATCGACCGTGCCGAAGACCGTGAGCGCTTCCAGCAAATGGTCGAGCGCCTGAATTTGCGTCAGCCGCCTAACGCCACTGTGCGCAGCGAAGATGAAGCCATTCGCGCCGCAGGCAAGATTGGTTACCCGCTAGTGGTGCGTCCGTCCTACGTGTTGGGCGGTCGGGCGATGGAAATCGTTTACGAAGAAGAAGAGCTCAAGCGCTACTTGCGTGATGCGGTGAAAGTGTCCAACGACAGCCCGGTGCTGCTGGACCACTTCCTCAACTGCGCCATCGAGATGGATGTCGATGCGGTTTGTGACGGCACTGACGTAGTCATTGGCGCGATCATGCAGCACATTGAGCAGGCAGGCGTTCACTCCGGTGACTCTGCATGCTCGCTGCCACCGTACTCGCTGCCTGCGCATATCCAGGACGAGATGCGCGAACAGGTCAAGAAAATGGCTCTGGAGCTGGGCGTCATCGGCTTGATGAACGTACAGCTGGCGCTGCAAGGCGATGACATCTACGTTATTGAAGTCAATCCGCGTGCTTCGCGTACCGTGCCGTTTGTGTCCAAGTGCATCGGTGTTTCCCTGGCGATGATCGCGGCACGCGTCATGGCTGGCAAAACCCTGAAGGAAATAGGGTTCACAAAAGAAATCATTCCGAACTTCTACAGCGTCAAAGAAGCGGTATTCCCGTTTGCCAAGTTCCCGGGTGTTGACCCTATTCTCGGCCCGGAGATGAAGTCCACCGGCGAAGTCATGGGCGTGGGCGATACGTTCGGCGAAGCCTTCGCCAAGGCTCAAATGGGTGCCAGCGAGCTACTGCCGACCGGTGGTACTGCGTTCATCAGCGTTCGCGATGACGACAAGCCGCTTGTGGCCGGTGTCGCGCGTGATCTGATCAATCTGGGCTTCGAAATTGTCGCGACGGCCGGAACCGCTCAGTTGATTGAGGCTGCGGGCCTGAAAGTGCGTCGCGTCAACAAGGTGACAGAAGGTCGTCCACACGTGGTCGATATGATCAAAAATGACGAAGTCACGCTGATCATCAACACCACTGAGGGCCGTCAGTCGATCGCTGATTCTTACTCGATTCGTCGTAATGCCTTGCAGCACAAAATTTACTGCACGACCACCATCGCTGCGGGTGAAGCCATCTGTGAAGCGCTGAAGTTCGGTCCAGAGAAGACTGTACGGCGCTTGCAGGATCTACATGCAGGATTAAAGGTATGACCAAATATCCAATGACCATTCGGGGCGCTCGCGCCCTGGAAGAAGAACTGACTCACCTGACAAAGGTGATTCGCCCCAAGCTAAGCCAGGACATCGGTACTGCGCGTGAGCTGGGCGATCTCAAGGAAAACGCTGAATACCACGCTGCTCGCGAGCAGCAGGGCATGGTGGAAGCACGGGTTCGTGATATTGAAGGCCGACTGCAGAACGCAGTGGTCATTGACGTGACGACGATTGTGCACACCGGCAAGGTTATATTCGGCACGACTGTCGAGATCGCTAACGTCGAAACCGATGAACGCGTGAAATATCAGATCGTTGGTGAAGACGAAGCGGATATCAAGCAGGGCAAGCTTTCGGTCGGCTCACCCATCGCTCGTGCCTTGATTGCCAAGGAAGAGGGTGAAGTGGTGACAGTCAGAACGCCAAGTGGTGTGATCGAGTACGAGATTGTCGAAGTCAGCCATATCTAACAGCTGTCGCCCGTATCGTGCGGGCGCAATTATCTGGCAGCTCGCCCAGACGTTATGGGTGGGCGGCTTGGTATTGCTGCATCTTGCGATGTTGACGGTGCTGGAGCAAACAGGTCTGGCGCCACTGCTGATTGATGAGGTTGCCAGTCTTTCAGGGACGTTGCTGGTCGCGTTTGCAGGTTTTTGCGCGGTATTGCAGATGGTGGTGCTGATACAGACCGAGCGCCTGTCGAGTCTTTGGCTTGATGTGCGCGGGCAATTGCTGCTGATCGCGACGTTGGCTTCAGCGAGTTATTACGTGCTGTACCAATGGTTGCCAGATGCCGTGCGTTGGCAATTGTTGAGCTACCTGATGCTTGCGCTGTCCGGACTGCTGCTGGTTATCCAGCCTGTGCCGGGTGGAAGTGGCGGGGCGCGCATTGCGCGCCCCTGACCGCCTGGTTATGCGTGGAAGCGGTGGACGTTGGACAACAGCTTGTTTACCTTGGCGTTCTTGCGATAAATCAACGCCATTTTACCGATGACTTGCACTAAATCCGCTTTGCCGGCCTTGCACAACGCTGCAACGGCCTCCAGGCGGCTTTCGCGGTCGAGGATGTTGAGTTTGATTTTAATCAGCTCGTGATCGCCCAATGCGCGTTCAAGTTCGGCTAACACACCTTCAGTCAAACCTTTGTCAGCCACAATCAATACTGCTTTCAGATGATGGCCAATGGATTTGTACTGTTTCTTCTGCTCCTGAGTGAGCGGCATAATCTGACCTCTGCGTCTGATCTTGTAAAAAGCGGCGGCCAGTTTACCCGAGCGAGTCCGGGACCGCCCAGTTAATCACGACTCGTTTATTTTTGAGGTGCCCTGTGGCCCGTTCCAAAACAAGCCATAACTGGTTGAAAGAACATTTCGACGACCCTTACGTCAAAATGGCGCAAAAAGACGGGTATCGTTCGCGTGCCAGCTACAAGCTCCTGGAGATCCAGGAAAAGGACCGGTTGATCCGCCCAGGCATGACCGTTATCGACCTTGGCGCCGCGCCAGGAGGCTGGTCGCAGGTTACCAGTCGTCTGATTGGTGGTCAGGGGCGTTTGATCGCCTCAGACATTCTCGAAATGGACAGCATCCCTGATGTGACCTTCATTCAGGGTGATTTCACGGAGGATGCGGTGCTGGCTCAAATCCTCGAGGCTGTCGGTAATACACAAGTAGACCTTGTGATTTCCGATATGGCCCCCAATATGAGTGGACTGGCTGCTGTTGACATGCCACGCGCTATGTTTCTTTGCGAGCTGTCGCTTGATTTGGCGGGTCGTGTATTGCGTCCAGGTGGTGATTTTCTGGTCAAGATTTTCCAGGGCGATGGTTTCGACGCGTTCCATAAGTCGGTTCGCCAAGTGTTTGACAAGGTCCAGATGCGCAAACCGGCGGCTTCACGCGATCGGTCTCGCGAGCAGTATTTGCTGGGTCGAGGGTTTCGCGGCATCAAGGGCGCTGAAAGCGTTGAGCGGCTTTGATGTCGGCGATAGGTTTTATTAAATGGCCTTGCCAATGAAGCATAAACGAACATGATGTAGTCAATGTTTCACAAAGGGTTACAGACGGCGCCTGCCACACCCGTAGGTAATGTAGTAAGTTAGGCCGGTGAATATCATGCGAGGCACGCTCCTGCGTGGGGCTTGCTTCAGAGGGTAGCTAATTGAACGATATGGCAAAGAATTTGATCCTGTGGTTGATCATCGCCGCTGTCCTTGTGACAGTGATGAACAACTTCTCCAGCCCAAACGAGCCGCAAACCCTCAACTATTCCGAGTTCATCCAGCAGGTTAAGGATGGCAAGGTCGAGAAGGTTGCCGTCGACGGTTATGTCATCACCGGCAAGCGTGCCGATGGCGACTCTTTCAAAACTATTCGCCCGGCGATTCAGGACAATGGCCTGATCGGTGATCTGGTGGACAATCATGTAGTGATTGAAGGCAAGCAGCCTGAGCAGCAGAGCATATGGACTCAGCTTCTGGTCGCAAGCTTCCCGATCCTGGTGATCATCGCTGTCTTCATGTTTTTCATGCGGCAGATGCAGGGTGGTGCCGGCGGTAAAGGCGGGCCGATGAGCTTTGGCAAGAGCAAGGCGCGGCTGCTGTCCGAGGATCAGGTCAAGACCACGCTGGGCGACGTTGCCGGTTGCGACGAAGCTAAAGAAGAAGTCGGCGAACTCGTTGAGTTTCTCCGTGATCCGGGCAAGTTCCAGCGTCTGGGCGGCCGGATCCCACGCGGTGTGCTGATGGTTGGCCCGCCAGGGACCGGTAAAACCCTGTTGGCCAAGGCCATTGCAGGTGAAGCCAAGGTACCGTTCTTCACTATTTCCGGTTCCGACTTTGTCGAGATGTTCGTGGGCGTTGGTGCAAGCCGCGTCCGGGACATGTTTGAACAAGCCAAGAAACATGCGCCGTGCATCATCTTCATCGACGAAATCGATGCGGTCGGTCGCCATCGTGGTTCTGGCATGGGGGGTGGTCACGATGAACGTGAGCAGACTCTCAACCAGTTGCTGGTGGAGATGGATGGCTTCGAAATGAATGACGGCATCATCGTCATCGCCGCTACCAACCGTCCGGACGTACTCGACCCTGCGCTGCTGCGTCCAGGCCGTTTCGACCGTCAGGTGGTGGTTGGTCTGCCGGATATTCGTGGTCGCGAACAAATTCTGAAAGTCCATATGCGCAAAGTACCCATGGGTGAAGACGTCAACCCGGGCGTGATCGCTCGTGGTACGCCGGGCTTCTCCGGTGCTGACCTGGCTAACCTGGTCAACGAAGCTTCTCTGTTTGCCGCGCGTACCGGTAAACGTATCGTTGAGATGAAAGAGTTTGAGTTGGCCAAAGACAAGATCATGATGGGCGCCGAGCGCAAATCAATGGTCATGTCCGAGAAAGAGAAACGGAACACGGCTTATCACGAAGCGGGTCACGCCATCGTGGGTCGCATGGTGCCTGAACATGATCCGGTCTATAAGGTGTCTATCATTCCGCGTGGTCGTGCGCTGGGTGTGACCATGTTCTTGCCTGAAGAAGATCGTTACAGCTTGTCCAAGCGTGCGCTGATCAGTCAGATCTGCTCGCTGTATGGCGGGCGAATCGCTGAAGAAATGACCTTGGGCTTCGACGGCGTGACCACTGGCGCTTCCAACGACATTATGCGTGCAAGTCAAATTGCCCGGAACATGGTGACCAAGTGGGGCTTGTCAGAAAAGCTCGGTCCGCTGATGTATGCTGAAGATGAGGGTGAAATGTTCCTCGGTCGCGGCGGCGGCGGTCAGCACTCCAGCGTTTCTGCTGAAACGGCAAGGCTTATCGACTCTGAAGTTCGGAGTATCATTGATCAGTGCTACGGCAGCGCCAAGCATATCCTCACGGAGAATCGTGACAAACTTGATGCGATGGCCGATGCGCTGATGAAATATGAAACCATCGATGCTGAACAGATCGATGACATCATGGCCGGTCGCGCTCCTCGCGAACCGCGTGATTGGGAAGGTGGCTCCGGTACTACTCCGGCCGCGCCTCTGGGCCCGCGTCCAGAAACCCCTATCGGCGGTCCGGCTGCTGAACTCTAAGGTCTGACATGACTTCTGCGCTGTACCCAACCCGGTTGCCTTGCGGCAGCCGGGTTCTTGATTTGGCCCATACGCACGTGATGGGCATCCTGAATATCACGCCAGACTCTTTTTCGGACGGCGGCCGATTCAGTCAGCGCGAGGCGGCGTTGCGTCACGCCGAAGAGATGGTCGCTGCAGGTGCGACGTTGATCGATGTCGGTGGCGAGTCCACGCGGCCCGGTGCGCGCGCAGTTTCTCCTGTCGAAGAGCTTGAACGAATAGGTCCTGTCGTCGAGGCGCTAAGTCGCGAACTTGATGTGATTATTTCGGTCGATACTTCTACGCCAGCGGTCATTCGTGAGACGGCGCGCCTCGGTGCGGGCCTTATCAACGATGTGCGCTCTTTGCGTCGTGAGGGTGCTCTGGACGCTGCTGCGGCCACGGGTTTGCCTGTGTGTCTGATGCATATGCGCGGCGAGCCGGGCGATATGCAGGATAATCCGCAGTATGAGGATCTTGTGGGGGAGGTGTCCGCGTTTTTGCTCGAGCGGATGGAGCAGTGCGCGGCAGTCGGCATACCGCGTGAGCGGATTATTCTGGATCCGGGATTTGGCTTTGCTAAAAACCTTCAGCACAACCTGAGCCTGTTCAAGCATATGGAAGCCTTGCATGCGCTCGGCAGGCCGTTATTGGTAGGTGTGTCGCGCAAGAGCATGATTGGTCAGGTGCTTGGGCGTCCGGTTGCTGAGAGGCTTTCTGGTGGTCTGGCGTTGGCCGCCATGGCCATGATCAAGGGTGCACGCATTTTACGTGTGCACGATGTGGCCGAAACCGTCGACGTGGTGCGAATGATCGCTGCAGTCGAATCGGCTGAATAAGAATGAGGGAGCATCCATGACTAGAAAATATTTCGGTACCGACGGCATTCGTGGCCGGGTCGGTCAATTTCCGATTACTCCGGATTTTATGCTCAAGCTTGGCTGGGCCGCAGGGATGGCGTTCCGTCGCTTGGGTGCTTGCCGGGTTCTTGTCGGTAAAGACACGCGCATTTCTGGCTACATGTTCGAGTCGGCGCTGGAGGCCGGTCTCTCGGCTGCTGGCGCTGACGTCATGCTGCTGGGGCCGATGCCTACTCCGGCCATCGCCTATCTGACCCGCACCTTTCATGCCGAAGCTGGCATTGTGATCAGTGCGTCGCACAATCCTCATCATGACAACGGCATCAAATTCTTCTCTGGTCAGGGCACCAAATTGCCTGACGAAGTGGAAATGATGATCGAAGAGCTGCTTGATGCGCCGATGACGGTGGTTGAGTCCGATAAGCTGGGCAAGGTTTCGCGTATCAATGATGCCGCCGGGCGTTATATCGAATTCTGTAAAAGCAGTGTTCCGAGCAGTACCGATTTTGCAGGTTTAAAGCTGGTCATCGATTGCGCTCACGGGGCCACTTACAAAGTCGCACCCAACGTTTTTCGTGAGTTGGGCGCTCAGGTGACAGTTTTGTCGGCTGAGCCTAACGGCTTGAACATCAATGATGACTGCGGGTCGACCCATATGGGCAACTTGCAGGCTGCTGTGCTGGCAGGGCATGCCGATCTGGGTATCGCCTTCGATGGCGATGGCGACCGGGTGCTGATGGTCGATCACACGGGTGCAATCGTCGATGGTGATGATCTTTTGTTCATTATTGCGCGTGATTTGCATGAACGAGGCAAGCTGCAAGGCGGTGTCGTTGGCACGCTGATGAGTAATCTCGGGCTTGAGCTGGCATTTGCGGACTTAAATATTCCGTTCGTGCGTGCGGGCGTTGGCGACCGTTATGTAGTTGCGGAGTTGCTTGAGCGTAACTGGCAGATCGGTGGTGAGAACTCCGGTCACATTATCTGCTTCCAGCACACCACGACCGGTGACGCTATCATTGCTGCGCTGCAGGTTCTGCTAGCACTGCGTCGTCGCGACGAAAGCCTGGCGTTGGCGCGACAAGCGCTGCGCAAGTGTCCTCAGGTACTGCTTAATGTGCGCTTCGCAGGCGGTGTGGATCCGGTCCAGCATCCTGCCGTGAAAGAGGCTTGCGAGCGCGTTACTGTGGCTATGGCTGGCCGTGGGCGCGTGCTGTTACGCAAATCTGGCACTGAGCCATTGGTCCGTGTCATGGTCGAAGGTGACGACGAAATCCTGGTTCGCGGTTACGCCGATGAGCTGGCAAAACTGGTAACTGAAGTTTGCGCCTGATTTCGGCTTGCCAGTGTTGATGCGGTTGGGTAACATCTGCGCCCACTTTGACCGACGAGGTACAGCATGCGTCGCCTAATGGTAGCTGGTAACTGGAAGATGCACGGTACCCGCGCCAGCGTCGCTGAGCTGATCAATGGCCTTCGTAATCAGGCCTTGCCGAGCGGTGTTGATGTAGCAGTGTTTCCGCCTTGTTTGTACATCAATCAGGTGATTGACGGCCTTGATGGCAAGTCGGTCGCCGTAGGTGCGCAGAATTCTGCGGTAGAGCCAGTGCAGGGTGCGTTGACCGGTGAGACTTCGCCGAGTCAGCTGGCTGATGCGGGCTGTACCCTGGTCCTGGTAGGGCACTCTGAGCGTCGTCAGATCATGGGCGAGCGCGACGATGTCCTTAATCGCAAGTTCGCGGCAGCTCAGGCGTGTGGTTTGACGCCGGTGTTGTGCGTAGGGGAGACCCTGGAGCAGCGCGAAGCGGGTAAGACGTTTGAAGTTGTCGCGCGTCAGCTTGGCAGCATCATCGAAGAGCTGGGCGTCGGTGCTTTTGTAAATGCAGTCATTGCTTACGAGCCTGTCTGGGCCATTGGTACCGGACTGACTGCATCGCCCCAACAGGCGCAGGAAGTGCACGCAGCCATTCGTGCGCAGTTGGCGGCAGAGAATGCTGAGGTTGCACAAGGTGTGCGGCTTCTTTATGGCGGCAGCGTGAAGGCGGCCAATGCGGCTGAACTGTTCGGCATGCCGGATATCGATGGGGGGCTCATTGGTGGAGCGTCCCTGAATGCAGATGAGTTCGGTGCGATTTGTCGCGCCGCGGGAAACTGAAAAA
>ERZ1463038.923-NODE-923-length-10472-cov-40.299222_pt1 | contig 10472 bp, 13 predicted proteins | sample MGYA00564479_ERZ1463038 | MGnify/ENA primary metagenome ERZ1463038 (study PRJEB39244, sample SAMEA3635134) | Helicobacter pylori | study: EMG produced TPA metagenomics assembly of PRJEB11511 data set (Assembly of a 5300-year-old Helicobacter pylori... | reverse complement strand
GGCTCGGGTAAAACCGTTTCGCTGTACACTGGCCTGAACATTCTCAATACCGTCGACATCAACATTTCAACCGCGGAAGACCCGGTAGAAATCAACCTGGAAGGCATAAACCAGGTCAACGTCAACCCAAAACAAGGAATGGATTTCGCCCAAGCGCTGCGCGCGTTTCTGCGTCAGGACCCGGACGTGATCATGGTCGGCGAGATCCGCGACCTGGAGACGGCTGAAATTGCGATCAAGGCTTCGCAGACCGGGCACATGGTCATGTCCACCCTGCACACCAACAGCGCGGCGGAAACCCTGACCCGCCTGCATCACATGGGTGTAGCAGCATTCAACGTCGCGACCGCGATCAACTTGATCATCGCTCAGCGTCTGGCCCGTAAGCTCTGCAACTATTGCAAAAAAGAAATCGATATTCCGCGTGAAACCCTGATCAAGGAAGGCTTTCCCGCAGACCGCATCGGCAGCTTCAAGATTTATGCGCCGGTCGGTTGCGAGCACTGCAATGGCGGTTACAAAGGCCGTATCGGGATTTACGAAGTGGTGAAAAATACTCCAGCTCTGGCACGGATCATCATGGAGGAAGGCAACGCCATCGATATCGGCATCCAGATGCGTAAAGATGGTTTTAATGACCTGCGCACTTCGGGCTTGATGAAAGCGATGCAGGGTGTCACCAGCCTTGAAGAAATCAACCGCGTCACCAAGGACTAAACATGGCAACAGCAGCAGTCAAAGTCAGTGTTTACTCCTGGGAAGGCACGGACAAGAAAGGTGCAAAACTGACGGGCGAATTAAGTGGGCATAACCCTGCCCTGATCAAGGCTCAGCTACGTAAACAAGGCATTACCCCAGGCAAAATACGCAAGAAATCCACCTCTATTTTTAGTGGTGGCAAAAAAATAACACCGCTGGATATTGCCCTGTTTACCCGGCAAATGGCGACCATGATGAAAGCCGGCGTTCCGCTGCTGCAGTCTTTCGACATCATCGGTGAAGGGTTTGACAACCCCAATATGCGAAAGCTGGTGAATGAGGTGAAACAGGAGGTGGCTGCGGGTAACAGTTTTGCCTCGGCGTTGCGCAAAAAGCCACAATATTTCGACGATCTTTACTGCAGTCTGGTGGACGCAGGCGAGCAAGCGGGCGCGCTGGAAACTTTATTGGAAAGGGTTGCGACCTATAAAGAAAAAACCGAAGCGCTGAAAGCCAAAATTAAAAAAGCCATGACCTACCCCATCGCGGTATTGGTCGTAGCCTTGATGGTGTCGGCAATTCTGCTGATCAAAGTAGTGCCGCAGTTTCAAATGATTTTTACCGGCTTCGGTGCAGAATTACCGGCGTTCACTCTGATGGTGATAGGCCTGTCCCAGATACTGCAGGACTGGTGGTGGATCGTCATTGCCGCTGTTGTCGCAATCATATTCGGCTTCAAATATGCACTTAAACATTCGCAGCGGTTTCGCGACGGACTGGACAGAGGCCTATTGAAATTACCGATCATTGGGCCTCTTATTTATAAGTCATCGGTCGCCCGATACGCTCGCACACTGTCCACTACGTTTGCCGCTGGCGTGCCTTTGGTCGAAGCGCTGGAGTCAGTCGCAGGCGCGACAGGCAATGTTGTATTCAAAAATGCGGTCAACAAGGTCAAGCAAGATGTATCCACTGGCATGCAACTGAATTTTTCCATGCGCAGCACGGGTGTTTTCCCCTCCTTGGCGATTCAGATGGCGGCTATCGGCGAAGAGTCCGGTTCCCTGGACAACATGCTCGACAAGGTCGCTACTTATTACGAAGACGAAGTCGACAACATGGTCGATAACCTGACCAGCCTGATGGAGCCCTTCATCATGGTTGTCCTCGGCGTCGTCGTTGGCGGCCTGGTCGTCGCCATGTACCTTCCCATCTTCAAGCTCGGCTCTGTGGTCTAAACATGCCCCTCCTCGACTTTCTGGCCAGCTCACCGCTGGCCTTTGTTTTATCCACCCTGATCCTTGGCCTTCTGATCGGTAGTTTCCTCAACGTCGTCATCTACCGCCTGCCCAAAATGCTCGAACGCGAGTGGAAAATTCAGGCGCGGGAGGTATTGGCGTTACCTGCTGAACCCATCGGCAAAACGTTCAACCTGATGCTGCCCCACTCCCAGTGCCCGCAGTGCGCGCACACGATTCGTGCCTGGGAAAACCTGCCAGTGATCAGCTATCTGTGTCTGCGCGGTAAATGCTCTGGCTGCAAGGCGCCGATCAGCAAGCGTTACCCTTTGGTTGAGCTGGCCTGCGGTGTGCTCTCGGGGTATATCGCCTGGCATTTCGGCTTTGGCTGGCCAGCGGCGGCGATGCTGGTGTTGAGCTGGGGTTTGTTGGCGATGAGTCTGATCGATGCGGATCACCAACTACTGCCTGATGCACTGGTGCTGCCGCTGTTGTGGCTGGGTTTGATCGTGAATACCTTCGGCCTGTTCACCAGCCTGCATGACGCTTTGTGGGGCGCAGTGGCCGGGTACATGAGCCTGTGGCTGGTGTTTTGGCTGTTCAAGCTGGTCACGGGCAAGGAAGGCATGGGTTACGGTGACTTCAAGTTGCTGGCGATGCTCGGCGCCTGGGGGGGCTGGCAGATTCTGCCGTTGACGATTCTCCTGTCGTCGCTGGTGGGTGCGGTGCTGGGCCTGATTATGCTGCGGCTGCGCAATGCCACGACCAGCACACCGATCCCCTTTGGTCCCTATCTGGCGATTGCAGGGTGGATTGCTTTGCTCTGGGGTGGTCAAATAACCGCCTCCTACATGCAGTTTGCCGGTTTCAAATGACCAACCCTGCTTTCAAACCCTGGATTCTCGGCCTTACCGGCGGCATCGGTAGCGGCAAAAGCGCTGCGGCGCAGCACTTTATCGACCTCGGCGTTCATTTAGTGGATGCTGACAATGCCGCACGCTGGGTGGTTGAACCTGGGCGTCCAGCCTTGGCGAAGATCGTCGAGCATTTCGGCCCTCAGGTGCTGCAGGCCAGTGGTGAACTGGATCGCAGCGCGTTGCGCGGCCTGATCTTTCAGGACCCCGAGCAGCGCCGCTGGCTGGAAACGTTGCTCCATCCGCTGATAGGTCAGGAGATCATCAGTTACCTGGCACGCGCCGAATCGCCCTATGCGATTCTGGTGTCCCCGCTGCTGGTGGAGTCCGGTCAGTACAAGATGACTCAGCGCGTGCTGGTCATTGATGCCCCGGAGCAGTTGCAGATCCAGCGCACGATGCAGCGCGACAGTACCAGCGAGGAACAGGTGCAGGCCATTCTCAAGGCTCAAGCCAGCCGCGAGCAGCGCCTGCGTCACGCCGATGATGTGCTGATCAACGACCGCGATCCCGCGTGGCTGAAGAGCGAAGTCGAGCGCCTGCATCACTTTTATTTAACCTTGCGTGGAGGCCAACCATGAGCAAACCTTTGACCATCGACTGCCCAACCTGCGGCGCGCCCGTGGAATGGGGCGCTGTCAGCCCGTTTCGTCCCTTCTGCTCTGATCGCTGCAAGCTGATCGACCTGGGCGCCTGGGCTGCCGGAGAAAATACGATCCCTGTCAGCCCGGATGCCGAAGACGAACTGTTTTCCGGCGACTTGCCGTCACACGACCATTGATCAAACGCGACAGCTGATAACCTCAATCAGCTGTCGCCTTTGCGCGGCCCGTCATCGTTCCACGGCGCTTGCAGGTAACGGGTTCGATTGAACGTTTCGAGCCATTCGGGGCAAAAAACCACCAGTGCACTGATCACTATGCCGTTGATAAACGCCTCGGGGAAAATGATCAACCACAGGTAGCCGATAAAATCCTCCAGCCACTCCGGCATGGCGAACAGGCCGTCCCACCACAACACACCTAGTCCCAGCAGCAGGCAGAGCAAGGCCGACAATGCCGCGGCAAAAAAGCCCGAGCAAAAGATGTACACGAAAGGGTTTTTCGGTTGGGCCCGCTCCACCACTACCGCGCAGGCTTCAGTCACAAGCACCGGCAGCACAACCAGGAGCATGCCGTTCACCCCCAGAGCCGCAAGATCCTGCCGCCCCAGCGCCAACAAGCCCAGCTGCGCCGCCAGCCCACCGACAATTGCCAGCGGCCAATCGAGCAGCAAGGTCACCGCAGTCATGCCAATGAAGTGGTACGACACACCGGTATCAAAATCACGCCGCACCAGCCATAGCAGAAACAACGCGAAGACGGTCCCGAACAGCAGGTGTTGACGCCGGCTGTCGGTAAACAGTTCAACCCACGGCGAACGCCACACCGCCCACAACAGCACGGGCAGATAAAGCAGCCAGCCAACAGTCATGGTTTCCGTGGACAGGACCTGTGCGCTGATCATGGTTGATCAAGCGCCTTACGCAATTCATCGGCCGTGCTGAATTGCTGTTCTTTGACCAGCTGCCCGTTATGCAGTTGCAGCCACAGCACTTTGTCGGGGTCACCGGCATAACGCGGCACGACCCGGGCATCGCGATCAAGCATGACCCGGTAGGAGTAAGCGCGCATGGCCGGCACCGCGAACAGCTTGGCGACCAACGCGGGCATCTTCTCGATATCGGCAACGAATACGGTATTGCGCGCTTCCAGGTAGCCCTTGGGTTTGCCCTGCAAAGCGGCGTTCACCAGCTTGGCGGCGCCCATGCTCCGAGCGACCAGCAAGGTTTGCGCCTGGTCATTCAAGGTGTAGGCCTGATCGAACTGATCCAGCAGCGTCCATGGGGCCACCTGCTCGCCGACTTCAAGCGCCTGCGCACCCAGTGGCAAAAGGCAGAGCATTAATACTGACCAAAATTTCACCCGACGCTCTCCTCTGGTACCGGTTTAATTCTTGCTCGCAGTCTACACCGACGCCGGGGCGCTAAACTCAACGTAATCGTAGACCTGAACGCAGACATACGGCTCAATCAGGTATTTTGCATTTACCTGTGGAGTTGCAGCGTCTGGCGCCTTCAGGGTGAGGTAACCATGCAAGATGTGGCCGCAATACGCTGAATAACGTGTAGCCGATCAAAAGTACCGGTCGCAACAGAGGCCAAGCCAAGGGCGCAGCCCATCGTCCAAGGCCTGCTGCGCGCCAGCTCCATAAGGTGGCGTCAATACCTGTCAGCCAGGTGCCGCTGGCAGTGCGCGCATGAAGCCGATCGCGCAACGCTTTTACATCTCGATCAAGGCCTCCCGCGTCGAACTCAGGCACGCTGATATCAATCAGTATCAACCGGGTCGGATCGGCATGACGCCGTAGCCAGGCAATCTCTCGAGCGCACAACGGGCAATCTCCATCGACATAGAGCGCCAGTGGCAGAGTGGGTGACCCGCAAAATGCTTTAGTCCTCATTACAGCTCTCCTCATCCGTACCAACAGGCCGTCAGGCAATAATTCACAGGCGTACACCGTGACAGTCACACCGCAAAATGTTGTACACGGCCGTCTAAAAATTATCAACATGTACAAGTTTATCCGCTATTTTCGAGAGATTAACGTCAAATAATTGTACAAGTAGTTATTTTTCGTATAAGTTTTTATCCGGAGGGCAGTTGGCAACGTGTCGTACTGGTCAGGTACCCAGCACTGCGCCACTGCCCTCTTCCTGTCATCGACCTTAAGCGAACATCCCGATGACTGCGGTGCCAAGCCCAGCTTCATCCCTCTGTTGCCCCGATACCTCCGAGTCCAGCCCCCTTCATGAATTTTCGGCATTTAAAGACCCTTACCAAAGGCCGAGCCTGCGAGGACGACATTCAATGAATGACCAACTGCCTAATCAGTACCGTGAGATTCTCTCGGGCATTGGCGAAAATCCTGAGAGAGAAGGCTTGCGCGATACCCCAAAGCGTGCAGCCAAGGCCATGCAATACCTGTGTAACGGCTATGGAAAAAGCCTTGAGAGCGTGGTCAACGGCGCACTCTTCAGCTCTTCAAGCGATGAAATGGTGATTGTCCAGGACATCGAGCTCTACTCGCTGTGCGAGCACCATTTGCTGCCTTTCATCGGCAAGGCACACGTGGCCTACATTCCCACCGGCAAGGTCCTGGGACTCTCGAAAATCGCACGCATCGTCGATATGTATGCCCGGCGTTTGCAGATTCAGGAAAACCTTACCCGACAGATTGCCGAGGCCATTCAAGAGGTCACCCGTGCCGCCGGTGTGGCGGTGGTGATCGAGGCCAAGCATATGTGCATGATGATGCGAGGGGTGGAGAAGCAGAACTCGGTGATGAACACATCGGTCATGCTGGGCGCATTCCGTGAGTCCAGCACGACCCGTCAAGAGTTCCTGCAACTGATCGGACGGCACAAGTAAGTACTCACACCGAGTCTCTGCACGTGCCCCGTCATATTGCTTTGGTTGAAGAGTTGATGGTGGTGTTCGCTGACAAGTCATCCGCTAAAAACCTGCCGTCTTTCAGGCGGCAGAGTTACCCGTCAGCGCACAACAACCATCAGCCGTCGTTTACAGGTACCAGCGGTATTCCCGCGCGTTGATTTCTTGCATGAAGGCCAAGTGGTCCTGGCGTTTATTCTCGCAGTAGACGTCGACAAACTCCGCGCCCAGGCTCTCGCGGATCCGTGGTTCGTCTTGCATGGCACGCACTGCGTCGAGTATTTCCAGCGGAAAGTCGATGCCGCTGCTCCGGTCTTCGTTGAGTGGCGCGATGGGTTCATGGCCGTTGGCCAAGCCGTTCTCCAGCCCGATCAGGATCGCCGCCAGAACCAGATAAGGATTGGCGTCGGCGCTGGCCAGACGATATTCGATTCGCAGGTTCTGCGGGTCCGACTCGGGAATCCGCACACAGGCATCGCGATCCTCAAAACCCCAACTGGCCCGCGTCGCTGCGTTCACTGTGCCGCCCAGACGGCGAAAGGCATTCTGGTTAGGTGCGAAGATTGGCATGCAATGGGGTAGCAGCTCCAGACAACCGGCCACCGCATGACGCAGCGCTTGTTGTTGGTTGGCTGCCAGCAGGTTATTGCCCTTATCATCGTAGAGGCTGACATGTACGTGCATGCCACTGCCCGGGTGCTGCAAATACGGCTTGGCCATGAAGCTGGCGCGGTAACCGTGCTTGAGGGCGACACCGCGAGTGCTGCGGCAAAACAAAGCGGCCCAGTCGGCGGCACGCAGGCCGTCATCAAGGTGACCAAAGTTGATCTCGAATTGACCCGGGCCTAGCTCGGCCGTGATCACCGTGGTATCGATGCCCTGGGCCCGCGCCGTCTCGACCATGTCATCGAGCACCGGAGCAAAACGCGACAAGCGTTCGATGTGCATATTCGGCTGATCATCGGCATCGTCCGTCAACAGATCGCGTGGGAACTGTGGCTGTCCGTCGCGCAGCTGTTTATCGAACAAATAGAACTCCAGCTCGAAGGCCACCACAGGGTGAATACCCTTGCTGCGCAGGCGATCCAGCACCTGTGCCAGGACTTCACGCGGTTCGAACTCGATAGGCGCCTCGGTACCATCGGAGGTAATCAACATCTGCCCCAAGGGTTGTGCTTCCCAGCTCACTGGCTTGAGTGTGCCGGGCACCAGACGGCGACGGGCATCCGGGTCGCCGTCGTTGAAGCAGTAGTCGCCAATCTTGAACAGCCCGCCCTGGACACCCAGCAGCACGCAGTTCTGCGGCAGTTTAAGGGCACTGCCCGCGGCGACTTTCTCAAGCATATCCAGCGGATAGCGCTTGCCGTAAAAATGCCCGGGAATGTCCAGGGAAATCAGGTCGACGTAACGCACCTCGGGGTAGCGTTGGCGAAAAGCACGAACCTCAGCCAGCAGATCAGAGCACTCAGCATCCATCGTTGTTCTTCCTTTGATTTTTGTCGGTGTTATCAGGTGTAAACCCAGAGAACCCGGGTGAGCTGATCGGTGAGGTTGCCGTAGCGACAATGGGCATGGCTGGCCAGTTGAAAACTGTCGCCGGGGTACAAGGTGACCGGCGCCTCGTCATCCTTCAGCCACAGCGTCAACTCGCCTTCCAGAACATAGCCGCCCTGCTCGGAGCTATCGCTCAAGTGCCGCTCGCCACTGCTGGCACCAGCCTCCAGTTGGCTTTCGAGCATGGAGAAGGCGGCCTTCATCTTCGGCGAAACCAAAATGTCGGTAATCCCGTTGGCGTAATACAGCGTGCGTCGCTCATCCGGCCGGGTAACCCAAGGCAACTCCTTGAGTTTTGGCAAACTGTAAAAATAGGTGGTCGGTACCCCAAAGGTTTCACTGATCGCCGTCAAGTCAGCCACGGTGGGCCGTGACAAGCCACGCTCGACTTGCGAGAGAAAGCCGACAGAACGACCGATTTTGTCTGCGAGTTCCTTCAGGGTGTATTTCTTGTGCTTGCGTAAATCGTGAATAAGGATCGCCAAGGCAGCGATTTCTTCTTGCTTGTTCATGCCGGACGCTCCAAAGGATGAGCGTAATAGCTGGCAATGTGCTGGGTCGATTGCTGAAACATACAGGCGCCTGTGAAATTATTATTTAATAATTTCATGAAAAACTATCATTTAAATTTCACGGACGCAACTTTCCATTCCAACCACTCAAACAACCTCTTCGAATCCAAGTCCTGAAGACGGATGAGCCTCAATCTTTACCGTAAGCCTAACGCCGCAGGCAGGGGCTACTCGGTAAAAAGTCTGAGAGACTCTATTTTTCAGGACTCAAATGAACGCTAAGCTTGGCTCATGGATGACTCAGATTATTTACGCCTGCTTACGGTCCAGGCCGAACAAGCCAACGCGTTCCTCTCCAATGCGCGTAAGTGGGAGCGTGAGCGTTGGGTTTGCCAGCGTTTGCTGCAAGGCCTGAACATCACGCACCGCAATGAAGACTTCACCCCGGCCGGGCAAGAACCGCCAGACGTGCTGTTTCGCGATGCGAGTTTCGAAGTGTTCTTTGTTCTCGATGAAGGCCGTCGGTTGAACGACGAGTGGCGCGAAGAATTACAGCGGCGGCGCAGTGCGTTTTCGTTAAGCCAATTGGTGCGGCGCGAGGCGAAACCCAAGCGCATTGCGGCCCATGAGCTGTTGCAGCGCCTCGCACCCACCTTGCGTAAAAAAGCACACAACTACCGCGAACGCGGGCTGGACCTGGGCGAACTGGACATCATTGCTTTCGCCAGCCTCAAGCGTGAAGTGCTCGATCTGAACAGTCATTTCCCGCCGCCCACTGAATACCTGCGCCAAGGCTGGCGCTCGTTATCCTTGGTCGGACCAACCTTCGCCCGCGTACTGTTCGCACACCCGGATGCACCGGATTTCCTGCGAACCAATCTAGGTCGCAGTGTCGTTTTCGATGTTGGAATCAGCTTATGAACCCGTTACAGACCAGCCCACTGCAAGCACTGTTGGCGGATGTCCCTCAACAGGGCCTGGTCCGCTGGATTGGCGTGCGCCCCGAATCCCGTGTCGACATGATTGAGCTTGAAGCGGTGGAAGCACGCCGCGAGGCTGGCCTGACGGGCGATCATTCGCGGCCAGGCCCGCGTAACGCACGGCAAGTGACGCTGATCCAGTGGGAACATCTGGCGGTGGTCAGCTCGTTAATGAGCCGCACGGAGAAACACCCCATCGTGCCCCAAGACCTGCGACGCAATCTGGTGATCAGCGGCATCAATCTGTTCAGCCTCAAGGGACGGCGCTTCAAAGTCGGCCAGGCGATTCTGGAAACCACCGGCTGGTGCCAACCCTGCGCCCGGCTCGAGCAACGCTTGGGACACGGCACCTTTCAAGCCTTACGCGGCCATGGCGGAATCACCGCACGGGTGCTGCAAAGCGGAATTATTCGCCTGGACGACACCCTGTGCGTCGAACCCCTTTAGATCATTCATGCCTGACGCTCAGAGAGTCCGGTTTTCACGACTAGACTCCCACTCATGTGTTTTCGCCGACCGAATGAGGCTCAAATGACCAGCCGCCTGAATCCTGAAGATCAACAACGTGTCGAAGAGTATCTGCAAACACCCGTGCACACCGTCGAGCGCAGGCCTTTCAAGCCTTGGCTGCTCCTTGCGGTGGTACTGATCGTGGTGATTGGTCTGGGCCTGTTGAGCCGCTTGTTGAGTTATCTGACGCTATGAGCTGCCCTTTCGCAGAGAAGTCAGCCCTATCAAAATCAGAAAAGCGCTGATCCCTTGTGAATACCGTCTTGACCCTCACCGCGCAAGCGCAAGTTGTGGGTCAAACCCAGCCCCGCCGGAAGCTCGTGCCGGGCTTATTCGCAGACAAGTCAGCTCCTACATGCAGATCAAAAGCCCCAGCCTCTGCCCGCTAGGCCGTAGATACCCTGCTTACCCCTCAAATCAAAGGCATAAAAAAAGGCGTCCCGAAGGACGCCTTTTTTATTTGGCTTCGATGCGCATGGCATCTGGCCTTGATCTTCAACTCATGTACAGCCTGAGTAGAATATGGTCGGGGTAAGGGGATTCGAACTCCTGACATCCTGCTCCCAAAGCAGGC
>ERZ1463038.922-NODE-922-length-10473-cov-38.356210_pt1 | contig 10473 bp, 10 predicted proteins | sample MGYA00564479_ERZ1463038 | MGnify/ENA primary metagenome ERZ1463038 (study PRJEB39244, sample SAMEA3635134) | Helicobacter pylori | study: EMG produced TPA metagenomics assembly of PRJEB11511 data set (Assembly of a 5300-year-old Helicobacter pylori... | reverse complement strand
TCATCGATTTTTTCACCTCGCGGATCATGTTGCCGCTCGGTGGCTTCTGTTTTGTGGTTTTTGCAGGTTGGGTGATGGGCCGTGAGGCGGTGCGTGATGAGTTGTCGATGCGCAGCCCGGTGCTTTTCGCTTTGACGTTCTTTTTGATGCGCTATGTGGCGCCGTTCGGCATTCTTGTTGTGTTTGCCGCTCAGCTTTGGAAGTGACGCTGACATGACTACCCATATTCAACGCTCTGCCCTGTTGCCTTACCCGGCCCAGGCACTTTATGACTTGGTAAATGACGTAGCGCACTACTCGGAATTTTTGCCGTGGTGCTCATCGGCTGTGATATTGGACGCCGGTGAGGGGCACATGCGCGCTCGGGTCGAAATAGCCAAGGGCGGTCTTAAGCAGCATTTCGTGACGCGAAACACGCTGGTGCCAGGACAGTCGATCGAGATGAATCTTGAAGAAGGGCCATTCAACCAGTTACACGGGGTTTGGGTGTTCAAGCCGTTGGGTGAAAAGGCCTGCAAGATCAGCCTGGATCTGTCGTTCGATTACGCCGGCCCCATCGTGCGGGCAACGTTAGGGCCGCTGTTCAATCAGGCGGCCAACACACTGGTCGACGCTTTTTGCCAGCGGGCAAAACAGCTGCATGGTTAAGCCACTGATTGAAATCGAAGTGGTTTACGCTGGGATAGATCGCCAGGTGCTGCTTAGCGTTAGCGTGGCATCGGATTCGACTGTGCGCGACGCGCTGCAGGCTTCCGGGATCGGCCAGCATTTTCCTGAGTTGGATCTTGCGCATTGTTCCGTAGGTATTTTCGGCAAAGTGCTAAGCGATGCCGAAACCCGAGTGCTGATGGCGGGTGATCGAATAGAAATTTATCGTCCGTTGTTGGCTGATCCAAAAGAGGTTCGCCGGTTGCGTGCGGCCAAGGCTGCCCAGGCCAGGATGAAAAGCGATTCGCAGTAATCTATTTTTGAACCCGTAGACGCAAAAAAACCCGGCATGCCGGGTTTTTTTGAAGACGCTGACTGCTGCTTTTCACAACTACCGCGACGATGGTTCCAGAGGTTCCTGAGTGGGCACTGGAGCTGATTCGCTTTTGTCCACGTCATCCTGGATTTGCTTGAGCAATGAGCCAGGTTTAGGAGGCTCTTCGGCTTTAGGCTGTTCACCCTGGGCGGGAGTAGCGGAAGTACCGCTATTCTTGCCAAGAATGGCCTCGTCGCGACTCACGCCAGGCATGAAGTCACCGGAAAGGCTGACGAGCTGATCATTGCTATTAAAGACAATGGTCATGCGTTCTTGTTGGCGTTCACCGCCCCCAGGTTGCAGGCTATACAGGTAATCCCAGCGATCGGCATGAAACGTATCGGTCAGCAGAGGGTTACCCATGATAAACCGTACTTGCCGACGGGTCATTCCGGGGCGTAACTGGTTTATCATATCCTGCGTGACGACATTGCCCTGCTGGATGTCGATTTTGTAAACCCCGGGGAATGAACAACCGGCGAGTGCGAGCAGTCCCACAAAGGTGAAACTGGTTAGCAAGAGCTTGGTGTTTTGCATCGGTGGGCGACTTCCACTATCTTGGCTGGGACAACGTAAACCCCGATCATACCCGCATTAAGAGAAGCTGCGAAGCAGCATCCGCGAGAAAGCTGACCATGGTTGAAAATAGCGAACTGCGTAAAGTCGGACTAAAAGTGACCCTGCCTCGGGTCAAAATTCTACAGATGCTCGATTCTGCTGAGCAGCGTCACATGAGTGCCGAGGATGTTTACAAGGCACTTATGGACGCGAACGAGGACGTGGGTCTGGCCACGGTTTACCGTGTACTGACTCAGTTTGAAGCTGCAGGGCTGGTGGTTCGCCACAATTTCGACGGAGGTCACGCAGTTTTCGAGCTGGCCGACGGCGGCCACCACGACCATATGGTCAACGTGGAATCCGGTGAGGTGATCGAGTTCTTCGAAGAGGAAATCGAGAAGCTTCAGAAAGCGATTGTGGAGAAGCACGGCTACGAGTTGGTGGATCACAACTTGGTGCTCTACGTGCGCAAGAAGAAGGTGTAAACCTTCCGACAGCCATAATAACGAAGGCGACCTCAGGGTCGCCTTCGTGCTTTCTGTTGTCTGATTTTTACGCCGCTATCGCGGACAAGACGCGGACGACGTCTTGCTCCACGGTTTTTGATTGAATGATCAAATCTTCGCGGTGAGGACCATTTTTTTCGCGTGGGCCAATGACTCTTTGGTGAGATCAATACCGCCGAGCATGCGTGCGACTTCCTCGACGCGTTCGGTTTTGCTGAGTTTGGACACGGCGGTGCGAGTGGCATCGCTGTCACGTACCTTGTGCACGAACAGGTGCTGGTGGCCTTGCGCTGCGACCTGCGGCAAATGCGTGACGGTCATGACTTGCCCGCGCTCGCCTAAACGACGCAACAGCTGACCGACAATTTCTGCGGTCGGCCCGCCGATCCCGACATCGACTTCGTCGAACACCAGCGTCGGCACCCGTGAGGTTTGTGCGGTGATGACTTGAATCGCCAGGCTGATCCGCGACAGCTCACCACCGGAAGCGACCTTGGCCAGTGCCTTTAGCGGTTGTCCGGGGTTTGCGCTCACCAATAACTCGACCTGCTCCAGACCATTGGGCAGCAATTCTTTGCTGGCATTGGGGCGCAGTTCGATGCTGAACCGCCCACCAGGCATGCCCAGGCGTTGAATTTCCTGCTCCACAGCACTGGCCAGAGTCGGCGCAGAACCTTGACGTAGATCACTCAATTCGCGAGCTTTGTCCTGATAATGTCGAGCATAGGAGGACAATTCATTCTCCAGACGCTCGATAGCTTCATCGTTTGCATTCAAGGTTTCGATTTCGTCCAACAGCTTTTGCTGGAGCGCGGCGACGTCAGTGGGCTGAATGCGGTGTTTGCGGGCCAGGGTGTAGATCGCATCGAGACGTTCTTCAAGTTGTTGCAGGCGCGCCGGGTCGGCATCGAAGTGATCGAGGAAGCGGTTCAGTTCTCCCACAGCTTCTTCGACCTGAATTTGTGCGCTGGACAGGAGGCTGGCGGCTTCGCACATGGCAGTCGGTGAGCTGTTGATGCCAGACAGACGATTGAGGCTGGCGGTCAGTGCGTTCAGGACATTGCCCGAGTCGTTTTCGCTGCATTGTTCTACGACCTGACGGCAGATGCTCAGTAGGCTTTCGGCATTGGTCAGAGTTTTGTGTTCCTGCTCCAGTTGATCCAGTTCGTTTTCGCCAAGGCTGAGGCTTTCCAGTTCTTCGAGTTGATAGCTGAGCAATTGATGGCGCGAGCGTTGCTCATCGCCTGAATTGGCGAGTCGCTCCAGCTCTTGCCGGGTCTGGCGCCAGCGCTGTGCCGCCAGATGTACCTGGCGTGCCAGGTCGGTGGCGCCCGCGTATTCGTCAAGCAGGCGGCGATGGGTGTCCGTCTTGAGCAATGACTGATGTTCATGCTGGCTGTGAATATCGATCAGGAATTCGCCCAGCGCTTTCAAGTCACCTTGAGGGCAGGGCGAACCATTGATGTAGGCCCGCGAGCGACCCTCTGCGGTGATAACCCGGCGCAGGATGCACGGTCCGTCGTTGTCCAGATCTCGCTCTGCGAGCCAGGCGCGGGCTTCGGGGATATCGGTCAGGTCGAAGGTGGCAAGGATATCGGCCTTGTCGGCACCGGGGCGGACCACACCGCTATCGGCGCGATCACCCAAGGTAAGGCCGAGAGCGTCGAGCATGATTGATTTGCCGGCACCGGTTTCGCCAGTGATCACGCTCATGCCTCGGTCCAGCTCGAGATCGAGATGTTCGACGATGGCGTAGTTATGTACTGACAGGTGCACCAGCATAGAGGCGGCTCCCAAGCTATTTGTCTGGTTATTTATACAGTGTTTTGCTTTCTGCTGACAATGCCCTGTCTTAGCTCGATTTGGTTGAATTACGGCTTTTTTTAGTCCGTTATGTGATTTGTTCATGTGCGGCCTGGGCTTAAGGCGAGGCGGGTTATTGATGAAAATGGACGTTATTGTGCTTTTGGTTGCACTTGAAGCTGGAAATTAAGACCCCATATAGCGGGACAGAAGCGCGAGTTGAGCTCGCGGACGTTATTGAAAGGAGAAATCTATGGCTGACGAACAGAATCTGGATACGCAGACTCAGGATCAGGCCGCTGGTGCGGCTTCGGTTGATGACGTGATAGCGCGTGTGCAAGTGCTTGAAGAGCAATTGGCTGCTGCGCAGGATCAGTCTTTGCGAGTTGCTGCGGATCTGCAGAATGTCCGCCGTCGCGCCGAGCAGGATGTCGAGAAAGCTCACAAATTCGCACTGGAAAAATTTGCGGGTGATTTGCTGCCGATCATTGACAGCCTTGAGCGCGGCCTGGAGTTGTCCAACCCGGACGACGAAAGTATCCGTCCGATGCGTGAAGGGATCGAGCTGACGCTGAAAATGTTTCAGGACACCCTCAAGCGTTATCAGTTGGAAGCGATTGATCCCCACGGCCAACCCTTCAATGCCGAACATCATCAGGCGATGGCCATGCAAGAGAGTGCCGACGTTGAGCCTAACAGCGTGCTGAAGGTGTTCCAGAAGGGCTATCAGCTCCACGGTCGCCTGTTGCGCCCGGCGATGGTTGTGGTCAGCAAGGCAGTTTCGCCTGTTAGACCATCGATTGATGAGCAGGCTTGAAATCAGCCATCAGGCCCCCATTTAGAAGTCATGCGTTTAAGAGCTACCGCAATGTGTGAACGCAGTTGCGGCATCCAAATTTAAAATTTCCGGAGAAAGTTAACATGGGCAGAATCATCGGTATCGACCTGGGGACCACCAACTCCTGCGTCTCTATTCTCGAAAACGGCAAAGTAAAAGTTATTGAAAACGCCGAAGGCACTCGTACTACGCCTTCGATCATTGCGTACGCCAACGACGGCGAAATTCTGGTTGGCCAATCGGCCAAGCGTCAGGCGGTGACCAATCCGCACAACACCCTGTATGCGGTGAAGCGTTTGATCGGTCGTCGCTTCGACGAAGAAGTTGTGCAGAAAGATATCCAGATGGTCCCTTACAAGATCGTCAAGGCTGATAACGGCGATGCATGGGTCGAAGTCAACGGTCAGAAAATGTCTCCTCCTCAGATTTCGGCTGAAATCCTGAAGAAGATGAAGAAGACCGCTGAAGACTATCTGGGTGAAACAGTCACTGAGGCGGTCATCACCGTTCCAGCCTATTTCAACGATAGCCAACGTCAAGCCACCAAAGATGCCGGTCGCATCGCGGGTCTGGACGTCAAGCGCATCATCAACGAACCAACCGCAGCCGCTCTGGCTTACGGTATGGACAAAGCGAAGGGCGATCACACGGTCATCGTCTACGACTTGGGCGGCGGTACATTCGACGTTTCGGTTATCGAAATCGCTGAAGTCGATGGCGAGCACCAGTTCGAAGTACTGGCTACCAACGGCGATACGTTCCTGGGTGGTGAAGACTTCGATATCCGTCTGATCGACTACCTCGTTGACGAATTCAAGAAAGAAAGCGGCATGAACCTTAAAGGTGACCCGCTGGCGATGCAGCGCCTGAAAGAAGCTGCTGAAAAAGCTAAGATCGAGCTGTCCTCCAGCCTGCAGACCGACGTTAACCTGCCGTACATCACTGCAGATGCGACCGGTCCTAAGCACTTGAACGTGAAAATCTCTCGCGCCAAGCTGGAATCGCTGGTTGAAGATCTGGTTCAACGCACCATTGAGCCTTGCCGTATTGCACTCAAGGATTCGGGCATCGACGTAGGCAAAATCGACGACGTGATTCTGGTCGGCGGTCAGACACGTATGCCGCTGGTACAGAAGCTGGTTACTGAGTTCTTCGGTAAAGAAGCGCGTAAAGACGTGAACCCGGACGAAGCTGTTGCCATGGGTGCTGCTATCCAGGGCGCAGTATTGGCTGGCGACGTGAAAGACGTGTTGCTGCTTGACGTTAGCCCGCTGACCCTGGGTATCGAAACCATGGGCGGCGTGATGACCGCGTTGATCGAGAAAAACACCACGATTCCTACCAAGAAATCGCAAGTGTTCTCGACTGCTGATGACAATCAGGGCGCGGTAACCATTCACGTGCTGCAAGGCGAGCGTAAGCAAGCGGGTCAGAACAAGTCGCTGGGCAAGTTCGACCTGGCCGAGATTCCACCTGCTCCACGCGGCGTGCCACAAATCGAAGTGACCTTCGACATCGATGCTAACGGCATTCTTCACGTAGGTGCTCAAGACAAGGCGACTGGCAAGAAGCAGTCGATCGTGATCAAGGCCAACTCCGGTCTGTCTGAAGAAGAAATTCAGCAGATGGTGCGTGATGCTGAAGTCAACGCTGAAGAAGATCGCAAGTTCGAAGAGCTGGCCTCTGCCCGTAACCAGGGTGATGCGCTGGTCCACTCGACACGCAAAATGATCAGCGATGCTGGCGAAAAAGTGACTGCGGAAGAAAAAACCGCCGTTGAAGCTGCACTGACTGCTCTGGAAGCGGCCATCAAAGGCGACGACAAAACAGTCATCGACGCCAAGGTTGAGGAACTGTCCAAAGTTTCCGCGCCAATCGCTCAGAAAATGTACGCCGAAGCTGAGAAGCCGGAAGCGGCTGGCAAGCCTGCTGAGGAGGCCAAAAAGCCTGACGACGTTGTTGATGCAGAGTTTGAAGAAGTGAAAGACCACAAGTAAGCGCAGGCTCACTTGCAAGCCGGTTGACTGCATTCAAGCGGTGGCTGGTAGGATGTCGCCGCGCGGGAGCTTGCTCCCGCGTTGGCGTGTCTGGAATAGACGAATTTTCAAGCTTGGGGGTTTCGGCCCGCAAGCGATGCGGCAAAGTCGACATGCTCCTGCATGTGGCTTGTTTTGCTGCTTCTCTCGGTCAGTGAACTGGCCGTAGAGCCAAGACCGGAATCGTTGAATCGACGTGAGTTGAGTCCGGGCCTGTATTGGGCTCAACGAGTTTGGCAAGACTCAGGAGGGTTTTGTCGGACGTCCTCAAGAGTGCATAAGACTTATGGCTAAGCGTGACTATTACGTGATTTTGGGTGTGGAGCGCGACTCCAGTGAGGCTGATCTGAAGAAGGCTTATCGCCGACTCGCGATGAAGCATCACCCGGACCGCAACCCAGACGATAAAACGTCCGAAGACATGTTCAAAGAGGCCAATGAGGCCTATGAAGTGCTTTCCGACACCAGCAAACGTGCGGCCTACGATCAGTATGGTCATGCCGGCGTCGACCCAAGCATGGGTGGCGGTGGTGCAGGTTTCGGCGGCTCGAACTTCTCCGATATTTTCGGCGACGTGTTCAGTGATTTCTTTGGTGGCGGCCGTGGCGGTGCTCGCGGTGGCGCTCAGCGCGGGAGTGACTTGCGTTACACCCTGGAGCTGAATCTCGAAGAGGCTGTGCGCGGCACGACCGTCAGTATTCGTGTGCCGACGCTGGTCAATTGCAAGCCATGCGATGGCTCCGGCGCGAAGAAAGGCTCGGCGCCTATTACCTGCCCGACGTGCGGCGGTATCGGTCAGGTGCGCATGCAGCAAGGTTTCTTCTCGGTGCAGCAAACCTGCCCGCGCTGCCATGGCCACGGCAAAATCATTTCCGATCCGTGTGACTCATGCCGCGGCGAAGGCCGGGTCGAAGAGTTCAAGACCCTGTCGGTGAAAGTGCCGCCAGGTGTCGATACGGGTGATCGCATTCGTCTTTCCGGCGAAGGCGAGGCGGGTACTCAGGGCGGGCCGACCGGCGATCTGTATGTTGTGATCAACGTTCGCGAGCACGCCATTTTTCAGCGCGACGGCAAGCACCTGTACTGCGAAGTGCCGATCAGCTTTGCTGATGCCGCGCTGGGTGGCGAGTTGGAAGTGCCGACGCTGGATGGTCGGGTCAAACTGAAAATCCCTGAAGGTACTCAGACCGGCAAGCAGTTCCGTCTGCGTGGCAAGGGTGTGGCGCCGGTACGTGGTGGTGGTGCGGGCGACTTGATGTGTCGTGTTGCGGTCGAAACCCCGGTCAATCTGGGACGTCGTCAGCGTGAATTGCTCGAAGAGTTCCGTGCTTCGCTCGAAGGCGACAGCTCGCATTCACCCAAGGCCAGCGGTTGGTTCGAAGGTGTGAAACGCTTCTTTGGCGATTTGTAAGGGCTAACAGGTCAGGAGCAAGGCATGCGACGTATTGCAGTAATGGGCGCCGCTGGGCGCATGGGTAAAACCCTGATCGAGGCGGTCCAGCAAACGCAGGGCGCGGGTTTGACCGCTGCGGTCGATCGTCCGGACAGCTCATTGGTCGGTGCGGATGCGGGTGAGCTCGCAGCGCTGGGCCGTATCGGCATTCCGTTGTCGGGCGATCTGGCCAACGTGGCTGATGAGTTCGACGTGCTGATCGACTTCACTCATCCGTCGGTGACCTTGAAGAACCTGGCGTTCTGCCGCAAGGCGGGCAAGGCCATGGTCATCGGTACCACGGGTTTCAGTGCGGAAGAGAAGCTGCTTTTGGTAGCCGCGGGTAAAGACATCCCGATTGTGTTTGCTGCCAACTTCAGCGTCGGGGTCAATCTGTGCCTTAAATTGCTCGACACTGCCGCTCGTGTGTTGGGTGATGACGTCGATATCGAAATCATCGAAGCCCATCACAGGCACAAAGTGGATGCACCGTCGGGCACCGCGCTGCGTATGGGGGAAGTGGTTGCTCAGGCGCTGGGTCGTGACCTTGAAAAGGTCGCAGTCTATGGGCGTGAAGGACAGACTGGGGCGCGTGATCGTCAAAGCATCGGTTTTGCAACGATTCGCGCGGGCGATATCGTCGGTGACCACACCGTGATGTTCGCAGCGGACGGTGAGCGAGTAGAGATCACGCACAAGGCTTCCAGTCGCATGACCTTTGCCAAGGGGGCTGTCAGGGCTGCCTTGTGGCTCGACGGTCAGGCACCCGGCTTGTACGACATGCAGGACGTGCTGGGGCTGCGTTGACCGCCTAAACAGGGTTGAAGCTCAACAGTTACGTGGGCTTTGACTCTGTTTTCAGCCTTTGGGTGGCGTTCTGTCGCATTACCCTGTCTTTAAGGCTCATTGGCGGTAGACCAAAAAAGGCTTTTTCTGTAAGCTACAGCTTTAGTGTGTCCACTAAAAGCGCGCAGATAATTCGAAGAGAAAGCGGGGTGACGTGTCTATACGTCATTCCGCTTTTTTGCAACCTGCGAACGCCCTTTCAGGCTTTATTTACGGGAGGTCTTCTTGACTAAGCCAGCCATACTCGCCCTTGCTGATGGCAGCATTTTTCGCGGCGAAGCCATTGGAGCCGACGGTCAAACCGTTGGTGAGGTGGTGTTTAACACCGCAATGACCGGCTATCAGGAAATCCTTACCGATCCTTCCTATGCCCAACAGATCGTCACTCTGACGTATCCACATATCGGTAACACCGGTACGACGCCAGAAGACGCCGAGTCCAATCGCGTCTGGTCGGCAGGATTGGTCATCCGCGACTTGCCGTTGGTCGCGAGCAACTGGCGCAACAAGATGTCCCTGTCGGACTACTTGAAAGCCAACAATGTTGTCGCAATCGCCGGTATCGATACCCGCCGCCTGACCCGCATTCTGCGCGAGAAAGGCGCACAAAACGGCTGCGTCATGGCCGGCGATAACATTTCCGAAGAAGCGGCGATTGCCGCTGCTCGTGGCTTCCCTGGCCTCAAGGGCATGGATCTGGCGAAAGTCGTCAGCGCCACGGAGCGCTATGAGTGGCTCTCCGGTGTCTGGAGCCTGGCGACTGACAGTCACCCGGACTTCGCAGCCGCAGACTTGAAGTACCACGTCGTGGCTTACGACTACGGCATCAAACTGAATATCCTGCGTATGCTGGTTGATCGCGGTTGCCGTGTCACGGTAGTCCCTGCACAAGCGCCTGCCAGTGATGTGTTGGCGCTCAAGCCGGACGGTGTATTCCTGTCTAACGGTCCTGGCGACCCGGAGCCGTGCGACTACGCGATCAAGGCGATTCAGGAAATACTGGAAACCGAAATCCCGATCTTCGGTATCTGCCTCGGTCACCAATTGCTGGCACTTGCTTCTGGAGCCAAGACCATGAAGATGGGGCATGGTCACCACGGTGCAAACCACCCGGTCCAGGATCTGGACACCGGTGTCGTGATGATTACCAGCCAAAACCACGGTTTTGCGGTGGACGAGACTACGCTGCCAAGCAACATGCGGGCGACTCACAAGTCGCTGTTCGATGGCACCTTGCAGGGCCTTGAGCGCACCGACAAGAGCGCGTTCAGCTTCCAGGGTCACCCTGAAGCGAGCCCGGGCCCTACCGACGTGGCGCCACTGTTCGATCGCTTTATCGAAGCCATGGCCAAGCGACGCTGACCGGTTGCCTTGAGAATGTAGCGAGCAGAGGGTGGGTGGAGCCCGGACGATTGACTGTCTGGATGGTC
>ERZ1463038.921-NODE-921-length-10496-cov-13.788430_pt1 | contig 10496 bp, 11 predicted proteins | sample MGYA00564479_ERZ1463038 | MGnify/ENA primary metagenome ERZ1463038 (study PRJEB39244, sample SAMEA3635134) | Helicobacter pylori | study: EMG produced TPA metagenomics assembly of PRJEB11511 data set (Assembly of a 5300-year-old Helicobacter pylori... | reverse complement strand
ATCTAACGGGTGACTGGAGTTCAGACGTGTGCTCTTCGATCTCGGACGTGCCGATGGACGCCGCGCCCACACCGGCGTTCAATGCCCCGTTCGCATCCTCTGGCTCCATTCCGAGCTCCTACTCGTCCGCGTTCGGCGTACGTCTCTTTGTTCCATGGAGAAATGCAGAGCGAGGAATCCTGACCTTCGTTGTAAAACAGTCTGCACCTCAAACCGCGCTCCCCGCCGCATACTCGACCTCGTTCGGCTCGCAGTCGACCGCGACGGCCGGTCCATCTTCGATGGCGCGCCCCTCGACCTCTGCCCTCGCGCCAACCCCTGCACTTCCCGCCCAGCCCCTTTTGAATGGCACCGCGAACGGCCACGCTCCTGCCGCCGAGCCACCCCTGACGACGCTCTCGACGCTCCTCTCGTCGCTCGCAACCTCGTTCCCGACGACGCTCGCACCCCACCTTCCCAGCAACGCCGCCGACCTCGCCGCCCTAGGCCGGCTGCAGCCCGCCCTCGCAGCGGCGCTCGTGGACGACTTGGTCGAGTGGGCCGAGCAGGGCGCGCACAAGGGACTTGGGCAGGTCGTGCGGCGCACGGAGGAGATGGCGTGAGCGTGGATTCTGCTTACCTGTTGCTTGTTTAAAGAGGGGGTGGTTAAGTGAATCTCAGATTACAGTTCATAGTCCCTTTGGGGGTGGGGGCTACGAGCAGGCGTTGTCTTCTTTGATCTGGTCGCTGGCTTTCTCTGCGAGCGCGTAGACGGTCGATTGTGGATGGCCTGCCGAGGGATCATTCAGCATTTCGACGCTTCGTCGAACCACTGACAGACCTGGAGGCAGAGAAGGAAACGATGAAGCGTCGACTACGCGAAGTCCGGTCGTCCCGTACACCCTTAAGCGCGAGTCCAGGACCCCGTCGATCTCACGCGGCTTCATCGAGCAGGCTGAAGGAGTTACTGGTCAGCCGTTCGACAAATGAGCAGTAAAAGAGCGAGAAAGGAACGCACTGCAGCTCGCATGCCAGACCGTCATCGAGTTCCGCCGCACAAACTCGCGCACCTCGTTGTCCGTAGTCGTGTTTGCGCCCGGAAATATTTCCTCCCCATCCAGAATCTGGCCCATGAAGCTCGTCGCGAAGAACTGGCGCACGCGGCGGAACCCGGCGACTGCGACGGCGAGGTCGACGGGGGAGCTGAGCCAGCCAGGGTCTGCAGTCCTGCGTCTCAGCGGGACGTTTTCGCGAGGTGGAAAGTTTGTTACCAATAATAGGTGGATCCGCCATGTCGGACGATTGGATCGAGATCGATCCACGGGACAAGGGCGCAACGAGAGTCGAGAGGATGGTGGCGTACTGCTGCCCGACAGGCTCCTTGGGCGTGTTCGGGTTCAAGTTCAGATTGTCGAAATTTCCGGGAAATCCTGGGGAGATGACTTTTGCTCGACTTTAGCAAACGGACCCGAGACGTTGAAAGCAGCGACCAACTAAATTCCAGTACAGGCCAGTCGTCGGGCACCGCCTTGAGCAGCGAGCCGGCTCCGATCAGACGCAACGTCTCATCGCTGAGACGTTCGTAGCCGATCGTGTCTGATACCTACCTCGCATGGTCGGTCAAATCGGAATGTGTTTCGCAGCGCGGCACGCCAGGCGGCGCACCGGGTTCGTAAACGGGCCCAGCCCATGCACGGTGAAATTGCGCAGCTGCTCGTTCTGAAAAGTGACGTTTCCCGCGAGAGCGGAGAAAGTCTCGACGTTGACGGGGTATGTCGGGCCGTTGAAGACTACGCGGACACGGGATCAGCTGGTGCGAAGCGCGAAGGAGACGAGGGCGCCGGCGAGGCAAGTTGGGGAGATGAAAGCATCCCCCCGAATGTCTGGAGCACTCGAGCTACCAGAAGTGGAACATAGGTTATCAGAGGACTCACTGTGGTCCTCCATCCCTTTCCCAACACCGGGGAGGTCGACGAGGACGTCGATGCCGTGCCGTTCGAGCGTCTCACGCGGGCCGATGCCTGACACCATGAGGAGCTGGGGTGACTGGAATGCGCCAGCACTGATGATAACTTCCTTATTGGCGTATATACTGATATCAATGCCCGGGATCATGTCGATCGCGGACGGGTCGGAAGACGTCGAGGCGTCGGAACTGACGAAGACGACACCGATGGCGTTCGTCGTGCCCTTCTCGAAGATCTGGTCAAGCGTGCGTGTCAGTCTGTGAAAATTGTTGTATTTATAACACGCGGAGCACGATTCGCTTGACGAGGGCCTGCGTGAGGACGACGAGCTCCCCTCGCTCGGCGCTGTCAGGCGTTTGACCATCCACTTCGACTTGGAAGAGGTACGACGAGCGCGATGTTGAGCGAGTGACCTTCCCGAGTGGCTGCTGAATCGTGCTCGTACAGAACTGCACTGCGGGTCGAACGCTTGTAAGTTCCGCGTCGGTGGAATCAAGAGGTGGCGAACTGACCGCCGCGAAGTACTCCGTTGTTGAAGCTCGTCGCTTCCGGAATTCCAAGCTCTTTCATCGCGCCGATCATAACTATTCCGAACGCTTGCGGAAAGGGGGAGACGCTGAGCGAGATGGGACCGCTGCCGAAGAGCGTGGACGAGGAAGTCGGCTGTGGCGGACCCGACGAGGAGGTTGTGCTCGAGAGGATCGGAGGAGTTGCGGTGACGGTTGGCAAAGGGATGATTGATGTTGAGTTTACCGGAATCTGACGCTTGGTATGTGAGCTTGAGCAGCCGGTGAAGGCGTGGTCCGGTGGCGTCGGGTGCGCGAGGCGACGAAGCGCATTGTCAGGTGCGAGGTAGTTTACCGACTGGTGCGGTATCAGAGACGTGTGATAATGGAGAGCCCAAGTCAGCCACACCTTGTCGAATTATGGCTTGAGGCCCTTCCAGTCCCACCCCTCGTTCCCGAGAGCGGCCCAGGCGTCATACGCGGACGCCGGTCCTGCAAGTCTCGCGCATCAGTCTGCGGCGCGGTGACAAGGTCGACAGGAGGCACCTCTCTGGTAGATCTGGAAGTTTCGGCTCGAGGATCCTCCCAATGTCTTCCCTCGCTCGTAGTGAATTCGCCGATTCCCGAACGCCTGCACAGCGGCAAGAACCGAGTCAGACAGAGGAGCGAGAGTCAAACAATTCAATTGCACCTCGGTAGGAGCCGTAGTAAAGCCCCAGTCGATTTCAAGGATGTTGGCGGCAGCGTTAACGTCCGCTCCAGCGCCTTGAGCGTCGAGACCGGGAATCGTAACGACCGCATTGAGGAGTGGATCCAGAGAATAGTCAACGCCTGCCTCGAGTACTACGACCTTGACTCCCGGCGTCTCTGAGAGCCTGTTCGCGAGCACGAGTCCCGCGGTGCCGCCGCCAACGATGAGGAAGTCGTAGCTGTGTGAACGGCGTCAGCTTCCGGTCACGAATCGGGGACGCCCGCGTGGCTCCTGGGACGAACGTGTTGTTTTGCTGCCACCGCTTGATGTGAGAGAAGTATGCCCCGTAACCTGGTAGTGGAAGCGATGCTCCGAGCGCCACCATGGAGAGCGTCAGGGCTGCGACGAGATGCATCGCTCGAGTACTAGTGGGAAACCGGTGGGGTCGGGAGAAATAGGACGTTTTGTGCAGTTGGCGAATCAGAGTCGGTACTATCTGTTAACGAGTCGCTGGAATGAGGGTGGGTTGAAGGTGATTGATATGAGCAAGAGAGGAGTTGTTCGAAATGTGCACGGCCAAGGAGCCGAGAATTCACGTCCGCCACGTCTCTTGTCTCGCCATCACGTATGAAGCGTAGCTTGTTTACAGCATCACGTGGGTCCGCAAGAGTTTCCGCGTGCGTCGTCCGCTCACGAACCACGACGAAGAGTCACTCAAGTCGTGCGCCCGCGCCAAGCTCTGCAACTCTTACGGTGGAGTCCACGTACATGATTGCTTTCAATCTAGAAGCATCTGCCGCTATTCCTCTTCCACGTCGGCCATCTTCCGGGGTACGTACGGTCAGAGTGTCGCGAGCGGAGCGCCTGTAGTCTCAGGTCCACGGCAGGCGTTCTCTCGTCAAAAGTCAGTACATTGAGGGGTAAGAAAAAGTAGGTGGGCCATAATTTGAAACTACGACACTGCCCATATAAAAAGGCTTAGCTGAGGGGGAGCACACTCCGCCGCTGCGAAGGCCTCGGGTGCAAAGGCCGAGGAGGGTTGCATCTTCTCTATCCCACTTCGAACGAACCGCACGAGGTCCTGGACAGAACTTCAGCTCGAAGGGCTTCCGCCTGACTGCCGAATGCCCGACTCGCCCTCCACTGTCCCTTGCAGCCCCCAGATCACCTTCCCAAGCTCGCCCGCGCCACCCTGGCATCTGAATCAAAATCGTAGTATCATCCTCGCACGTGACTTTTGAGCGCGTCCAATCTGCGTCCCGTCGAGACTTCATGCTGGACGTTTTAATGCCCACGCAGTCCGTAATTGTGATGATGTGTACTAAAGTCGGTATTACAACAGGAAAGCAAGCGGAGCTGAAGTCGGTACCGCTGCGTAAAAGCTCGAGAGAGGAGTGTACAGTCGTGCGCACGTCTAGGTGTCCAGAGGAGTGGCGGGGCGTCATCGGCGATCCTGCAGCGTAGCGAGGCTGGTCAGTGGCCGCGCCAAGACGCACACGAGGAGTGGGACTTACCGGGCTAGCTTCCAACTCTCCGACGACCCCGATAAGAGTGGTGATATCGTCGCGTTTGCCGCCCGCGAAGTGGATGCCCTCCTCCATGGCGCGCAGCGCGAACGGGCTGCTCACCGCGCGCTGGTCCTCGTAGACGCTCTTGGCGCGGTGGCAGAGCGCTTCCGAGACTGCTTGTGGCGAGAAGCGGTTGAGCGTGTAGCGCGAGCCTGGGCGGCTGGCTGGCGTCGCGGGTGACGTAGGGGGCGGCGACTCGGCGACGAAGCGGAGGACCCTGTGGGCGAGGCGCGGGTCAGGTGTGCACGGCGACGAGCAACACGGCGAGGTCATACTCTTCGAGAACATCGTCTGTAAAGAGGTTGTCGCAGAGGCCGTCCGAGGAGAGAATCACGATCTAAGGAACAAGAGCACGGGTGCAAGGAGTGAGCGGGAGCCCTGTCGCCCGAAGCGGCGGCCGAAGCAAAAGCCAGTAAACGCACGTCGTCTTTCTGCACCTTGATGGTGAAGCGCTGGGCGTCCTTGATCGGTGTGTCCTTGGACGTCGTACCCGCCTGGTACGGGTAGTTGAACGAGTGCTGTTGCTCTTCTGAGCGGAAGATGTAGTCGGAGCCTCGGATGATGCTGTGCAAGGATCCGGGTGGTAAGTCGACTTTCGAGAGTGATGAAAGAGGTGAGATGCTTACGAGCAGCAGCAGTCTCCCATGTTGGCGAGCCGGAGCTCGTCGTTGCGAAGCACGGCGATGAGCGCGGTCGACGAGCCGATGACGCCCTGCAGACAGCGGACATCAGCCCGAGCTCTCAGCCGTAACGAAGAAGGCGGATCACCTCATCCTTGCACTCAGCGAGCGTCTTTTCGAACGCGCGCTGGAGGACCTCGACCGGGTCGACTTCGTAGTACTGAAGAAACAGCTCGTCCTCGACGTTCTCGTAGCGCCCAAGCTCCGCGGAGCAGTCTGAAACGGTCGCGGAAGGTGTGAGCACTCGATCTCGGAGCATTGGGACAAAGGGGGGCGCGCACGGTGCATGAACTTGCGGGACCAGCGTGCGGGGTTCGCGCCGGCGTGGCCTGACCACCCGCCGACGCCGTCCGCGACGCCGAGCGAGTCTGTCCTCAGAAAGTACTACCGCGCGGACGGATCAGCTCCTGGCCAAACAGCTTGTGCAAACAGCAGTACTTACGGCGTCCTCCCCAATGCCGACGCTGAGTGCATGCTCTGGCTCGCTCGTTTCGCGGCTGGCGACGACCTTGCCCTTGCCGTTCCGCCCGCCGTCGTCGCCGAGCTTGGCTTTTGGAATGCCGTACGCGCCGTTTCTAAAGACGAGGTTGGACCTCCGAGCGATGCTGAGCGTTGTGCCGAAGAAGCTGGGCAGCGGGTGGTTGGGGAGCGACGCGGCCGTGTTGGACGTGAAGAGCGTCGCGCGGTCCGAGTTTGTCGAGTTCGAGTTGGACTGCGACGGCTGAGAAGTTGAGCCCGAGGCGTCGGCCGAGTTGGCGAGCGAGGGGCCAGTGCTGGGCCCGTGGTGTGGGACGAGAAGCGATCCTTCGGCAGTCGGCGACAGGGATGCCGATTTCGGGGACGAAGACGACGAGAAGTGCGGCGATGCGTCGGCTGGTGGGGGTTGGGCTGGGGTGGGCTGCTGGTGCGAGGCGTAGGCGCTGCTGTGGAACGAGTGCTTCCCTGGCGAGGCGTCGAAGAATGCAGGCGTCGACGAGCTGAACGCCTGCCCACGCGTGTCGCTGCCCGAGCCGCCAGACGACCTCAGCAGGCGTCGCTCTTCCCTGCCGCTCGCTGAGCTCCCGCTCGCGCTGCCGCTGCCGCTCGCCGACGGTCGCCCGCCCGCCCCTGCGCCGGCGGTCGACGCTGCGCGCCTGTGGGTGACGACTACAAGGCCGCCCGCGCGCCTGAGGACGTAGCCACGCGAGGTGCGAGATATTGACGACAGGGAGAGCGACGAGGTGAGGTACGACAGCGACTTCGTCGGGTTTGACATCGTCGACGCCCTGGTGGCGGCGCGGGGATCTGCGAGGCGAAGCGAGAGGCAAGCGATGTCAGGACCAAGGTCTCGTCGGCGGCGGACGGTGCGGGACGACGACCTGGGAGTGTCCAGGCCGACTCGGAGACAGCCAGAGGCGGCGCGGAACGCCGAACAAGCCTGCGCGCTTGCTGGGCGTCGGCGCCCCGACTCGATCCGACCATTAGGACCTGGCCGGGCGCGCGGAATGCCCAACCCCTTCCGACACGACTGGGACCGTTCGTATAGGCAGCAACGACTCACAGCGAGCTCGTGGCCCCACCCGCGAGCGCTCCTGCGGCTATCTGGCGGCGCACGAAGACCGAGATGAGGCTGGGCGCTTTGTTGACGTCGGTTCGGTTTTGAGGGCTGGAGCGGACGATGCTAGGCGGGCACGGCGGCTGGGCGTGCAGTTTGCAGTTGCAGCTGAGTCGATGAGTATGGAGATAAAGCCGGATGGGGGACCGCGTTGGGGCAGGTGAGCACCAGAGCCCCGGAGCGAGCGTGGGACACCTTTCCGGCCCGTTGTCGATGGAACTTTTTGAGTAGACAATGAGACCCCACGGGGCTCCAAGAAAGCATTAAGAGACCCAATGTATGTACTTGCGATTGGACTCCATCGAGAAATTGGCAGAGAGCGCACGGAGGGACGGCCGAAAGGTGGCTTTCGGGCCACCCATCGAGTTCGCGGCCGCGAGTTTCCATAAGCCCTTGAACCCTGCCAGCAAAGTGAATACAAAGAGTTGAGAACTCTTTAAATTTACATCATTTACCGATCTCCCCAATACCGGTACCGCTTCGAGCCGTGTCGCCCGCACCCGGCATGGAGTGTGGTCCTCGGACTTCGCTGACCGGCAGCGGGAGCTCAACTGCTGCTCGGTAACTTGTGGAGCGATATCAAAGGGAATCCTGCTGGAAGAATTCCGCTGAACTTGATTTGATGTTACCTCCCTGGCCCACCGAATTCCCAGCGATCTGCAGATCAACAGCACTCGAAGGATCCCCTTGTGAGTCGCGAGGCCTATGAGCGGCGCTGTTTCACTCCCAATTTGCGGTGTCCCTTCCTCCCAGGACAGCTTTTTTTCACTTGATGACGAAGAGGAATCTTCTGATAGAATGTTGTACTGTCGGGCTGCATGGGCTCAGTGCGAGGGCTAGTGGACGAAAATTGTGGGCTCTTCGAGGAAGCGGCACCGATCGTCCCGTTCAGATCTCTGTATAGTACTGCAAGTAAAGGTGTCGTAGCTCTGGCTCGAGCTAAAGTGGTCGTAAGTATGAGGCGTCAACGTACTGAGTCCTGTCCAGCCCAGCGTATCGTGGCTGAAGTCCGGTGCCTCGTCGAGCTACGCCGCCAGAAATGGGAAAATACAATGTGTCGCTGAATCAACGTGACGATAGCAAACAGGCGTTAGGTCAGGCAGCGGCGCAATGCGACTACGAAGGTGCGCAAGGTGCGACGCAGCGCCGCAAATGAAGACGGAGAACGAGCTTTCGGACAAGAGGAGTTCCAGGACCGGGGCTTGATAGTTTTCCGGTAGACGCCCTCGACTGAAAGTTCCACCCTGGACGTATTTTGCCCGACGACACCCCACCGAGTCAGCAACGGCGCTTGCCACCGGCGAAGCGTCAGCTCGGTACTGAGCCCTAGCTTAAAGCTCCTGAGCGTTGGTTGACTATTTGATTTCTGGCACCTGGATGCGGCCGCAGGATCTCACGCCCAACCGTCGGTCTGCCGCCACACCGAAGTATCAGCGCCACGCGGACGTCCCGCTCTGATAGCACTTGCAAACTCACGTATACGTCCAAACCAGATAGTTCCGAAAATTCCAAAAGATGATTCAGACCTCTTTCAATTGATTGGGCAGGTGCCCGCGAGAGACAGCGTGCGCTCGGCGCTTGCCTTGACCCGCCTATGACCTTGCACAGTGACGCAGATCCCGTACTTTAAAAAGGCATGGTGATGTCCGTTATTTCGTGGTCTGCGGATCGTGTTTCGTCAGCGTACGCCGCGGAAAGTGCGACGGGAGATCCGCGAACCAGTGGCGGGGTGTCGTCTGGGGATCGCGGGGGTTCGTAGAGTCGACTGAGTGTTGCAGGTGTGGTTCATAAACCTTCCTAAGACCTGTTGAAACGAGTAATCGCTCCGCTCCTGCCGCCGTGATGACCACTTTGGCTGGCCCCTGAAGGTCGTCCCGCCGACTCTCCCTCACCACTTCCCTTTGTCCGAAACTCTGGCCGTGTCATCTTCCACCCCGAATTAACGTCCGGTAAGTATCCAAGCGGACGTGAGCTAAATTGCCGGGTCCGCGAAGTTCAGACTCAGGGGTGCAGCAACTCGTTGCGAAGGGCTTCGTGGGTCGCAGACTGGTGGCTGAAGCTGATCTCGAGCGTGGGATGGGAGAGAGGTTATCCCGAGGAGGTACGTTAGCGAGAGCGCGGAAGCACCAACAGGCGCCCCTGCTCGCCGCATGCGGAAGGACGATCCACGCCGGCTCACGCCCCCCCGCGCACGCTCATGCTGCTGTTTTTGTGTGTGATTGTGCTCAGGCTGGTATGCGTGGCAGACAGTACATATCGTGGCCGGGTGAGGTGGGCGTGAAATGATGATTGATTTGCGTCCGCCAAATTAACCTCGGGTCGAGTCGAGGGCTCGGTGGGGGGCGCGACGGTCTTGCCGCCCTGCCACCACCATCAAACTCGCATCGGCCACTACTTTGCTTTGTTCGCCATCGCCGTCGTCGTCGTCTTCGCTTCCTGTCTGCCAGTGACCCGCCAGCCGCTCAGTGAGCCCTTGCGACGCCCCTCTCACAAACAGCCGAGGCCGTCCGACGATCCTTTTGGCACGAGGACGTTCCCTTTCTTGCGGCCCCGCCTTCCGTCTCGCTCGCCTCGTAGCACTCTTGGGTCACCCCTCGCCCACTTCCCTGCACGATGGGCTGCGTGTCCTCGTCCGAGTCGCCCAGCAGCAATGCGCCGAGCGGGAACGACAAGGAGCGCTCGTACGCTATCGACAAGCAGCTCGACGACGACGCCCGCAAGTTTCGTCGCGAGGTCAAGATCCTTCTACTCGGTAAGCCAGTCTGCAGGCGGCGACGGGGGCGGGGCGCGGGGCGTGACGGTGTGGCGTCTGTCGGGAACCGAGACCAGACGACGGAACGAGTTGGGCCGCAGGTGTGGCACCGCACGCGGGGCGCTGACCGTGCTTCTGCACTGCGTACACAGGCTCGGGCGAGTCGGGCAAGAGCACGATCGTCAAGCAGATGAAGATTATCCACCAGAACGGCTACTCGAGGGACGAGCTGCTGCTGTTCCGCCTCACCATCTACAAGAGTGAGCGCACGCCGCCGTCCCTCGGCACAGCTCCGGCTGAACACCTGCATTCCCGCAGACGTGATTGATTCGGCGCAAGCCCTCGTTCTCGCGATCCGCAAGTTCAAGCTCGACCCTACCGAGGCCGTCAACCGCGTACGCCCCGACCCCCACTGCGGTTGCCCCACTGGTCGACCTTTCGACTGATCACTGTCTGGACAACTGCAGGCCTTTGCGGACAAGATCCTCGAGTACCGCCTCGACGCCAACTCGTTCTCGTCTGGCTCGCCCGCGCTTGGGAACCCACGGGAGCCCGCGCTGGCGTCGTTCGGCGGCGGGCTCAGCCCCGACATAGTGCGCGCGATCGACAGCCTCTGGCACGACCCGATCATCCCGAGCGTGCTCGACCGCTCGAGCGAGTTCTACCTCATGGACTCGGCTGCGTAGTGCGTCCCGCGATTCCTCGCGCCCCGCGGAGATCGGAAGAGCACACGTCTGAACTCCAGTCACCCGTTAGATC
>ERZ1463038.920-NODE-920-length-10507-cov-15.135476_pt1 | contig 10507 bp, 13 predicted proteins | sample MGYA00564479_ERZ1463038 | MGnify/ENA primary metagenome ERZ1463038 (study PRJEB39244, sample SAMEA3635134) | Helicobacter pylori | study: EMG produced TPA metagenomics assembly of PRJEB11511 data set (Assembly of a 5300-year-old Helicobacter pylori... | reverse complement strand
GATCTACACACCTAGGACACTCTTTCCCTACACGACGCTCTTCCGATCTCGCTTCCTGGAGCTTGATCGTCTGCTGGTCGACAAACTGGCACTTGTCGTGCACGATCACGTACGGGTCCAGCGGGCAGTCCTTTGGCCCGTCGGGACCCTCCATCCTGCAGCGCGCATGGGGTCAGCGGACGCGTCGGGGCGCGCTCTTAGCGAAATGTGACGGACGAGCCGCAGCGGCGCGGGAGAACGTAGCCCGAGAAGCCGCCCTGCACGTCGAGGTGCGTGACGTGTCGACACGACTTGCAGGTTATGTGCAGGTTGATGGCGCGCGAGCAGAGCACGCTCGCCGAGATGACGATCCCGGGCAGGCGCACGAGCTTCGAGATGGACGTTGCCTGACGCGCGCGGGTGGGTCAGCTTGCAGCGCTCGGACTGGAGCGGGGACAGGCGCGTACGCCAAGGTCACGGAATTCGAGCAGACGGCTGCCGCTCCGGAGCTGCAGCTGGATCTCGGGCACCTCCTTCTCGCGCTTCTCCCGCTCTTCTGCGTTCATCGCCTCGGCCGTTGGGTAGATGATCCGCTTCGCCAGGTTGCGCAAGGCGATCTCAAACTGCAGTCACAGCACAGACGAGTCAGCTCGCAGCCCACGACGCGTCTCGCGCTGCTCCCCGAACGCGCTTGGTCGCGTCGAGGGCAGCACGCACGGTGGAAGCAACGCACCAGCGGGACGACGTCGCCCGGCTCGGTCCTGCACCTCGCCGCGAGCTCCTCGTTCCAGCCGATCAGGTGGGTGATGTCGACCTCGAGCGTCCACTCCTTGCGGAGCAGGTTCGCGCGCAGGCGGTCGCGGTAGAGGAACGCCTCGTGCTCGCGGAACTCGCTCAGGAACGCCTGCAGCTTCGCGATCGTGTCTGTGTTGGTCGAGTTGGCGTTCGAGGAGCTGCTGAACCCGGAGCGACCGCCCGCGGACGAGGCGGCGCCGAGCACCGGCACGGCGAACACGCTCTGTAAGAGGGACCTGTCAGTCGCTGGGGGCCGTGACTGTAGGTCAGACGCACCCCTCGGTCAAAGTTGTTCATCGTCTCGCGCTCGAAGAGTGGTGGAGGCGACGGGCGAGTTGCGAGGGCAAAGGTTGAAGGGACAGAGACGCGTCGCTAATGAAGCGCGTCGCGCTCGCACCTGGGGGGTGAACCAGCCCCCAGGGTGGCAGAAGCCCCCCCTCGAATCGCCAGGAAAAAAGTATCGTGCTCTTGATGCTCGCTCTCTACACTCTACGTCCAAGTATTCCTTCATCGAAGGGCTTGGAGTGTCCAGTCTCTCGACATTTATTTGTGCTTGATCACGCAGTCACGTTCCGATGCCTACGTCGTCTCCCCGAGCCTCTCACATTGATGAGGACATTTGTAAAGATGTAGGATGTTTCAGGAGGCCCTAAACTGGGGACCAATGTAGCACAGCTCACGTTCGCGAGACTCCAGTCCCCAACCACGCCGACTCGACCGAAGAGTCCGAATCGTCCCCAGCCTCAGACCCTTCGCTGCTGCTAGAAGACCACGAGGATATGTCTTCTGCGGTGAAGTATATGGGAAAGGGGTGCACGCGCTCTTCTAGGGTTTGACGAGGAGATGCGAAAGGCGAGGAGGGGAACGTCGAGTCGGACAGCCGGGCGTCGCAAACGCTGTCGAATGATGGGTCCTCCCAGGAGACGTCCTTGTCCCCGATAGAGTACACCGCACCGAAATCGGTGCTCTCCCGACGCCACTTTTCGACAAGCTCGCGGCGAACGGCATCGACCGACGGTGAGCAGTGTGCCGGTGGGATCGGTCGACTCCTTCCGGATGGTCGGGAGATGGGGGCAAATGAAAGTGGAGGAAGGTTCAAGGGATTGGGTATGGGCTGAACGGGGAGTGTGGGTAGTGCTGTTGCGCAGAGCTTGCGTGCGCCTGGCGTCGTCGCGGATCGGGACAAGGGGCGGTGTAGCTGAAGGAAGGGTGTGGCACGTGTGGCGTCGTTCAGAAGAGGCTGGTTAAATATAGGCGGCGGAGGTAGACTGAAGAAGTTGGATGAAGGCCTGCAGGGAAGTGGTCAGCTGAACTGTCTGGCAGACGATGGATCATAATTATGAGCGTTGCACGCACATGACCCCAGTACCACTAGAGCCAGTAGTAGGTTTTGATATAAAATGCTGAGTCTTTATCAGGTTCTCAGGTGCGCTGATGAAAGACGCCTCCAGTGTCCGGGACAGGTTGGCCGCGGAGTCGGTGCTTTGTGGGGAGGAGTGTCGCATTGTGGGGAGGTCGAGGATGTGGATGGGATGCGGGTCTGCTGAAGGATGGCTAACAGTAGTGAGGAAGAGTGGAGGAAGGAAGCAGAAGAACCTTATCTATCCCCCGATCGCAATCAACTTGCGCATTGCTTGGTGACGCTGACGGCGGGCCTCCCGAAGTCAGGTCGACCTCCTCGACTTGCTCGGCCTGAGCCAGATGCTGAGCTCAGTCCGCCTAAAGCTCCAGTTACTGTAAAACGGGCTGTCCGAGAGACCCGGTACCCGTCACAGTCTCCGATCCCCAGCTGTTGCCATCTCATAGCCGAAGGCTCGTGCGCTCGCTTCCAGATCAGAGCCACACCTCGAACACCTCGAAGGGCGATCGGTAAGGCCATCCACGTTCGCTGCTTCTGCCGCCACTTTCTTATGCGTAGCTGGTAAAGTAGGAGCACGTATCAAGCACACCAGCCATCAACCTCGCCTTGGAGCGAAGAAGTCGCGTTTCGAAGGTGACCTCAAAGCTGACATTGATCAGGAGCTGGAAAGCTCCAGCAGCACTTCTCCCACGATGATCGATGATAGATCATCCATAGCTCTCACAGTGTCCGAAGGTATAAGTTCAGAGACCTACAGACACAATCTCAGCTTCAGCAGCTGGGTCGGGACGTCGGCAGGGTGCCCGCCTTGAGAAACGCACCTCGGAGTGACCTTCGAGATCTAAACCATAGCCCACGCAAAGTGTCTCTAATTCCTTTTCCCGACGAGAGACTCGTGCAAAGACAGGTGCAGCGAGCTGGAGCTGCCGCTGGAGTCTGCAGCCAGACGGCGTTCAGCGCTCAGCTGAGGATCAGGCGTCGACGGCGAGGCAGACGCGTACATGTGAAGGTCGTCCGTGGTAAACGAGGACGAGGCCAGGGGCCCCTTTCCAGCCCTGAACTGCATAGCACCAGAGACGGCCACCCGCACCCAGTTGTCGTAGTTGTCGAGGACGTGGATCCAACTGGCGCGAGTCTGATTGTGGGCAGGCAGGTCGGAGAACTGAAGCTGCACCCGATTACCGTCAGCAGTTCATAGAGGGTAGAGCAAACGACGGATGTGCTCACACTGCTTAAGCCGTGCAAATAGCCTCGAAGCTGGATCAAGAATCGCCGTCTGGATGCATCACGTAACGCGCGCATGTTCTGGCTGAAAGGCCCAGAGTACTGTCGCTCGCCAAGTTTGGCTAGCACGGATTCGATGAGGCTCGCGACGATGAATGGCGGCCTTGTTGCTGCCGCGCTGTCGGAGGGCATTGAAGTCGCGGACGCGAACTCATCCGCCTGAGCATAGAGCATATGAAAAGTCGCAGTCGCGAGCACAGGATCCAGGATTACGCCTGGTAAGCACTCGGTGAGCTCAATTAGTTCCAAGTCATGCCTCTGGAATTGCACACCTTGAGACTGGAGTTTGGCCAACGACCTGAGGAGGAAGACACCGTCCCACCGCACGCGCGACTTGAGCAGCTTGTCCCCGGATGCGCTGGCTTTCAAGATCGAATGTAAGGACAGCTCATACTGTTCATCATCCCTGATCTCTCGAAAACGTAAGACTTCTTCGTCAGATCTTTAGGTGGTGGGTGTCAGCTGGGTCTACCACCAGCAAGGAGCAAGACGCGCACACTTGGAGCGGTGAGTCCGTGACGAGTGCCGTGGACGCGTCGAAGCTGAGGAAAATTTCAATGGGAACGTGCGGGACTCCCGATTGAATGTTGCGGCGCTCCATCTCGACAAGCTCAAGAGAGTATATATTGCCTGGGACAACAGCTACCGAGGGAATAGGTTGAACAACAACAAAAAGGAGTACCAGAGAGAAGGAAGTGTGAACGTACTGGCCATCATGATTCGGAGGAGATGAATGGTCCTCCGCGCCCGAGGCGAGTTGTCATCGAGCAGACGCGATTCCCGAGCAAGGTGCTCTATTCGCTGCGTCAAGGCCAGACACGCAGCTTCCCGATGGACTGCTTCGCTCTCTCGGACACCTGGCGAGCATCGTGTAGAATTGGCGGCTGATCCAATGATGGCGGAGTGCCGGCTGTTCCGGCTGCCGAGTGCGGCAAAAGACAGAAGGGCAATCTGGGGCCGGCTCAGCGGGCGTCCAGCGGGCGGGACATGGAACTGCCTACTTCCTCATAGACGTGGTCGCAAGAAGGAGCACCTCTACCTCCAGCTGATAGATCAAGGAAGGCCGACACACTCAATCGGTGCGAGTTACCAAAAGCGACCCCACTCCGTAACTCCGCGGGCGCCACTGGCAGATCATACATGTTAGGATGGTAGATTCAAGTCGGTCGTAGTCACTTACTGGATATAAGGTGGTAAGTCAGCGCGTCGCGCAGGGTGAATCGAGCCAGAGCCGAGGTCGGGGAGGACGGGGCGACGGAAGGTCCTCTCACGACAAGAGCAGAGCTCTGATCTCCTTCAATGACTCTCGAATCGACATGGTTCTGTCGTCTGAACCTCAGGCGTCAGCACACCTGGGTCACGCAGCCTCTCCCCCCACATTGCGGGCTGAACGCACCTCAAGCGCCCCAAGACCCGTCCGTTCCTGCGTGCCTTCGGTTTGCCGTTCCCACCGTCTACCCTGTGCGACGCCTCTGACTCGGAGGACGGGCTGGATGGCGAGGGCGAGGCGGTGGCTTCGGAGGGAGCAGAGCTTGTGCTTGACGGCCCAGCACCGGCGTTGACATCCATTCAGGCTGGAATCGCAGCTCAACAGACGGCGAGTGAGTGCAGGTGGTTGGTCGAAGGAGGAATGGAGCGTTCGGTGCCACAGCCGTGAGCCGAAACGTGCTGCGGATCCGGATGAGGGGGCGATTGAGCAGAGTCCACAACTTTGCGAAACCGGCGGCGGGCACAGAGCAATTCGAACAGAGACTCCGGCATCTTCGGCTTGCTCCGATTTTTCTCGCACCCACGAAAAAGCCCGCGAGCGAAGTTGACTCCGAGTCACGCTGAACGACGTTCCCCCTTGACGTTGCGCGTATTGATCCTGAAGAGTCAGCTCTCGAAGTCCCTTGCAGCTGTTCAGGATCTATGTGAGCTCCGTTGCGCCGCCGGGCGATCCCCTCTCGCCCGTGCGCGCGTGATCTCGAACTCAGCGCTCAGCACTAGCCTGAGGACGCCGCCTGGAAGCTGGAAACCGAGCGCGCGCCGGCGAGGTGACCCACTTCCGCCCCTTTGCTGAGCCGCATCTGAGTAGTAGGTCCAACTGCGCCATGAGAACTCGCTGCGCTGGATCTCTCCATTTGCGGCAGACGAGCGCGGCCGACACGAGCGCGGACTCGCCGTTCACGTCTCCGAGCGCGAGTTCCATGATCCGGGACAAGATTTCAGGCGGAAGGCTGTCGATGGGTGATGTGCTCATGCTCCAGTCGTCGGTGGCAGAATGGAAGCGATGTGGTCGGAGGCAAGAAGCGTCGAGCGCTGTTGGACGGTTGTCCCCTTGCCACAACCTCACGCACCGGCCCACATCGGTTAAACTTATGCGGAATATTCTTCACGATCTCACATTGACACGGCTCGATCACCGGTCCCTGCTCTATATGTCTGAGATATGAGACTGTACTTCTTTCATCTAAGGAACGACATCTCCCAGCATCGCGAAACCGCACAAAGATGGCGCGCTTTGCGAGGACAGCGAGCACCTCCTCATCCGCATTCCCACCGAAAACATCCTAGTTTTCCTGGTAGGACCTGTCCGGACATTCGAGGTTGCGCCGCCTGATGAAGCGCGGCGGAAACGCTGCCCGCATGTTATCGCGCCTCTGCAGTGTCTGCTCACTTCTAAGGCGAAGGACTCCACGGCCACCACTGACGAGCCGAACAGAGCCTCGAACAAGATTCCTTTGGTCATAGTGTCCATTGTCCTGGACTTTCAAGTCACCCCCAAGGTTTCCCCAAGGGTCCCAGCCGCAATCCACACATCCTCAAGCGCTCATGAGCCCGAGTTGTCGGCGCACGAGAAGCTCTGCCCGGGCGAGATCGCGTACGTCGACGCGATACCGGCAATGGCGCCGTACGATCCAGCGACGACGATGAAAGCACCGCCGACGATGAGGAAGACGGCCCACGCGGCGTTGAGGCGGAAGAAGGGTCTTCTTGTCAGCGTTGTGGCGGAGAGGGAGGTTGTCCGTGAGCCACATGCCACCTAACGATCCGAATTAGTGCAAAGTTGAGACGGAGACGGTGGACGTCACGAACCCATGGTGACCAGGCCGATGGAGGCGCCGAACAAGGCACCGACGAGTGAGATCAGCCTGAAGAGATACCGGTCAGGCTTGAGCAGATGTCAAAGTGGTGAATGTACTGACCCGTCAAACACCGGGATACCGTCTGCGATCAAGTAGGCCGAGACGGCGGCGAGCACAACGGAGCCGCTGCGACGCGCACGGCAGTCAGCACTCGTTCGTCCTCCGTCCGCTTCGCAACTCACATCCATGCCGCCCAGTGGGTGAACGAGTTGGAACTCAAGTGTGCCGCGCGGCCCGATCCACGCAGGATGCGAACGAAGATGTACTTGGCGGAGAAGTGTGTGTAAATCGTCGACGAGGCGATGAGCGCCGGCAGCGCGAGGCCGTAGCAAATGCGCTTCAGCAAGGGTCCGGCGGTCCCGAGTGCCGGAGAGGTGACATCTGAGCAAGTGCGGAGGAGTGAGCTGAGCTGCCTGCGAAGCCAAATGTGTGCAGCAGGCACTCACAAATTCCGGCGTAGACGTAGACGATCGAGCCAACCAAAAGGTACAGGACGGTGGCGAGGATCTGGCCGACAAGAGCGGCCTTCCAGTAGTCGCGGGGGTTGCGCTGCGTTGCAATATTCAAGTTATTTAGCCTCTTGTCGTGAGAGAAAATGTTGCGACGCGGACCATTTCGGCGACCGTGTTGAAGAAGGCAGGCGTTCCTCCAAAGGCAACTGTGAACTCAAGGCGTCAAAACGATTGCTACTTGCGACCGGGCTCGGCTGGTAGACGTACACACGATAGTGCCGATGGCCGACGACGCCTCGGCAAACGTCGGGGAGCCGAAGTTGAGCACACCGAGAGGAGTACCGGACGCCACTCCATGAGGGCCATTCAAACCAACAGCAACGGTGAGAGTCACGATGGCAGCGATGATCGACACGAGTCCGGCCCAGCCGAGTAAAGCGACCTTCTCGAGCGTCTGAATGGACGCAAGGAGGGTGACCTAGAAGGAGACGCGAGAGTGTCAATACAATCTCGCTCAACTTGATTGGGTCGACGTACGATGATTGTGCCGATGATGACAAAGACCACGGTGCACAGCGAGTGCTGGCTGAGCGCGTTGAAGGCGATCGAGATTGAAAGGAGTCCGCTCCCCGAAATCATGATCATGTAGCTGGGGCCCAGGTTCAGCAAATGTTCAAGGTAGCTGAGAGCTTGGAGTGCCACCCACATGAGGTACATAGCGCCGAGCAGCTCACGGCCGACTGCGCGGACAAGGACAAGCCGGCGGAGTCAGCGTCTGCTGCAGTTCTTGAGTCGCAACCCGAAAATAAAACACACATGGGCCCCACCACATCATCCCGACGTCTCCAATTGAATGGACCGCCGGGTGCTTGATCTTGAACTTGCCGACGATGAACATGGCCGACGTCGACATCCCAGCGATGAGGATCAGGATGAGGATGGCCGGCACGATCCCGAGCGAGGCCATCACGGATGGGATGCCAAGGACTCCGAGACCGATCTGCGCCTTGGCCTGTACGACCGAAGCCCGGATCCAGCCCATGTTGCAGAAACTGCGGTAGGTGAAGACGTCAGTCACCGCCGCGGAGTTGGAGCGTCGCAGAGCGAGTCTGCCGGGCTGGACGCACTTGGTCCCCGTCCCATCGGCCACTCCGTAAACGGCGTCTTCCGCCGCAGCCTTGTCGAACACAACCGCCTCGACATCGTAGTCCGAGTCTTGAGCGCTGCCGCCCATCTTTTCCCGCTTTCGGTGCTCCGAGTCGACTTCGACGACAGTCATGGCGCGGCGGGGCTGGGGTGGCAGAGGGGAGTGGGGAGAGGAAGAAGGAAGGCCGGTGGGTCGACGGCGAGACGGCAGGCCGAGATGGGGGCGAAGGACGCTGAAGCAACGAGCGACAACGAGCGCCGGTCGTAGAACGCGGGCTGGCTGGCCAAGGGGGCTGGCGGGGGTCGGGGAGCGAGGTGGCGAAGGAGGGCGAGGAACTGGAGGATAAGGTGGTCACGGGATAAGAGGAAGACATCCCCAGAAAAAAATCCGGAGAGAGCGGCGGTCCGCAGGCTCACCAAACGAGCTAGTGCCCGACGCGCGCGGCAAGGTGCGGGCCGTCGGCGGCTTCGACGCGCCCCAGTAATTCATGACGCGAGTACCCGAGCTGGGAGCACTGAACACTGCAGAAAATGCGGGTTAGATAGACCACCGTCTCCGCAATGTGACGCTCGTAAGACTCGAGCCGGGCAGATGATGCGGGGGCCCGTCAGCGCTGATGCCGTGAGGCGCATCCCTGCCTTGCCAACCAGGTAAAGCCGAGGTGCCTGTGGGAACGTCGAGATTGGATCATACTTTGAGAGCCTTCGCGTAGGTGGGTGTTGGAGCGGGAGAACAGGACAACGATCGCGCTTCTTGTCGGAAAGTGCCTCGCAGCTGGTCGAGTTGCGCAATGCGGTCGACTGTGAGGGCGCTTCTAAGTTCACAGTAAGTAGGTCAATAAGCTGGAAAGGGTTTTTGCTTGCTTTCAGAAGAGCTCGAGTCTCGCACCTGGTGAACAACCGACCGTCGACTGCTGGCGAGACCAGAGGCGACGCCCCTTCGAGCGCTCCTGACTCCTAGACGACTCTCCCTATCTTGGGACCCAGTTCGCAGTACTGACACTCGGATATCGTCGTATCGCACCACACCCTGCGTGGCCACATCCGCCAACTGCCGACCGCGCAAGCCGAGTGCCAATCCGAGCGATGGAGCCGAATGCCGAGGTGCGCGTGACCAGCCATCGCTTCCCCTTTAGCAGAATTTTGAGCCGTGGTGGTACGCGAGACCAGTGCTTGCTGTGCTGGGTCTTGCCACGAACGAGCGGCGGCGCGGCGGCCGATAAGCAGCGGGCCAGGCTGGCGACGCCTGAGGCGCCAGCAGGTGTGCGAGCAAGCACCAATGACAAAGTGTCAAAGGATAGTATGTAGAACGAGCTTTCGAGTTGGACAAGAGTCGTAGGTTGCGAGCCCGGGGCGGACCAAGTCTAGCTACAGCTGCAGCAGCAACACCAAGTCGAGGAATTGCCAAATCGAGCACGGGCGCACGACTCACGCGTGCGGCCGCGATGACTCTTGCGCCCAGTTGATGCTAAGGAGGTCGCTCGTGAACCTCTACGTCCCACACCAGCGACTTACTCATCGCTACTTGGCCACCATGACGCCCCCACCGCCCCCAGCCGCCGCTCCTGCCGCGCCTGCGGACAGCGCCGCCGCCGAGCCGCCCACGAAGAGCGCGCTGAAGAAGCTCGAGAAGGAGGCCAAGGTCGCCGCGATGAAGGCGCTCAAGGCGGCCAGCAAGGCCGTCCCGGGCGCTGCCCCCGTCGCGAAGAAGGACAAGGCCGCGCCGGTCGCCAAGGTCGAAGAGATCGAGCAGCCGTTCATCGAGGTGCCTGAGGGACACAAGAAGGGTGAGTGCTGTCTCGGGGTCTGTCACACGCACTGGACAAGCTGGCCTCGGTCTGAGAGCTGCCGGGCGCGGCGCTCGAGCTGGCCACTTTTTGTCGTCGTCGCTCAGGAGATGCGAGATCGGACCAGCAGCGCGGGCACCGAGCTAACGCGGGCTTTCGTGCGTTGCGCAGACCAGTCGAACTTCATGGCGGCTTCGTACAACCCGACGGACGTCGAGCGGTCGTGGTACAGCTGGTGGAAGGAGTGCTCGTACTTCGTCCCCGCGGTGCCGTCCAAGACGCCGACCGAGTTCAGCTTCTACGACCCGGACCCGAACGTCGTCCAGCGTGACGACAAGGACTTTGACTGGTCCACGCTTGACCCGAAGCGCACCTTCGTCATTCCCGCCCCGCCGCCCAACATCACCGGCAGCCTGCACATCGGGCACGCGCTCGCGTTCGGACTCCAGGACACTCTCATCCGATGGTTCGTCTGGCATGTGCCCAGAACTGGTGCTCCAAAGTTAACTTGGAGCTTTACAGGCACCGCATGCGTGGCTTCACGACACTCTACGTCCCTGGCTTCGATCACGCCGG
>ERZ1463038.919-NODE-919-length-10518-cov-16.426742_pt1 | contig 10518 bp, 12 predicted proteins | sample MGYA00564479_ERZ1463038 | MGnify/ENA primary metagenome ERZ1463038 (study PRJEB39244, sample SAMEA3635134) | Helicobacter pylori | study: EMG produced TPA metagenomics assembly of PRJEB11511 data set (Assembly of a 5300-year-old Helicobacter pylori... | reverse complement strand
CTCGAGCAGACCTGATCAGGCGGACAGCCAACAGACCACATGGCACACACCCCAGACGTCAGAGCAGCTCCAGCGACACTGTGTTGATAATGTTTGAATATCTACACGTGTTTGTGCCAGGAAAAGGGCCGCACCAGGTCAAGTCCTTTGCATTCGCGTCGCAGCTTGCGGCCAGCGAGTTGGGACATGTCGCGCAGAGGGAAGTTGCTGTCGGTGAATGTCAGAGATGTGGGAGGGCCGAATGGTCAGAAAATCCCACTCGTGTTAAGGTAGGTCCCGACAGTGCTGGAGTCACTCGGTCAGACGGTGTGAAAGGCAGAATCGGTGGCAAACTGACCACATGGCGCAGGTACCGGCGGACGTCGAAAAACCTGCCCCGGCAACGCTGCGAATTGAAGAGAGAGTGGGATTTAGTCTTTGATCTGAAGAAACCCGCCTACCAGGTAGAGTCGCCGCCGGAATAGTCGCAAGTTGCGGCGAAAGGGTTTGTGCACGAGGCGCAGGCGCCGGATGCTGCAGACGAAGTCTCAGATTCTTCAACTGGTACATCTGAGACTTCATTAGACTCACAGTCCACATATGTCCCAGGTGAGCTGGAGAAAATCGTTCAGTAAGAGAGCTCCAGCGTGAGTGACGGACAAGCCTCACCACATCACGCAAGATCCTGACGTGCTGGACGCTCCAGAGACGCTATTGGTTTTTGAATAAGATACTATCATCACGAAGATGGACGTGTCACTAACCAGGTCAGATCCGCGCCGCTGTCAGAACAGGTAGCAGCGAGGGTGTTGAGGCAGGCTTCGCAGTTGCCAGAGTCGGTGTTGAGGTACGCTTCCGGTAGGCTAGTTGGTAATAAACCGGTAAGCAAGCTCCAAACAAGGAGCTGAAAGTGTGCTCACCAAGTGGCGTCACCGCCGTCGTCGCCGCAGGTCGCAGCGAGTGGGTTCATACACGGTTCACATTTTCCGGTGTCTATCAGGAGAAGAGTGTTGGATGATGTTACTAGAGCTCGATTAAGGTAGCTACCATTGTTAATGTAGGCTTCTGGGACACTGAGTGAGGGTGGGCGGCGTCAGCGTGAGTACGGTGCCCCGGCAAGGCCTCGTACCAGGTCACATCATCACCGTTGCTGTCACAGGTAGATGCCAGAGGGTTGTAGCATGCTCCACAGTTTCCGGTATCTATGACAAGAAGATAAGCTTGCAGACTCGAAGGCTTGTGGTCCGGATTTCTCACCCGGGTCAGGGTAGCTGCCTGGGCCACTGAAGCGGAGGTAATGGGAGCCCAAGTAGCTTACACGGACAAGAAGGTGTCCTACCATGTGAGGTCTGAGCCGTCGGTGTCACACGTCGCCGCAAACGAGTTCAAGCACGGAGCACAGGTGCCTGCGACGTGAAGGCATTAATGCATTAGCGGGCAGCAGGAATCCAACTTGGAGCCTTAACAACCTGCGCTGGCGTAGGTACCATCGTCGCTGAAGATGAGAAGAATCAGAACAGACTGGCGAGGCCACCAACGGCAGATCTCACCAGGTAAGGCTGGCTCCGTTGCTGTCGCACGTGATTGCCATCGAGTCGGGGCACGACGTGCAGGTACCGGCAGAAAGCGACGCTCCGCAAACACTGTGATATCTGGTGTCAGACTCGGAACAAGAGAACTGAATAATGAGGGGCTCACCAAGAGGTGTCCTGTCCTCCGGCAGTACAAGTGGCCGCAAGAGAGTTCCACATGGCACACAATCACGCACAGCTTGAGGAGACCGTCAGCTGGTTCGCAAGTTCGCAAATCTTCTGGATGCTCACGATCGCTCAGGTAGTTACCCGGATCGCTTGAGAACGAGGTTCAGTGCTGCACTGGGGATAGTCATCAGACGAAGAGGGCGCCGTACCAGGAGAGTCCCTTTGCATTACAATAGCTGGTCTGCAGTTATAGGGAAGAAGGGTCTGAGTCTATCACTACAATGGACTGCACGGGAGGATATACGTTTGCCGATTCCAGGTCGCCAGCCTGAAGACACAGCTTTAGTGAACGCAGCGATTACGGCAGGACTGTAAATTACATACAGCGGAGAAAGAGCAGTGATCATTGCAGCTGTTGTTCGGGTTGTATTGGCACTGAAAAGAGCCGTCGGTGAAACTTTGGAGCAGCACCAGTAAGCTGACTTGCGGGACCAGAGGGATGAATGCACACATACACAGATGAGCATAGAGCCGAGCCATCTAGCGCTTCCTGCAAGGTACTCGACTTCAGTGATTCGCGCCGCGCAAACGGTGAGCCGCTGCTGAGGCTTTTACGTGAGGGCATCCGGGGACACCGTTGCTTGCTGAAATAGAAGTAGCCGCGAGGAGAAAGCCAACGACTAAAACGAGGGACGAACGCATTCCTTGGGCGCTGAGTGTGGGGGAGAGGGTGTGAGGGCAAGGAAGAGCAACAGCTCGTAAATGTAATCGACACGGGAGGGGACGCTCACTCTCCTTGATGAGACGACCGGTAGCCTAGGCCATTGTGATTATTTCTACACCACCGGGAAGCTCATGGTCTGGCCGCACGCCGCGTAAACTCCGGTGGCGCCCAGCCACACTCCCGAGCGATCTGGTGGCGTTCGGTCGTGCCCTGCTCGCCGCATCAGGTGCTCGATCCGTAGAGCCGGCCGAAGGGCTGAAAGTCGGCAGTTCTTTCATTGCTTAACTCATAGTGGAAATCTAGTGAGCCGTGCAAATGTCAGCGGACGCGCGACGGAGATTCGGGAGACGCGCGGGAGGGGGAAGAGGATCTCGAGGACCGGCACGCACTGTTCGGCTCCGACGATCGCGCATGATTACTAAGAATTTATGCAAGTAGTACCCCTGCATATACTGCTTGATTGGCAGCAGCGAGGAGAGGTATGTGAAAACCGGTGCAGCACGATGCGCAGTCCGCGTCTGGGGTCCGAAGCACTGGCTGGCGCCGTCGAGCGGATAAAGGGTCGTCGTCAGAGTCATATTGACGACGAAGTGATTGCAGTGGTGCGATGCGATATCAGGTTAGGAAGTCGCGAAGACCGGTCCCGGCCCCGCGACGGCGGCGGCCCGAGCTTCTGAGAGTCCGGACGTATGGGTTCAGGACGTGCACATGGTACCCAGAGCCCGGGTCCGCACCTGTTCCGCCTCAAAGCGATCTGACACGGTCCGGGCTAGCTGAGCTGGTGGGAAATGCAGCTCAGCTGGTGAGCGTCGGTTGTCGTCGCCGCCCCCGCTTCTCGGGATTGCAACCAGCGTGCTTGTGCAATTCGAATTCCTGGCATTTTTGCGTAGGTATTAGAATTCCAACGAGAATGGACGATGCTGCAGTGACTCTATAGCCGGCAGGCACCCTCTGACCGTGGATGGGGGTCGTGGCGCCAGCGCCCGAGCGCAACGCCCGGAGACGACGTGCACGAGGAGCCGGCCGTCGGCGTTTGGGTAAGTGGCTCGGTGGCGTGTCGGAGCAGGAGGGCGGCGACGGGACTAAGACGGATCGGATGCGCGAGGCTCGAGGATGCGCCACTGCCAGCGTGACGAGAGCGTCGCCGCGCCTGTGCTCAGGTGCTTGCTTCTGGGAGATGACCTTGAGGGATGTCGCCATTGACCGTAGAAGATTGAGTGGGAGTCTGCGTAAGCCTGACTTGGCCAATCATCGCACCCTCCGCTGTCCTCGCCTTTCCTTCTCTCGCACGACTCGCGTCCAACCCAGGCCAGGCATGTCAGTCCTGAGTCACCACGCGTACGCCCACACGCACATCGCGCCCCAAGCCGCCTCGTCGGACGAGGCCGCGACCGCTCGCCTGATCGCGGAGCTCCTCTCGCAAGACCTCGAGCAGGAGCGCTCGTTCCAGCACGCCCAGCAAATCCAGTACCACCTCGCCCTCTCCGACTCGCGCCCAGGCTCGCCGACGCTCCCGCTGCGCCCGCCCATCGCGCCAGAAGACGACGACGACCACCTCGCTGCACTGCGACTCGCGCTCGACGCCGTGCAGTCGTCCATCTCGATCGCGACCGTCGACGGCCTCGAGGAGCTCCGCACGAGGCAGCAGGCGGACGAGGTCGCCGCGAAGCAGCTCGCGCTCACGTTCGAAGCGGCGGCGCGCAGGGAGCGCCTTGATGCCGAGTTCGCAAGGGCGCTGCAGAAGAACGACGACGATGGGCGGGACATCGATGCGCAGGCGGCAAGGGAGGTCGAGAAGGTCTTGGGAGAAGCTCGTGTGCGCGAGCTCATGGTCAGTTGCTCGCCGGTTGCGTCTTGCTCGCAGTCGCGGCGTCGAGGCTGACCCTTCGCCGACAGAGCCCACCGACACCACTTCCAGTCCCGCAGCCGAAGCTCCAAGCTCAAGCCCCCGTCCATCCCCAGCCGCGACGCAACCCGTTTCCGTACCCCGCGCACGAGTTCGTCCGCGCCGAGAACGCGCGCCTCCCCGGCACCCCGGTCGATGCCAAGGGCAAGGGCAAGGCTCCTGCGACTCCGACGACAGTCGTCGACAGTCTCACGACGTGCCGGATCTGCTTCGAGCCGTGCCATCTGACCGCAAGCCCGTTCGCGGCCGCGCTGTCGGCCACCTCGTCGAACCGGGTCCAGTTCGGCATGCACGTCGGCGACAAGGCGCACGGGCACGCGTACTGCATCGGCTGCCTCGTTGCGTACATCCAGAGCAAGATTGAGGACACGAACGCCGCCAAGGTCTTTCCCATCGCCTGCCCCGAGGTGCGCCTTTCTCTCTTCCCCGTGTCCCTTCCTTCCACTGACTTGCGGGACCTCAGTGCACCCATGAGCTCACTGACGACCTCGCCGCGCGCGTCCTCGGCCCCTCGAACCTCGAAGGCTGGGTACGTCTTGCTCCCCCTGTCAGTGGAACGCCAAGCTGACCACCGCCCTGGGCACAGCACTACCGCAAGCTGCTCGACTCAATGCCAGCGCTCTTCTGCCCGAACGTGCGCTGCTCGGCGCGCGTCGTGCGCGACACGGACGGCGACTCGCAGGCGGAGTGCCCGTCGTGCCACAAGACGATGTGTTGCGAGTGCAAGACCGCGTGGCACCCTGGTTCGTCGCCCTTCGTTCTCTTGCTCTCGCCGAGGTAATCACCATAAAACTTTGCAGGCTACTCGTGCGCCGCGTTCCAGGCGCTCCCGCCCGAGGCGCGCGACCCCGAGGACTTCTCGATTCTGCGCCTCGCGGACGAGCAAGGGTGGCGGCGCTGTCCGTCCTGCAAGGCCGTGATCGAGCTCGAGAGCGGGTGCTACCACATGACGTGCGCGTGCGGGGGCCACTTCTGCTTCGTGTGCTCGGGCCCATGGTGCGCCTTCCCGTCCCCAGTCCCTCACCCCACCGGTTCGCTACTGACCTTATTTTGGCGGCGCAGGAACCAGCGCACAAAGAGGTGCGCGAAGAACCCTCCGTGCGACCTGTGGAACGAGGCGAATCTGATCGTCGGGCGCGACCGCCACGCCGGCGAGCGCCGGCGCGCACGCGATGCACAGCACTTCGAGAACGACCGCATTCTCCCACGCGCGAATCTACTACCCGCTCCGGGTCACGTACCCAACCACGTCGCGGCCGAGGTGCAAGAGCAGCAGCGCCAGCGCGACGAAGCCGCGAACGCCGCGCGGCGCCGGCGTGAGCTCGCGCAGTTCCAGGCCGAAATGCGTGAGTGGGAGCTGGAGCGCGAAGAAAACACCAGGCGCGAGGCGGATGAGGCAGAGGACGAGGACTACGAGGAAGAAGAGCGCAGGCGCGAAGAAGAAGACCGCCAGCTCGAGTGGGACCGCCAGCAAGCGGCGTACTACGCCCCAGCTCCCGATCGCAACCAGGCGAGGCAGTACGCGATGCAGAGGCTCGAATGGCTGTCACATGGTTGGTTCATCGCCCGGCTGTGGGAAGCGTTGCTGACCCGCGCGCTCTCGCAGTCAACGGCTCGACGCACGCCTTCACGGCAGAGTTCCTCCAGCGCGAGTGCGGCTACTGCCAGGGTCCGCACGATCGTCCTTGCATACCCGTGACACTTGAACTAAGTTGCAAGATCTGCCCAGACCGCTTTAATTCGATCCACGACCTCCAGCAGCACTTGGCTACGACGACCCGCCACCGCGTCTACACCTGCTGTGGGAAGTTCTTCCGCGTCCAGCCGCACTTGCACCAGCACCTCGACTCGAGATCGGCCAACCAGCACGACCCGTTCGAGACGTAGGGTCCACCTGCTGGAGGAGAGGTGGAGTCTTTCGCGTCCGACCCGTGCAACGCGTTTGGGTTCCACTTGCAGGTCCGCGAAGCCACCAGTGCGCGCCCCCGTGCCGGACATAAACCAGCCAAGCCCAAATCTGGATCACGTCGCACAGCCAGCCGGACCCCTGCGCGCCTCCGCGAGCTGTCCTCCGACAGCTCCTCTCACTCCGCGGGGTCCGCCCAACGTACAAAAGCTCTTCCCCCGCGCTCTCCGGCTTGCCTCTCACAACACCCGTCTTTTGAGCTTCTCTCTATCCTTCGCAGCGAACAGATAGAATGGCGTACAAGGCAGCATTGAACGACAACCCGTTTGAGGTGCGTCTAGACCTCGAGGACTTCGCGCGCACGCCACTGACTTAACCTCGTCACTCTTCCAGGCACCCGAATTTCTGGAGGGACTTGAGGTTAGCGACATAAATCATCTGTGGAACATGCAAGCAGGAGCTGATGGTCCTCACCATCATGCAGGCGGCTGGGTACCTCCAGCGGCTCGACACTTCCGAGGCGCGCATCACGGCTCGCTACCAGCACGTAGGGCTCTTTAAACAGCTTCTCGATCACATCATTTCAATTTTCTCATTTGGAGACCACCACAGGCCTTGACCAAGATGCGCTTCGCGGCCCACTCGGAGGAGTTCCTCACCCGCGCCGGCGTGCGCAAGGTCCACGGCTCTACCGTCCAGTTCTTCAACGAGACGCCGGTTTCGGACCCGTTCGTGCACGTCATGGTAGCTATTCCTCCTTCGCAGACGCAGACAAGTAATTGAACATCGGCTGGACCCAGGTCGGCTCGCTCCCGCCCAGCAAGCAGGCGCTGGTCACACCCGTCGGCTGCCCCACCTCTGGATGGACGTAAGCGTCTTCACTTCGAAGTTCTCACCTTGATGTCAGCCACTGACGTTGCTTGTGGCCCTGCAGCCCGATCAACTCTCCCGACGAGGCAGACGGCACTGGTGCGTGCTTTCGGTCGACGACTTGTGATCGCCACCAACCCCTGACTTTTGCTCTCCCTAGTCCACTTTACCGTCTCGCACGCTGGTTTCTGGTGAGTACTTCCCTGCGACCGATGCTCACAAAATCGAAGACTTCCTGACTCAAACGCTCCCCAGGCCCCTCACCGTCGTCTTCGACTCCAACCCACAAGACATGGGCCGCGAGAACGACCCGCGCTGGAAGTCCGCCGAGCCCGACTCGGGATCCGACAGCGAGGCCGACTTCTACAACAGCGTTGGACGCTCGAACCGCCGCTCGTCGACCTCCAACCGCCGCGGTGCTGCTGGCGCATCGACGTCGTACTCAATGGGCGCCGCCGGCTTGTCCGGGCGCAGCGGTCGGAACGCCCGCGCCGAGAACGCGGCCTCGTACGGCGCAGGATCTGGAGCGGGCGCTTATGGATCTGGAGCTGGCGCGGGCGCGTACGGAGCTGGCGCGGGCGACAGCGACTCGCAATCATCCGGCGATGACGCTGCGGGTGGCTACGGCGGCTACGGAGGAAACCAAGGAGGCGGGTACGGTGGGAATGCCACCGGGCGCTCGGCGGGAGCGTCGGGAAGCCAGAGGGCGCGGAGCCGCACCGGCAGCATGAGTGCGATGAGCGCCGGCGCTGCGGGCAGGCGCTCGAGCTCGCGCGCTGGCTCTAGGTACTGAGCGGTGATGGAGGGATTCGAAATGATTCGAAGGCTTCAGACGCTACTTGTACTTGATTGGAATGGTTTGATCCGAGCGCTGCAGGCAGCGATCGGACTCTGTATTCGGCAGCGAAACACTTGGGGCCTGACGAGGTTCAGGTTGCTCTGGGAGAGCACACAGATTCACTTGAGAAAGCATTTGTCTTTTAAACCCACTCACGATCCGTCAGCGCGTATATGATGTGGCCGGCTAGGCATCGCAATGGGTTCCGGGTCGCGGGGGGGTCCCGCCACGGTACGAAGTACCGAGTCAGCGACTTCGATCCTCCCACATATTCCACATTCAACCTCAGACTTCAGATGCTGGCCATGAAGCTCTGCACGTGCTGATGCGCCCCTCTCCATCCCGGGTGCCGGGACGTCGGGCCATGGAGGCAACGGGTTCTCCCGCACTGCTGACAGGAGTAACACGTCTTCCGGCTTTCCTTTCCATCATACCCATCGAGTCTTCAAGCGCTTACCAATGAAGCCAGGCAGCCTCAGCGTTGTCTTAGCGCTTCTCATCGCCACCGTCGCTCGTGCGAGCGGGTCCGTCGGTCGCTCTGGAACGCACTTCACGCTTTCGGGATCACCGTTCTACTTTGCGGGAACGTGAGCACTTTCTCCGGCGTCGGCTGTCCTACCGCGTCTCTCTACCTCTACCCGGCGGCGCCGTGTACCCGTTGACTCGCCCCGCTCGCCGCTGACACCTCACTCCTCAGGAATGCGTACTATCTCCCTCAGATCGATTCAAAGGCCGATATCGACCTCGCTTTCAAGGATATGGCCGCTCTTGGTCTGACTGTAGTTCGAGTATGGGCCTTCAACGATGTTGTGGCGACTCAGTCGTACGGGGCCTACTACACGCTGTGGAGCGGAACAACTCAAACTTTCAACACGGGAGCGAATGGTCTGATCTATTCGGATCCTTTTCAAGTGAGTGGAAGATACTGACTTCAGGCAGCACAGGGTTCCAGCGCCTCGACTACGTGCTTGCGGCGGCAGCAAAGGTTGGGATGCGAGCTATCTTGGTTTTGACGAACAACTGGTCGTGAGCTCTAACTCACTCAAGGCGAAAAGCAAAATTACGCAGCTGATGAATTCTTGATAGCGATTACGGTGGGATGGAACGATACATCACACAGATATCGCCGGGAAGGTACTACCGGCATCATCTTGAGATGCACAGATCCCGCAGCTGACTCCCTTGGCGAGCAGCAAGCACGATGCATTCTATACCAATGCCAAGATCATTGCTGCATACCAAAAATACGTCAAGTGGGTCCACACGTGTTGCCATATCGAGCAGCCAGAACTCCGACAGACAGCGACCGATCCTCGTTTTGTGATGACAGATTCGTCGTCAGCCGCTACAAGTCTTCTACTACGGTTATGGCCTGGGAGCTTGCAAACGAGGCTCGGTGTGCGGGGAATGTCGCTGCCTCGTCCAGCTGCACGACGAGCACCCTGACCACCTGGATCAAGAGTGAGCTCCATCCAGGTCACCGAACGCCCACCACTGAGGTTGGTCTCAAACGCAGACCAGTCCGCGTACATCAAGTCACTTGACTCGAACCATCTTGTCGGCGTGGGAGACGAAGGGTTCTTCTCCAAGTCCTCATCCACCGACTTCAATGTGCCGCCGATCCCGAATGTCTCCTTGTTCGGCCCACCCACTGAAGCATCACCTCAACAGTACGATGGTAAGAGCGGCATGGACTTTAACACGAACCTGGCCCTCCCGAATATCGAATTTGGCACCTTCCACCTCTACCCGATCGGATGGGGCGAGACGCCAACAACTGCGTGGGGTGTACAGTGGATCAAGGATCACGGTGCTGTTCAAAAAAGCCTCGGAAAGCCAGTGATCATGGAGGAGTTTGGACTCACTGGTACTGATGCCGCCAAGGCGACAACTTACAAGGTGCGAGTGGACGTCGCTCGGTGGCGTCGAGGCTCGGAGCTCGAGGGCTGACAGCGCTGGCGTGGCTTGCGCTTAACTTTTAGGCCTGGTATGCTGCCGCAGAGGCTCAGGTCTTAGCTGGTGTACTTTACTGGCAAGTGAGTTCTTTCGCTGCCTTCTTCAACACGCTCTCCTCACCAGGGAACGGTTCCGCCGTCAGTTCGGCGACGTTCTCAGCACCGGCAAGATCACGGATGACGGTTTCACCATCTTCCCGAGCGAGACGACTCTTACTGGTGGGTACTTTTCAGCTCACTTGAACAGCCTCGAGGAGCTAAGGAGTGACCCGCAGCGCTGGTCAAAGCGAACGCGGCGTGGGCAAAGGCGAAGAACGCCGTCAGTCGTGCCAGTAATTGGCCTAGGCTTTTCTCGCTCTGACTCGTCTCCTTTCAGTGATTGGATCTGTTTCATCACTGCCCGAGGTTTGCTGGGGTCTGGATACCTCACGGCCGACGCCGAGCCTACGTCCTTCTGACGTCCCACGAACGATGAAAATCCAGCGTGAATTTGTACTGGGCATTCAAGCACAACTGCCATCTCGCGGTATCAGCCACTCCCGCACGATCTCGACCTTCTCACAACCCGCCGGCAGCGGTTTGGCCGGGTCGAGCATGCCCGTGAGCCAGAAGAGCTGCGGGTGGCCGTGGACCCAGTCGC
>ERZ1463038.918-NODE-918-length-10520-cov-15.141710_pt1 | contig 10520 bp, 20 predicted proteins | sample MGYA00564479_ERZ1463038 | MGnify/ENA primary metagenome ERZ1463038 (study PRJEB39244, sample SAMEA3635134) | Helicobacter pylori | study: EMG produced TPA metagenomics assembly of PRJEB11511 data set (Assembly of a 5300-year-old Helicobacter pylori... | reverse complement strand
GCGCCAAGCCCAGCAGGAGCTCATCGACAATGGTCAGTCTTCCTTTGGGCCCCAGCTGCCAAACATCGAGCTCATGCACCACGACGACCAGCTGAGCCGCTCACGGAGGAGGAGAAGCTCGAGAAGGAGGCGCTCACGGCCGAGGGCTTCCCCGGCTGGAACAAGCGCCACTACCAGGCCTTCATTCGCGGCTGCGAGGCCTTTGGCAGGTGCGCCTGGACCTCTTCTCATTCATTTGCAGTATGTCTGACTGACTGACCGCTCGACACGTAGGGACGACTTGGCCACGATCCACCAGGTCGACCTCCCCGACAAGGACTTTGCCGAGGTGCAGCGGTACTCGGACGTCTTCTGGCTCCGGCACACCGAGGTCGAGGACTGGGACCGGCAGCTCCAGAAGATCGAGGTGGCCGAGGCGAGTCGGGGCAAGCACGAGCGGCAGCACCAGCTCGTGCAGCGCAAGGTCGCCTCGGTCGCGCACCCGCTCCAGCTGCTCAAGATCCAGTACGCGAACCAGACCAAGGGCAAGAGCTACTCGGAGGACGAGGACCGCTTCCTGCTCGTCGAGCTCGCAAAGTACGGCACCCGCAGCGCCGACGTCTACGAGCTCATCAAGCGCGACATCCTCGAGTTCCCCGCGTTCCGCTTCGACTGGGTGAGACTTGTTTTCCTTCCTTTCCTGGAGAGACAGTCGCTGACACTTGCCCACGCCACAGTTCATGAAGAGCCGCTCGCCGACCGAGATCCAGCGCCGCTGCAATACGCTCCTCTCGCTCGTCGAGAAGGAGGACGACGACGACTCGGACAAGAAGAAGAAGCCCGCCGCGGGAGCCAAGTCGAACGGCGAAGGCAAGGCACCCGGGAAGGGCAAGCGCAAGGCCGCCGTCGACACCGGCTCGGCCAACACCTCGCGGGCGTCGACCCCTGCCGGCGGAGCGGGTCCGAGCAAGAAGGCTCGCAAGTAGATACACATGTGATTGTTTCCCCTCTTCCGCTACTTTTCTCAATGCCATCTCGTATACCTCTTTACCACGAGGTTTCGCTCTGGCAGCACTCAGAGCGCAACAGCTTGCGTGAGTTTGCGGGACTTAACGCGACACTGCGATGGAGGGCTGGTGAGCCATGCAGCCCAGAGAAATATATGACAACACGCTCTATCACTACTGCGAGTAGCCACCCCACACACCCGCGTCCCACTTTTCAACGAGCGCTGGGTCGTTCTGCGCGAGCAAGTCAGCTTCCGTCAGCTTCACACGCGAACGGAATCTCACCCTGTATAGACTCTGCCACCCGGTAAACCCGTCCCGCAGCACGAGCACCTCCTGCTGAGGTTTCGAGGCGTAGGGATTCGGGAGCGCGAACCCTGCCGCGCCCTTCGGCGCCGCCTGCTCGGCTGCAATGTCCTTGGCGCTCGCTCTCCGCTCCAACTCGGCTGCGTACGCTCGTGCGGCGGTGGGCCCCCGGACCTGGCTCAAGGCGCAATGGAAAACGACGCGCGGGACGGTCGACAGCCGGTCGACCAGCTCCTTGATGACCTCGTTCGTGTGCGTCTCAGACGGCACGTTGAGCGCTCCAGGAATGTTGCCACCCTCAAAGTCTTGGTCTGAGGGATGTTGCCACCTCAAAGTCTAGTCAGTATGAGGCGAGGTTCCGCTCTGAACGGGGCGCCGGCTGACCTCGAACGTCGACGACGGCGATGTCGGTGCCCACCTTCGAGCCTGCCTGTAGCTGCTTTGAAAGCTCAGGTGCAGTCACGTATCGAATCGTCGACATGGCTTTGGTGAGCTGGCGGTGCAGAATGGCGAGGTGGTGGTGAGGGACCAACCCGAACTTGTCCCTTGATGCCCGCCACAACACTGCAGCACCTTCATTACACACCAAGATGAGCTCCAAGACAGCTACTTTTCAGTCACTACAGACCCACTCTCGCGATGCTACGAGCTGACGCCGACCGGCGGCAGTCTAAGCAGCATCTTCCCAGCAGCTCGCGCCCGTGGCAGCTTCGCGCTATATGCACTACGAGCCACAAGAAGCAGTTACCTTCGGAGCGCCGGAGACGTCAAACTCAATTACCGGCTATCATCAGGTGGGACATCGCGAGGAACTGCGCACACCCCTCCGCGTCCTGCCCGCCGCGGCGCCGCCTCCTTCCGCGTCGCACTCGGTACGCGAGCGGCCCAGAGTCGAGGTCAGGTGCAGAAAATACAGGACACCAACCTCAAGCTTGTCTCGATAACCAAAGCCCCACTTCTGGGCTCATCCGATCTGGTCGTAGTAGAGGCTCTACTTGCGGGCGGAGATGTGAACGGGTCACTAGGGCCAATGTCGTGAGCATGCCGACCTTGCCGAGCCACGCCTCCCTCTCTCTCCTACATCGCTCACATCCGTCTCGCCGGTGGCATGGGGTTCTTTGAGCCGCCGCCAGTGCCCGCTGGCGAGAACCCGTTCCCAGCTCTCATCGCGGCGCTCGACCGCCACGCCTACTCGCGACCGTCGCCCGGTTTCGATGCTCGGATCATCGTCCTGCTCGTGATCACTGCATTGTATGTGCACTACTGACAGTTCCAGATCGCTGCTGACTCTGCATGGAGCTCCATGGCGGGCTGCGTGGTGCTCCTTGTCCTGTACTGGATGTCGCACCGGAGGACGCCAAATGCAGGGGAGATGTGGTGGATGTTCAGAAAAGTCAAGCGAGGAGAAGGAACCTGGATAATCATCAAGTGAGTCAAGCTCGTTGCAATCTGGGCGGTGCGAGATTGCGTGCTGATGCTGGACGCTCTGTCGGAAGCATGAAGCTGCTCCTCCCAGTAAAGGGGATCACCGACCTCTCGTTCGCGGCTGCATACGTCGTCTACAGCTGGGCCGTGTATCGTCACCACGCGCCGCAATACTGGCTCGGTGGCCTCCGCGTGGCGTTGACTGCTCCCTTCCTCCTCGGGGGATGGGTACTCAGCTTCGGCTCGATCAGCGCCTACCTCATCATGCCCCACGCCTTCAGGCCCAAATTTCTTACACCTCTCTTAATCAACGCTTTCTATGTGGGACTCGGGATCCCAGCCGGAGCGGCACACGTCGTGAGCTCGCGCTCGATTGCCAGCGTGAACACCGGATCAGAACACTCACCCCCCTCCGCAGGGCATGATCATCTGGGAGGGAATTTTGTACTCTCGGACGTACAAAATGTTCCTCGGTGCCATGGACGAGCTCGACGTCCTCTCGGCCGACTGGGACGCTGGCGTCGACACCTCCGCAGCCCTCGCAACCTTCCTCAGCGGGAACTTCAAGGCGCTCGGCCTTTCATACAACCGCTATGAAATCTGGACGGCCGCATCTTATACAATTGTACGTCCACTTTCCACCTATGACGGATACACGAGCTGACGGAGCCCTCGTTGCGACGTAGCTTCTCCTGGCGTGTGGCGCAATCTTCCTGGTGCGCATCCCGGCGCGACTCACGAAGAGAAACCAAGTAATACACGGAAGCTCACCCCAAGCTTCCTTCGTCCAGATCAACATCAGCTACATCCTACTCCTCGTCCTCGTCCGCCGCCAGATCCACAGGAAAGTGGACGACATCCAGCGGCACTCCTGGACACAGCGACTGATGGAAAAGCGTCAGTGTACAACCAGCTGTTTGGGCCGCGACTCTCGCGGGCAAAGATTCGTGAGGTAAGCCTCGCTTGATCCGCAATTTCCGGGAACCTCCTGAGCTCACGTTTGCGTGTCCAGATGGCCAACCCGACAGCCGATGCGGCGCGAGTCGAGGGAGCGCGGCAGGTCCAGGCTCTCATGCGCGCCGAGCGCGATCTTCTCATCATCTCGCTCCTCGTAATCTGCCTTGGAGGCGGCGGATTCGTCTTCACGCTTTTGATCGCCATCATCAACTACTTCGGCACTTTCTTCACCCAGCCGTGGCCCCTGTACGTGCTGACGCCAGCCGCCATCGAGCTCTCTTGACTGACGCTTCTCTCGGTCGCTCCAGCCTTGAGTTGTGCAACTTCATCCCGGTCTGGGGATGGTCTGGAATTAGCTTCTTACTCAAAGTAAGTCACAGTGTCACTCGGAATCATGCTTCCGACCCACCCGAGAGATTCGTTGGAAAGCACCGTCCACGGGGTGCGAAGGAACGAACACGCTGACCTCGAAATGCGCGCTCTCAGTTCTACCTCATCCACAACGCGTGGTTCAACCTGCCATCCAGCTCGCACTCCCAAACTCCCTCCGGATCCGAACCTCAGGTGGCGCAACTCCCGAGCATGATCTCGGCCATGGCGAGCCCGCAGATGCCTCAGGGGGCTATGATGGGTCCAATACCCAACCTCATAGACCCCGAGATCCATCGAATAGACTTCAGAAATGGCTCGGGGATACGGTAACCAGGGGGGTGATCGGATGCAATTATACGAGTCCAGGAATTGGCGTCGGGAGTTGCAGAGCGTGCTGTAGAGTGTAGACTCATCGCGTGAAAGTGGGATCCTTCCGCTCATCATTCCCTCCCATTCAAAATGTCCAGAAGGTGGATCTTGACGAACAGAAAGGCAGGAATTTGTGATGAGAATCCCGAGCCGGCCCTGCGAGCCATGCACACCAGAAGGCGATGAGCCCCAGAGCGAAGAGAATAGACGCAGAGCAAGGCGCGGCGGTGTTATGGGACCCGAGAGTTGGGCGAAAACGCTTGATACGCAAGTACTTCTCGGAAAGCCGCATGATGTACGCTCACCGTACTAGTCAACGGCGGGCACAGGTCCGCTTCGGAGAGCCAAACATCGCGGTGTCTCTACAGCTCTGAACCAAGCAAGATGAGGAACGCAAGTAGAGAAAAGCTCTCTATTGCCGCTCCTCGCCAGCACGCTAGAGCAAGTTGTGCACGGCCGCCGGCCGGCCAGTCGCGGGGTCGACGCCACCGCTCGAGGTCCTATCCGAGCTCGTCCCCGCCCCAATCTCGCCATCGAGCTCAAGCGAAGGGTCGAAAGGCCGTCCGATGACGCGCCTCGAGTCCTTCCTGCGCTGCTCGAGGACGCCAGCGACGAGGGCGAACGCGTCGCGGATGACTGGTTGGAAGTCCGGGTCAGTCGTCGAGTCAAAAGGTAGGGGGAAGTGCAGCGAACCGAGGACGAGTCCACCTCCGATGGCATTACGGACCCAGACGGGGTCGACGACGGCCGCGACAGGTAGTGGGGAGGACTGGGTCGCAAACGACTTGATCCAGCTCGCGGCGGCGCCTCCGATCCCGCCCCGGTCGTACCTGGCCGTCGAGGCGGCGTACGCGAGGACGGCCTGGATGCCGAGGATCTTGCGCAGGAGAAGCGCGCCCGAGCCGGATCGGCTGGCGAGGTAGAACAGCGCTGCCTGTTTCGGGATGTCACGACTTGGGTCAACTAGCAAGAAAGAACTCGACTTACGCCCGCAGCAGAGCACATGGCTGGAAACAGAAGGGCTCCCATGACGAGCGAGGTGAACCTCGGAATCCCGACGCGGAGGCGGTTATCGCCCGCGACGTTGTCCGGCGGCGGAACGCCCTGCTCCGCGTCGTCAAGCTCGACCTCAATCTCGGCGACGACTTCGATCCGGTCGCGGCCGGGATCTTGTACGCCGTCGTGGTCCTGCTGCATTTCTTCCATGAGGCCCGCGAGCCCGCCGGCGAAGCGGCGCCGGCGGCCGAGGGCGGCGTCGAACGCGGCCTTGCGCAAACGGAGGTAGACGACGCGCGCCCATGGGAGGAGACAGAGCGTGAGCGCTGGTGAGGGCGGGTACGAGAGCGAAAGCGACGAGAGTGGGGATGTGGTCGAGCCGGGAGAGGTCGAGAGCACGAGGGTAAGGGGCAGGAAGGGCAGTAGCGAGTCGATGAGCGGCGTTCTGCTCAGGATGAGCGTGGCGGGGATCAGTGGAAGGTTAACTGTTGGTTGAATCAGAAGACTTCAGTACTCAGACCTGACAGCTTGTGCGGCAGGGCTCACAGAAGTACGCGAGCGGCCACCGTCTGCGGTACAGGAGCGCCGACGCGACATCCTCGCCCGCAAACGTGCGAATCGCCCAGCACGCATAGACGGACGACGCGGCCCAGACCCCTCCGGCCAAGGACCCGAGGGCGAGGACGACGGAGGCACGGTCCCAGCGCTGCTGGACGTGAGCGTACCACGCGAGGAAGCTCGAGCGCTTCTCGTCAATCTGGTACGGCACGTTGCACACGGGGCAGTGCGGCGCATCCGCGTTCTGCTGTTGCTGTGACTCGACCCAGTGAACTGGTGAGACGTCATCAGCCCGGTCAGTGGTGGTGGGGCGCGCGGAGCTGAAGTGGGCTTACGGAGGCACTGCAGCGGGCGGTCAGCTTTCACGGCAGCAAATTGAGCAGAGGCAATACACGGACGTCTGCGTGGGAAACGAGCGAGCAGCGGCAGGCGTGCACCCAGCGCGCGGGGGCGGGGTCGGCCGGATCCTCGTTGCCGAAGCAGATCCAGCACTGCTTCTGGCTAAGATCGCCGACGTTCCGCAGCCTGGCTGGCTCGGCCGGCTCGTCGTGCGGCTGCTCGTGCGGCGGGGTGAGCAGGAGCGGGGTGGTGTCGTAGGAGTCATCCTCGGGCGGTGGCGACGGGGACGGTGTCGAGAAGCGCAGTCGCTCTGCCGGTGCGTACTCGATCTCGTGAGGTAGTTCTCGCTCTGGCGGGGTCGGAAGCGGTGGTCGGGCTGCAGAGAACGACGGAAGGTGCAGTGGCGTGGGGGCCGGGACCGGCAGCGGCCTCGCTCGCGGGGGGGACTCGCTCGGCCTTCGAACGCGGCTTGAGTCCTCCTGGAGGTACGGCGAGGCAGGGACAGTCTGCCGACGCGTGCTCGAGCTGCTCGACGTCGACCGATCCATCGGATGAGCGCCCGACACAGAGCAGCGAAGTCGAGACACACTTCGCTTTCGTTCCGCTTCCACCACCTCTCGCGACCTTTGTACGGATCCCACGGTCCCTAGCGGTAACTCAATGCCAGCAAAAGATGCCCAGAAGGGCGACGTCCTTCAGGCAGAGCCCGGCCAATCGAGCAACAGCTTCAGTCTCGACGTAGCGTTCCCCTGCTACGCGATCCAGTTCCTCGGCGACCGCCTCGTCGTCCTCGCCGGCGGTGGGGGCTCGAGCAAGACCGGCATCAAGAACAGACTCGTTCGCCACCCCCCGCTCTCCTGCGCGCTCCGTCCGGCGCTGACCTGGCCGGCCAACAGTCGGTGTACGAGATCGGCGTCGACGCGCGCAAGTTCACGCTCGTGCACGAGCACGAGCTGTCCAAGGACGAGGACGCTCCAATGTCGTTTGCGGTCAACACAGAGGCGCGTCTACCAGTCTTGTCGCAGCTCCCGAGCGCGCGCGCGCGCTAACCGTCAACACGCCCCCACCCGCTGCAGACCAAGGCCATCCTCGCGGGTATCAACTCGAGCGAGGCTGTCCTCAAGCAGGGCACGAACGAGAACCTGCGCGTGTTTGACTTTGACGACGACGCGTGAGCCTCTTATAGCAAGGGAAGGTCGGGCGGCCGAGGACTGACTCGGCCCGCGCGCGCAGGATTACGTACAAGAGCCGACAGCAGACGATCGCGTCGACGAACGAGGACCATTACCAGAAGGTGACCGCGTTCAGCCGTACGACACCGGCCCTCGTCGCGATCGGGTCCACCAACGCCCAGCTCTCGCTCTTGTCGTACCCGCAACTCGAGGACGTCTTCCCCCCAATCATGTACGACGAGGGCGACGAGATCTACGACACCGACTTCAACGACGACGGCGACATGGTCAGTCTCGGCCGCGCGACCCTCGCATGCCTTCTGACAGGTGCTGACCCCGAGCTCGACTCCCGCGCAGCTCATCGGCACTTCGTCAAAGAAGCTGTGCGTGTGGTCCACCAAGCCCGTGCCGAAAGGCGAGAAGCAGGAGCCGATCCAGACGATCGAACGGCCGGTCCTCAAGAAGGAGCTCGCGTGCACCTTCCGCGCCGGAAAGTCAGTCCCTGTCGTTCCCTGCTCTGCAAGCTCCCAGGGCTCACCAGCCCCACGTCGATCCAGGTTCGGGCGCAAGGCGACCAAGAACAACATTTATACCATCGTCAACGCAGCGCCCGCGGTGCGCTCGCGCAAGGCCGGTCCGGGGGAGAAGAAGAGCTTTGTGAGCATGTGGGACGCCAAGACGTGGAAGCTCGTCAAGACGCGCGTCGTCAGCCAGCGGCCGCTCACCGCGTTCGACATCAGCGCGGACGGCAGCCTGCTCGCGTACGGGTCGTCCGATCTCAGCGTCGGCGTCCTCGACGCCTTGACCTTGCGTGTCCGTCCTCGGACGATCCTTTGCGCTCTCGATCACTTTCTGACTGGCGTTTGATCGGTCTTGCAGTCGATCCTGACGATCCTCAAGGCGCACGACTTCCCCGTCACCTCGCTCCGGTTCAACCCCTCCGCGGACCTCGTCGTCTCGGGCTCGGCAGACAATTCGGTCCGGGTCATCTCGATCCCACCGGTCGAGGCTCGGGGTGCGGCCCGTTTCCTTGCACGCGCGCTGCAGCCTTTCTGACGGACCCACATCTCGACAGGCGCGAGCAGCATGGCGTGGAACGTCTTCCTCACGCTCCTCGTTCTCCTCGTCGCAATCGCAAGCCTCTCGTCTACCCCATGAGACATTTCTGGACACTCACGCTCGTTCCTGCACGCCTCAGATGATCCAGCAGCTCGTCGGGGACGAGGTGATGAAGGTCGCGCGCGAGTCGCTCAACTTCTGAGTCGTCCTCGACGCATTCCATCCTCTCCGCGGGTGTGTTTATCTCACACTGTACTACAATACGTTTGTCGTTTGCCGCGCTGCAGCCCAAAGTCATGTTTGTGTGTGGGGGGGGCCAAGTGGGGGCCGGGTCATGTGCCTCGGGCTCATCGCCCGTCCTCGCTCTCCTTCTCAAAGCTCCCGTTGTCGCAACTCCAATGACGACAGACCCGATCAGTCTCGCAGGCCACAGCCCAGCCAGTGCGTGCCGTCCCCGTCCCGACCACCAGACCAGCCGCGCTGACTGCTGCCCCCCACACGCAGTCCGCATCGGTGGCGCACGCCGCTCGTCAACCAGCAACCACTCGCACGCGGCGGGCTCACCGCCGAAGGCACACGGGTCCGCTCACCGATCCCTCGTCCAACCTCCCACTCTGCTCGCTAACGCAGTGTGTGCCGTCGCAGCTCGGCCGGCTCCCCGCCCAAGACCCAGTCGCACGGCCAGCCCGCGCCGCCAGCGCACCACAAAGCAGCGCAGAGCCAATCAGAGGCGGAGGACGCGGGGGAGGTCAAGAGCTCGGGCGCAAAGGACGACTACCCGAGGCCGACGTCGACGGGGGCAAAGGTCGAGTGAGCTGGGCGTCGCGTCGGAGGGGGGTGTACGATGAGTGGGAATACCATGTCTTTCTTCAGCCGCAGGGTGGCGAGATACTGTGCTTCGAGTGGCCGCATTCCTTCTTGTTGTATGCGAGAATTGACGTCGGGCGCGGGTGTCGTCCGCCTGATTCCCACTGCGTTCTGACGTCGGCGCTCGATCTCAGACCCCGGTCGTCGAGATGCAACCCAAGCGCGAGCACTCGCCGCCGTCTGCGTCGAAGAAGAAGCGAGCGGGACCGCCGCCAGGTCAGTCGAGCGAGCGGCCGCCACTCGCTCTCGAGCCAGCACTCACAAGCGTCACAGGGACGGTCTACTCGCAGCCTCAGGACACGGGCATCGGGAGGCACTGGAAGACGCAGCTGGTCACGGCATTGCACTTTCTCAAGGTGCGTCGGCGGGAGCTCGAGCTGGTGCAGAGAGCGGCGCGCGGCGGCAGGACGACGCGCTGACCAGACCACATGTGCACACGCAGTCTCACAATGCCCCAATCCGCCTAGACGACCTGGCGATCCGCTCCGGCGTCGAGGCGCTCCTGAGCAACGCGGAGCTGCTCGAGTCGTTCCAAGCGAACGACCGGGTCATCGTCGACGAGAAGACGGGGCTGTACAGATACAAGGTCCGTCCCGCTGCGCGCCTGTTCGGCCGACTGGGCTGCTGACCCTGCGCGCCGCTGCAGCCGGACTTCAACCTGTCGTCGAAGGCCGACCTCCTCACGCTCGTCCGTCGGTACGCCACCCGCGGCGGACTCACCATTAAGACGCTCCGAGAGTCGTGGGCGGGAGTCGTCACGGCGATCGAGGAGCTCGAGAAGGAGGGCAAGGTCTTGGTCACGAGGACCGGCGGCGTCGGCGACAAGGAGGGCCAGATGAAGGCCGTTTTTCTCGATGAGCTTGGGCACACGGGCAAGGTGGACAAGGGTTCGCTCGCTTTCTTTGGGCTCGCTCAAGTTTGCTGGGGGCTGACCTGTCGGATGTAGAGTTCGTCGACCTGTGGGCGGGCCTCAAGACGCCGATTCCAGACGAGCTGGCGGATGAGCTTCGAGCTGGTGCGTCACGGCATTCCCTGCGCTCTCTTTGCTCGTGCTCAGTTACTTCTTCCTATTTCTCAGCTGGACTCGTTGCCGCGTCATCGGTCCCGACCGCCG
>ERZ1463038.917-NODE-917-length-10522-cov-12.553645_pt1 | contig 10522 bp, 22 predicted proteins | sample MGYA00564479_ERZ1463038 | MGnify/ENA primary metagenome ERZ1463038 (study PRJEB39244, sample SAMEA3635134) | Helicobacter pylori | study: EMG produced TPA metagenomics assembly of PRJEB11511 data set (Assembly of a 5300-year-old Helicobacter pylori... | reverse complement strand
TCTAACGGGTGACTGGAGTTCAGACGTGTGCTCTTCCGATCTCACGAACCCGAGGTGCGCGATACGATCGTGTAATCAGGCCACCGCGTTTCACTGCTAACACACATCTTCCGACAGCGCGTTTGGTATCGAGATTGGAACGCTCATCGTCGACCTGTATTACAAGGACCTGTACCTCGGGTGAGCAAGAGCGATCAAGCGCTGCCGACCGTCCCTCTCATCCTTCATGTCCACAGACCTGCCCAGACGGTGCACCCAATCAACTTGACGTCCGGTGTCAACTACATCAATCTCGTCGGCCGCCTGCTCCCCTACGACGACGACCCGGCGGCGCTCGCCGAGCTTTCGATCGTGTTCTCAAACTACCTGAACGGGCTGCCTACGATGACTCAAGCTCGTGGGCGTTCCGTCACGCAGCCGAACGGCGACAGTATTGCCTGGCTTCAGCAAGGTACTGCAACGCCCACGAGCAACTCGCCTTTGGAATGCTGACCTCGACTTCGCGCCCACCAGGTATCCAGGCGCTCACCTTGAACGTCGCGCTTCAGAGCCCGACCGGTCGCATCAGCCCCATCAACGGAATTACGATCGAAGCGCTCTCGCTTGCGTTCGACCCGAGTGCGCCGTACGCGCCCATGTCCAACTCCAGTCAGGTCTCGGCAACGTTCGGGCTGCCATTCGGATTCTCTCTTGTACGGCTCCGCTTCGCCTCTTTCGCCACCAGTCTCTCACCCGAATCCACTTCCAGGACATCGTCGAGCTTGCCAACCAGTTCTCCATCGTCAGCAACAGGACCGCCGTCGCAGGACTCACCGCGCCGCTCGCCAAGAGTCAGACCACGCTCCTCACCCAGAACGCCGGATTCACCACCGGTGGCATCACTTTGGATCTTCCTTTGTCTCCTCTGACGATCGGTCCTTCGTACGACGAGCACCTGTGAGTGGGATCACTCTTCGAAACGTTTCGCAATGCTGACAGCCCTTACTCCTGCCAGTGCATTCGACCAGTTCACGTACGACCTGACCACGACGAACGGATCAAAGTTCATCCTCGTCGGAGAGACCTCGGCTGTAACGAACACGCCCCTCGGTACGTGCTCCGCCCGCCCACCTCCAGCTGCCTTCGCTGACCTCGACCTTTCCGACGCTCCAGGTCAAGTCAAGCTCACCAACATTGGCTTCACGGTCCCGGCTGGACTGATCGGTCTTGAGAGTCTCGCTACGTACCCGACCAACGTCCTCTCCGTCGACGTCATGGGCGGCACCGCGGACGCGATCATTCTCGCTATCGGAGGTGCGTTTCTTCTCCACGCCTCAGCTTGGTCTAAGAATCTGATCAAGCCATATCGATTCACAGTCGGACTCACAAACCCGTCGAACCTCGATCTCCAGGTGGGCAACGTCACGTTCCAGCTCTTCAACGGCGAGTCGTACCTCGGCACTGCCATCCTGCCGGTACGTCCTTCTTCTTCCTGTTCAATTCTCTCCGCTCACCCAATGTCACAATTATAGGACCTACACGTCACGCGAGGCTACCAGGAGCACCCCTCGATCTCCTACTTCGAGGCGAACGCCAACGCCGGCGCTCTCAAGGTCCTCACGGACTTCACGCAGGGAACTGACACCGCCCTCACTATTTCTGGCTGTGAGTTTGGTCTCGAGATTCGTAGACAGCAGTCCGGGCTCTGCGCTTGGCTGCTGAGCCACGATGCACTTTCGCGATCGCGCTGCATGATGCTGACTCGAAGCCCCAGTCAACGGATCTTCGGAGGTCGAGTCTTTGACACAAGCTTTCATGGCCATCCAGTACAGTCTCCCTTGCCTCATATCTCGGATTGAATGGCGCTGACCTCCGCCGGCGCTCAGTCTCAACGCCACCCTTAAGGGACTCGGCTCGAAGCTCCTCAACTACGCCAACCTGACCGTCCTCGACACCACAGGCGTCACCAACAACATCGTACGCAGCTCTCCAGTGCTCGCTCGTCTTTGCACGCGCTTAAATGTCCTTCCAGGCCGATTCGATCGTGTCGTTGGAGAACCCGTTCACCTCGGACCTCAAAATCACCAACATCCAGAGCAACATTACGCACAGCTCGGGCCTTGTGAGCTAAATTCCTCGTGTTGGCCGAAGTGTAGTGACTGATTTGTCGAGGTGCAGTTCGTCGGCTCGATCGTCACGGATACCGACTTCCAGGCGAAGGGCAAGTCCGCCAACATCTCGCCGATCCTTGGCTTGTGAGCTTCTCCCAGTTGCGCCTCTTTTTAAAGTATGCTAATGCACGACCCCTTCAGCAACCTGAACCTGTTCCCGCCGGACATCTTCACCCTCCTCCGCATCCTCGCGGTCGAGGCCGGCCTGCCCACTGAGCAGCTCGACGGCATCGTTGCTCTGGGAGGTATCGAGTACGTCAACACGACCGCCACGCCAGCACCGATGGTCAAGCGCAACGAGGTCGAGACCGGAGAGGACATGATCCCGCTTGCTCTCGGATACGAGTCGTTCGTCGGCGAGACGCTCGCGAAGCGCGAGCTCCGCAAGCGCAACATCTACAGCGGGTGAGTCGCAGTGGTCCCTCCTTTTCCTCTGGGTGCTCTTGACTGATGTCGACCTCGACTGTAGCTTCAACTTGCCGCCGTTCGTTATGAGCGCCTTCGCCGGGCTCAAGGTCGATGTCGCGCTGCTCTCCGTCCTCACGATCGGCGACTTCACCACGAACCTTGCGTACAGCCAGGCAGGTGTACCGGCCTACACGGATTCTACTCTTACTGTACGCGTCCTCACAGCTAGAGTCCTTGCTTTCACTCACCCTCCTTCCTCAGCTTCTCCTTCCGATCCTCGCGCGGCCAATCGTGCAGAAGATTGTAGACGAGTCGGTCCTTGGCGTCTCCACGGTCATCATCACGGATCCGACCAATGAATGTGCGTATATGACTTGTACGAACGTGAAGCATTGTTGACCCTTCCGCACCGCCAGCGTTCATGACTGGCCTGACGGGCGCCATCACCAACGCCGGGCCGTTCGACGCCGTGATCACGTTCTCCAAGGGTCTCACCGTTGCCTGGAACGGAGCACCGCTTGGCCAGATTGCGATGCCCAACGTACACATTAGCCTTGTCCCCGTTCGCGCCGAGACTGACGCGCTCGATGCAGGTCACGCTTGTCGGAGACCAGGGCGCGCAGCTCAACATTGCCGCCGCGTTCACCGTCGCCGATCTCGCACACCTGACCGACTTCACCGGCTACCTCCTCACGGAGCCTTCTTTCGTCTGGCAGATCTACGGCACAGAGCTCGAGGTCACCGCGCTCGGCATCACTGTCGGCGGAATCTCGATCTCCAAGGACGTGCGTGGCTTGGTTCTGGTCAACCCGCGCTCTTGCTGACTTAACTGAACCACCAGGTCGTTCTCGACGGCATGAACGGACTCAAGGGCGGCGTCATGATCGACTCGTTCGACCTCCCGGCCAACGACCCCGCCGGTGGCGTCGCGCTCACCTTGGCCACGACGCTCGTCAACCCGTCCTCCGTCGGAGTCGCGCTGTCTCAGATCGGATTCCAGAACTCGTTCGGCTCGACCACGATCGGACCCGCGGCGTCGACCGGACCGTTCACGCTTCTCCCGAAGTCGACCATCCAGCTTCCACTCGCCGGTCGCCTCATCCCCCAGACCACTCCTCTGGGCCTCGAGGACGTCTCGACCATCTTCAATGGTCCGTTTCCGTCCACGATGTCTCCAGTTTGTGACGCTCAGCTGAACCTCGTCGTTGGCAGGCTTCATCCACGGCCTCCCGTCGCAGCTCGTCGTTCACGGCGACTACGCTGGACCGGCTGACTGCACCTGGTTGAACGAGGGCATCAAGAAGCTCTCTATCGCTGTTACGCTCGTTCGTCCCGAACGCCTCTGCTTTCCCTTCGAGCCGCCCTAACCCGTCCTCTTTAGCCCGCCATGAAGCTCGACGTGATCAACTCGATCACGATCAACCAGATGACGCTCATGTTCACGGAGGAGACCGCGTACTCGCCTTCCTTCTCGACGAACGACACCGTCGCTCTCTTCCAGCTGCCGTTCGCATTCCCGGTGAGCTTCTCGCCCCGCCCCGCGCGTGGTACGGCGCAAGCTGACTTCCGCCCGCGTGCTACAGGTTGACATCACCCAGGCCGCCGTACGTTCCAGATTCTAGGACCGTGTGGTCTCAAGCTGACGCGAAGCTGCTGCTGCAGACGGCCATCACCGCACTCGACCTCACCTCGGCCGCTGGCCTCTCGAAGCGCGCCGCGGACCAGTCCTTCGCGACGCTCAACGTCCCCATGTTGCCGAGTATCACGGACGTCGTCGCCCGCAGCTTGCTGCTCAAGTTCGAGGACATTCCCTTCACATCGATCAACGACGGAATCTTCAGCTCGTTCCTCTTGGACACGACCGTCGGCATGAGCAAGAGCTTCGCGCTCCAGGGTGCCGCCGACAGTACGTACCCGCCTGTGTTTCCGCATATTTATCGCTCCGAATCTCACGTTTCTCCACGTCCAGCGATCACCTCGACGGCTATCGGAGACCTGCACCTCTCGGGCATCGCCTTCGCGGTTGAGACCGCCGTCGACGGGCTCCAGGTGCGTTGCACCTTCCCGGTGCCGTGGAGGTGGATGCTGATGAGAATGTTATGCAGGGACTCAATGCGAAGCCCGCGACCGTCAGCGACCTCGACGTCTTCCATGGCTACTCAGACTATCTGCAGATCAATGGTGGGCCAGACTCGCCAAGGCCAGCGCCAACCAGTGCTGATGTCCTCCTTCTCAGCCAACGCGCACCTCTTCAACCCTTCGAAGCAAATCACGATCGGAACCGGCAATGTCAACTTTGGCCTCACTTTTCAGGCACGTCGAGCGCGCCTTTTGGGTCCCACACTGCGAGCGCTTCGCTTACCCTCTTCTTAAACACAGGACCAGCCTATTGGTTCCGCGCTCATCACAGGACTTATCCTCATCCCCGGCGACAACGTCATCCCGACCGCGGTCCACTACGCGCCATCTGGCTCGGACCAGCAGGCATCGGGCCAGGTCCTCCTCGAGAACTTCGTGCAGGTGCGTGGTCCTCAGACTCTCTCGAGCACCGATCACTGACTGGGACGTCGCAGGGCATCGCGAGCGACACCATCATCGTCGGCAACTCGGGCACGACGCCGATCGTCTCGCTCAAGTCCGCGTTGGAGGCGATCCAGCTCAAGACGACCATCCCGCCGCTCCAGGGCAACCTCGTCACCCAGGCCAAGTGCGTCATACTATCTTTCCAGCTGCTATTCTAGCTAACATTTATCCGACAGCCTGGTGATGCCTCTCGACATTGGAATCACCGGCATCGCCGACGCAACCATCACGCTCGCCAACCCCTTCACTGCGGCCATCGCAATCGACTCGGTAGTGACTCAAGCGACATATCTTGGTATCCCTCTTGGACTTGTTGACGTTAGTGACACTTCCATTCGCGCTCGAGCTCCAGTCTGACCCATTCTCGCCCTGCAGCAAAAGAACCTCTCCCCGCCGATCTTGGCGCCCGGGCACACCACCATCATTTCCAACACCCTTCCGTGAGTAGTGCGTCTCAGAGCTCCCCTGGCTTGTATCTGACGTCTCTCCGATGCAGTTTGGCGCTCAACACGGACCCGAAAGTGCTCATCGCGTTCTTCCTGGCCGCCGCCAAGGCGAAGAACCTCGACTTGGGCATTCTCAGTAAGACTTTCGGCACTTCAAGGCACCTTTTGGCACATACTGACTTGTACTGTCAGTTCCCGAGCTCAACTACGTTCTCGGACTTGCATCTACCGAGTCATCGGTCACTGCGAAGGTCAACCTCGAGCCCGAGGTACTTTCGCATCTGTGAATCTTCTCCCCGAGCTATTCTGACAGCTCGAGCCTACAGACGTGCAGCCCAACTGGTACTACGAAGCAGGTTCAGGCGCTCATCCTCGCCTCGGTTCAGGACTTGAAGTGCGTCGCCTTCCACTTCCTCTTTCCCGTGGCGCGGGACTGATGCAGAAACAACAGGACCAACCTCTCAATCCAGAGTGTCACTCGCCTCGATGACTTCCACACCCCGCTCAACTTTGTCCAGAACAATGTTCCGACCGTCCTCGACGAGACTGTGCTCTACTTGACGGGAATCCTCGGCAAGACGAGTACGTCCTCACCTCGACCCCCTTGATTCTGAAAGCCGCATCTAACCTCTGAATGTGCAGTCGTCTCCCACATTGTCGACGTCGCGGACTTGGCCTTCAGCTCTGGAATGGTTACGAACGTCACGGACGGGGGCTTTACGGTCGCGCTCAAGGGCAGCCTGCTCAACGCCGGTCGTACGTACATCAGCAGACCAGACCAAACTCGCACTGAAGCCACCTACGACAGCTTTCGACGCCCTGATCGAGTTCCCGGAGCCGGTTCAGGTCATGTGGGAAGGCACGCACATCGCCGACATCGCGCTGCCGCCCATCTGCGCATCTGGCGGGTCGGGCGTTCCCGACCTTCAGAGCACCGGTGTCCTGGCCATTGTCGACCTCTCGAGGTTTACCGACTTTGCGGCGTACCTTCTGCTCAACCCTCAGTTCACCTGGACAATCACCACCGACAAGCTTCGGTGGGCACTTTGCCTTCGCAGTTGCCATCAGCGCGCTGACTTTCGTGTTGCAGCGTTACCGCGCTCGGCACCATCTTCGACAACGTCACGCTAACTAAGAATGTTACTTTCGATGGTGCGTGCTCCTCGACTTCTGCCTCCTTCGTGCAGCGCTGACGCTCTTCTCTCTCAGCGTTCAACAAGCTCGAGCCTGGAGTCACGATCGCCAAGGTGCGCACTCAGTCCAATTACCTTCGCGAGCCTCTTACTCACTATTCGTGAACCTCACCCGTTTCAGTCCGACTTCCCTGGCGACGCACCCAACGGCATCGAGCTCGCGCTCACGAGTCTCATTCCGTCGCCGTCGAATCTCGGCATCTTGCTCGGTGACGTCAGCTTCGATTCCTTCTTCGAAGGCTCTCCGAGTAAGCTTCACTCCCTCTCGTGAACTACTGCGCTCTGCTCCGATGCTGATTCCGCATCACTCGCAGTCGGACCCGTCAACGCGAAGGGCCTGACGCTCCTGCCAAAGTCGGTCACTACGGCGGACCTGACTGGAGTCATCACCTACCGCGACGACAAGGCTGGACTCGACGCTCTCGGCAAGGTCTTCTCGCAGTTCCTTCAAGGCGTGCGTCGCGTCTGTTCCGCGGAGTGGCGAAAGGCTGATTCGGTCCCATCTCACCAGGTCAACACGTCCCTCACGGTCACGGGAGTCTCAGTCACCAGCCCCGCGCAGCCAGACTCCCCCGTCGGCTGGCTCTCAGCCGCGTTCAAGCAGTTCACCTTCCAGGTCGTGCTCCCAGGGTGCGCAGCCCTCGCGCTCTGCTGTCGTCAGCCCCTGACCTCCCGCTCGCCCGCAGACAACAGTTCGACATTATCTCGTCTGTCGCCCTCAGGGATCTCACAGTCACCGTGGACTCGCCCGCGACGGCCTTTGGAGCCCTCGTCACCAACAACGTCACCGACGTCGTGTACAAGAACCCGTTCGGCTTCTCGCTGCAGGCTCTTCAAGCTGGTGGCGCGTTCACGATGTGCGTCCTTCGTTCCGTACCAGCCTTGCAAGGAGCTGACTCAGCGCTCGCAGCAACTACAACAACGTCGACTCGGCGCTCCTCACGCTTCCACTCAAGGACGCCGTCTACTCCGAGACCTCGACCGGGAACAATGTGCGTGCCCTTTCCAGATCTCGATCACAGTGTACTGACAGGGTCTCCCCCAGGCCGCTCTTGTCATTAGCATCCCCGATCCCGAGGTGCTCGCGTCGCTGAACAACGACGGCTACGCCAACTTCTTCTCCGCCATTACGAACGACAACGATGTCTCGTTCGGGCTTCACGGAGCAGCTCTCGGTGAGTCACTCCTGGTGTCTTCAAGAGGCCGTGCTGATCTCCGTCCCGCAGTCACCGCGAGGACCAAGGCTGGAGATATCGGCATCACGGGCATCCCCTTCAGCGTCACGTCGACGTTCCCAGGTCTGAACGGCTTCGGAGGAAAGGCATCGGTTCCAGCCAGTTCGTTCTTCCCCAGCTCGCCGAACGTATCCAGTGCTGAGCTCCTTCCGCCACAGTCCCGCTTGTCATCGGCAGTGGAAGTGGCGACGACTTCTCGCCATCCGCTGGCGGCGAATTCCTTCGGTCCGCTCCCCGTACTCGAAGTTGCGCTGCACGGAACGCTGATCGGTGAACAATCTTCAGCATCTCCTTGAGCGTCGTTCTGAGCAACCCGGCTCCGCTCATCCTTCACACCAACATGATCTCGTTCGCCGTCCTCTACCAGGGCTACACTGTCGGTCGGGCGTTTGTGAACCCGCTGGACCTTCAGCTCGGTCCGTTTCCTTTTCATCTCGGCGTTTCATCGTAACTGACCGTCGATCGTCTCGCCCAGGCTCCAACACCGTCCCTTCCGAGTTCCACTACCATCCCGCGGACGCCGGGAACCCCATCGCGCAGAGCATCCTCGGCACCTACCTCGAGACGACGGGCCAGATCCCCATTACGGTGGCTGGTGACTTCGGCTCATCGCCGTACGGATCGCTTCAGACCGGTCTCAGCCATGTCTCGCTCGCGTCGTCGTTCCCGGGTCAGGGAATTCCTCTGATCCACGACATTGTCGTGCGTTGTTGCCTTCACCTCCCGACTGGCGCACGCAAGCTGATGAGTGCATCCCACAGGTCTACGTTGATCTGATCAAGGCAATCTGTGACAACACGGCGTCCATCGAGTTCCGCGTACGTTCTGTGATTCCATCCTCCAGGTCTCTGGCTGACAACCGCCGCGCTTCAGCTCAACAACCATCTCGAGACGGCAATCACGCTCCTTTCCGTCAAGGGAGCAGGTTCGCAGGACGGCACTCAATACGCGTACATTGACTACACGCTGGCCAACACGTTCACGACACAGCCGGGAGAGGCGCCTGGCGCATACGGCGAGAAAGTCCCGCTCACCCTCACGAAGGGTGCGCTGGCCTCGCTCGCGCTCTTTGCCCCGGAGAACCAGGCCAAGGGACTCGACGTCGTGCGCACATTTCACACTCCCGGCCTCCGGGACCCATTTGCTGACTCGAGCACTATAGGATATCGTCAACGGAGTCAACATCGACCAGTACTTCGCGCCATCTTTGCCCTACAAGCAGATGCACATCCCCTACAGTGCGTTCCTCGCCTGATATTGGTCTTTCATCCCCTGACCAACCTTTTTCTGAATAGCCATCATCACAACGGTCGGCCCCGACCTTGTCCTCGACCCGTCGTCACTTCAAGGGAACCCGCTCAACACGGTTCAGGCGGTCGCTGGCGCGCTGGCTGGCGCCACCGAATGCGTCGCTGGCGGACTTTCTGTCCTTCCAGGAGTCGCTAGCGCCATCCTCTCGGAACTCGGAAATCTTCCCGGGATCATCAAGTCCGCACTTGTCAACCCAGGCGCGCTCACCGCCGTCCCGAGTCAGGCCGCGTCCGTGGCTGCCGGAGTCCTGTCTGCGATTGGATCAGGAGCGCCTGGCCTCGCCCCGGTCGCTTCCGCGGTCAACACAGTCGTATCGGACTTGGCTGGAGCTCTCGGAGGAGGAGGTGCACCCGCAACTGCAACTGCGCCGGCAGCGGCGGGCCCCACCTCGGCCGCCGCCCCTGCAGCCGCGCCAACCTCGTCGGCTGCGCCCAATCTTGTCCCTGGCGGCAGTAGGTCCATCTTCACTTGTGTCAAAACGTTCTTTGCTGACGCCGAGCTCCTCTCCTCTCCTGCAGTCCTGAAGCGCGCTCCGTCCCAGGAGGAGATCATGCGCATCTTGGGAGAGCACAACGTCCGGGTGCTCGGTGACCTGTGAGGTGCGGAGGAAAAGGGAGGGTAGGGACAATGAACGGTCCCAGTTTCAATATTTATCTAGCGTTCGGAAGAAAATAATGTATACCTTAGGACACTACACTCACGTCTCTGCGCCTTCGTGAACTGGAGTCGAGGCGAAGCCGCCAAGCTGTGATTGCTCTGTCAAGCGCGCATCAATCCCCGGAGCAACGCAACAGGTGCTCAGATGTCTCTGCGCTTGTTTCGAGCCAGAATTGATCCTTGCAAAGAGCAGACGAAAGCCTCGCGCCTCCACCACCCGCTACGCCACCGTCCCTCGCCCCTCTGGATTACTCATTCCGTCTCCGGGGAGATGATGTTGCTCTTGAGGCCGTCAATTAGAACATCCTTCATCGTCTGCGCGCTGTTCGTTCGAATATCCGCGTAGCTGCTCGGCGAGTAAAACGCGGAGTGCGGTGTGATCAAAAGGCGGCCTGCGAGGTGGACGACGGTCAGCACCGCAGCGAGCACATATGTATCTCTCACCTTCCAGCCAAGGCTCCTTGGCTCGGTACGCGGCCAACAGCGGCTGTGGCGGCGCGGGGATTGGCTCGATCTCGAGCACATCGAGTCCAGCCCCC
>ERZ1463038.916-NODE-916-length-10522-cov-13.841788_pt1 | contig 10522 bp, 13 predicted proteins | sample MGYA00564479_ERZ1463038 | MGnify/ENA primary metagenome ERZ1463038 (study PRJEB39244, sample SAMEA3635134) | Helicobacter pylori | study: EMG produced TPA metagenomics assembly of PRJEB11511 data set (Assembly of a 5300-year-old Helicobacter pylori... | reverse complement strand
ACTTGTGCCGGAAACTTGTCTCCGAGGATGTGGTCGGCGGGTCGAAGGTTTGGACGCCAGGCGAGGTCTGAAACACGTTGGACCATTTTGTTTCCTCTAAAAACCACTCCATTTTATGAGCAAAAACATCAACACACTCTTGTGAATACTCTGCTGCTTTCGCTGAGTCTCGAGTGCGCTTCTTCTGCCCGGCCCGCGCGACTCGGATGTTGCACGCGTCGTCGGCCGCGGACATATTCGAGAGCAGGCCACACTTTAAACATCGTAGCTCGCCCAATCAGTCTGAGACGCATGCAATTCATCAGTCTATCACTAAACTCTATCACTAAACTCATCGATCAAAAGGAGCCGAACGATAAGCAGCGCTTGGCGCTGTACTCTTTGCGTCGAACGCCGGATGCTTTCACTCGCCGTTTGGATGGGAGATGGCTAGCGGCTCAAGTACCGTACTGTACCTTTAATATCTCCAACGAGGCATATGCTCATTCAGCCGCTCACTACCCGAGAGATGGCCTCGCACTGAGAAGCGGAGTGAAGCCACCGCCAGCGACTCGTACGATGCATCACGGATGTCCGAATGCGGTGCCAAAGCACCATCCAAGGAGGAAGTTGGGCATCCATGCGTAATCGGGATGATCCCGTGCACTTCCGTGGGAGGTGGATCGGACAGCCCGACAGAACGGGACGCCCGAAGCAGCCGTTGTGGACTGGCCAGCCTCGCATCGGCCGAGCTCGGCTCCGGACTCACGCACGACTCTTGGCAGATCTAAAGTTGATACTATGGATGCCCCCTTGGCCCTCTTTTAATCCCTAACAAGCGCGAGTACTTGCCACCGCACGGGAAAAACGACGAGTTGGGTCCGCGGACTAGCGCAGCGATCAACCACGCTGGGCAGTCGATGATCATGTGAAGAGCTGGATACCCAGTTGGCGGTCTATCCTTTACCGGCAACCGTGGCGCTTTGCGAGTACAAGAAGTCTCGTTTCGCTGAACCGCTCCAACCCATCCATCCTTCCTTGCTTCCTCCACCCATCCACCGAACACATCTCCCTCTCACATCACCAAGAGCTTTATAACCACCGCACTCCCAGAAAAATGAAGTACGCCGCTGTCCTCTTCCAGGCTGCTGCCATCGCCTCCCTCTTCGCCGGAGTGGCCGCCGCGCCCCAGGGACTTGGTACGTCTCACGTATGCACCCTCACAGGAGGGGTATCATTAACAGTAAATCTCACTTTAGTTCCAGATGTTGCTGCTGTTCCAGCGGTCCCTGCTGTTGTCCCGGCGGTCCCCATGCCTGCTGCCCCGTCGGCGCCAGGTAAGAAATCCTTGCGCCCCACAAAAGACTTACTGGCTGACTGCCGCTTGAATTTCATCAGCTACGGTGCCTTCCCCCGCCACGATGCCGGAATCAATGGCTCCTAAGTCTCCGGAGCCGATGGGTGAGTCGTTTTGGACTGGCGATGGGATCCGAGGTAGGCGGTGATGAATTGTCACTTGCTTGCAGAGCCGATGACTCCGAAGGAGACGAAGGAACCGATGGCGCCTAAGGAGCCAAAGGAGCCTGAGAGTGAGTGATAAACACAAACTTGAGCCTCACCCAGCTGCTGACACTCTATCCCCACTCGGAGCCTATGGAGCCGATGCCGATGGAGCCGAAGCCGATGAAGCCGATGGCCCCGGGTGAGCACCTATCAGCTCACTAAAGTTAAAATAAGCGTAATCTACTTATTGAAATCTCCTCACTCAGCGTCCGCTATGCCGGCCCCGATGAAGCCCGACGTGATGTCGTCGGCGGCGCCAATGATGCCGTCGTCGGCGGTGGCGCCGCCCATGGCGTCCGCTGAGGAGCCCTTAATGATGGCTCCGGAGGCGTCGGTGGTGACGCCCCCCGCAGCGCCGATGATGTCGAGTGCGATGCCGCTCCCCGTCCCCGCCGCGTCGGCTCTCCCCGCCCTCCCCGTCCGTGCTTGATGACAATCGCATTCTCCGCAAGCACCTTTGACATGAAAAGATTGAAGAAATCCCGAACTGAACACTGAGAGAGCGGTCGGAACGGTGCGCAACGTACAAGATGATCTCGCTCAGGATGTCTGCAGCAGAACGGCAATTGGCAGGGCGGGGAACAGCCTCTTGCGTTCATTCTTCACCTTCACCTTTCATGGCCTTGTAGTCTCTTCCCCATGCGTCGACTTCTCCCTTCGCTGTCGATCAACGTGACCCGTCCTTGAATGAGATCTGAGAGTGTTGCCGCCAGTCGTGTGAGCAACTTCGCCGCAGACGGGCAAACCAAAGAGTGAAGAACAACGGTTGTTCATCAAAGTACATACTCCATCCTCCGCTCACCTATCGACACGCCTCCGCCCCATGAAAGCCACCTGCCAGGCGAACGAGTCAGCTCCGTCCACCTCCATACCTATCGAACGCTCCAACAACGCACCTCAGTATTGCCCAGGCAGCGAGCTCGTCAGGCCTTCGCACAGGTTCCCTCGGCACAATCGCACGATCCAGCAGCCTTGGACGAGCACTTGGCCCGCGCCGTCGCGGCCTCGACCTTCGCGCAGGTGCCGGGGGCGCACGAGCAGGATCCCTGCGGGCGGAGCTCAAGATCAGCTCCCGTCCACCTGCGTTGATCATCGACTGCTTTCGCGATACGCCATGCGCAAGCTCCGCCCTCACAACCACCGTCGCCCGCGTCGATCCGTCTCGCGCCTTTGGAGTGACGTCGCCATCGACGGCCGCCCGGTGGTACGCGACGCCCGCTGTCCCGAACCCCGACGTGAGCCCCCACCAGGACCCGAGACTCATCTCGAGAGAAGAAGAAGCCGTGCTCACCTGAACGCCGTCAGCGCACTTGCTCGCTGCGCACTCGCCCTCTGCGCACGCGCACTTGCCGCTCGCCTTGTCCTTGCAGCTCGTCGAGGCGGAGCAGACGGTCGGCTTCTGTGTCGCACAGTCGCAGGTGACGCCGCAGATGATCTCGGTCTTGGTGGACTGTGGCGGGCGTCAGGACGACGGGCACTGATAGGCAGCGAGCGGGACTGACCATGGCTAGTGGGAGGACTGGGTTGAGAGTGGGTGAGGGGAGGGAGGTGAGTGGTGGAGTGGTGGTGGTTGGTGGAAGAGAGAGTGAGAAGACAGAGGAACGCGTGTGACTCGCAGTGGCGGCAGCTTAGCCAATCAACGCGCATGCGTACGTAACACTCAAGCTCGCGCTCGCGCTGGCGACGAACCTCGCTGGAATGCGCTGGTATGCGGTGGAGAGACCGAGTAAATGAACGGTGTTATGCAATTTGAGTTTGGCAACACTTTGGCCACCGAGTCAAACTTCGCAGACCAGGAGTTCGTTGACGCCACAGCAACTGACTCCGCACTAGGGCGTCTTCTGCAGGCGCTGTTTGGTTTGATAACTCTCTTGAAAGAATATGAATCTTCAGCATGGATGACCTCTTTCGCACAACTGACTCTCGCGCCCCGCCACCGTCGACTACGTCTCGCCGACAAGCGGCCAGCGTCGAATTCGTGCTGGACGAGGCCTGCAGTGAATAGGGTAGTAAATGTGTAATATGTAGGCGTTTGGCGCTGTGAAGTAAAAATGACGACGCCAGAGCGACCCCACGGAGCCCCCAGACGGCAAAAAGAGAGGTTCCAGCTGGAGTCGACGCCCAGGCGAGCGTGAGCACAGGAAGAAGCTCTCGTAGGCGACCAGAGAGAGGTTTGAGCTCTCTACCTCCCGATGTTCGATCGTAACAGTCGGATGCGATAACCAGCTACGCCATCCGGTCCAGCTTGTCTGTCGCCTTTGCTGGGGAGTCCAGACACTCCCCAGTCCACACACTCTCCAGGGCTTTTGCCTTATGGGAGGTACACATTGATTTTCCTCGCTGTGTACTTCCAATCAAGCAATCCAAGGCTGGTGAGCACTCTGCTCGCGAGGCAAAGGTGCGCGAAGGCGGGGAGGGCGAAGCGGTGCGCTCTTGGTATCGCAATTCTGTCAGTGACAAAGTATTCCAAAGTATCCAGCGATACTAAATGTCAGGCTAACGTGCTCTTATTATCACGCTTCACCCTTCTCGACGGAGAGTCAGGGAACAGGGGCAAGCGTTGTGAGCTCCAAACCGGCGTGCGCCACTAGGTCCCTTTTAACAAAGTTCGAGGCACTCTCAATTCGATAACTCCATCTTTGTCGCCGTAAGGGTACCCCATGCTCTTTCTGCGCGGGGGCGAGGGAGCATGGCGCCGGCTTAAGGTCCTTCAATCCCATTTCAGTGACCTCTGCCTTAGAGGTTCCGCAGACTCTCATAGAGCTCTGTTGGTGAGACCTCGATGACACAGCAATCGAGTGGAGCTGCTGCACCTGTGAGGAACGGCAGGCCAAATCGCAGGCGGGTGCCGCGACGTCCTCCCTACCCGAGCTGCCCCAGTCGGCTGTCTCGCGTCTCAGAATGCAATGCATCGCGTTCGAAGCTCGAGATTCTGTCGCCGTAGACATCCTGTTCTTCTCGATGCACAGGATCACTCCGCAATAGAGAGTAGAGTCCAATCGAAGCGCATGTTGAGGGCAAGCACTTCCATAAATCACCGAAGGCTCGTTGGATTAGGAGAGTAGGTGTGTTCAAAAGAAAGTTCGACATCGTCGGACTCCCGCCCCAAGGTCGCACGCGCGGGAGCACGAGGGCGTGATTGACCGTGAAGCTCTACCATTTCGAAACGAATACAGAGCACTAATTGAAGAAACGTGGAGCCCATCTTTACGCAGGAACTGAAGGGAGCGCAGGAGGTGAGTCTCGGCGTGAAACTCAGTTGGCCAACCTAACCTTGGCTCGCCATCGCTTTGGTCCCTGTGGCTGAAGGCATACTGCGCCGGGTGCATAAATAAGCTTGGAAAGCCGGGAGAAGCATCAAACCTGCTCGAATGCGTGCGGTCCTCTCCTTGGCCAGTCAGCTAGCTACCGGACTCCCTACCCTCCCAGCACTCTTGCTCGCGCACCCGCCCCCAAAAGCCTTTCCGTCTTTGCAGAGCTTCACGCTCGTTCGAGCTCACCGCAAGTTAGTGCCACTCTGTCCTTCCATCTTCAGTTCGGCTTCGTCAGCAGCGGCGTACGAGTCATCGAAATGTCCGTCGACTCGCCGCCAAGTCGCTCCCCTGAGACTAAGCAGAGGCACTCACTCGACTGCCCATCAGAGAAAAAAAAACTTCACACTGGATTGCTGGCCTTGCCCGAATGGGTGCGGTGGCCCTACTTGGTCGGTCAGCTCTCCGACTTCTGACAGCACTCTCGCCCACGTAATCACCCACGAGCTCATATACTAAGAATCAACGCTACTCTTGAATGAGCTTCGAGTCCTGTGCTCTTCTCGTCCTCTTGTTCGCGATGCTCGCACGCTGCAGCCCTGGTCCCATCCCCGCGCGCACAGTGCGAGGGCTGAGCGACGAAGGCTGGGAGTGCGCTGAGCTCCAGGTCGCACTCCATGACACATTCAGCTAGAGGGTCGAGTGGTCGGTGGTGCGTGTTGGACAGAGGGAAGAAGCGGCGCGAGGACGAGCTCGAGCGTGGAAGCGGACGACACGGACGCCTGACGTCGAAACTCAGTCCGTCTCAGCGCTGCGCCTCTTGCGTTCGTTCGTCCACGTCGTCTCGCCGTCGGATCGATCTCCTCTTCTTCTCGCTCCCGCCTAGCCTGATCCCAGACTGGCTGCTCTGCTCTCACCCGGTGTTGGGCCCTCGCCCTCGCCGAGCGAAAGTCCGCGTCCTGTCGTTTTCAGGTTGACTGCCAGCGCCTACTCGCTCGAGCCGGTCATTACACCTCGCACTTCTGCTTTACCGTCACCGAGCCTGGCCACTGCACTCATCGCGCTTTGTAAAAGATCACATGTGTTGCAGGGGAACTCGTCAGCGAGGTCGTGGCACCGGGGCTCGCTTGTATTTTTCCGGACGACCGGTGAATCCAGTGGTCTCTGTGGTTCACGAATGAGTATGTGTCACTCTTTTGTGCAGGTGGAAGCCTAGCTGGTCACCAGCTGGACCGACGGGGCGATGATGATGCACGACAGCCTCCACCCTGCTCAAGACGGAGGAGGACGCACACATATTGTGCGGCCTTTTCCCTCTGGGAGGAGCTTGGTACGTATCTCATTGTTGCAAGCCGATGCCTCATTGCTTGGACGGTATCGGCGAGCTCGGCCTTGAGCGCTTGGAGCGTCGCGGACTCACATGCGGCGTAAGACATTCCCGTGGGCTTGCGCTACGCAGAAAAAACCTTATGCTAGCTGGACGAGTGAGAGCGACACACGTTTCTAGATGATGGGCCAGGTCGGAAGGAAGCTGGAGATACGCCGGCGCGATAGGCCGGGAACCACGCGGACCGACGTACTGAGTCCGTAGCGCTTCAAGATCAGCTGGTTTACGATTAGGGCAGGACTAATTCAGTAAGAGGCACGTAGAATGATAAGCTTAAGAAGGAAGGAATCAGATGGGACGGCGGACGTGATGGCCAAGGCCTAAGAAGGACTTGACTCGACGGGCGACAGTGAAGGGATGCTCAGCAGTTATGAGCCTCCTCTTGCTGATCTCGTACTCGCCGCCGACTTTTTCAGCACATGCCTGTCCCGCTCGTTTTCAGGAAGGAGTGGTTCGGCCGAGGCTGGTTCGGGCAGAGCGAGGATGCGTACAAGCCAATCGTGGAGCAGCTGTACCCTGCCTGCGTACTCTACGCCATATAGCTTCATCGCAATGATTCGTTATTATCTGTCGTATATCCCTCACGCTCGCATCTACGCTGCTAGACCTGCGTTTGTGCGCCTCGGAAGCCAACGGTACACCGCCAGTTGGTCAGGTTCCCACATGTATGAACGCAGGGGAGACCCAGGCCTCAGCACATAGGCGACCTATGCATACCTGCAACCATATCCAAGCGAGATTAGCTTCCCCACCCTGGGTGGTCCATGGGTATGGACTTCAATCTCACAGGGATACCGGCAGCTGACGTCGGACGGGCATCAAGGCAAGTGGACCTCGGGACATTTTTACGGGCTATCTGATGGTGACACGAGTGAGATCGTGATGCAAGTCCATAACGATGCCGTGCTGAGATGGCTCGGGAGACCGTGCGGAGAAGTTTCGGGTGAACCAAGTATTTCAGGTAACCGGCTCTGCCACCGTGAGGCACCCTAAAGGTCACCCGTACCATCATATGATACCAAGCATCATCTCAGGGATAGGATGTCAGCTTGAGGGCGTTTCAAAAAGAGGTCCACACGCGCCCGCGCGGGCGTGCTGCCTACGCGGGGTCAAGTTGGTGAGCAATGAACGTGATATCCCTTCTGGCTTGCGAAATATATCAGTTGCCGCGTCGTTCTCGCTTAGTTCAGCCGGCCCGACGCGGGGAAGGATGACGGTCAATCTTGCGCCGAACAAGTGGGCTGATCATGCCGCGCTCAATGCTTTGATTGAAGTGTCTTTTCCATGACTACCCATTCCTACTGACCGCCCGCGTCTTCGCTCGCACTCGCTGACCGGATCCGGAATCACTTGCTCGTTTCACTGACCCGCTCGTCAAACGTGCCTATGGGAGTGCTGGAAGATATTTCCAATGTGAATGTAGCTTCAGCCGACATGGAACGAAGAGTCCTTGAATGGATTTGCTTGGTTCAGTCGGTACACGCCGGCGAGACCATGAGTAGCTAGGCGTGCAACTCGTCGAACCCGCGTGCGCCCATACGAATCAGCGGAACTGACGATCCAAGATGTTAGTATCTCTTGAGACTCAATCCTCCCTCAATATCACCTTTGGAGGTGCCTCAACGCAGGAATCTCGAGTCGAGCTACGACTTCTTGCGCAAGCGATGGGCGCACATCCAAGCACATCAGCCCGATATTGACGAGCACAGCCCACTTCCGAGATGACCTGTTAGATGATAAGCTTCCGTGTAACTGCAGACGTTTAGTTTTTTGCTTACACTTCCGCTGAGGACAACGCTCAACCGGATCAGGTGCTCATCAGGCGAGATGGGCATCTTCAGAGGTAACGGCTGGTATTTGGACCGGCACAATGTAGAATAAGAAATATATCTTAATTTAATCAATGCTCAGCATCGTTCTCGCAAGCGGATGCCACGCAAGTCACCTATCTCCACAAAGAGAAGGTGTCGCACGCGCCTCGACCCCTTTCCCTCGACCGAGCTCGACGCCGCTTTTGGCTTCGGGAGGTTGGATCTCCCACACCGCTCGAGTACGACCTGTCACGATGGCGTCCTCGCCACTACTGGACCACATCCTCGGCCGCCTGCACGCCGACCTCGCGTTCCTCAACTCGCAGTCGGTCATCTCGACGGACGACCTCCACGCGATCCAGGCGCGGCTCCCGTCCCCCGACGGCTCGTCGACTCACATCTCGACACCAGCACCAACACCAGCACAGGCGATCGACGCGGGGTTCGCGGGACTGAGCCTGGGCGGGGGTGGCGCGCCGAGTGCTGCGGGCGAGCCTAGGACAGCGCGCGCGCTGTGGGACTACAGCCAGGTGCAGGTGAGTTTCCGTTGCACTTTTTGGCGTCTTATCTTTGCGCTGGATTGCTGGAAGGGGAAGGGCTGTTTGTCGACGGAGTGGGTCGCGCCGCCCACGCATCAGTGGCGTACCTGCTCCTGGGTACGCTGCGCACATCACTCCTTCGAGTTTGGGCGCCATCTGCGGGATTCCCAGCTCAATGAACGGCTGTTCAGGGCCAGCCTGCGTTCAGCTCGCCGTGGGGTTCTGTCACCCATAACAGGGTGAGGGAACCACCCATCGCGTCTTGGAGCAGGGTCTTTGTACGCGGACGCTTCCAAGATAGTAGCAGCCAAGTCTCCACGGCATCATGACGTTGTCTGTACACGCACCTGTACCCCTGCGGTACTCGCTCCGGTGTTTGCGCCGAGGTGAGACCCGCCAGGTCGAACTATACCGCCATGTCGACGACTGCAGCTGCGCGGCCGAATCGGGTTGATGTGAGGCCGGCCTTGATTCCAGCGCACTACGAAGGTCTTCCTGTAGTGGGCACGTGCTCGCACGCTTCGCGCATTGTCTCGAAGCGGGACAAGTCATCAGACTGGCGTGGCTTCCACCACACGGATGGGCAGCCGTGCTTTGCCTGGGCGGCCTTGTATTCGATCTTTACCAGACCAGATTGGTCTAGCGATCATAAAACGATGGAGAAAGCTGACCTGTTCACCCTTCACCACGCAGCCAGACGACCTCGCCTTTTCCAAGGGCGACATCATCACGATCCTCGAGGAGTCGACGCCCGAGTGGTGGCAGGGCACCATCCGTAAGTATCCTTACGCTTGCCCGAATTTGTATTAAAGCTCTAAGCTGACTGGAAGTGACTGGTCATCTAGATGGCCGCACCGGTATCTTTCCCTCCAACGTGGGCCCTCCAGATTCTTCCCCCTGCCGGACCTGACTGTCATTCGAAACTCTTTCTGCTCCAAAGTACGTCGAAAAGATCGAGCCATCAACTCCAGCACCCGTCCGCGCCGTCCCGCCACCGCCGCCTCGGCACTCGACGTCGGGCTCGAGCTCGGGCTACAACAGCGGCGGCACCTACCCCGCGCCGGATCAATCTTGGAACGGCCCTGGAGTTTCTCACAACAACGCTGGTGGAGTGCGTCCTTCCCGTCTTGAGCTCACCAACTGCTCGCTGAGCTGACTCGCTCTGTTTCGCAGTACGCTCCCACGCCCTACAACGCTCCTCCCGCGCCCTACCAGCATCAACAACCTCCATACCAGCCTTATCAGCAACAGCATACGCCCACTTCCTACTACCCCGACCAAAAGCAGCCGCAAGACCTCGCGCCGCCCTCCCCGGCACCAGTCGCCGGCGCGCCGCCACCCATCCCGCCCAAGAAAAAGTTCGGCGGCGGCAAGCTCGGCGGGATGATGGCGACGAGCTTTGCTGGAGGGATCGGGTTTGGAGCGGGGACGGCGCTTGCGGTGAGTTCTCCTTTGCGTGGTGTTGGGCTGGGCGAGGAGCTGATGCGTTTCGTTTGTGTAGAGCGAGGCGGTGCATGCGATCTTTTAGTCTTCTCTGTAGCTACCCTCAAGAATGTACAGCTCGCGATCCTACTCCGTGTCCGCCCGAACGTTTATGGGGTTTCTCAAACGAGGTCTCTCCTGATCAGCGGATACCCAGCTGTCGGCGAACCACCCGCTTTCCGTGCTTCGAGCGTTTGACTTCCTCGACGCGGTGGTGCTCTGGGAAGGCTTCAATACGGTCACAACAGCGTCGCACGCTCAATCTTACGAGCTCACTCTCCGCATTCAGCTTGCAGCTGTTCGGTGTGCCGGCGTGCGTGGGGCTGGCAACGCCCTTGTACACGACCGTCGCAGACAATAGGGGGATCCTAGGTAGACAATTCTGCAGTGATTCTGCAACTGATTCTTGTTTTGATTATTTTCTGACTTTGACGAGAATCGGTGATTCTACCTTTAATGCACCCTCGCGCCTTGATTCTGTGCTGATTCTCAATGCGCCCCGCCGTCGCG
>ERZ1463038.915-NODE-915-length-10523-cov-13.672335_pt1 | contig 10523 bp, 14 predicted proteins | sample MGYA00564479_ERZ1463038 | MGnify/ENA primary metagenome ERZ1463038 (study PRJEB39244, sample SAMEA3635134) | Helicobacter pylori | study: EMG produced TPA metagenomics assembly of PRJEB11511 data set (Assembly of a 5300-year-old Helicobacter pylori... | reverse complement strand
ACCTCTGCCAGCGCCAGTTGGACCCGACACCGAGGCCCCGCGCTCCGCCCACTCCGCGTGCACTCGCCCCCCAGCGGACCCGCCCCCTCGCGCGATGGCCATCACAGAAGATGTCTGCTACAGTCTGCACGAGTTCCAGGTGCGCGCAGGCTGCTGTTACTGGGCCTTAGACCAGGTGCTGACCCTCGCCTGCCCTCGGTGATCCTGCGTTTCCGCTCGCTTCCCGCGTCCCGCGCAGGCCGAGAACCCGGACGAGCTCAGCTTTGGCGCGCTGGAGCGGATCGTGATCCTGGAGCGAGACGACCAGTACGGCGACGGCTGGTTCCAGGTGCGTTCTCCGCTGCGAGTTGCGGCGTGCGGGTGCGAGAGTGGCAGGCTGACGCAGGACGCAGGGCCGCAACCTAGCTGGCGAGGTTGGGCTGTTCCCGCAATCGTACACCTCGCCCGAGCTCCCGACCGAGGCCGAGTCGCCACCACCGTCACCGTCACTCACCTCGAACTCGGCCACCTCTCACACGCCCGAGCCGGTCATGGCCCAGCACTCGAACGAGGTCGAGCGCGCACTCGGCCAGCTCACCGTCGGCCAGAACGGCCACCCCAAAGCAACCGACGCCGCGTCCGTCAACTCTGGCGTCTCGAAAGAAGACCGCCACTCGGACGACGAAGGCGCGAGCAGCGGGCCCGTCTCGAACCCGCGCGCAGTGCTCGCGCTCAAGGCGGCCGCGTACGCCGAGCGCGAGGCGCAGGAGGAGAAAGACCGCGCAGAGCGACGGCGGGCCGCTGACGAGGAGGTTTACGCGCTCACCCGCGGCGGGTCGGGCATCGCGGATGGGATCCAGATGAGCGACGAGAGCGAAGACGACGACGACGACCCCCCACCGCCGGTGAACCGCTACAAGGCACCTTCGCCCGTCCGCGCACCGCTCGCCGTGCACGTCGACGAGCCGAGCCCAGAGCTGCTGTCGACCCCCAAGGCGCCCGGGCTCAGCCACTCCAAGTCGGATGTCGGCTCGTTCGTGAGCGACACCTCGCGCGACACGGCCGCATCCGTGTACGACGAAGGGACTCCGGGCAGCACGGGTACCTCAGCACCCTCGGAGCGCTCGCCGTTCCTCGTTCCGTCGCGCTCCGTCACGCCCAGCTCAAGCAAGGACCCGCTCACGCCGACCAAGACGAACGGCAGCTCATTTGGCCTCGGCTCGTCGCTCGGCTCGATGGGCGCCGGTGTCGCTGGCGTCGCAGCAGCCGCATACGCGGGCGTGCAGGCGTTCAAGTCGCAGCCGGAGCCGACCCCGCGCGCGCCGTCGCCTGCACCCACCAGACCGTCGAACGGGCTGCACACCCCGACCTCGCTCTCGTCCTCGACGACGTCGAACGCGCTTTCACAGCTCGCCCAGCCGAATGGCCTAGACGCGCACCGCGGCAGCGCCACGCCGACCGCCATCTCGACCGCGCTGGGCGGCGCGTTCGGCCAGCAGAGCTACTCGCCGTCGGCGTCGCTCGGCTCGCGCTCGAGCTCGCGCCTCGACACGGCCCCGTCCACCGCGGCCGCGGCGAGTACGGGCACGGGCGACACGAGCCCCCGGGACAGTGCATTCGGCGCGGCCATGAGCGGCGCCAAGAGCGCTGGCACCGAGTCGTTGCCGTACGACCCGCGCACGTGGGGCGTCAAGGAGGTCTGCGAGTGGGGCAAGGCCAAGGGGTTCGACGACCTCACACTGAGCAAGTTCCAGGAGCACGAGATCTCAGGCGACGTCCTGCTCGAGATGGACGTCGCGATGCTCAAGGAGATCGACTTGACCGCGTTCGGCCGCCGCGTGCACATCTACAACGCGATCAAGGAGCTCCGCACGCGCACCTCGCGCCCGCCGAGCCTCATGAGCCACGCCGGCTCGGCGCAGCAGCAGACCATGTCGCCCCAGATGAGCGGGTACGACCCGGACAGCCCGCACACGACCGGCCTCGCGAGTCCGACAAGCTTGCACTTCATGAGCCCCGCCACTTCGTCCAACGCCGCGTCGACATTCGACCCCGTCTTCAACATTGGCGGCCCGCGCCGCGACCCGGACGCGACTTCGCTCGCCATGTCGCTTCCCGTGAGCGTGAGCAGCCTCAACGGACTCGGACTCGACGACCAGCAAGCAGCTCTCCAGCGCTCCTCTAACGTGAGCCGATTCTTGTTCGGGGCGATGCGCACCGCACCCAGCTGACCGGTGACGGCGGACGCAGGGCGGTATGCGCGCGACTGTGCTGAAGAGCCCGCCTAAGACGCGGGCGAGCACCGGGAACGCCCACGTGCGCTCGACGACGATGGAGAGCTTTGCGACCTCGAACGACACCGTTGAGGACCCGATCCCAGAGGAGGAAGAGGAGCTCGCAGAGTCGGCCGGCAGCAAAGCGATCCGGAATCTGCCCGCCACCGTGCGTCCAGTCTTTCTGCTACCGCTGTCGCCGGGCTCTCTTTCAATACTGACCATCTAGAGCCCACAGCTCATCATCCCGACCAAACGACCGTCGACCGCGAGCGGCACGAGCGGGATGAAGTCGCCCAGCACCGCCTCGCTGTCGAGGAGCGACTCGACCGGCGCCTCTCCGCGCGAGCCCCGCACGAAGAAGTCGTCCGACCGCAGCTCATTCTTCAGCACCACGCTCGGCCGCTCGCGAAAACCGCCACCGCGCGTGCCGTCGAGCGCGAGCAACGTAACGCTCGACGAGGGCGAGGGCCGGCTGCGGCCCGTTGCGGGCAACCGCAAGACGCTCAACGCGTCTACGAGTTCGAAGCGCACGACCCGCTTGTTCGGGTTCGGCGCCCAGACCGGCGCAGAGAAGCTCGAGGCGCGCAAGTCGTCCACCGGCCCCGCGGGCGAGAAGGGCCCGTCGTCGATGAGCCCCGTCGGCGTCGAGGCCGCCGGCCCGGAGATGACGAAGAAGCAGGTCGACGCGGTCACGACGGGCAACCTGCTCGAGAAGATTGGCTCGCCGGACTACTCGGGCTGGATGCGCAAGAAGGGCGAGAAGTATAGCACGTGGAAGCAGCGCTTCTTCGTCCTCAAGGGCGTCCACCTGTACTACCTCAAGTCCGAGAGCGTGCGTTTTCCTTCTTACTGGCGCGTGGGAAAGCGGTGCTGATCCAGATGCGCGACCGCAGGAGCAAAAGATCAAGGGCTTCATCAATCTCGCCGGGTACCGTGTCCTCGCCGACCCCGACATCCACCCGGGCGAGTTTGGGTTTAAAATCGTGCACGACACGGACCGCGCGCACTACTTCAGCGCCGCCGAGCAGGTCACCGTCCGCAACTGGATGAAGGAGATCATGAAGGCCACGATTGGGCGGGACTACTCGGGTGAGCTTCCTGCTGTATGATGCTTCTTCATTCACGCTGACCCATTCGTTGAACAGCCTCGGTCGTGTCGTCGTGCAACATCGACACGATGTCGCTTGCGCTCGCGCAGTCAATGACCCCGCGCCCTCGACCACCGTCGCCTTCGACCCGAGCCCGTGTACAGAAGGAGAAGTGTAAGCTGTTTTTTGTCCTCGTGCCATTGAAGAGGCTGATCACTCACTCCTGCTCAGACAACGGCGCACCCAACACGCTCACGCCGAAGGACGCGATGATCCTCATGGAGTTCAGCGGCTCGCCCCTAATGAGCTCGTCAACCCCACACCGTCGGGAATCCGGCAGTGGCAGTGGTAACGACTCGTCCTCGCCGGTCTTGTCATCCGTGTTCCACTCGCTCTCCGTCGAGCCGCCGATCAACGTGCCCGCGACGTCCAAGTCGCCAGTCAAGGCCGTGCGTTCTTCCCGCATCACCAGACCCTACTGCTCGCTGACTCATAATCCTCTCAGGCTTCTGCACCTGCCCTAGCACCAGCACCGGCACCAGCACTCAATCGCTCGGTGACCCCCGCCCGCTCGTCGCCGCTGCTCGCCTGGGTCAACTCGCTCCTCCCGCGCTCGACGCCGCCCGCGACGGACCTCGGCATGTCCCTGCGATCAGGCCAGATCCTCGTGCGCCTGCTCGAGCGCCTCTCGGACTCGGACAGCGGCATCGACGACGCGGCGTTCGCCGCGTTCAAGCCGGCGACCAAGGACGCCATGTTTGACGCGTCGTACTTCGACACCGCGTTCGATGTGTTTGACTTTATCAGCCCACTCGTGTCCAGTAAGCTCTGCCCCATTGTTGTGACCTGGATTTTCACAGTACTGACCACCGCTCCATCGCAGCCGAGGAAATCTCGATGGACGACATGCTGTCCGGGAACGAGCAGCAGCTCGTGCTCCTCATCGAGCGCATAAAGTCGACCTTCACATAGAGCTGCCCGGTCCTGGACCACCCTCATATCCGACTCGAAACTAATAACCTCACACACTCATTCCCTTGACCGACGATACGTTGACGCCCCTGGAACCCCCATTTTGTCGATACCCCCGTGTTCCCCGCTGTAAATCTCACGACGCTGACGGACATGTGGTCGTCTGCGACTGGACAAGATGAGATTCTTGAGGTCCGTGCGCTGGAGTTGAGCTCGAGGCTCACGGCTGGCGGCTCCTTCAGAAAGTGGCGATCATACACGCGGCGATCTTGGGTTTCAAAGACGAGGAGTTTCATTTGTGCAGTGACTGTGGCCACATTGAGCCGTACATCAATCGCGCGGGTAAATCCGAGCCGGGCAGCGCGAGTGGCGCGACGGAAGTCGACTCGCACGACGGATGATGAGGAACTGAGAGCGAGGTGAGCAATGTCAACCAAACACATTCTGATCCAACCCCGGGCGCTTCGCAGCCTTCGCCATGGCCTTCTCTTCCCTCTCCGCCTCCTCGGCGGCCTGGCGCTTTTTGAACCTGCGAGCCCGAAACGAGCGTCAGCCGTCGAACACAAGGCCAGCCCAGACGACGACGCACAGCGCACTGTTCGGATCCTTCTCCGGGTTCCTTGCCCACTTGAGACGCTGATCAACAGCTTTGACGGCCTCCTTTGCGACCGGGTTCTTGATCGCGTTCTGGATCATGGCCGCGATCTCGTCGAGCGCGCGGAGCAGCTCGTCATGCGCGAGGTCCTCGTCCGTCGCGACCTCCTTCCCCTTGCCCTCCCGCCGCGACTCCTTTACTCCGAGCCACGCATCGACGCTGGCGGGGTTTGCGAGGCGGAAGGCCGCGAGCGCAATCTGCGACGGAGTGTAGATGAACTCGGCGTCCGTGAGGCGCGAGTGGCGGATGAACGACTGCGCCTTCGCGTCGGTGTCGATGACAGACTCGGGGGACGATTCGGTGGTCTGAAAAATCGGAAAAGAACGTCAGAGGCGAGACCCCAGGCGCGCCGGGCCTAAAGTCGCCGCACCTGCAGGTCGAGCGACAGGCCGTATGCGGCGAGGTGCGCGTGGTGGACCTTGTACTCGAAGCGGAGGCTCTGGCTGACGAGAAACTCGAGCGAGAGAATGTCCTCGGGCTTGGTGTTGATCTTGGACGAGAACGAGTCGATCGAGATGGGGTGGTTCTCCGTCTTGGTCGCGAGAAAGACACAGGTGAGCCTGCGCCGCGCAGACTGTCAGCGCCGGTTGCACCCACAGCTTCTAAAAAGCAAATACTCACATGATGTTCTTTGGGTGGTAGTCCATGCAAGTGTTGCGGAGGTAAAAGCGCTTGAGGTAGGTCATCGCGGTCGCCTGAACCATGACGGGGAACTTGAACGCGTTGCAGAGCGCGGCGACTTGCTGGATGTAGTACGTGACGAGGCTGAGCTCATCTGTGACGGTGAGGTACTCGATCTCGGCCGGGGGTGGGGTCACGGAGGTCGACGCCGCTGGCATGTGGATCTGCGACGAGCCGAGGGGGTCAGCTCGCGAGCCCAATGAGCGTCTCCCGGGCCACTCAAGCACCCGAAAGTGTCTACAGCGAGAAACAAGCCGCACCTTCTCCTCCTCGACCCGCTCCGCCTCGACCATGCCCCGGACGCGGTCGACGGCGGTGACGTTCAGCTCGTTCCTGACCCGCTCCAGCCCTGCTTTTGAGTAGCGCCAGTTCCTGCAGGGCATCATCAGCTGGCTGGACTAGACCGGCGGTTAGAGGAACCCGCACCTGTACTGAGACGACTGGGTGAAGAGCGGGATTGGCGGGCGGGCCTGCCTGGCCGCCGCGGTCGACGTTGGTACTGCCATTCTACTGAGCGAAATCTCTTGAAGCTACGGGTCAGCGAGGTCGAGTCGGTGCGCTGACAGGTGGTGGTTCAAGCGCACGACGCGCCGCCGCGCAAAGTTGTCCTTCACCCGTCGCCAACACCCCTCCAACGCACTGAGCACTACCGACAACAATCACTCATTTGCGCTCAAGGTCCTCGTCGATTAGACATTAGCTCTGAGCTCCCACCCTCGCGACTCCGCATGAGCGACTTTGAGCGGGAACGCGACAGGCTCATCGGCGAGATCTCCGAGGCGAGCGGTCCTTGTCGCGTCTCGATCGGGATCCAAACTGACCAGGGTACCCCACAGAACCTCGCCAAGTGCGTCACGAGCGTAAACCAGCTCAACCGCAACATTGAGAGCGTGACCACCGTCGGCGCGGGCTTCGAGCCCGTCCACCACCTCTGGAAGCAGTTCGAGACCGTCATGGGTGCCAGCTCCGTCGTACGTCCTGACGATGTCATTCTTTGTGCCACCTGCGCCCTCGCTGAGACCCTACCAACCCGCCGCAGGCTCCAGTGCGTTGTTGATGTGCCCGGCGCGTGAAGGAGGGCACCTCGCTGACATGTTGATCTCGCAGCCTGCAGACGAGAAGCTGCTTCAGACGCCTCTGCCGGAAGGAACGGACGAGGACGCGGTGCTGCCGGCGGGCATTGCACCGGGCGCAGGCGAGGTCGCGCGTGCCGAGCTCGGCCAGTCGCGCGCCTCGGCGTGAGGCCGGGAGGATGGAGCAATGCATGTGAATATGTATGTACTTTTGGGCTTCCACAAAGGTGTGTGGGCCGGCTTGCCGACAGAAGACGACGATTGGCGGTCGTCGGACGCTTCGCCACTGGGATGCCGGCCACCGACTCGTGAGGGCCAGCTACGGCAGCAGACTTTCGCCTCCATCCACCGTGCTCTCCACGGTTCTCCTCGCCGTGATCCTCCCCTGAAAGACGGTCGTCCTCCCGTAGCTCGGCGCCAGCACGGCCGACCTTACATCCATGCATCCGTCCAGGATGGTGAATGTTGCCGGTCCCGCCCCATCTCCCCCCACCGCCCCGAACAGACCCTTTGCCTTCGAAGGGTCTGCGCCTGCCGCGAGGGCCGCAGAGGTCGTCACCATTTCCTGTGTGCGAGATCAGCGATTGTCCACCCGGGGCCAGGGGAAGGACACACCAGTAGGGAGCATATAGTATCTGGCTGGGCGCTTTGCCAGACGGCTACAAGCATGGGGAGGAGAGTGAGAGGGTCCGCATCGCCCTGCGGGGCGCGGTCAGTAGTTCGCTCGGTGAGAACGGCGCGACGAGGCGCACCTGGGGCGTGAAGCCGTTGGCAACATTGCTGTCAGGATCATTGATTAGCATTATATATTCCAAGATGAAGATAATAACGCAGGACTTACTTGAGGCCTATTGAGCACGAGATGCCACGCTTGACGAGCTCGAGCGCGGGGAACGTCGCGCGCGACCTCGCCGCATACGGCGTCCCCCTACCCTGCATAAACATGTCCGACGGCGGCAGTGCCACAAAGTGCACCTGTCCATCAAACCCCTCAAGCTCGTGAACCAGCCGGTCGAGCTCCGCGTCGTTGAACAAGCTGAGCTTGGTGCAGTGACCGAGCGTGATCCTTCGCAGCCGGCCACGGACATCCCATTGGTTTACAGCGACCTTTGCGAGCCTAAGCACGTCCCAAACAAGGGGTTCGGTCAAAGGATCGAGATCGTAGTCGAGATGGAAGTCGACGTCGACCTGGGCACGCTTGGCGAGGGCGAACACGAGGGAGATGTTGCGAAGGGCGGCGTCGCGCGAGGCTTCGACGTACGGCGCGGAGCCGATCGCGGAGAGTGGGCGTGAGGAGGTGGAGAGGTGGAGATCGATAACGGAATCAAATAAGGCGGATATGGAGGCTTCGGTGATGGGAGAGGAGGGGTAGAAGAATGGGTCCTGGGCGAACGCCACCAGCTGCAGCGAGCAGGACGCTGCAAAGGCCCTCTGAAGCTTCAGACCCGCGTGCAGGCACTTGAGAGATACAGTTGGATCAACCTGAACGGTTCTGTCAGCTGGTAGACCCAAAGTTGATGAGGAAATGAGGGAAGGCCTTGCTTCCACATGGCATCGCATGATGGTCACGCCATGCGACAACGAGTCTCGAATGAGCTTGCGTCCGCGCGAATAAAGCTGACAAAAGGGTCAGCAAGGATATCACACGACATTTAAGTGTATCTCACATCATCCTCTGTAAAGCCAGCCTTCCTGAGAGGCATCCGAGGTAAGCGTCGCGGACGGCGGGGTGAGGCGAGCGGGCGGCGCACGCTTCGCTCGTTGCGCTAAGAGCTTCCGCAAATGTACTGAGGGGACATTTGTTAGATGCATAATATACTCAAGCAGCAACACGTACCCAGTCTCCAGCTTGCAGCGGTCCAGAAGGAAGCACTTGTCGAGATGAAGGTGCGGATGGACCAGGCCTCCAGGCAGCACCAAGCTCCCGTTCACATTCAAAAATGTACACTCGCCTTCCTCGGACATCTCCGTGACGGAGCTGAAGGGCGCCCCGGGCGATGCGAGTGCGGAGCCAGTGATGGCGGCTACTGCGGACCAACTCCCGTCCGGGCGGCACTCAAGGTCGTAGAGCGCCCCCGGCGCTGTTCTTTTGGTGGGCAGGAGCGCGTTTGTGATGCGAAGTGTGCGAGGTGGCATCCTGGGGGTGATGGGGGGAGGTAGAGCGGCGATGGCGGAGGGAAGGAACCGCATGCGTTCGGCCGAGCCGATCGGCGATGAAGTCCTTATCATGAATCTTCTGAAGGGCGTTGAGTCTGCTGGCTTGTCGCGAAATTGGGATTGCCATCATGGCAGGCGGGAACACATTTAGTGGGGGTCTAGCTCAGGGGTAGAGCGCTTGCTTCGCATGCATGAGGTCGCGGGTTCGATTCCCTCGTCCTCCAACTGTTGTTTTTTTGGGGCCAGTGGCTTCGCCGACGGAACTTTTTGGCACAGCAGCCTCTACCTCATTTGGTACGCCCACACTCCAGGGGAGACAGTGCTTGATACCTGATAAATGTGTGATGATCCTAGGGCCCCATGTCTGTGTGATGATTCAAACACCCAATGTCTGGAGGGCTGTGTGTGTAGAGGCCCACATTAGCAGAGACTCTCAGCCTACCTACCTCACTCCCCGTTGGGATTCATTTGGATCCAGGACTCAGGACCAGACACACACCAGCCTGAAAGTCATGACAAGGCGGGAGACATGGAACCCAACAGGTGGCTAACGGATCATACACCCAGGCCATGTGATGCTTCAAGTGATGCCAACTTGAGACATTGTGGCCAACAAGGAGCCCCTAGAAGCCCGACCAATCCGACGAAGCCCGACCAATCCGACGAAGCGGACGGAACCACATGTTGTGAACACTGCTCGCAATCCGTGCCTGACCATCCCGTATAAAACGGCAACACCTCTTAACTTCTTCCACATCACTCCTCCTTGGATGCAGTCCAGCCTCTCCCCAGACGAGATCAAGCTCTGCTCGGTCTCCCGTCCCACATCCCGATCCCGCTCTCCCGTAGGCTGTCCCGTAGGCTGTCACTGTTTGTGCTTGGGTTGAAGGTTACTCAACTTTTGCAACCAGGTAACTTCACCTGAACCAGTAGCCAGCACCTTGACGGAACCCATCTGCCCTCCGTCACCAGCTCTCACCCAGCGCGAGTTCTCCCAGCCTCCCACATCTTCTCACACCATCCCATCCCCACCAAAGCGGAAAGGAGCTCCACCCCTTCCACAAGTCCTGACAAATCTCAGTATATACACTCTCATTCCAGAACCCACTCCCAGGCTGATCATTCTTCCCTTTGACAGAGCGCCAGCGCAAGGCCCACCCCAAATCATCTGAGGAGAGCACCTACTGGGACTTTCTGAAGACACCAGCAGAAGATGGAGCCAATGGTCCAACCATCCGCAAGCCACCACTACGAGGAACTGAAGAGGAGGAGCGCATCCTGCGGAGAGCCAGCAACTCAACCGGAATCTTCCGAAAGCAGTGGGCCATCTCTCCGACAGTCATGGGATCCGACTGGTCCACCATCATGAGGAGAGAAGTGACATTTCATGAGAACCATAGGATGCGGAAGGCAGAGTGCACAATTGGCTATGAGGTGCTCCTAAGGTCAATGGAGGACACCTTAGATGAAGAGCCAAGACCGTTTGTGGGTAGGATGAGCACTGGAGCATAGTTTCCGTCAACTTGATATCTTCTGTGAGATTCACTTGCCTTTTGAGAGGGCTCCAACCTAGGTCACCTGTGTAGCGATTCGCTACGACTATCCGAAGAGTAGGGAGGATAGGAGGCGGATGAGGAGAGGC
>ERZ1463038.914-NODE-914-length-10525-cov-16.782139_pt1 | contig 10525 bp, 13 predicted proteins | sample MGYA00564479_ERZ1463038 | MGnify/ENA primary metagenome ERZ1463038 (study PRJEB39244, sample SAMEA3635134) | Helicobacter pylori | study: EMG produced TPA metagenomics assembly of PRJEB11511 data set (Assembly of a 5300-year-old Helicobacter pylori... | reverse complement strand
ATCTACACACCTAGGACACTCTTTCCCTACACGACGCTCTTCCGATCTGCTGCGATCGACAAGTTCTCGCCACTGAGAGACTTTCGATTGTTGAAAATGTACGGAGCCCAGAAAGCAAAGTCGTCAACGTTGATGACTGAGTGCTCGTCGCATCAGCGGCACGACAGATAATCGAGGCGGAGGCGACGAACGGGGGACGGCGGCTTGGCCATGGGGAACGGCAAAGACTCGAGTGCCATCTTCTTTGATTACCGGGATGTAAAGGCCGCCTGTTACTAGCTCGCCGTCAGAACTGGGCCACCACTGTCTGGGAATGGCACCCACCCGAAAGCATCTGGAGGTACGGTCCGGACGTCTACGACGAACAGAAGCATGTTAGCACGTTGTCGTTATAGACGAACACAGCACTTTGATATATTCACCAATAAAGTCCAGACCAGGCCTCCCTCCTCCGACGGGTAGGTCTTGATGAACTCGGCGACGCGAGCCTTGCCGTTCAGGTGCTCGCAGGCGAAGGCCGGGTCGAAGTTTGATTGCTAAAAAGTCAGAGAGTGAGCTTCTGATATAGTAGGAAGGCCCGATGGACGAACCTTGGACGCGTACTCGAGCGTCGAGTAGACGTAGTGGCGCAGGCCAGCGCGCTTCGCGAGCTCAAAGATATGCATGCCAAGTCGCATTTCTGCCGCCTCACCAATAGTGAATCCTACTCGTACTGATGAGCTACAATTTCGCAGATATCAGAGAAATATGTACCATCGTACCATCGGTGTTGACATAGGCGCCGTAGCATCCCGCGAGCGCCTTTGCCACAACGTCGAGCTGACCCACGTTTCCTGTCGCAAAGACGGTGAGTGAAAGCTCGGCCCTCACTAGATACATATCCAGTACCTTTAACTAGCTCGACTTCATCTCCGTACTGTGTCACGAACGCCTGGCTCCGGCGGTGCTCCGGGTCCCGCGTAAGGATGCGAAGCCTGAACGGCGACGGCGTGCTGACGCCATCGGCGACGATGGGTGCCAGGAGGCCTTCGACCACTTTGGTTCCCTGTGCACCGGTACCTCCACTTCTCAAGTCACAAGGTCAGCGTAATCCGCATCGACGGGGGACGACGCACATGATGAGGATGAGCTTCTTGGCGGACATTGTGATAGAAGGTCTGGTGGGAGATGTGAGGCGGAGGTCTTGAATGGTGAGGGTCAAAGAAAGAAGAAGCATGCTTAAATACACGTTCTCCTCTGACGCACATGTTCGCCCCGCAAATAATTGACCGAGCCGCACCGCCGCGGAGCGAGAGCCGCGCCGAGGGACGCTCGCGACGCGGCGAGCTGACGAACGACGACACGTTTTTACGCACCATGTCACTCCTGAAGGATATAAAAGAGCTCGATTCGATGCTTGAAACGCTGTAGCAGGTCCAGCACCCTCTATAAGCGTCCGGGCAAGCTTGCGTTTTGACTCTCACAGCGCCAGCGCGCCAGGCTCATTCAAGGCTCAATCGGAGTGCCGTAAAGTGCGTTGGCTATTTTCTAACCTACACGTCCTGGTACTGTCGGCGGAACTTGGCCAAAGTGCTAGTGTACTTGTGGTCCTTTCCCTCCTCCGAGTCCGACTCGTTGTCCGATGCGGGCGGCGATGGGTGGCCAAAGTTAGTGTATTTGCTCGAGTAGTACTAGATGAATATTCCGGTGTCGTCGGCGACGGCCCATACTTGTTCCCGCTGCTCGAGCGTCCAGAGATCAGAGGTTGTGACGTCGACGATGTCAAGCACCTCGAGCTCCCAAAGTGGAATGAGTAGCCTGGGACTACGTATTCTTGATTAGTTTGTATATGAGCCGCAAATACTCAGAACCCACTGCACGAGCGACTCAAGGTCGACGCGAAACCCCGCGAGTTTCAACTCCCGAAGCCCGTCCAGCCTTCCGCGTGGGATTTCAGGCTTGGAGGGAATTAGTATGCCTTGACTTCGATGGCGAGGGGTGGTGGGATTGCGCGGAGGAAAGTTGCAAGCGCCGCGGCGTCGGCCTCGACGTTGTCGTGAAAGCGAGTCGTCGGGCATTGGGGAAGGTGCGAGTCGAGCCGGTCGTTGCTCCCTGCTCCGAATCGCGTTCGAGTTTCTCCATGAGCGCCAGAGCCTGCGACGTAGAATGTCGTGGTGCCGGCGCCGGCGTGGAGCAGCGCGCGCGTGACGTGGCCGAATGCGCGTTCGGAGGCCGAAGAAACCAAATCCAACATTGCTTACCACAATGGAGGGAGGAGCGATTAACGGAAGGAACGGAACACCTCATACAAAAAAAAAACAGCAAGAGTTCTCCCGGCGAGACTCGAACTCGCGACGGTCACGAATTCGTCTGAAAAACATAAGCATGAAGCAGTAGCCACTGTGCCACGGGAGATTTTACTTGGCTCCGCGAAACCCCTTGAACGATATATACAATCAGCACGGTGTGGTCTCTGTAAAAACCTCGGATTCACAGGAGCTTGAAAAGCCAGTTGTGGTCAAGTGGATGAGCGTCGAGCACTTCGGAGCCAGTCTCTTGTTCTTCTTACCTTCGAGCTGCGCCGCGAGAAGCAGTGCCCCACGCCACCCGCGTGCCCAATGCCAGTTGATACTCTCGGTCTCCGGAGCTCACGACTTCGACCTTGTTCCTCCAACGCCCCATCTGAACAAACACACACCGCTCGATTCCACCGCGCTCCGGATCTCTAATTACACTTGTCGTTTTTGGCAGCGCCATGCATGCGCGGGAGAGAGCGACGAGTTGATGGGATCATGAGAGCATCGTCATCCAGGAGAGGAGGAAGAGGAGCATGAAGAGCGGGAACAGCGCGAGCACGGCGCGGTCCTTCTCGAGCCGGGTCCCGCCGAGGAAATTGATCGCGGCTGAAGTCCACCGCATTCGTTAGTGACAGAAGGGATAGCGAGGAAGTGGGATGCGCACCCCAGATGGACCACACGAAGGCGGCGCTGCAGACGGGTATGCGGACCCAGAGCATGCGCACGAAGACGGCGACGAGCGCGGCGATGTCGAGCGGGAAGAGGCAGTACCCGAGCACGCATAGACTCTGGAAGAAGGACCTGTTGGTTCCCCAATCATCAGCAATGCTCCAAGACGCGAAAGCAGCCAAACGACGGACACCTTGCCCCCGAGGAGCTTGGCGTTGAGCGTGATGATGATGGAGCCGACCCAGACGAGGACGAAGACGCCCGTGAAAATTGGGAGCGACTGCTCGGCCGTTGCTGCGAGCAGAAACACTTTGTTAACTGGCTGCGAGCGAGGGAGGTGGGGAGGCTGGGCGGACCGTTCATCGACAGCAGGACGGCGAGCGCGAGGCAGAACTGGGTTGGGGTCAGGTAAGCTTTCTGAAGCTGGATGGAAGGGACCGAAACGCACGACGAGAGGCCCCCAGAGGTCCCAGTCGCGGAGGACGGCGTTGCCCGCAGTCGGGTGGAGCACCTGGACGACCTTGGACCCGATCGCCCTCAGGTCTCGCATCTGCGCCCCAGGCAGATCAGTCTCTCTTCCATGTAAGAGATGGTAGCCAGAGCTCACGATCGTCTCGGAAACGGGCTCGTCGAGCGTGTCTGAGCCAGTGTACCTGCGCTTGTCGCGTCAGCACCCACTCGCGCACCTGCACCTTGCGCCCGAACCGCGCGCACCTCGTCTCGGTCTGCACGCCGCCAATCGAACTCCTCGTCGTGCGCTCGCCGACGGCACCTGGAGCTCCGCCGCCGATGCGGCCTGCGAGCGGGTCGGGCGAGAGCGCGCGCCCCTTGCCCTTCGCTTCGCGCGACGGCGGGAGCAGCGACGCGCCCGAGGTCGCGACCAGGTCGTCCTCGTCAAAGTCTGGTGCGATCTCGTACGCTTGGTGGGAGCTCATCGTCGTTGGTCAGGCGCTGAGGGACAGCCAGCGCGACGGGCCGGCGATCCTTCGACTGGTAGAAATTGGATTTCGAAACGTCAACCGCTCTCTCTCATTACCCCTATCGTTTGTCTCAGAACGTCACGGCACAAGCTGCAGACGAAGGCCGCGGTGCTTGGCTCTTCTTCCACCTCTCGCTCTGCACCCCGACTTCCGACTTTGGGAAAGATGCCTGACCAGATTGGTTCCGTCGAGGTACGCGTCCCCTGCCCCCGGTCGTCCTCGGTCGCGCTCGGCACGAGCTTACCTCGGCGACTCCTCTCGCGCAACAGGTCGGCCCCGCCGCGCTCAAGGGCGAAGGCCGCGCGCGCAGAAACTACCAGACGCCGGACGAGCTCGTCACGACGCCCGACAAAGACGTGCACTCGATCGCGGACGTCCTCACGCGCTCGGCGACCAAGTTTGGCAGCAAGAAGGCGCTCGGCTGGCGCGACACGATCCGCATGGTCAAGGAGACGAAGCAGGTCACCAAGGTCGTCGGCGGCAAGACGATCACCGAGGACAAGGACTGGCTCTACTACGAGCTCAGTGACTACAAGGTCGGTACCACACTCCCCCTGGCGTCTCCGCGGGCCTAAGCTGACTCGAGTTCCCTTGGCAGTGGTGGACGTACGCCGAGCTCGCAGAGCACGTCAAGAACGCCGCAAGTGAGCTTCCCTCCCGCCTCTCTCCAGTGCAGATCCGCGCGCGCAGGAAAGCTCCCAACTCAACCTTGTCGCCCCACCTCCCTCAGGCGCGCTCGTCCAGACCGGCCACTCGGACAAGACCATCTTCAACATTTACGCCGCGACCTCGCCCAAGTGGCAGCTCATGGCCTTGGGTGCGTGACTGCTTTCCTTCCCCGGACTGCAGACGAGGTCGCCGTGTGGGGATCTGCAGGCTGGGCGCGGCGCGGGGCCGGACCGGAGCTTGGAGCTGACATGTGCTCGTTGGTTGTGTTCTGCGCAGCGTGCGCAAGTCAGAACATTACCTTTGCGACCGCGTACGACTCGCTCGGCGAGGACGGCGTACGTCCCTTCCCTTTGAATGCATGTGCGCGCGCGCGGTGCTGACTTCGCACGCTAGCTGCGCCACTCGATCAACGAGCCGTCCGGGTACGGCATCTTCACGAACGCTGTCCTCCTCTCGACCATCGCCTCGGTCGTCGCCACGACGCCGAGCCTCAAGATTGTCGTCTACGACGGCGAGGACAAGGACATCAAGGCGGGCGCGCTCGACAAGATCAAGGCGGCCAACGGCGGCATCGAGATCTACACGCTCGACGCGTTCCTCGAGCTCGGCAAGACGAAGGAGATCCCGAGGGTGTACCCCAAGGAGGAGGATGTCGCGTGCATCATGTATACTTCTGGATCCACCGGTGATCCCAAAGGCGTCCAGGTCACAAACAAGAACATCCTCGCAACCAGTGAGAGTGTTCGAGCGGTGCTTGAAACATCCTACTGACGCTACTACACAGTGGCCGGTCTTGAGATCATGCTCGGCGACGTCCTGTCGCCCTCGGACGACCACTACTTTCTCGCGTACCTTCCTCTCGCCGTACGCTCCGCCCTTCGCCCTACCCTCGCACTGTACGCTGACCCCAACTCCGACAACAGCACATTTTCGAGTTCGCCGTCGAGCTGTCGATGATCTTCCTCGGCAGTGCGCTCCTCCGCTGTGCCCCACCTTGGCCTCACCTGACCTCTCGCACCTACAGTCCAAATGGGCTACGGAACCGTCAAGACGCTCACCGACACGTCTGTGCGCAACTGCGTGGGCGACATTCGCGCTTTCCGCCCCACGATCCTCATCGGCGTGCCCGCCGTGTGGGAGCTCATCCGTAAGGGCATCGTCGCCAAGGTCAAGGCCGGCGGCAAGTTCAAGAGCGCCGTCTTCAACTTTGCGTTCAACCTGAAGCGCTCGGCCGGTCGCAAGAGCTACATCGCGTGGATCCTCGACGCGCTCGTCTTCAAGGCCGTCCAGCAGGCCACCGGCGGCAGGCTCATGTACGGCGTCAACGGAGGCGCGCCGCTCAGCAGGGACACGCAGGAGTTCCTCTCGACCGCGCTCGTCATGGTCATTCAGGGCTACGGTGCGTCCTTTCATGCTTGTTTGCGGCTCAAGTGAGGCTCACTCGAGCGCACGACAGGAATGACCGAGTCGACCGCGCTGTCGTGCATCCTCCACCCCGACTTCTTCCAGTACGGCCCCGTCGGCGTGCCCGTCCCGTCGTGCGAGATCAAGCTCGTCGACTTTGAGGAGGCTGGCTACTTCTCCGCCAACTCGCCCCCGCAGGGCGAGATCTGGATCCGCGGCAACTCGATCACTACTGGCTACTGTACGCCCCTTTTCACTCTTGCCCCACTCTGTTGGACTCGCTTTGCTGACAAGACGACGCAGACAACAAGCCGGACCTCACCGCGGAGGCGATCACGAAGGATGGCTGGCTGCAGACCGGAGGTGCGCTCTGCTCTCCACCCGACCTGACCGCAGTGTTGACTGGGACGCGTTGCAGACATTGGTCAATGGAACAAAGACGGAACATTGAGTATAATCGACCGCAAGAAGAACCTCGTCAAGCTGGCTGGAGGAGAGGTCAGCAGTTCTGGGGCTCCATGGGGAAGGACCCGCGCTGACTCGGACCCGGTGTGCAGTACGTTGCGCTCGAGCGTCTCGAGTATGTCTTCCAGGATCTCCTTCGCATGAACCAGTCATCTCACGATTCATCTCCCTGCGCAGGTCCGTGTACAAGAGGTCAGTCCTGCCGCACTTGCCGCGACGAAGCCAACTCTGATCTCGCATCGCCACGCAGCTGCCAGTTCGTCGCCAACATCTGCCTGCACGCCGACTCGAACGCCAACAAGCCCATGGCCGTGCGCCCCGTCCCTCTCCTCCCCTCTGCCCCTCTGACCCCCACCCTAACAGATCATCTTCGCGCACGAGGCGAACCTCAAGGCGCTCGTCGCCGAGAAGGGCCTCGACGTCGGCACGGCGCACCCGGAGCTGAAGGACCTCTGCGCGAGCGAGGCCGTCAACAAGGCCGTGCTCGCCGAGCTCGCCGTCGTCGGCAAGAAGGCCGGCCTCAAGCCCCTCGAGACGCTGCAGTGCATCATCCTCACCCCCGACGAGTGGACGCCCCAAAACGGTCTCCTTACGGCTGGTGAGCCTTCCTTCGTTGACGCCTGTTCCCCGCTGCGTCGTCGTCGACGCTGGTGCGACCTGCAGACCTGGGCGCTGACGCGATCTCTTCTCACCCCGTAGCACAGAAGCTCCAGAGGAAGGCGATCCTCACGAAGCACAAGAAGGAGATCGACGTGCGTCCCGTCAACCGCTCTCGTTCTGAAAGGAGACTAACGTGCTTGCGACCGACAGGCCATCTACCCGTGATCGAGTCACACTTCACTTGCTTCCTTCCGCCACCGCTGTTCAGTATCTAATTAGCCTTACCATACCTGGAACTCTCTACGCTTGTTCTTACCCCATGCCTTGCGCGATTGAATGGTGCTCGACACGGCGGGTAAGCAGGTCAGGCGTGAGGTTCTAAGTGCCAAGACCCCCTCTAGGCATCTGCGGAGACTGAGGTGACGGGGAGGCTTACGCTTCCACGTGAGCGGGAACGAGTCAAATGGATTCGCCTCCGGTAGAGCAGGCGGCGACGCGGAAGGACGCTTTGAACTTAGCCTCGGTACAGGTATGATGTGATGAAGGTGACTGACTACGGAGCCTCTCAAGTCTGCGAGTGAACGACCTGGACGCACGCGCGGCGCAGGAGGAACGCTCGCGCGCCTCGCGCCGATCCGCCCTCCATCCGAGTCATCAAAAAGAGTCAAGGTGGTGCTGGGATGTAAAGCACGACCGGTGTCCCCACCGTGAATTGAACACGGATTTCCAGCTCTACAAGCCGGTGCTCTGACCATTGAACTATAGAGACGGGTTGAGAGTGGCGTCGCAAGACGACCGTACCGGTCTGCACTGTGCGCCAGTTTCAGTGCTTCGAGCCTTACTTCTGTAGCTGAAAGGTGCCAATACTAGTCTCTTTGAAAACTGAGCAGCCCTCTGGGAAGTGGGACGATTGGTGTCACGCGGCCCCGCCGTGCTCCCGTTGGCGGCAGCCCATCTCGAAAGGCGCAACCGAGACAGTCTCACAAGATTCGAGCTGGAGCGAAATCTTAAATCCAGTTCATCCACCCCGGCAGTGCCCGCTGATTCGGTTTTGGTGGCTGCCTTCGCAGCCCTCGAGCGGGCCTTGCGCGCCTTCTTCTTCCCGTTCTTCAGCCGTCGTGACCTTGCCATGTCAGACTCAAGTTGGGATACTTCATTTACTCCTAAGAGCTGAAGGTCAGTCAGAGGGAACTTGTAACGAGCGGGTCTCTTACGATCCCATTCCGCTCGCGGCAGGTTGAGAAGCCGTTGCGCCTCCTCTGCGAGCACCCTTTCTGTCGGGCAGAAGACTTAGAGGATTGCCAGTATTATCTGAAAATTCTGGTACCAGAGTAGGTGGAGGAAGCTCCTACCTCTAGTCCGTCTTTGAAGATTACTCGCAAATGTTCGAGTCCGCGCTCGACGCCGTGCTCCTGGACTTGGCGCTGGGCGACGCTTCGAGCACCAACGACAGTTTCCCACCTCAAATATCGTGAGCCGCACCTCCTCACCCATAATTCACATCTTCCCCTTTCGTCAAACCTGGGGCATGACTTCACTCTGGCCGCTAGGTCTCTGATCAAGTTCATCGGCCAAGCGCGGTCCACCGGAGGTGCAGGTATACTCATGCTGAAGAATCGCGCACATTTAGTAGTAGAACAGCTACTAAATATCCTGTACTTACCTGGAACATCGGGAACACACCACCGCCCCCACAAATGTAATGCTACTTGGGTGAAGTGCGAGCCCGCAGTCTTCCACAAATCCGGCCCAATGGCGCGCATCGGTACCAGTTGTATGTAAACCGTGAAGAGCTCCGACGAGGGTGAGACACCCTGGCGTCCGATTTGTGTGCCTCCAAGACAGCCGTCAGGTAAGTCACCGCCAGGCCCGTAGCTCATCGGGACGATCGGGACGTCCTCCTTGAGCCGCAGAGCCACTCGAGTGACAAACATCTGGTCCGCAAGGTGCGTCCCCGGGACAGCCGCGAACTCGATCGCGTCCCTGCGAAAGTCGATCCAGTGATGTAGCGCGTCCCACATCCTCAAGCGAAGAGGATTGGCAAGGTGATCTTCTTCCTCCTTGCTGCTTGCCAGTGACCACCATTGGCAGTCATCTGAGGGAGACTTTGTTGGCCCGGCGACAGCAAGTTTGAGCGGAGGACTTGCGCTGGTGGTGCGCCGCGTCCGATTCTCGACACGCAACGGAGCAATCTATAGGGTAAAGAGTCAGCAATCTAACACAAGTTGAGGGAGAGAGGCGAACATCGAACTGCATGGCACAAATCACAGTGAATCCACGGCTGATCTCGAACAGGTTCGCGAAGACTGCACTTGACTGCTGACGAGTGAGGGCCGCACAGTAATATCTAAAGAGTGAACTACACACCACAGCCGAAGAGTGAATGGTTCGGTAGCCGCGTAGTCTCCTCTTGGGGCCGAGGCATTCGTGCGCGGCGGCCGGAGGCGTTGAACGTTGCCCGTTCACCTTGGACTAAGCTCTCCTCGAGGCTTGATTCAAAGCACCAGTGACTGCGCCGGTGGAGTAGGGAGCCGCCGGAGGTTTGGTGAGGTGGCGTGGAACGAGGACCACCGACCGCCTCGGAGGCGGCTTTCGTCCTTCCTCGGGCCGAACAATCCGGATAAACGAGGCAAGGTTTTGCACTTGCGGAGTTCCGCTGCGAAATGTCCGTCCTCTCGCCAGCACAGACCGAGACGAGAAAAGGGGAGACTGGGTCCTGGGGAAATGACGAACGACTGATGGGCTACAGGCGTGTGTAAACTCGGAGAGATTAATCATGCCAAGCTACTGGTGGGTGTATACTGAGATGAGATGCCAGCCGACGAGGTCGGCTCGACCACGCTCAACGTCTCGCCCGCCCGCGTCGAGCTTGCGCTACTTGACACCGATGTGTCGTTCCACGAGCCGTCGCCGAGATGAGAACCAAGATCCACATCTCCAAGCGGGTTCTCGTCCCCCAAAATTTTCGCCACGCCCCAGTAGATGAGGAGGATGAAGACGCAGATCCTGCGAGGACGTCAGTTGCGCGCGCCGACGCGAGCAGAGCCAGATCGCACCAGAAGCAAATGATCAAGGGAACGCATATACTTTAAAGACATGTTAAGTTGTGCTCTTAAAGGAAGATCAGGGTACTTACTGCTCGTTCTTGACCTGCTGCCGAGCGTCCTCCAGCAGCTCGCTCGGCGTCTCCGAGTCGTTTGGGTCGTCTGGATCGGCGGTGAGCGACGCTCGGGAGACCCAAAAGTGATGGTAGTTACTCACCGGTCGGAACGTGATACGGGATCGGAATGAGCTTCCCGTCCGGGCCCTTCATCATTGGCGTCCCGTCGGGTCCCATGAGCTGTTGCTTCTCCGCCTCACTGTCGCTGCTGCCGCTGCCAGCCGCGGCTTCATACGCTGGCCTTCCACTTTTACTCGGCAGATCGGAAGAGCACACGTCTGAACTCCAGTCACCCGTTAGAT
>ERZ1463038.913-NODE-913-length-10528-cov-13.942519_pt1 | contig 10528 bp, 13 predicted proteins | sample MGYA00564479_ERZ1463038 | MGnify/ENA primary metagenome ERZ1463038 (study PRJEB39244, sample SAMEA3635134) | Helicobacter pylori | study: EMG produced TPA metagenomics assembly of PRJEB11511 data set (Assembly of a 5300-year-old Helicobacter pylori... | reverse complement strand
CGATCTGTGCCTTGCGCGCGTCCTCGATCGCCTTCCTGGCGTCTTCCGACGCGCCCTGGAGCGTCGCCTTGAGCGGCGCAGACGGCGACGCGATCGCCGAGGCGGCGATGTCGATGCTCTGGTTCATCCCGCCGCGGTGCTCGTTGGGGGCGAGGAGAGTGGCGAGGGAGAGAGCTGAAACAAGGCGCGCGCGCGAGGTGCCCGGCACGGGGCGTCGGGGCGTCGGGGCGCGTGAAACCACTTTGTATTGAAACGGCGCATTCTGAGCGGTCCAGGGTGCAGCTGACTCCTGTAGAAATGATCTCGACTGGGGCTCGGGCTTGTACTGCCGCTCGGCGAAGCTCTCTATGACTGCATTACTCCGACGAACGACGTCCCACTTCCTTCCGAGCATTCATCGCCTCAATCGGCACGGCACGAAAGGTGTCCGTCGACCCTATAAACGAGGGAAGGCGAGTCAGCCCTGGATCATCGACGGTGGAGATGAACGAGGCGCACATCGCAATCGCAGCTCCCAGCGCCCTATGAGCCCAAAGTTAGCACAGTTTCCCGACAGCGAAGGGAGAGACAAAGACTCACCAGCCCAGCTCGACGCCAGCGACCTTTTTGCCCATCCAGACCTCGCGCTCGTCGTCGAGCTCGTACCCGAGGCTGAGCAGGCTGTACTGGAACGTGAGGTCGAGGCAGTACTCGGGGCGGTCCGAGAGCTCGTTGAGCGCCTCCTTGTTGCCCTTGAACCGTGCCCAGCCCTTGCCCTTTGCTCCACCGCAGACGTCCGCCGTGAGTTGGCGCAGGTCCGACAGGCGGAACGGCGACGACAGTCCGAGCGGCGCGATGCGGTCGTAGAAGTACGACAGGCTGCGCACAGCGGGTCAGCTCTTACGGTTCGGCCGCAAACGAGATAGAAAACGCACGCCCAGACCTTGCCGGCGGCAAAGACCTCACCGAGCCCGGGCTGGTACACGCCCGCGAACGCACACGGCTCCTCCTCGCAGACGGCGTCCTTGGCGATCATGACATCGACGATGCGGCGGCAGGCCTCGAAGCCAGCTCCAGTGCCGACCATCGTGACGGAGACCTTGCTCCGGCCTGGGGGGTCGAGCTCGACGACCTTCGTCTCGCCCTTGAACAAGCACGGGTTGTGGATCCGGTCCGCGGTCGTGAGCTCGTCCCACTCGACCGCCTTGCCCTTTGGCGCGCTCTGCCACACGTACGAGAACGCGACGAGGTTGTGCACGGCACGACGAGCTTGCATGAGCCCGTAGCCGAGATGTGAGTGCTGGTATAGCACGTGCTGGGTGCCCGCGAAGTCGAGGTCGTAGACGTGGTCGCCCGGCGCGAGGCGGTTACCCGACGCGGCGTCGAACGTGGGCTCGAACACGATCTGTGTCGAGGCGCCGCCAAGGTCCATCACGGCCGCGGTTGAGGTCGGGTCGGCGTTGTCCGGTCCGATCAGGCCAAGCAGCTGCGAAGGCGGGGTCAGCTCGCGTCCGCGCTCTCCCGCGCTCGGGTACGCACGAAGTTGATCGTGATCCAGGCGTATACACCTAAGTTTGTGTACATAGTCAGTCATTAGGCTTGAGCGACCAGAGCCAGAAAACGCACCCTCGTCGCGCCCATCCATGACGACAACGCCGTCCTCGACGAGGCTGAACGGGAAGTCGGTCTTGAGCCACGACTCGACGGCCTGGAGGATCGCAGTGCTCTCCTTGTCGCCGAGTAGCCTGAGCCCAGCAGTCGCCTTGACCGCGACGGGCGTGCACGCGCGCTCGCTCGCTGGGACGCCGTCCATCGCGTGGTCCATGAGGCCGCGAAGGCTCTCGGCGGCCTCCTTCGGCTTGCCGGCGTAGCTCGAGAGCCCCGGTTTGGTGGTGAAGAAGCCCTCGTCCTCGAGCTTGGGCAGCGCGTTTGGCGACGGGTCGCAGTGGGAAAAGGTGTACAGGTGCAGGCGGGACCCGGTCGAGCCAGCGTCGATCATGAGCGCGTACGAGCGCGCCTTCTTGCCCGTCGGCGGCGTGCACGCGGACGAGCCGGGCTTCGCCTTGAGCTTTTGCGGGCTCGACGGCGGCAGCTTCGCGAGCGGCACGTCCTCGAGCTCGGGCTGCACCTGCGGCGGGCTGCTCTTGCTCGCGTCGTCGACGATCAGCTCCGAGCCCGCGTCCGCGTCCTGGTCGTACACGGGCGCCCGCGTGCCGGTGCCCTTGCCGAACCAGAAGACGAGGAACAGCACCGACGCCGCGATGAGCGCGATGCGTTTCGGCGTCAGCGCGCGCAGAGGGCTCCCCTGCTCGCGCCCGCGCCGGCCCCCACTGCCCCCGTTCAGCGCCGTGTTTGCGAGGCTCATCTGCCGCTCGTAGTCGTCGCCGTCACTGCCGTCCGAGTCCGTGTCGTGCGCAAAGGCGTCGTCCGAGGCGCGGCGGGTCGAGCGGGCGGGCTTGTCGGGCGAGGGAGGGTACGCGCTACTGCCAGTAGGCATGCAGTCGAGCGAAGAAAAGGAGCGGCGCCGAATCTTTCGGGGCGGAGCACCGGCCGGGAGTCGGGTTTGGATGCGGGAGGTGTCGTCGACAAAGCCGCTTCCAGTCTTCGACACGATGCATTCCCGGCCCTTTTCTTTCCCCGCCGTTTCTTGCGTGCATGGCATTTTAATCCGTTCTTATCAGGCTCAGAGAAAGCGCCACCGGGATCGCGAGGGCAGAAACAGTTGGAAGGAGGCTCGTGCAAGTCGTCTCGCGCGTCCCGCTTGCTCGGAGTGGCGGAGGCGAAGCGGGTGTGGAGCATCGACCTGACGCCCACGTGAGTGCAATACCAACCTCAGAGCATATGCACTTTAAACAGAGACGTGCTGCTAGTACATCAAGCAAAGTTTGAAGTGTGTATCTCCAAATCCTCGGTACACTCAAGGAGTCGACCAGGGAGACTACTGTACGCTTCATCCGTTCCAATCCTTTCCAACTCCCGCAGAAGTGCGCAGAAGGCGTCTGACGGATCTTCCCCATCATCTCGCACCTCCCCCAGTACATCCCTCTTCAGCTTCAGCATCTCTTCCTCTGGCAGGATTCCGGCGCTCCTTTTCCGAACACCCCAAGCGTCGATTTATCAACCCAGTACTTGTCCAGTTGGAAATGCACACCGATGTTCCGGCGCTATTGCGGGCGGCCAAGGTGAGTTGAGTTTGGGTTAAGGCGAGACCTGCAAGTGCGAAGCGGGTTCGAGCTGGCGGTCCTTCTGAGCAAGTCCCTCGTCCGCCGTGAGAGCGAGTATTTCATGGTGCGGGAAGGCATGAGTGGATAAATGCGTCTTTGAAGCATAGCCAGCGGATCCTAGCGGCTGCGAGGCGCACAAAGGACCTTCGACGTTGGTGGGCGCCCGTGCGGGGAATGGCTTCGCCGCTGAGGGTGGTGGTCAGAGACGTGACACGGCATCCCAGTTAGATATAGCCAGAGCAATCTGTATTCCAGTCCCGACACGCACCTCATCTGCAACTGTACGTGCGGAAAGGCGCCCTTCCAAGCGGGCGTGGCGTTTCGCAAGCTGCCGCCCCTGCGCCCATCTCATGGAGTCTCATCCGAACTTGAGGATGAAAGATCAGCTGGAAGACTCGTCTAAGTAAGTACTTGCCAGGGCGTGCGGCATTATGAGTTGCGCTAGCTTCCTGCGGTTTGCCAGCGTGAGACCTCCGCGGAGCCGGTGGCGTTGGGTGGTGCGAGGCGCGGCGTCGCGCTCGAGCAGCTGTACCTCTATCCGGAGGACCGCGAGGAGCGCAAGCGATGGACTCTTGCTCCAAAGGGGAGTGCGCGTGCTTCTGACCTTCGGCTTGTTCCAGACTCGATCTGAGCTGCGTTTGCGACGCAATGCAAGGACCCCCATCCATAGCAGCAGTGAGGAGTGGTGAATGTGTTGCTTTGATCATCATTTTGAACATCTTGGAAGATGATCCTGTGCATCTACGCTTCCGCCGCGGCCCACTGACGCGCCTCCTCCGCCTCCGCCGCGCGCTGATGCTCAAACATCGCACCCAGCAAGATGCTCCACGCCAGGCCGATGGTGTCCCAGAGCCTATCGTCGCTTATCTTGAGGTCTACCGTGTTCTCCCAGAGTCCGTGTACCAGCGAGGCGTGTTCCAGGAGGGTCTGCGCCGGCAGCTGTGAGAGCGCCAGCGCCAACGTCTGCGGCGGGATCTGACTTGAGGGGGTGGAAGGGGAGGGTGGGAATGTCGGCAGGAGCATCGTGAGGAGAGTGGGTTTCGAGGCCATGTACATCCAGTTTTACAGAAGCGGTATCGTCCGCGACGACGGCAGGTTTAGCTCGATGACCGGGATCGATGCGTTGGTCGGCGGCGGGGAATTCGGGAGGAGCTGTGATCGATTCGACTGGTATTTTGGCTGGGAGGAGATGATGGAGAGTCGCGGGCACTGGGCGGCCCATAACAACCCATGGACGGGCAGTAGAGTCGTTTGGCCGACGCCTGCGTCGGGCGAGTGGATGGCGAGAATATGGGTTGGTCGAGACAAAGGGAGGGAGTTGGTTCTGGCGGAAAATGTACAGGAAAGGTAGGCGGGGATTCCTGGCACGGTGGGCAAGATGATGGACGTCGTGCCGACGGTGCGCAGGAGCTCTAGGCCTGGCGTTGACGAGTTAGCTGCCTTCGCTGGGCTCTCGGATCAGGAGGCAACTCACCATGCTCTTGCAACTTTGCCACCACTAAACCGACTGGAAGATTCGAGTAGAATGGGTCGACGTCGAGCCTCGTCAGGTCGACAAAGACGGCGGGAGTCGGGATTGGGAAAGTGGATTCCTATGTCTTTTTCGATCGTGGAGATGGAAGCGTCGGAGTATGCGGACTCGATACTAGAGACACTGGAGGTCGAGCGACTCGAGGAGGCGGACGAGATGGACATGGCGGGCGATGAAAGAGGAGGGCTGTGTCAGAGGGGGATTGACACTGGTTTGAAGGAAAGGCGAGAGTGTGCTTCGCCCCTTTATTCTACCAGTATATATAGCCCAGGCTTTGCTGAACAACTCAGTTTCGCGTGTCGCTCACATCACCGGGGCCGCGAAGGGGTGTGTGCGGACGCCGATGCTTTGTCCTCGTCGCCATCGTCAGCCTCGATCACGCTGGGTATGGGAGCTTGGGTATTAGAGCCTCTTGCCTGCGACACTCGTCTCTGGCCAGAACCCTGAAACATAGAGTGTTCATAGCCAAAATGGGCTGCTCTCGCATGATGCGGGTCAATCTCGCCACCATGTTTACATTCAGCCGTGATCACGCATCCAGTATTTGGAAAATGCTTCTTCACCTACTCTTGTTTTCTGGCTGACAAGCGAAGTACAAGATCAACGTCGTGGCCACCCCGCTCTCGGTTGCGAAACGCTCGCGAGTATCACGTAGGCGCCCACCGCACCGACGCCCAATCCGACCGACAAAAACCTGGAGAATTCAAGACTCAGACAAAGCACGAAGGTCTGGAGTGGAGGGGGTGCTGAACGGGACATCTGCCGCGCTCGATCTGCGCCTGCTCGGCTCCGCGGACCACTGTCCGTGCCGTCCAACAAGTCGAACAAGCGGGGCCCAACCAAGTGAGACAATTTTAAAAGTTCTCTGACGTTTAACGAGTGCGCTCACACCCTTTCGCGCCGGCGCGGATCGCTGAGCGCCGCCCTTCCTTTGTCGAGCGTAGCGCTTCCCGCTCTCCCCTCCCGCTACCCGACGCTCAGCACATTTCAGAAGCCTGGTCTCACGTGCGACGATACTATGTCTCGGCTGCCGGGGCGGAACCGTCTTTGAGATTTGCGACCTACTTACCCCGTCCTCATTTACACTGCTCGCTGCCTTTGTCGTCGTGCTTCCTCTCGCGTTTCATGCTCCCATCCGCCCACGTATATGATGTCTGCCCAGTCACAGTCCGGCTCCTCACCTTCATCACCCGTATCTCGCTGTCCTTGCCCCGCCTCTCCACGCGCACGTCCTCGCCGTTGACGTTCGCCGCAATCGCCCCACGGCCAGTCATGGGATTGACAGACCTCTTCAAGAACCGCCTGGTTGCGATTATTGCCATCCCGCTCGCCATCACCGCAGTCACGCTTCTCACGGACCAGGTCCTCAAGCTCGCCGCTTCTGCCAAGTCGGACGACGATGACCAGCCGAAGCCCGCCAAGGTCCATAAGACTGCCGTCACTGTCAGTATCTCAGATTTGACTCATTTAAAGAGATGTTCTGAGCTTGCTGCACTTTTAGCTCTTGGTGCACGACGTTGAGCCGGACTCAACGCTCTCCTCGATCCAGGACGTCGCCTCTGTCGACCGCGTGAAGCCTGCTCCGGTAAGCTCACTTGTCTGTAAATACTTGAAATGTAGCTGACAGTGATTATATGTCCAAAGACCCCCGTCACCGTCGTTAACCCGTCCGTCGGCCTTGTCGACGCTCCCGCCACCAACTCCGCGACCACCATCACCGGGGACTTTGCCTTCCGTTCTAGCTACCGAGTGAGCGTTGTTTCAGCGTACACCGAACTGTTTTCTGACGATCGCTTTCGCAGCACTCGTTTGTCGCGGCCGTCCCCGACTCACCGTCGGCACCGCCGCGCGTCTTCTACGATCCGCAATGCCAATACCTACCCACGGCTCAAGACAATGATCTCGGGGTGCAGATATACGCCCCTCGACCTCGTCCACGCGCCCCAGTGCCGCCTCCCGCCATCGCCACCCAGTCGCGTGCCGAGTCCGGCGATGCAACGCTCTCATTTGCCGAGGCGAGCCCCCCCCCCTGCTTGAGCAGGCCGACAAGTGTAGCTGACGAGACTCATATGTCAGTTCATGGCACGCAAAAGGGGACAGGTTCCCGGAGGCCCTGCCAATGGCTTCGTGGTGCGTGCGATCCTATGCATCCACGCCGGCGCACTCTCATGCTCACACTTGTTGGCTAGTCCGCGACACCCGCCCCAGAACGCACGTCTCTCGAGGAGGAGGATCTAGGACAATTCTACGACCACGAAAACCGGCCGCTATCCGAAGTCGGCGCCTATAGTTGCGCCTATTTGGACGCGACCGAAGTCCTCATATCGCCTGGGCCGACGATGGAGCCGCCGACGTCGACATACTACAGGCCCATCATGATCATGGATCACATACTCGTAATCTCCGACCCCTCGGGAGGATTCGAAGACCCCGTCCCGTCCGCCGGGATGGAGTACACGGTCGGACTCGTCGCGATCGCCCAGGAGCAGCTTCACAATTCGACGCCGGAGTCCGCCTCCCGCGCGCTCGAGCTCATGCACGAGTGCATCAACGAAATGTGCAAGGAATCACCGACGGGAACCGCGTCCGTCGAGGACTGCGAGGCCATGTGGTACATCATCTCGGAGGAGGAACTCGTCCCTCGCAAAACGCCCAAGGCAAAGCGCTCGCCCAAGCCCGCTACCACCTCGCCCTCGTCACCGCACACTTCTTTCCCCATCATTGAAACGTCAAAATCTACTCCGGCATCTACCTCCAGCCCTCTCTCCTCCGTCGACCAGCCGTCCGCGCCCAGAGTTGCGACGACGGCGCCCGCGGAGTCGACTGGCGCCACGTTCTCTTTCGAAACACCGACGATAATCCCAGCCGAGCCCGTGTTCTCGCCCACGTTCGGAAATCCGAGCACGAACCGCGCATCGACCACTCGCAGCGACGCCGTCGACGTCGACGGTTCGTCGCCACCGGCAGTCCGCGACGCGGCGCCCCCTACCGCGTTCGTGCTCGGACCCCAAGAGCCGGCATCCGTCGGTAATCCTACCGAAAACACCGATCTGGCCTCTTCGGACACCCTGACGCTGGACATGCCCCTAGCAACTTCGCCTGCGGACGTCGGGGCATCGCCCGTTCCCAGTCCCGCCAACGTCGGCACCCCGGCGATAGACTTCTCTGACTTCAAGTCTACCTACGCGTGTTCTGGATCAGCTCATCGAGTGTGAAGTTACTTGTTTAGAACGGAGGGCGCTGGACGTTCGGCCGGGATGGTGGTGACTGGGATTCGTGCGGGCGGCTTCTGTGAGCATAGACACTGAATGGGCACTTGGGATCTCAATTATATTTCTTGCGTTTTTTGTATGTCGGTCACCATTAGCGATGTCCCGCAGAGTATTGCAGACATCGACCTGTTCAAACCGGTCGACCTTAACGGCAGGTACTGGGCAGGTACTGGGCGTGCACGTTATCTGCGACCCCACCGCCAGCAGACCACCTATTCCCCTATTTAAAAACAAGCAGTATCGGTTTGCCAAACCGTCACCTGGACCTCTCTCGATCATACGAACGCTGCTGTCATCTTTCGCCCTGTTACACGTCACAAAGATCCGAGTCTCCGCCAACCATCTCTTGACGCATTGAGGGAAACATTGCAACATATAGAGCGGTGACGAGAGAAGCCGGCGAGATCCCAAATTAAACGAACTCAAACCCCGAACAGGCTCACGGCGCCGACTCGACCGTGTTTGTCCGTCCCGCCGGCTGAATCACAGCGCCAACCATGCCCGACGGGATCGGAAGCGTAGAGGCCCTGGTCGGCGTCTGCGAGCGCTTCGTGCCGGACCGCGAGAGCGTGCGCCCGATCACGCACGCGGCCGAGAGCTTGTCGGCGCGACCGCCACGAGCGCGTTGGGCACGCAGGTCCGCCCGCTCTTGCGCGAGGTGGATGTGGTCGTAGCTGAGGTGATGTAAGATGTCAGAGAGACCCGAGGAACTGCGAAGAGGAGAGGCGCACATGAAGTTGAGCGCGTCGCGGGGCCCGTTCTCGCGCCGGATCTTCTCGCCGACGTCGTTCGCCTTTTCGCGCATGATGCGATCGGTGGCTGAGGATCGAGCACGGTCAATAACGGAGAATATGTTGAACGAGTTGGGCCACACGCACTGCCTTGCTTGAACGCCGCAGTGAGGTCCTTCTCCGTGAGCGACGTCTGTGGTGGCGCAGGTCAGCTTTGCCCTTGCAGGACACTGACAGCCACTCACAATCTTGAGCCCGGCGCCCAACTTCTGCACCCGCGATGACCAGAAGAACTGGTCGCCGAAAAACGGATGTATCAAGGTCGGCAGGCCCGCTGCAAGTGGTGTCTCGTGAGCTCGTGCGCGCGCTCGGAAGGGAAGCGCAACTGACCTCGAAGGGACGCTCCGACGGTTCCGGCGCCACCGTGGTGACACGCAGCGTCAATTAAGGGGAATAGTCTGACGGTGGAAAACTTCAGTCGCTGCCCGCCATAGCTCGAAACAAGTAAAGGCTCACCGGTCATGCGGGACTGAAGCGACGGAGAAGATAGAGGGCGGGAGAACGACCTCTTCCGTGCTCGTCGAGCCGCGGTCGCTCCACCCCTTCGAGAGGATCGCTCGTACGTCCGAGTTCTGGTTTGAATACGAGGTGAGCGAGGGAACCACTGCGGGTGCTGGGGACGACGCACGAGGACAGCGTTGACGACGGCCTTGGTGACTGCGGTCGAGTCCGGCACGACGATGCTGCCGAACCCAATGTAGATGATGGCCTTGCCGTCCTCGCGCGCCTTGGTGATGAACTCCATCAGGCCGTCCTGCGGCGTCCACGGCCGCTCGTCGTCGAGGAACCAGTAGCCGGAAATATGAATAAAATCACGCCAGTCGTTCGGCTTGGGGCAGACGGCGGACGAGAAGTTGTAAATGAACGGAGTCTGGGAACAACGCTGGAGTCAGATGTGTCTCTGGGAGAGTGACACCGGGTACGCACCTTGGCCTGCGACATCTTGTGCATAGACGTGGGTGGGATCTTGAGCATGTTTTTGCGCCAGCGGTTGATCTGCCCCGACATCGCCTTCCAGATGACCTGAGGGATTGCAACTGTCAGTTGAAGTCGACGGATTATGGCGAGGGGCGCACATTGTCGAAGATCGAGTAGCTGAGCTGGTTGTACGTCGGGCCAAGGTCGACCGACGCCGCAAATGCGTGCGGATAGGTGCTCGTCGAGGTCCACGGCATCGTGAATGCTCGAAAGTACGGGATCCCGAGAGCTTCAGCGACGTGGATGCCGGCGAACGTGCTCGGCGACTCGATGAGAATGTCGGCTTCCTGGCAGGCGGCCCTGGAGTCGCGACGTCAGAATAAGTTCCACCCAGCGAGTGAGCGAGACAAACCAGGACTCGGCGAACTGGACGGAGTTGGTGTCAGACAAACTTCGGGCAGGAGTTTGGTGAGTGACGAACCAGGTCGTCCAGCCACTGCCTGAAGTGGCCCAGCGACTCCCTGCCCACTTGAAGTCAGAAGCTGTCCAAATCTAGCGAGGGGTCTCGACAAACCGGAAGAAGCCAGGCGAGAACATCTTGTGCTCGACGGAGAGCTTCATGAGAGCAGCAGGGTCGCCACCGACCTCCTTGTAGCCGATCCCGAAGCCCTCGACCCATCCTCGGTACTCTGGGTGCGACGCGATCGTAACCCTTTCGACTCGAGTGTGACTTCAGCCCATAACAGCACCGCATCTGGAAACGAACCCACCTGTTGCCGTCCTTCATGAGCTCCTTCGCGAGCGAGATGTACG
>ERZ1463038.911-NODE-911-length-10537-cov-12.423392_pt1 | contig 10537 bp, 18 predicted proteins | sample MGYA00564479_ERZ1463038 | MGnify/ENA primary metagenome ERZ1463038 (study PRJEB39244, sample SAMEA3635134) | Helicobacter pylori | study: EMG produced TPA metagenomics assembly of PRJEB11511 data set (Assembly of a 5300-year-old Helicobacter pylori... | reverse complement strand
ACCTAGGACACTCTTTCCCTACACGACACTCTTCCGATCTACACACGACCACTTGAGAAGTTGGCCCAAGACGTCGTGAAGTTCTTGCGCAAGAAAATCATCCAGCTCGGATCCCGGAATTTGCTGTATACCTCGGCGCCATAATTCCATGCACCGAACACAGCGACGTTGAGCCCGCACACTGCGCCGAGCACCCACATGGCTGGCAGCCGGTCGATCCGATCCTTGAGCGTGCCCCAGGGTCCTCGGTTATCGCTGCCCCGGCCATAGCTATTCCCACCCGATCCGCCGCGCGCGTAGTACGATGGACGCATTGCAAGGATGCGAGTTGGCGAGACCGAGAAGGCGCGACGGGCGAGGGCGGCGAAGGGGGACGGTGGAGGGGTGGAAAGTGTGTGAGCATGATTCGGCGGTAGAGCTGCTGGTGCGCGAGATGAGCTGAAGCGGCCGCGCTCGATCGGCAGCCGAGGTGGTGCTGGGCGGAGAGGAAAGGCGGAGCAGCTGAGCGGGGTGAGCTTCAGCCACGGCGACCTGAGCCCGGCTGCAACCAGTCTGACCGACATCTGTAGCGTGAGGCCTTGAGGTACGATGTGCGGAGGTTGGCCTGATCAAGCACGCCGGATGCTGAACCGGTGAGGGCCGGCCCAGGCTAGCGCTTTCGAGGGCTAGCGCCACCTCGAGATTGACGACGACCGTTGCGAGACCCTGTGACCGAGCACATCGCCTGAGCAGGCTCGTCTACACCGACAGCCTCATGGCGCCGCCACGGTCCCAGTGCCGCCAATGCGACGCCTCGAAGCGGACCTGCGACCGCGCGCTTCCGGCCTGCTCACCGTGCCGCGCCGCCGGCGAGGCGTGCACCTTCGCCGTGCTCATCAACTGGGACACTCGCAACAGCGAGACGCTACACCTCGCCCCGTCACACCGAGCTCCGATCGTGACGCCGCAGCGGTCGCTCTCGCTCACCCCGGACGCGTCCTCACTCCAGCGCTCGTCGCTGCACCACTTCGTGCACGGCGTCGCGCCGACGCTCGTCGCCATTGACGTGCCCAAGGACAACCCGAACCTCTTTTACCTTCCCCTTGCCCTCTCGCCCTCTCGCGCCTCGAACGCCCTGCTGCATGCGCTCGTCGCAGCCGGCAGCGCGCACCAGGTCAACTGGGGCTTATCTATCGACCCCGCAATGGTCAAGAAGCACGAGTACATGGCACTCGCTCAGCTGGAGAAGGACCTCTTGACGCTCGCCGGGAAACTCGTCAACGGCAGCGCCTCGGACGGCGAGCTCGTCGAGCGCGTCAACGAGGCGCTCGCGACTGCCCAGGTCCTCATCCTCTACTCGACGACCGTCGGCGACACCAAGCTGTGGCGGAAACATCTGCAGGTTGCAGCGGGACTGCTGAGTGAGGTCGTCAGGATTCGGGCCCAGGAAGGGAAGCCGCCCTTGCGCCTCAACCGGTTCCTCGTCGAAATGCTCCGGTGCGGCCGGCTTTCGTGGACCTCGCTTCCAAGCGCTGATCCTCTTTTCTTGCACTTGTAGTTTTACGGACGTCCAAAGCGGCCTGTCGAGCCAGACGGCAACGATCATCTCTAACGAGGTCGTCGTGGACGAGTGGCCGCCAGACCAGCTCGTCGCGGCCTCTTCGGCCACATTGATCAATGGTGAGCCGCACAGTCTCCTTCGCCCTGAGAATTTTAATTCATCTTCGCACCCTTGCAGGCTTCTCGTGAGCTCCGACCGAGCTTCATGAATCGTCTCCGAGCTCGGCTGACCCGCTTTGGTTCCCCTCGACAGTCAAAACTTCCGGCCGCTCATCTCGAGGATCTGCACTGTAGCACAAGAGGTGAAGGACCAGCGTCGACACTCGAACTCTCCGCCGGCAGCGACCAACCCGCTCGACTTCAACGGCTTTTCGCCGACTCCATTCGACTTGTCCCTCATCGACCCCTGGGACCCATTCCGTCAAAACTCGAACTCCCCGCCTTCCCACTCGGCTCACTCGGCTCATTCGTCCCACCACTCGGGACATTCGTACACGGCGCACTCGGTTCCGTCGCCTTACCATGCCGGTTCCTCGACGCATCCGTCGCCCTCCAGCTCGGACGACTCGGACTCGCGCGCGGTGGACGTCTCGCCTGCGGTCGCAGAGGAGATCTACCTCATCCGACGCGGCTTGGACGAGTGCCGGGCGAATTTGCACCACATGGCGCAGGACCCGGCCGTGCAGCGGGCGTTTCAGACACGCCTCTTGCGACCCGACCAGCTCGAGGGACAGTTGTCCTTTGCGGACAGCATCTACTACAGCTGTCAGGGTCAGTCAATGACGAGGCCGGTCAGTTATTCATCCTGACGCGTATCTACAGTGTACATTTCGCGTATGCTGGAGGTTACCCCCGTCCTGAGCAAGGCGGCGATGAGCCAAGTTTGGAAAGGGCTCGCAGTGATGGCGAAGGTCCCGTTCGACGCCTCATCAAACCTCCTATCTTGGTCTCTCGTCGTACGCTTCTGCTCCTGTCAGTTCAGTGACTTGCTCCTGACATCGTTGCGCTCGCAGGTCATCGGATGCGAGCTCCAGAATGACGACCCGGCGCGCGAGATCGTGCGAGGGCGCTTGAAAGCGCTCGAGGCGCTCGGACACCTTAACTTTAATCAAACCAGGGTGTGCACCTCTATACCTACCTCAAGCTTCCAGGACTGACTCTACCGCGCTTCAAAGGTGCTCGTCGAGGAGGTCTGGCGTCGGAAGGATGCGTGGCGTCCCGGGGAGCCGGTGGTAACCTGGCAGGGAATCATGAAGAGTTTGGACTGGGACGTGTTCATTGTATGAGTTAACATGTTGTCATCACAGTAATGATTAGAAGTATCCGGCGCCTTGGCATCACGCAGACTGCCCAACCGCCCGCACCACCCAGCTTCGACCGTTCAACTCTACGACCTGCCCCTCTGACCACCCCGACACATCCTCTACTCGCGGAACCTTGGCCTTCGCCGCCGCCCCGCCGAAACTGAAGATGGACGCCCACTTGCCACCAACGAGGTCATCCCGCCAGGCGAGGTAGGTGCCAGCGTCGTCCATCAAGCCGATCGCCCACGGCCCGAAACGTGCGGTGTACGCTTTCCCGAGTCCATCGCCGCCGACGGTCTCGAGGAAGACGACCTCGCTGCCAGACGCCAGCGGGAGCTCGCGCCAGATCTCCTCGAACGGGACGTAGGTCTCGGTGTCCTCGCTGCCAGGGTTCGGCATCTTGCCGGACTCGAGAAATCGGGCGCCAGGGGTGGTAGGAAGGGAGGCGAGTGGGGAGAAGACGACGTCGTCGGGCGTCGGGGTGGTGAGGTCCTGCGACGACTCCTCGAAATTGACGAACGTGGCGGGGAGGCGAGCGTGGGGAGACGGCGCAGGCAGCCGTTGGTCGATCACGTTCAAGAACCGCAGTGGCGCCTCGTCTACAGCGGACCAGTCCTGGTCAGCGTTCGGAAAGCGCGACCCCAGCGGCCGAGTCGCACCTTGGACGCCCGTCGCAGGCAGCGGCAGACACACGCCGCCCATGCTCCAGTCAATCTTGCCGGCATTGGGACCCGAGGTGAAGACACGCAGGTCGACGAAGTACTTGCCGACCGTGAGGACGAGCACTTCGGCGTCGCTGACGGGCTCCGCGGGCAGCCACCTCAGGCTCTCGCGCGTGGTGACACTGGCTTCTGAGACGACGGGCATGAGTGTAGTGGGACGACACACTGTCAACTGAAACATGGGCGGAGCCCTCTGCGGAACGGAAAACCTTGGGGGTTGTTCCGAGGTTTGGCATCAACTTCGGCCGCGACGTCGATGGGCAGCGTCAGAGCGCGCGCTTCATCCGGTGGCGTTTGCCTCGGGCACGCGCGGCACCGTCGCTTGCTTCGCGACAGCATGGATAGATACCCCACTGCAGAGACACATGACCGCGTGATAACGTCGACCCCGTCGCCTCCACACGCTGCTCACCAAAGCTTAAAGACGCACTTGAGAATCGGACATTCTTGCTCGCCTGCCCCTCTCCCCCATCGTTATCAGCCCCGCTCTCGCACAGGTGGTTGCTTTCGTACAAGACGATGGACTCGCCGGCCTCATCAGGGTCCTCACAACACTCTGGGAAGGCCATGAGTAAGACGGGCGCGACCCACACCGCTGTCCTCCCCGCCGGCGGTACCGCCGGCGTCGAAGCCCTCACCGGCCACCGGCCAGAGCTCAAGCAGACGCTGTCCCTCTGGGCACTCCTGGCACTATCCTACAGCAACATGGTGCGTCCACTTCCGCTATCCCCGCCACCCCGCGCTGACCTTCCATTGCCCGCTCTCCAGTCAGTCTGGACCGCGATCGGAGGCTCCCTTACAGCCGTTTTTACGGCGGGAGGGCCTGTCGTAATGGTTTGGTCGTGGGTAAGTCCATCATCCAGCTCTCACGGCTCCGCCCGCCTCGCATGCCTGCCAACGCTCACGCGCCTTTTCACGAACGCACGCTAGGTCGGAGTCTCCATCGTTTCGTTGATGGTGGCAGCCTCTTTGGCTGAGCTGTGCTCGGCGTGGCCACACGCTGCTGGTCCGTACACCTTTTTAAGACACAATCAAGCGCGTCGTGTATCTGACTCGGCTGATCCCTCCCCCAGGGCAAGCGTTCTGGGCCTATCGCCTCTCGCCACCCCGCTGGGCCCCATTCCTATCTTACTGGACGGCACTCTTCAATATCTACGTACGCCTTTCCTGACTGCTGCTCGTCCAGGCTGCCTGGTCAGGCGGCCAGAGTTTTCGTCATCGCGCTGACTTGCCTCCTTCGCAGGGTGCCTGGGCAATCCTCGCCGCCGGCTCGTATATACAAGGTGAGATCCGCCTGCTCGTATAACCAGTGGCATTTTGGCTGACCGCTCTGTGTAGCGAGCGAGATCTTGGCCATGGCGGTGGCGTGGAATCCGGATTACGCGCCGATGCCGTCCCACCTCGTCGGCGTGTACCTGGGCATTCTCGTCCTTGCCTTCCTCTGCAACGCGAGTCCCTTCATTGCGGGCGATGCTGATGTTAATACCCCTTCTCGAACTCCTGGGCTGACTCGTCATGCTCTCACGTCGACAGGTATTTGCGGTGCGCGTCTTTGATGCCGCGACCAAGCTGGCCGCCGGACTCTCGATAGTGGCCATCCTGGCCATCATCATCGCGCTTTCAGTCGTCACGCCTGTGCATCGTGACGCCAAATTTGTCTTTACCCACTACGAAAACTCTACGGGATGGTCCTCCACGGGCCTCGTCGTCCTTCTGGGCCTCCTCCAGTCAGTCCAAGCCAACCACATACCTCTGGCCACAACTCACCGTAAGCACAACAGATCTTCGTTTACCATCATCGGCTACGACGCCGCTGCGCATCTCTGTGAAGAGTGCGCCGATGCCGCGAGCCTCGCACCGCTGGCAGTCTTCTGGGGCGTCGCCATCTCGGCGGTCGCCGGATTCGCCTTCATTCTGGCCCTCCTCTTCAACATCTCCGATCTCGACGGCGTTCTGACGACCGTGACTGGCTCGCCTCTCATGCAAATATTCCTCGACTCGCTCGGACTCAGTGGCGCAACGTGAGCATCGCACCCGCGCCGGCTTAACTAGGATCGTTTCTGACGCCTCTCTGTAGATTTTGCATGTTCCTCAACATCTTCAGTCTCTTTTTGGCGATCACGGGAATCTTGTGCGCGAGTTCCAGGAACGTTTACGCGCAGGCGCGCGACAACGGTCTCCCCTTGAGCGTCCTCCTCAGCAAAATCCATCCAACTCTGTGAGCACCCATCGCCGCGTGGTTTCAGGATTGAAGCTTATCTTCAAATCCAGCTCGGTCCCAATCCCGGCACTCGTCCTCAACTGCCTCGTGCCAGCGATTCTTGCTTGCAGTGAGCACAAGCGTTCCATGGCACCCTTGGTGATCTGACGCCATTGTTGTAGTCTACTTGGGGTCTCAAGTCATCTTCTATGCCTTCTTCCGTAAGTTGCACATGACAAGCGCGTCACTGCTTCAGAAGCTGACGTTGCGTGGCCGCCGAAGAACTCACTACGATCGGTAAGGTCCTTCATGAGGTTCTCTGTGCACATGAAACTTACTCATATTGAAACAGGATACCTCGCATCCTATTTCGTACCGATTTGTCTACTCCTATTCGGTGGGCGCGACAAGCTCCCACCCGCACCTTGGCGCCTTTCGGACGGCGTCGCGAAGATCTGCAACGTGGTGTCGCTGGTTTACATCGTACTTCAATCCTATCTCGATTGCGATGCACTTGATGCTAATTTGCCCGAAACAGGTGTTCATCAGCGTCATGTTCTGCATCCCCAACTACTACCCGGTCACAACGAGTGCGTCCGACTCCGCTTCTCGATGACGATCAGCCTGCTCACCAGTCACCACAGCGAACATGAACTACACATCGTACGCGGCCGTTCTTTAGTCTCTGAGCGAGGGCTGATTTGACTCCTCCGCCAGCGCGATCGGGGCTGTGTTCATCCTCGTCGGCGCCGTCGGGTGGTTCGGGGTTTGCCGGAAAAGCTACAAGGGACCTGGGATTGGATTCGAGGCTTGAGGGGATGTGCCAGTATAAAAGTAGTAATCTGTAATCTGTTTCGGTGCAGTCGACTGATCGCCTTACGTCGCGTCGCGGCCGCGCGAGCCACCGTCTCTCTGGTTGATCATCGAGCGGTAGGCGAAATTAATCAGCTGAGCTCGATAGGTCATCGTCGAATGTAGGACTCGGCTCGATAGGTCATCGTCGAATGTAGGACTCGGTTACCTGTCGTGGGCTGGAAGGGCTGGAAGGGCGTCGAGCTTTGGGACATGCCCGAGGACCCATTTCGCGGATGCACGTCAGCCTTATCAGCGTCCGACGTCCGACCCACATTCGAACGAACTCAAACCATCAGCAGGTGTCTTCCAACGAGACTTCATCAGGTCGGTAGCGCACGCGCGTCCGCGCGTTCCAACGCCCGAGCGCGCCCGAGTCCTCACTCGCAGGCGAGCACGCTTTCCAGCCTATCATCGAAATACAAGCCACAAGGCAGAGGAAGAGTATGTGTGAATGAAAAGTGGCTAATGCCGGTCTATGAATTAGAAACATGTGGGGGAACTCTAGAGTACAGCGTGAAAGCGCCTCCCGCATGCGAGTCTCCAACCCGAACCAAGAAAAGGGCTGCCCCTGCTCCAGCTCTACTTGGCCGCCGGCGTAGGCTCCTTGTAGCCAGCCATTCCCTTGATAACAGGCGTCGAGGTTCCCGACTTGGTCTTCTTGGACGGGATGCGAAGGGTCTTGCCGTCCTGGAGTCGCGCGGCGTCAGCTGGGCTCGGAAAACGGTGGGGACAACGAGACGACGTACCTTCTCCTCGTCCGAGTCCGTGTCCGGCTCGCGGACGGCTCCCTCGAGCGAGTTGGACAACCAGGCGACGGTACGCAGGCGACGACGCTCCTCACGGTCCTTCATCTGCTTACGCGACATCCTGCCAGGCGATGTCAGTTAGCAAAGGGTCAAGAGCGACGAGAAGGGCTAGCTCACTTTTTCTTGCCCTTGGCGGCCTTGAACGCGAGCTGCTCGTCAACACCGTCGAGGGTGGCGGCGGCGAGGTCCTCGTCGCCCGAGCCGGCGGGGGTGCTGCCAGCCGGGGTGGCGGCTCCGGAGCCAGCCTGGGGCGTTCCGGCGCCGGGGGTGCCGACAGCGCTGCCCGGCTGCGACTCGAACGCGGTGTCGACGACGGCAGCCTTGCCCTTGTGGGTGAGGCATCCGTCCTCGACGTTCCAGATCTCGGGGCAAAGCGCCGAGACGAACTCCTGGTTGTGACTGGGGTGAGAGAAATGTCAGCGTGGCTCGTGCGGTGATGAGCGAGGGCGGCGCACCTAATGCAAAGGAAGGCACCGGTCCACTCCTTGATTCCGACGGCGAGACCTCCGAGGGCGTCACGGTCGAGGAAGTTGGTCGGCCTGGCGGAATTAGTGTTAGCTGGGCACGAGACTGCTGGCGAACGCGGAACGTACTCGTCGAGGATGAGGCACTGGGGCTTGCTCCACATGGCGGCGGCGATGACGACCTTGACCTTCTGTCCTCCAGAAAGACTAAAGCACAGGAACAGGTCAGTGACCTTGCCGACAGGACAAATGGCAGGAAAGCGGACCCCTTGAGCTCGTTGTACTCGGCGATGTCTCCGTCGAGTCCGACGTCCTCCAGGTGCTTGCGGACGAGCTTGCCGCTCATCTCGCGCGATCCGGATCCCTCGCGGGACGCCTCGAGGTCGTCGTACTCCTGGATGAGCTTTGTGAAGCCGAGGCCGATGAGCTGCTCGCGGGGCAGGTGCGCGTTCGACTGTAGCGGCGGGGCCAGTTAGCGCAGAACGGTTAGGCACAGAGAAGAAGGGAGCGTACGCGGTGGTCGAGGCCTTGGAACTTGACCTCGTACTTGTACGACTTCTTCTCCTTCTGGCGACCGACGATGCGCTCGAGCTTGCGCGACTCGCCCGTCTTGCCGATAATGGGCGTCTCGTAGACCTTCTTCTCGTCCTCGGTCAGGGCGCGGGTCGCCTTGGTGGCCTGCTCCTTATCGTAGCCGTCCTGGTAGCGCCACTGGATGTACTGCGACGCCGTCTTCTCGAGGTGCTCCTCGATGTGGTGGAACGCGTGCTGGGCGACGTACGCAACACGGAGGTTGGGGTGCTTCTCGACGCGGCCAGAGTCCGGGAGCGTCTCGCCGGTGAGGAGCTTGATGAGCGTCGACTTTCCGGCACCGTTCGGTCCGACTAGAGAGCGAGCACGCGAGGTCAGCGCCGAGCAGTAGCAGGCAGAAGAGCGTGAAAGACGAACCGATTCCGACGCGGGACGAGAGCGAGATGGCGCACGAGACGTTGTTGAGCTGGGGCTTCTTGGCGCCGGGGTAGCTGAACGTGCAGTTGGTCATCTTGAGGATGGCGCGCGTCTGGGAGCGGACTCCCATGAGCGATCCGGGCGGGGGGAAGGTGAACTTGATGACCGAGGCCGAGAGGGTGTAATACGACTTTCCGGCCGGGTTCTTCTCGACGAACTTGGCGAGGTTGCCCTGGTAGTAGACGAGCTGCTTCTTCTGGTAGTGCACAATGTTGGTGCAGACGGCGTCGAGGAAGCCACTGTCGTGCGAGACGATCATCGAGGTGATGTGGTTCTGCGCGTTGAGGTCTGCAGGGCGCAAGCACGTCAGCGGCCGGGCACCGCGTCGACCGCATCAGGGGAACGCACAGTCCTGGAGCCACGCGACGGACTTGACGTCCAAGTGGTTCGTGGGCTCGTCGAGGAGAAGAAGGTCGACCTTCATCAACATGGCGCGGCAGAGGGCGACGCTGGAGAATGGACCGAATCAGCACGGTGTTCGGCAAACGGCACCAAAGTCAGCGCGACTGACCGCATCTTCCATCCTCCGGACAACGAGAGAATGGGAACGTCCTGGCGCTCGGGCTCAAAGCCGAGCTCGAGCAGGGTCGCGCGGATCTCGACCTCGTCGGCGTCGATCCTGGGCTCCTCCTTCATGAGGTCGACGACGGTGATGCCGCTCTCGTCGCCCTCGATGTCGTGCTCGACGTAGGCGGCCTTGAGGTCCTGGGGGAAGTTGTCGATCTGCTTGCGGTTGATCGCCTTGAGCAGGGTCGACTTGCCGCATCCGTTCGATCCGCACATGCCGTAGCGGTGACCGCGACGGAGCTTGAGCGTCGTGTGGTTCAGGAGCAGCAGGCCTCCGTACGCGAGCGAGAACGGCAGGTCGCAGACGATCTCGCCCTCCTCGTCGTCCTCCTCGGCGGTCTCCGTCTTGAAACGAGCCTGTCGTGGGTAGGGCGACAGTCAGCTTCCGGGAACGTTAACGGTACGAGCCAGACCAGACGCACGTTCTCGATGGCCATCCAGCGCTTGCGGAGCTCGACAGCGAGCGCGTCCGCGGCGGGCTTGCCGATGAAGTTGGCGAGGTAGGGCGCAACGTAGACGGCCTTCCAGTCGGCGTCGTCGAAAGAGCGCTTGCGCACGAGCTGCGAGATGGCGAACGCGACCGTGTGAAGCGCGACCTGGAAGAACTCGTCCGGCTTCTCGCCAGTCTCCTTCTCGAGGAGCGACAGGAGTTCCTTGAACGCAGCCTTCTCGTCCTCGAGCGACTCGGTCATGTGGTCCACCGCGGGCGACGCGGCGCCCTCGATCGACTGCTCGACGGCCTTCTTGGCCTCGACGGCGAACGCGCGGATCTCGGGGAACGCGGCCGACTCGATGATGCGCTCGATTCCGGGGAGGACGGTGGGCGAGTGGAGCGCGGCGAGGTCGTTCGAGCGCACGAGCTTGAACAAGTTCGTGATGAGAATGACCTGCGAGCGCGTTGCACATGTCAGCTGGGCGCGCGAGCAGGAAATCGCACGCGTTGGCACGCACGGTCTGCCTCTGGACGATGTTTCCTCGCTCAGCGAGGGCACGGGTCAGAAGCGGGCCGACGACGGCGAGCGTGGGCCCGTCGACCTCGCGGACCCAGACGGTCGACAGATCGGAAGAGCAC
>ERZ1463038.910-NODE-910-length-10538-cov-12.642660_pt1 | contig 10538 bp, 14 predicted proteins | sample MGYA00564479_ERZ1463038 | MGnify/ENA primary metagenome ERZ1463038 (study PRJEB39244, sample SAMEA3635134) | Helicobacter pylori | study: EMG produced TPA metagenomics assembly of PRJEB11511 data set (Assembly of a 5300-year-old Helicobacter pylori... | reverse complement strand
CGCTCGTCGTCTTCACTTCCCCGCCATCCTTCCCGCCTACCACAAAATCCATCGCTCCCCTCCCCGCGGCCCCGAAACTCGCTTCATTCCTTACGACCTCCGCCACCGCGCACTCGCACGCCCGACCGCACCTGAGCGTCGTCATCGCGCACTCGGACGCCTGGATGAACGCGCACGATCTGCGCCAGGCGGCGCTCGTCCCCACCTCCTACACCCTGGCCCCTCTCAAGTCGGCCGCGGCGAAGAAAAAGGCCGCAAAGGACGTCGGACCGGTGCCAGGGAGCGCCGCGTACGCCCTCGCCGCGCACTCGGCCGCGCAGGCCTCCGCGGCGGATCGGACGACGAACCCCGATGAGGTCCAGGAGGGCGAATGGACGCTCGTCAGTCGCGGCGGGAAGCATGGGCAGAGTTTGCTGCCGGCGGGCGCGACGCCGACGTTGTTGGGCTACGGAGCGGTCACGGTGGGCGTCGCGAGGAAGGGCGGCAAGAGGCGCGCCGAGACGGCGCGGGACGACGAGGACGACGGCGAGCAGGGCATCAAGAAGATTGTCGGCGAGGGGTTCTATCGGTTCACCAAGGAGGATGGGCGCAGGAAGGGTGAGTCGTGGCTGGATTGCGGACGGATCGACGGCTGACGGGCGCGGTCGCGCAGACCTCGAGAACCTCAAGGCCAGGTTCGAGGAGGACAAGGAGCGCGTCGGCAGGTTCAGGGAGAGCAGGGGCAGGGGCGGCTCAAGCAGAGGCGCCTCGAGTCGTGGTGGCTCGAGTCGTGGTGGTTCGAGTCGCGGCGGCAGCAGGGGCGCCAGTCGCGGCCGCGGAGCGTCGGCTGGCGGCAGGGACTCGAGGGCGTACAAGCCGTACTAGAGGATCATTCACACTGTTTGTACCATTCCTGCTGTCTTTGCCGGATTCACCGGTCTTTGAATCTTGGTGAAGGGCACTAGGGCGAGGGTGCTGGTGCGGCGAGTCGACACTTTCCTACTCGCAGGCACTTTACAAGCTCTCCGCGCTTCCTTCGAGGCTTCCGGACCGAGGCCGAAACCTAGAGGGGCTTCCTCTGGCTCCCAACTAATGTGCTTTCCACTTTCCAGACCACACTCTGCCTGCGAACGGTGCTCGTGCCCAGTGCAGGCATGCCAAATCTTGTCAGTCAGCTCTAAATGCTACTCGAGATGATATAGCAGATCCAATGTCTCGCCCGCCATCGCGTACTCTTCCACACCCGTGCGCTCGATCTTCGCAGACTTCGAGCGAGCGCCCACAGGCCCGGCCCCTTCTTTCCAGTGTACCGTTTCATAAAGGTCTGCTATTGTGGTTCGCAAGAAATAAGCTGCGGCCTCGGCATAGTTCTGCGCCTGCACGAGCTTGTCGGCGAGCGGTTGGGGTCAGGTCGACCGTCGACGATGGGCGCCGGGCGTCGGTTTGATATCTCGAGCAACAAGGGTGCTCTTTTAGCCCGAGCGCTGCTGGATGAAGCAGAGGGGACGCGGGACGGCCGAATGTTTGACTTGCAGGTCCTCGATCTTTGTACCATGCTCGTGAATAATTCTGGTCCACTGCTTGTAGTGAGGACGATCACTGGCGACTGGCAGGGGTGGGGCTCGTCTGCACCAACCAGACAATTCGCGATCCAGTCGGTCGGGGGAGACGCAGGAGCGCTCACGGGGCCCGTACACAGTCTCAGACTTTCTCGAGCGACAGCTTTACTTTTTTCAAATCTTGACTGTAGCTGGCACTTTGGTCTATTCCATCGGGCTGATGGGTTCGTTCACATCCGAGATTGTCCCCAATGTCTTTCACCCAGCAGCGTCAGCGTTTCCTCTTCCCTAAGAGGATCGGATGGAGCGACTCACTGTCGACAGATCATCTTCCCATAGAGGAGAGCTTCCAACCACCGAACCCCCGTATCCCGAGTCGTTACTCATTGGGCGCTTCGAGGCCTCCACCGAAACGGAATCGTTCCTGGCCGGTTCGCCGAGTGAATTCCGCTTGAATCCTGATAGCAAGACCGAAAGCGTGTCCGGCGCATATTGCAGCGCAGCGCCTGAAGTTGTCGTTGCCGCTTCCCGCCTGTCGATTTGGGATCGAGACGGTGTGTTCGAAGACGTCGCCTTTTTCTGGTTGAGAAGTCAGATTGTTATCATTACCAATGAGCTTCTCAATTTGACTTCACCTTCATCGTGATCCCAAGCGCCTCTTGCTCGTTGGCGACGTCCTGCAGCACGTCTGCCCAATCTGGATGATCGCGGTCGTCCCGGAACTCCGAGCTTCCACTCAGTCTAGAAAAATCGCTGAAATCAAGTCTGACGTCGCGTGCGGAGGCAAAGCTTGCGGTACGGTCCTCCACCACCCCGCCCGGTTCTGAGAAGGTTCGGGTGGCTACACCTGTGACTTCGAAGGTCATCACAGCAGCCTCAGTTCCAGTGACTTTGGAAAAAATTATTCAGGTGCTTCTAGGGTGGTACTCGTTGAAGCCAAGCGGTCACCTTTCAGCAGGAATGGCACCATGGGGCCCTGGGGGGAAGTCAGCGAGACGGCTCGAGGAGTGAGGGCTTCCCTAACCTGTTTTATATCGAGGTGCACCTGCTGTCCAGACCCCGAGTACAGAACTTCTCGAGCGAGACCCGGTAGGACAAGGTACCACATTCGAAGGTACCAGGACGATGGAGGTGGGACGATCGAGAGCCGTGCCGGTGATAGTACCCCCGCCACCAGGAGCGGCAAGATTGCGACCGAGATGGAGACTGCCGAAATCTCCCAGCGCATCCCCGAAAAGAGCTGCACGCGGTACAAGCAATACCTAGAAGTTACTGTCAGTATGTCCACTCCGAGTCATTGGGTGCCGTCCGGCCCTACACCTCTCCCTGCTCTTCTTCCCTTCTTGCGGAAGCAGCGTGTCAGAGCCTAGGTAAATTGGGTACTCAGATCTGCTCACACTCGCACGTGGTCCTGCGTGATCATCAAGCGAGCCTGCCGCATGCAGTTGAAGCCCGAGTCGAGAGTGTCGAGCGCATCTCCGCAGTGAACATCGAGCACGACTCGATCATTTGTGGTCAAGCACGCTGAAGCCTCAAGTCGAGACATCTGGTGGCGGGGAGAATCCGTGAGGAGTCTGGGTGGCGAAGCTATCACAAGGCTCACGGTGTTTGAGCCCGCGCGAGAAGGTTGGTCCGTGAGGCTGACGACACGAGAGGAAAGTGCTACCTGACAAAAAACGCTCGGATGGATCTCTGAGTCTGTGTGGGTTCAAGAGCGAAGTTCGGACGGCAAGGAATCGGAAGGCAGACGAAGCTCGCAGCTTCGGCGGACCCCGCCGCCCGCGGAAGGTCCGCTCATCAAGACGGCCAGACTCGCGCATCCCTTGAGCTTTCCCTCCCTTGTTCGAGCTCAAGATGCTGAGCAACTCGCAGGCCTCGAAGGAGCTACTTCCTGGATGGAGCGATGCGTTCGACTTGACAACCGCCACCAGGTGCGTGCGAACGTCACGACTCAGTTCCGGGCAGTTCCGGACGAGAGACGAGACTAATGGCCTGCTAAGCTACTTAGGGAGATGAAAGACAGAATCAGGACACATTTTGGTGTCGGCCGGTCTCTGTGTCCAGCTCAGGTGGAGAATGGGCCCATGTCGCTCCTACAGTAGATCAGATCACGGCTGCATCTAGTGCCGAGCTCGGCTGACGGCGCTCCCAATAGGTTCAATGTTCAGCACGCTGTCGGAGATGAATCGCTCCGCGTAAAGCAGTTGGGCGTTCAGATTACCTTCCGTTCGGCGACGCACCTGGGTCCTGTCCGGATTCACAACTTCTATCCGTTGACGTGTGCTTTAAATGACGTGACGGTCGCAAACATGTACGTTTGACTTTTTTGAGACGAATCTTTTATATATCAGTAAGCTAAGTCTGATCCAACACCAGCCAAAAGTCCTATGCGCAGAACCTGAGCGTTCCAACACCCTGGGGCCCTGCAAGCGGTCTGGATCGCGGTTGGATTAAAAGCATTGACCGTAAGAGAAGCGCAACAATCCACGCCACGACATTAAGGTCAAAACAAGCGACAGGTGATACTGTCTACACGGCTCTCGCTGCCCACTAACACTCTTGAGCCCAGGATCTTCCGACGACTGCATCCAGTGGATCACATTTGAGGACCCGAACGACAAAGTTGGCGTCCCGGAACACCTTACTTTCACAGCCGCATGCAGCTACACCCATGTCGTCTACACTCCCGACCTCCCAAGGACATATGCTGACCTTCGGATCCGAGCCCACACCGGCTCGGCAGAGACGGCTTCGCGCATTGATCGTCTCATCCAACGATTCCGCCGCACTCGGGAGCCGCACTTTGACAGTCCATCAGTGATGAAGACCTACCGTCTCCAAATCGACGGCTCGATTATGCACGAGGACCCCGCGGCGACGTCGGCCGCGGTGCGCACTCTCTTTGGCGAGGCCGGAGCGACGCGCTTCGAGGCAGCGGCAGACACGATCGCACAGGCGGTGCAGTTGGCGATCCTAGGCGCCAGTGCGGTGTACCTAACCTTTTATTCTCACGTCTGCGTGCACCACTGACTGTTTTTCTCTCAAAGTGTGGCGGCGGAGGTCGCCGCGGAGGCCGCGCCAGTGGTTGCGGCACAGGATTCCCTACCAAAGCCTGGCACAGTTGATGTTCAGCCTATGCTTGTCACCGTACCTGAGTTGTAAGCCACACACACAATCCACACCTATGAGCCCTAACACCGTCATGCAGACCCACCACACAGTCAGCTCTAGCGGAAGTCATGACTTCAGGAAAGCCGAGTCTCATAGTCGCGCAAGCGGACCCCTTTTGCCGCAAAGCGGTATTCTTTCTGACCTTTGAGTGGTTCCAGAACCACATCAAGGACTCGAAGGCACCCTCCCCCAGGTACTTTCCTTGCCTCTTTCCTCCCGTTGCTCCCGTTCACAAGTGTGTTGCGTTTTTTAATTGGAGTACAGTGACTGATCCACCCTTCTAATAGTCGCTGCAATTAATCAAATCCGACCCTCTTGGCCGTTCAGGACTTGAGGCCTCGAGCCTGGTGATGGCATGGCACCGGCTCAGTGTTGAACGTTGGGCTCCGGCTGTGTCCTCAATGAGATGAGGATGGTGGAACAAAGACCTTTGGGATCAAAAAGTCTGACTGGTATTGCAGCACTTGACCTATTTGAATCTGAGTTAGAATAAGCTGACGAGTCAGAGAGACGAGACACACTCACTTTGGTCTCGCACCGCCCGCACAGCTTGTGCTTCCGTACTCGCAGGGCCACCGAATCCGCGGCCATGCGCGAAAGTCGTGATCATACTTGGGCTCCTCCTCTGGCTCCCAACTAACGTGCTTCCTAGGCGCCGCGCCTACAGGCTCCTTGAGTTCGGTTGACCAGAAAGGCTAAAGGCTCCCACCGGCGAGCGCAGCCTTGGTGTGCGTCGTAGTTCTGCACGAGCCAGTCCGTTAGCGGTTGGAGGAAGTCATTAAAGGGCTTCGGAAGAGGGTTCCAAAGAATGCGGGTACACTCAAGTGTTCAATCCGGATGAAACGGAGGATGAGCATCGTGGAAGGGGTCTGGAGACGGCCTGCGATGGCACGAGGGAACCGTAAGCGAGCAAGTCTCGGCGACGACTTCGCGACGCCTCGCTTACGTGTTGCACACACCAATTCCCTGCTGACCGTCGCGCTGACATTAAAATATCGGCCTCATCAGTTGCTGATCAACTGTGCCAGCCGGAAGAGCTCCCGCCCAGCAGTGGTGCCTCCTGGAGGCCGCAACGATTGGAGAGTGAGCCGGCCGTGACGAGCCTCGTGTCGCGCCGACCGCTACTGTTGGAGCAAGAGCGCCATACGAACCCCTTGGGTGGTCGCCAGAAAAAAGAAAGTCCTCCACGTATCCAGTTAAGACTCTGGAAGCATGGAGCATAAAAAGAAAGGCCCGAGACCGGGATTGAACCGATGACCTCGCCGAGTCAACCCGCTCCATGAGGACCAGGGGGAATTTACGCCCGAACGGCGTGTGATACCGCTACACCACCCAGGCCGTTGGTTGATTCCCGTACTCAGCATGCGCTAAGATAACTTAGCGTCAGGTTCCGCACCTGCTGAGAGTCATTTGGCGCAGCGTGTGATGTGAGAAGAGAGCCTGATGGATGCCGCTTCATATCGAGTGGGTCCGGTAGTCACTTGCTTGTAACAAAGCAGGAGCGTTGATGCCCGCGACTCACGACGTCGACATTGGGAGCTGGTGCGGTCAAGCCGCATCGGCTCCCCCACGGGCCAGATTGAAGCCCTCATAGCTGCCCTTTCTAATGCGAACTATGTCAACTGCACAATCATGAAGGTTAGAAGCGTTGGTCACCTTGCGTAGTGGTCAGGTGGAGGGCGGTGCAAGCTTCAAGTTGGTCCACTGTCAACGGTCCGCAACGAGGTTTCGCCGGGCATGCGAGTCCAGGTGGGGTAAAGAGGATGAGAACGACCAGAAATCTACATCTGAGGGTTGATTGATTGCCGTGGATCGTCGTGAAAGAGCCCTCCTAACCGGCTGAGCTTTCGCAGCTGAGGTCCTGCGCTTGCTTCGCCGACTTGTGGACATGACCGAAGCGCTTCAGCAGACAGCACTCTGATATATGTAGGGGCGAGGAAAGCAAAAGTCCGTTGGTGGTGCGGATCCAGATTGATAACTCCTGATCCAACTTTGCTCGCCACCGTCGCTCGGTCCAATCACTGACGCAGACGAAGGGTGAGATGAAAGCTGTTTTTCACAAAACTGACCAAGTATGGGCCGGATCAATCCCGCGCATCCCCAAAATGACGCACAGTGTTTGCCTATCTTTCCCAGGCCGCGCTCCTGAACCGATCAAAGTCGCCGCGAAAGCCGGCGTCGGAGTCGCCGTCCCACCGCTCGCGGGGGACGATCACCATCGCGGGGTCGAGCGCCTGCATCGCTTCCCGTACTTCTTCGAGGTCGAGGTGCGCCTGGTCCAGGAAGGAGAGGGACACGAGGTGCGTGTGGACGAGCGCGGCGACGACGGCGCGGATCGTGAACGGCAGGAGCGCCTCGTGCGGCGTGGGGATCGTGCCGCGCAGTCGGAGGTGTCTTGTCGAGGCGGGTACGAGGGAGGTCGGAGTTGGGGTGGGGCCTTCCGGGGGCGGGAAGAGGGAGGTGTAAGGGATGTCGAGCGTTGTGAGCTGGGTCGCGCTGGACAGGTCGTCCGAGAGGGAAAGCGTGCGGCCGTGGTAGTCGCCGATTGCAACGCTGGTGAGCTGGGGGGCGAGTGGTACGATGAGGGAGTGCGTGGGCGAGGGGGAGAAGTGCACCGAGAGGAAGGCGAGCGAGCGGAGCGACGGCAGGCTCGCAGGCGAGAAGAGCGTCGAGGACGCGTCACCGACCAGGATCACGCCCTTCAAGTAAAGATGGTCGAGTGAGGGAAGCAGGAAGGGTGTCGACAGCGTCGATATGACCCGTGCTTCCGAGATGTAGATCCGTCGCAGTCCTGCCGCCGGTCGCCGCCCACAGAGTCGTCAGCCCGACTTTCTTCCCGCACACAGTCACCAGAGACTCACGAGCATTCGTCTTGATCCACGCCAGATCAAAGTTTGCCCATCCAGCTAGCCACAGCTCCTCGACCCCCCCACACGCCTCGAGCAGCGGGCCCATCAATCCCGTCCCGAGGACCTTCAGCCCGCCCCCACCGAGCCGAATGGACCTCACCCGTCCCGCGAGACCGTCTCCTTGTCGCTCCCGCAACGACCGCACAAGCTGCTCCGCCTTGCGGCCGCCTGTGGATAGGACGACATGCGAGAACAGCTCGTGCTGCGCGACTGGCCGCCAGGTGCGGCTGACGAGCGCGTAGGAGCGGAGGACGGATGAGCGGTTCGTAAAGGTGTCGTACGCTGGAGGGGGGACAGAGGCAGCGGTGATGGCGATGATCAGCTCGGGCGGGAGGACCGGGAGCGTCACCGTGCTGCAATCGGACGGCGGGGGAGACGAAGGGGCCGACTCGTAGCAAGACGACTCGAGAGTGTAGGCGTTCCCGAACAGCGAGTTCCACATCTACCGCCGTTGGAGCGCAAGTGGGCGGTCGGAAGTCAACCTGTGGCGGCGTTGTGCCGAGGGTTCGCTGCTTGCTCCTCGACCGCCGCCTTGACGAAACAGCATCCTCGGCTTCTCGCTCTTTGGACCTGCTTCATGTGCTCGTGTGATGCTCCTACTCGGACGGGTGGCATTGACACCTCGAGCACGCATGCAAGGACCTGCACATCCTCTGCGCACGATTTGCGCGGCTTCAGGCGATGGCTGGGAGACATGCTCGAATCATCGCTCTTGTGCACTCTGGAACCCTACTGAAGCGTGTACAGCGCCCCGCCCGACGCCCTCGAGCGCTTGTGCAGATCGAACGGGTTGAGGTTCAGCCCGACGGGCACCCACGAGAACCCGAGGATGACACACATGGCGGCCGAAACGCCGCACACGGCCGTGGCGGCAATCGAGACTGCGAGGGTGAACTGGGTCCAGGTGAAGAGGAGGAGCGCAACGCCGGTCAGCATGAGGCTGATCCCGAGAACATCGTTGAGGATGAAGGAGATGAAGGATCGACGGTCGTAGCTGTTGTCATAGATGTGAGCCAGCTATTGTGCGAAACAGCTCCTGGATTTGAAGAAGCGCACTTGTCGGCGAGTCGGTGCTGCTCCGCGGGGATGCGCCCTCGGGGCCCGTACAGCTCCATGACTGTCGATTTTGAGCCGGAGCACTTTGAAGACGTAAATCACGCGGTTCCCGTAACGCCGATCGAGAGGAGGACCGCGGCGACCATGAGTGCGATGGCGGTGAGCCCGACGCCGCGATGGGTGCCCGAGTCGAGTCCGTCGCTGAACGTGCTGAGGAGGCCGGCCGCGGTGCCGCAGACAAATACAGACTGAGATAGGTTGGAATTCAGAAGCACTGGAATCAGCAGCTTTCGCAGCCGGGAGAGCTTCCGCGTGACGGAGTCAGATGGACGACTCGAGGACTCACCAGCAGCGCGACCGTATCGAGCGTCTCCTTGAACATGTCCAGTCCCGCAATGTAGGCCTCCACATCAATAAACGGCTTCTCTGCCACACCGCTCAGGTCGGCCGGCAGGAGCTCCTGTCAAACCGTCGAGCGGGCTTAGTTCAAGTTGAGCCAGCCAAGCGCAGTGACAAAGGTCGGCTCACCTCTGAACCGGACCTCATCCTGAGGTGGAACCCCCGTTGGTGCTTCAATGGGGTTCCGCGTCCCTGCGAGTACGATGGGGCAGCCGAACCTGCTGTGGCGCTCGAATCGCTGCGAAGGTCCGCCAGCAGGGTCGACGGTCCTACCGCCACACAATTGTCAGTCCCAGTGGGCGCAGTGGCAGCAGTCGAGCGCACCATCGTAAAGTTCATCGTGGTTCATGATTCCCGTCTGCGTGAGGAGTGGAGCAGGGAAACCAGCGGAGTGCCGCAGCCTCACGAAGCCGCCCTCGGACCTTCCGCGGTGTTTGACTATATTTCGGGCCCACATGGGTGCTTTACCGCTACAGAACTGTCAGTGAATTCCACGAAATTACCTAGAAGGCAGTCCTCGCCTGTGCTCACTCGTTCGCCCGGTTGAGCTCGGTGCGAGGCGGACCCAGGCTGCGGCCGTTGAACCGGTCAGCGGTTTTGAAGCGGCGCGCGCGCGCGCGGGGGGATGGCTTCCCGACCCGCTGTGCGCGCTCTCGTCGACTCGACCGGACTCGACTCGAGCTCGGAGCTACCGCCGACGAACGCACGCCCAGGTCCGCCGACAGAGCGTCCGACAAAGGCGCTCCGAGCCCGGCCCTCTCGTCACCCGCGCGCACCTCGAGGTACGCGATGGCAGTCTGGGTTGGACCTGGGCAAGGGCTGAGTGCTGGTTGGAGCTGGTAAAGCTGAGGAAGGGAGCAGCTGGGCGAAGCTGGGAAGAGCTGCGTTGCCGACGGACGGTTGGGAATCGCGGGGGAGACACCGCTACCTCATCTGTCGTGTGCAGCGGTGCTCAGCCGAGTCCACTGTGCGGCTCAGCCACGCCTGTGGACAGAAGCCCCCCAACACGCCGCAGACGCCGCTCTGCAGAATCCAGCCAGCTGACACCTCGCGTGTACGCGCAGATGGCCGACCCTTCGCCGCTCTTGGCGTACCTGTCCGCACCTGTGCCCCTGTCGCTCCCGGCTGAGGACCTCGCGCGACTGCTCGCGCCGTTCGGCGGCAGCTCGGACGCGCGGCCGCTGTCGCTCGCGATCCTCTCGCGGGCCTTGGACGGCTCGACGACCTCGGCCCTCTTGTCATCAGTAACGACCCTCCTCGCGAGCCCGGTGACGCGCATCGCCGGGCTAGACACGCTCACCGCGCTCCTGCAAGTCGCGCCGCCGACCGCGCTGTCGCTGCTCGCGTCGCCCGCGCTCGCCCAGGCGTTCGCCTCGACCGTGACCGCCATCGCGTCGTCCAAGCCGGGCCCAGTCGAATCCCGCACGGCGCTCGTGCAGCTGCTCGTCGAAGCGGCGAGCGTGTC
>ERZ1463038.909-NODE-909-length-10548-cov-12.623463_pt1 | contig 10548 bp, 12 predicted proteins | sample MGYA00564479_ERZ1463038 | MGnify/ENA primary metagenome ERZ1463038 (study PRJEB39244, sample SAMEA3635134) | Helicobacter pylori | study: EMG produced TPA metagenomics assembly of PRJEB11511 data set (Assembly of a 5300-year-old Helicobacter pylori... | reverse complement strand
GCTACGCGAAGTTCTGTAGCCCATCAGACTCAAAGATGGACCCTCGTGGCCGATTGCGATCACCCCGCCCTGCTCATGTACGGGGCCTGTTCGCACCTGACAGCGCGGGGGTCATGGAAACCGCTCATCCCGACGCGCAGATCCTCCAAAAGCCCTCCTGCGAGTCTTAACCCAGACCTCCCGCTCGTGTCGCTCCTCGGGTCTGGCGTCCCGCAGTCGGCGCTCGAGGCGGCGTCCTCGCGATAGCTGCCAAGCTCCCACTTCGTCCGAGCATCCTGCATGCGTCGCCATGAAAGCATCGATAGCTTGACCCCACTCAAATACGCACAGAATCAGAGCTGCAATCCGGCAGTCGTGGCGAAGGATGTTCCCCTGGCCCCTCCCAGCTCGCGTGATGATGACCGCCTGCTCAAGCCTTGGTCCCATCGTCTGGCCACCTCGAGCTCTCAAGCGGGTGCCATGATGTCCAGGAGAGCTCAACGCGTGCCTACGATCGGATCCTGAGCGCCAAGGAGGTGCGCCAAACTGCCCCACCATACCTCACAAGACGCAAGCCCAGGATGGACCCGGCAGCCTCACCCTTCGTGCCCGGCAAGCAGCAGACCAGCTGCCGCCACCTGAAATCTTAACCGAACACAGCCTGCACGAGCTCGCAAAGCGACTGACCTGGTGGTGACCGAACTGCGCTGACGAGACCTGCATCGGGCTCGCCGTCAGTACAAGTGGCGGCGACTGGTGCGGGCGGTATGAGTGCTGGGTCGTGTGCCCGTGGTAGGAGTGTTGCTGCTGGTAGTTGTCGTACGGGGGAGAGCCGCCCGAAGGCGGCGCGTACGAGCCGTCGCCCGCCAAAACAAAAGGCGTGTTCGGCTCGCCGGCCGGAGCGCCCGGGCTGCCCGCGTCCATCGCGTACGGGTCTGGCGATGGCGCGAACTGGTGCTCGTACGCCTGGGACGGCGACGGCTGAGTGGCGTCGCGCTTCCGGGGGCTCTGCTCGAAGGGGTCTGGGCCGGAGCCGTGCCGCCGTTTCATCCACGGGGCGTGGTCGTCACTCGTTCCTGCGATTTCGAGCTCGGGCACTGGTGGTTAGAGCAAACCTGCTCGAGCGAGCGGGCGCGGGTGGGCTCTGCGACCAGACGCAAGCGATGAGGACGCACCCCGCAGCACCGTGAGCGTGAGACAGGCACCCCCCTCGTCGCTCGCCCGGACTCTCATACATCCGACCCCAGATCACTGCCTAGATCAAGGCAGAAACACTCCCAGAGACACTCCTTTGCCAGAATCAGCGTGGCACCGAATGGCCGAGGTCAATCGCAACGACGCACGGCCTGGCAGCACTCCCAGTCGCGCAAGTCTCGGCAGCGCGGCCAGCCCTCCTTAGTGTTCGCGTCGTTGCCTGTTTACACAATCACAATCTTGTGCTTTGTACTTCGTGACCGATCCTCCCAGGGCCACCGGCGAGAAACCGTTGATCCTCTGGAAGCAGGCCAGGCTGTCGACGACTCAGAGCTCGACGCGTCGCAAAGTCTCGGTTCGATCAGAGTGGCTGTGATTCTGGAAATTGCGTGGAAGAAACGCCTCAACGATTCTGCAGGTTCCCGAGAGGGGTCCTGGATTCGAGTGGCCCTCAGCGGGTGCCGGGTCGACAGCTGCTAGCTGCGAAGGACACAGGCCGCCTGTCAAGAAAGCTCTGCGACGTCACGAAGCGTCCGCTGTGCAACCGGTACATACAAAATAGCTTCTTATTTTCAACACCCAAGAGCCTTGTATTTATCCTGGCAGCACAGCATGCGACTGCTCGGAGAGCCGGATCTCGGTCGTCGACCGGTCGTCGCCAGTGCACATCGCTGGTGGGTCTCACCTCTGAGACTGTGGTGGTAGTCTCAAGTTCTTTGTAGAATTGTTTCATGTACGGCTCATCAATACGGCTCATCTTAAACTAAAATATGACAGGGATGGAAGGGTGCGTCGCAGGTGATGCACCCGCACCACTGGACACGAGCGAGACAGTAGCTGCTGATGCTCTGCGTACAGCTTTGCTCGCGGTCGTGTAAATTTCAGAAAGTTTCTCATGATTGGTCTGTGACATGATAGTGACTGCGTCCACCCCAAGATCAAAGGGCAAGTCCGCGGACCCGCATGCCTGCGGCCGCGACTGAGAGTTCGCACAACTGTTTGAACAAAAAGAGCTAGACGAGATTTCCAGGTCCTATTTGGTCCGGATCTCGATGAAGCTCGGCGTCATCGGGTCCTGGGCCCACACCGCGAGGTCCGACTCGAGCGGCGGCGCACCGAATTCGGTGCGGTGCACGCCTGTCTCTTTGGCGTCGTTCTGGTTCAAGAGGAAATCAACAAATCTGCAAGCTGCGGCAGGTGTAGGACCCTCACTAGCCAGTCCCCATCCGCGTAGTGCTCAACGCGGAATCCAGTTGGATCGAACCAGTAGTCAAAGACTGAGGAGCTGAGCATCAGTTGCGGTCGGATCGCCCGAGGATCGTGAGAACACACTTTGAGATCCGATTACGTGGCGTCCCAAGCCCCATGAGAGCTCGTATGATTTCGACTGCAGCCACGCGTGTCCGAGGTGTTGCTGGTCGTAGTCGCTCACCTGCGCCACAAATCAGCACACGGACTTGCGGGATGCAGATAAGGCGTACTTCGTAGGAAGAATGATGGATCATCGTCTTTGTACCCGGTGGGCCCGAAAGCATGAAGAAGCAGTCTGGGGATTGGACGGGTCAGCGCGTCGCAGGGACCGATCGGAGCAGAGCGAGAAAGCGCACGGTGGTCGACAAACTCAGCACCTTTGTCCAGGCGGAAGAATGCACCGTGGGGCTCGACTTTTCTTCCAGGAACTTCATGCTCTAGTACGTCAGAGTACCGCAGATTGAATGTCTTGGTGTACCACTCCATTCCGCTTGTACGAGTCCGCGAATGTCAGCGCCTTTCTCCGAAACTGCTCGCCGCAGCTCACCCAGCAAAGTCCCCCGTAATATAACCCCAGTGTCCGAGTTTGTTGATCAAGGCAGGGCTAATCACGTCAAGTTCAGCTTCGTTTCGAGGCCACGGAGTCAAGACCAAGCGCACCCTTGCTCAAAGCGCTGGAAGTCATTTCGGCGGACCTTGTCCTCGGGGTAGTTCAGAGTGAGCTTCGCCTGTGATCTAGGAATCTGCTCCTCGATGCCGAAGACGACGGATCCAGGCTGGCCGAAGTAGTCCTGGTAGGAGACGCTCTCGCCGCCGCCAGGTCCCGAGAGCTTCTCGATCGCGCCGGCACCCTGCCGCACCAGATTTCGTTAGCGATGGCAGGCCACAGGATTCTTAAAGGCCCACTGGAATCTTCGTGGCCCTGATCAGGTCCTCACGCGTTGCCGCCAGCCAGCTGACGCCGCCGAACGCGACCTGGTCCGACTTGATGGTGACCTGACAGTACGCATCGGGCCCGTATCCACCCCAGTAGACTCGATCTCCGTCGTCTCTGCGCGCCTCTGTTCCAGCAAAGTCAGCTACATGGAACACCTCGGTGCAAATTGAGCGCACCGAACCCAAAGTCGCGGTTGAAGACACGGATCTTGTCGAGGTCAGTATGGTAGTAGGTGATGTGCGAGAGCCTGGAAATGTTGATACGTGAAGTCATGGTTGGTAGAGGGCGCGGAGAGAAAGAGAGGGAGAGTGAAAGTGCGGAGGGAATGTGGGGCTCGGCGGCCCCTGGCAACGTCTCCACTTCGGCCCGCGTTGGCCGGGATTCTCCACGTTTCGGTGATTTGTGAGGTGCTTTGTAGAGCATGTGTCAGAATGCTCCCCTGTTTCACGCTGTGGACAGAGAAGATGGACAGGACGGAACGGTGAGCCGCACCTCGATGTCCGAGCCATTCGTTCGCGCTGGCGTCGTGGCAGTCCTCGCGTCAGCACAATGGCTAACTCTAGTCATTTCATTTTCTTACTGCTCTTCCCTCGTCCACTTCACGAGCGCCAACCCAGCACACTCGGAGGCCTCCGGCGAGCTGTCTTCGTGCGAGCGAAGCAGCACTTGAGTTTACAACGAAAGAAAGAGACAGCGCCAATTCGTTTACGAGATGGTATTTTATTACATGGTGATGAAGGATCAATCACGAGGTACGAGTCGCACGCGAGTGGCCATCGCAACCGGGGCGGTGAAGAAGGACTCGGTCGGCACCATCGATGCCGGAGTGGTCTCGGGCGCAAGGCTGCACGAGCGAGAATGAGTTGAATGTTTTAAAAAGGACAGGTGGATTGCCCACCTGATGGTGTACCGGCGAAAGACGTAGGCGGTGATGATCTTGAGCTCGGCGTGAGCGAGACTGTTCGCAGTGTCAGTAAGACTTTTGACTACAAGCTGAGCTCTACTAGCCTCACTTCATACCCGCACAGTTCCGCGGACCAAATGAGAAGGCAAACGAGGCTTGCTTCATCTCTGGCGGCTCGTCGAGGAAGCGATCTGGGTTAAAGTAGTCGGCGTCCTCGCCAAAAACGCCGGGCAGGCGGTTGATCGAATAGGGCTGGCAGCTGATCGTAGTCTATACGTAACTATTCAGAGAAGAGGCCAGGCGCTCTGAGGTGAGGCGCACCTTTCCCGGAATGAAGAAGTCGTCGAGGACGGCGCCACCCGCCGGGACTCGACGAGGGAGGTCACCTGCGAGGAGTTGTTAAGAGTCGAAAGAGCCAGGTTCTTTTTTCTTGAGGTATATAAACCGACCTGGAACGGCTGGGTGCAGACGAAGAATCTCCTTGATGATGGCGCCGAGATACTCCAGGCGGTCGAGCTCGTTCACGAACGGAAGGTGCTCCCTGTCCGGAAGCGCTGCGTCCAGCTCCGCTTGAAGACGAGTTTGAATGCGAGGGTTAAGCGCCAGTAGATATGTAAGGTAAACTAGGGTCATGGACGTCGTGTCAGACCCTGCGATCAGGAGCGCGGCTGCTTCAGAGGCAACGAGGGTTGCGGTGGCGGAGGCGTCGCAACCGGCCGCGACGTAGTGTGCCTGGAAGCTGGAGAGTCTGGTAGTTGAGAATTTCTCGTCAGAGTCGGAGGGCAGCATCGGAAGACTTCGGGTCTGCCGGATTGCAGGAACGTACATGCTTGAGCTGCGCTCCTCGAAAGGCTTCGACATGTGCTCGCGATAGAGAGCAGTCCCCATCTCGCCAAGAGAGTGCTGAGCATTCTTCCAGCGACGCATTCCCGTCGTGCCGAGTGCAGCGACGATGAGGTGCAGACCTGGAACCAGGGTGCTGGCCACGCCAAAGGTGATTGCGTGGTGGATAAGCTGCAGAAGAGCACAAGTAGTAAGTATTAGTGCGATTAAGCACGAAGATCAACGGACATCAACAATCTCGGACTGAGCCCCTTTCTGGACTAAAGAAGCGTGTGAGCGTTAAAGCGGGGACGTGCGAGGTGGACACGAAGCTCACGCATATTGAATTTGTGCTCGAAGGCAAGGTCCTGTTGGCGCTTCAGTTAAAAAAAAAATATCAAATTAGTGTGATTTAGCTCACGGCAATGATGTCGAACGCCAAGAGCCGGTACCATCGGAAGACGTCGACCGACCCTGGCAGAGCAGCAAGCGTAAACGTGGAGGTCACCGAGGGTGAGAATACGAAGCTCACCATCCTGAAGCTGGGACTTCTCCACTTGCGCGGTAAACTGTTCAATGTAGGAGTGCATCAAGGGTGTCGTCGCTTTCAAATTGGCTGTGGAGAAGGTGGGCATGACGGCGCGGCGACGTTTGATGGCCTGCAACGAATGATGACTGACGTCAAGCGTGAGGTCCCCAGATTGAAGAGGGGTCATACCTCTTTGGGGTCAGACACGCCAAGCATGTGAACCTTGCCCTCCAGCATGAGGCCTTCGTAAAAGTCCCCCTTGACCCAGCTATTGCCGTAGATGTTCTTCATGGATACGACAGAGCTACGCCAATGATTGTGAGCTTCTTTCAGATCGCTCAAAGTAAACGCAACTCACTTGCAGCTGACAGTAGACGGCCCAGTCCGTACGAGCGGACCGTACTGGAGGAAGAGCGAGTGCGTCCACACGGCCTTGCGACCTCGAACGGCCATTAAGATAGCGGGAAGATCTGAGAAGCGACAGAGGAGAGGACCGGGTACGTGCCGCAATGGGGTCAAGACTGCTCGCTTGATGGCCTGCAACAGTGCGTCAGAATCGAGTCCACGCGCCGCCTGGCAGAGCTCACCAAGGCCAGAAGCGCCAGCGTGAGACCCAAGAAGACCGTCCTGGCATCCATCGTTGACACTAGCTTGTTCAGAGTGGGTGAAAGTGTCTCCATTGTGAGCTTGTTGTCGTAAGGAGCTGAGAGAGTCCGCTAGGCGATGAGTCCGCCTCGAGGCCTCCAGGCCCCACAACGTGCTCCACTTTCTCCGTGCGGGGCCCCAGGTCTCCACTTCTTCCTGAGATTCGAGCGCATGCTCCACACACGAGCCGGTGGGCTCTGATTTGAGTAAGTAGCTATGGCCAATTGTGAATTCTTCGATCGCACTTGTCAATGGGACAGAGGACGCGAGAATTCGCGATCTTGGCGAGTGACCGCATGCGTCTGCGGATCATCGTTTCCACACGCAATTGCAGGTTCACTCGTTGCAGCTGAGAAAAGGAGATTCTGACCTCAATGAGTCGAAGCTACGTTGCGATCGTACTCCACTAGCACTCGCCTCAACCAGTGCTGGAGCGCTGAGCGCTGGGCGCTCTCGGCCGGACTTCCGGTGGTAGCGTCTGACCACGCCAAGTTCGATCATCCACGAAGGTGCATTGCCAAGAGTCCATAGCAAAATACCTCCGCTCTCGATGATCTGCTGTGCGTAGCCGATCAAGCCGCCGCCTTCTGGCAGGTGCCGCGACCGACGTTGATCGTGCTGAGGTGGGAGCGAGTGGTCAGCGACTTGTAGCGCAGCTGGCCTGAAACTCATTTGAATCTTAGTGGGAAGATCCGACGTACCACTTGAGCTCGCGGGTCGTGTCACAGCCGAGCTGGACCTGGTTGTGCGTGAACAGCTCTTGCGTGCTGCGCGTTCTACTCTTCAGGATCACTACTACTATCAAACAGAGTGCACGTACCAGCACGCCGCCGCAAGGCCTCCGCAAGTGCCGTCATCTGAGCAGTCGTCTGTGTGCGGCATCGTCAGGAAACTCTCTCGTAAAGTCCTGAGAAATCTTAGAATCACTGTAGCAGCTGGTGGACGACGAGCACTTGGCGCCGTTGTCTCCACAGTACCCCTCCGGGGAGACGAACCCGGTCAGCGTCGCCTGCTTGCCCGTCGAGGCGAGGTACGAGTCTGTTGTGGGGCAATGGTTTAGTCTCGTGAAATTTGAGAGCGATTGGGCAAGTCTCACAGCTGCACGCTGCTCCCGGGGTGCCCTTCTCGGTAGATCCGACCTCGTGGAAGGCGAGGGCAGCCGGGATGAGGATGGCAAGGGCGGCAAGGTTGAAAAGCTGCATGTTGGATAAAGGTCTGGGGGGAGCTGGGTAGTGGATTAAGGAGTGTGTGGGAGTAGAGTACGAAGAAGAGGATAAGGGAAGAGAAGAGAGAGCGACAGCCGTGCTCGTTAAATACCTGTTGGTCCAGCAGCTATCCTGCCGACACCGAAGCTTCCGAGCCTTCGGTCGCCCAGCGTTGTGGCTTCAGAATACTAATTTTGGCGCTAGGCGACGTATTCGGACTATTCTAGATGATTCCTCGCTCAACCCTCTGTTGAGATCCTGCGCGCCCCGTGGAATGGCTGAGGATCAGCGAACATCGGCCGAACGCAGGCTCGTGGGGGGCATGCGGGGAACCAAGTCGAAACAACTAGCCACTCTTGGCAGCGCATATCCATCGCGTAGGACTTGTGCCACTAACCGCTGTGCCACTGCTCCCGACTCGATGCCTCTCGCGGTCGCCACGGCCGTTGATGACCGCCTTCCATCGCAGCTAAACAGCAAGCTGGTAAGAGCGCACTCGGCAGGACTCTTTGATCAAGTATACCCGGTACAAGCCTGATCAAGAAGGAAGACTCTCCGCAAGTCGTATCGTACACGATGCGAAGAGCGGTACAGTGTGGCGGAGAGGTTGGGGGTGCAGTGAAGCTGGAACGCGCACGCGTACGCCGGTTCAACTAACATCATTGGTGAAAACAAAATCACGAACAATTGGTGGAAGCCCTCAGAAAGCCTCTGCACGTGGGGTTCGGCCAGCGAGCACGTTTCTATGTGCGCGGCTTGTCCTGTCAGGGTCTGACAGAGTTGACGGTGGCGAGACCAATCCTCCACTTGACACCCGGGGTACCGGTAACGATTGTTCCTTGGTATTAAATCTTAGGCTCACCCTCGCCGGCTGCAATACCTCTGGCCAGGACTGCAGGTACTCGTCGAGCAGATCTGAAGCTTGAAGCCATCGGGAGCTGGTAGGTAGCGTACGCGTCTCAGTCGCACTGTGACTCTCGACCCACTCAGCTACTCAGACAGTAGGTTCTCGACCTCGTACGCGTGTCGTGCTCGGATCGTGTCTCGGCAAGCAGCAGGACGGGCGGTGGGAGAGCGCAACGAGCGCGGCGCCTCCACTGGTGTTTGATTCGTTCGGGTCTTCCCAGGCAGTTCCCTTTCGAGCGTTGGAGTGCGTTAGTAGTGGCGTCACTCCCCTTCCCGAAGAGTCCACTGATGTGGGGTCCGATTAGGCAACTCGTCCGCAGCAGCTCGGACCGTCAAGGATTTTTTGCGTGCGGGCGCCGTCGCTCAGCCCCGTCTCCATCACCTCGCCCAGCATGTCGGGCAGCAACAGCACCCCTCGGCGCAAGGCCCTGGACACTCGGATCCCGACCCTCATTTCCAAGTGCGGCCTCCGCGCTTCCTGGACGCCGCGCGCTCGCTGACCCAACTCGCGTGCGCCCAGCTCGCTGCAGACGTCGCACCGCTCGTTCTTCCTCCTGCTCGGCGACAAGGCCAAGGCGCACGCTCAGATCGTGAACCTCCACTTCCTGCTGGGGCAGTCGATCGCCGGGCTCGCGAACCCGACGGACGCCCAGAAGAAGAACCCGCGGCCGAACGTGCTGTGGTGCTACAAGAAGGACCTCGGGTTCACCTCGAACCGCAAGAAGCGCGAGGGCAAGGTCAAGCGCGAGGTCAAGCGCGGCCAGCGGGATGCGGGCGAGATGGACCCGTTCGAGCTCTTCGTCTCGGTCACGGACGTGCGGTATACGTGAGCTCGCTCTGGCGGGGGTGCAGGGCGTTACGGCAGCTAATGTAAGATTGCGCAGGTACTACAAGGACACGCACAAGATTCTCGGACAGACGTTCAACATGCTCGTCCTGCAGGACTTTGAGGCCATCACGCCCAACCTGCTCGCGCGCAGATCGAGACGGTCGAGGGTGGCGGCATCGTCGTCTGCCTGCTTCAGGGCATGAAGAGTCTTCGTGGGCTCTACAGCATGACCATGGTGCGCTTTTTCGAAGCTCGGTAGAGGGGCGAAAGCTGACGAGCTCGTGTGCCGCAGGACGTCCACTCGCGGTACCGCACCAACACCTCCCTCTCCACCCCCGTCGCCCGCTTCAACGAGCGATTCCTGCTCTCGCTTGGCTCGAACCCGTCCTGCCTGATCGTCGACGACGAGCTGAACGTCCTGCCGCTGTCAGCCGCGAAGGACATCGTCCCGCTCGACCCGGGCGGCGCTGGCGTCGGACTCGGTCGCTCAGCCGGCAAGGGCAAGCGACGCGAGGTCGAGGGCGAGGCGGAGCTGCGGGAACTCAAGGAAGGGCTCCGGGAGACGAAGGGGATCGGCGAGGTCGTCGCCGAGGCGCGCACGCTTGACCAGGCCAAGGCGATCCTCAGCTTCACGGACGCCATCACGTCCAAGAGCCTCAGCCAGACCGTCTCGCTCACGGCCGCGCGTGGACGCGGCAAGAGTGCCGCGCTCGGGCTCTCGATCGCGCTCGCGGTGCTGCACTCGTACTCGAACATCTTCGTTACGAGTCCGAGCCCGGAGAACCTCAAGACGCTGTTCGAGTTTGTGTTCAAGGGGTTCGACAAGCTCGGATGGGAGGAGCACCTCGACTACGACATTGTCCAGAGCACGAACCCCGAGTGGAAGGGCGCCGTCGTGCGCGTCAACATCTTCCGCCAGCACCGCCAGACGATCCAGGTGGGCCTTCCTCAGGTCTCCAACGCTCCCACGTTGTTCTGCTGACACAAAACTACTGCAGTACATCCAACCGCAAGACTTCCACGTTCTCGGTCAAGCCGAGCTCGTCGTGATTGACGAAGCCGCTGCAATCCCGCTCCCGATCGTGCGCTCGCTCCTGGGCCCGTACCTCGTCTTCATGGCCTCGACGATCAACGGCTACGAGGGTACGGGCCGGTCCCTCTCGCTCAAGCTGCTGCAGCAGCTCCGCGAGATGTCGCGCCCCGCTTCGGCACTCGCGCCGTCGGACCCGACCGCCGCGGCCGCCGCATCCTCGTCCGCCGGCATCGCGGGCACGATCTCGCGCACGCTCAAGGAGATCAAGCTCACGACGCCGATCCGGTACGGCGCGGGTGACCCGATCGAGAAGT
>ERZ1463038.908-NODE-908-length-10550-cov-13.310815_pt1 | contig 10550 bp, 15 predicted proteins | sample MGYA00564479_ERZ1463038 | MGnify/ENA primary metagenome ERZ1463038 (study PRJEB39244, sample SAMEA3635134) | Helicobacter pylori | study: EMG produced TPA metagenomics assembly of PRJEB11511 data set (Assembly of a 5300-year-old Helicobacter pylori... | reverse complement strand
GACGCGCACGCTCGAGCGTCGCATCGAAGACCGCGAGCATCGGGACCAATTTCCCAAAGGGATTTGCCGAATGGCTTTCTCTTGAGTTGACGGGGACCGCGAAGCCGTCACGTTTGATCTGTGGAGAGCGGGTCAGAACTCGCATGGTGGAGTGGGAAGTGCGCACCTCGAGGAAAAAAATCTCGGTCGTTTTCTCGCCCGTGACCAGATTGTCAGAATTAGTACCAAAATCTTATAAGAGAGATAAAGGTGCAAACACCCATCCCTGTAAAGATTGAACGTGTGGTCCCTTTCAAATCCCTTCCTGTCCACTGCGAGAGCTGGATGCCATCCTTGAAGCAAGCGTTGTAGCCGCGCATATAGAGGAGTACCCGCAGGACTGAGTGGAAGTAGCAAATCAGAGATAGGTATCAAGTGAACGATCCCGGTCAGTGCGCGGATGAACGGCTTCAGAAGGTTGACAATCAAGACCGCCTTGAAAGCGCCTGCGATTAGATGTCGGAGCTTTCATCAAGCTATTGAGAGCGACAGATCAGCTGTTCGCCTATAGCCAGGTGCAGGCAGTCGCCGACATGAGCTCCATGCTCATTTAGTCAGTCGCACGCACCATGGCTGACATTGTGGTCAGTCTTGCTTAGATGGCCTGTTGACAGCAAAAGGGCTTACATTTTCAGTCCAGACACCGTGCTCACGGGCTGTTTCGGCACCATATGCGCGAAGCGCCGCGGATGATGCCGATGTGCGAAGCTGGCCGGGGCTGATAATGAGCTCCTTCAGCTTCTTGTTGTAATATGAGAAATGTTGACTGACCAAGCGACCCAGCCTTAGACCAGAGACAACTAACCTAACCCACTCAGGGTAGTCGACGGGCTGAACACCTCACAGACCGCGAGCCCACCGGCAGTGGCCATCGGCTCCCTGACGGATCTGAACCTCCGAGATGAAATCGCGAATGGGCTCCACGAGTACATTGCTCAGTTTCTAAGTCAGTGCTCCACTGATCGTCCCGCTTGCCGGAAACATGTGTGCCGACCGATGCGAGTGTACCGCCAAAACATATCGGCCACACTACTTGATTTGCTTCTCTCTGCATGAGAGACTAGCTATACGTATGTTGTAATTGTAGATGATTTATCTTCGCGTACGCATCAAGAAGGGCAAGAAACGACCAAAACGATCGCCCCGCATTGCTGGCGGATGAATGCCGGGTCCTTGGTCGCGATGTAAAGGGGCTCGGATCTCGGAAGACAGTTAACTCAAACTCAGATGGCTCGTATACAGTCAGAATACCCGGAAGTTGCGTGAAGGTACCTGGAAGTTTTGCATAGCGCACTGACAATTTTTGTGAACGCCGAGTCCACGCTATGGTGAGACCTCGCCGCTCCTAACGTGATGCTGCGCACAGTCGCTCGCGCTGAGACAGCGCAACCTGGAGCATCGCTATCACTGCCAGGAAACGTACATGGTTGCGGCTTGGTCGAAGCCTTGCATGATCGGGGTTTATTATATCCGACATTCAGCTTGTTGCTACCCAATCAAAGCACAATAGACAATGACAAGTACAAGGCACAAAGCCATCTCGGCAAGCTCGATTTGTCCTGTACAATGGACCACCGTGATTTATTACGTGGTGGACGTCCGCAAGCAACAAAAGTGCTGTAGAACGAAAAGACCGCGGTGCTGCAGCAAACGCTCATAGGTGCTAAACTTTAGGGGCGGTCCCAGCTTTGTGAGGAGGACTGGGCAGCCAAGAACACAGCTCTGTAAGCATCGAGATTCTTGCGGACTCGAATGAAAGGTCAAGAACATGCGAGCGTAACTGTATCCCTGCTTGCTGCCTTACATTCAGACATTCATTCAAAAGGACTTTAGCACGCCTCCCCCAACCTGACTAGGGTCTAATCTTTCTCGGCTCCCCTCTGAATTTAGATCGGGATAAGGTCCTCCCAGATCACGGACGGGGTTGTGGCGCTCCTCCTCCTGACTCGCGCGAAAGCCAAGGGGATCGGGCTCCCCGTCATGGCAGCTTACATCGTTCAAGTTGTGGCCGGTGGCTCCACGAATATTTTCCTTTTTTCTTGCTACGGCATGAGACTCTTGACATGGCAGTTCACAAATCATGGGCATTGGGCCCTCCGTCGCCGTTCCGAGGTTGCTACCCGTCCCGGCATAGAAGTCTAGGAAGTCGCCTATGGGAGGTAGATGGGGCCCTTAATACAATGGCCTTACGCTACCGACGAACTCTCGGCATCGAGCGCTCAAGGATGAACGTGAACGGTGGCGCTGTCGGTCACTTCCTCTCCGCACTTCACTGCGCCGTGTATAGTCTTCGGGCTGCTTTTCCGCGCTCGAAGTGGTAGCTTGGTCGCAAGGTTCAGAGTCGGATACACCGTCGAAGAGTCTACCGCAAGTATGTTATTCCATGAGAGGGAATGCCCTCTCGAAGGTCCATTTCGCCGGAAATGTCGAGAGGTACGGATCGGATCGGATTCATGAGAAGCTGGTGGAGTTGCTTGATCAGTGAAGGCACCCTCCCCATCATATCAGACAGCAGCACTCACCATTGCTCAAGGTTTCGTTTTGACTGCCCTCAACAATGCGAGCTCCTCCTGAAACACCATACGGAAGCCGCGCGTCTCGCACTCCGCCAAAAGCTCCCTCGCGGCGCCCTAACCCTACCCCTAACCCTAACCCTAACCCTAACCCTAACCCTAAAAGTAGGTTAGTGAAGGTTAAGGTGAGCGGAAAGCTGGTGGGCGAAAGGTGATGAGTGTCGAAAGTCATGGGAAGCGCAATACTGCTCCATCTATTCCTGCATCTGGTTTTTTGAATTAACCTCAATAGTTCGGCCCGTGACAGAGACGCTGGTGATCGGCGAGACCGGGGCGCCGACTGGGCAGGAAGACGCATGCATGTGCTGGTGGAAGAGTCCCCCCTTCAGAAAACTTCTCCAACTTCTTCATTTGTGTCGTTCAAACCCCAGTCACCATGCCATAATCTCCAAGTGTCGAGGTCAGAGCCTGCCGCCGAACCAGGGGTGGTCGCCCAGCAGGCGAGTCTCTTCACTTCTTGGCCCACTTATTTTTGGTTATCCAACCCTGGTCAGGTTGATCAAGCGTGCTTCACTCGTGTGGTCATAAGCAAGGTAGTTAGACTAGGTCAAACGCACCGCGTGTCTACCGACTTTCAAGGCCTGGCGTGGTCAGTCTGTGGATTTGACCGTGGATCATTGCTCAACCTTTCACACTACTGGGTCTGATATGAGAGGGCTGGCTGAGTTAGTGGATGGGCAGAAAGATCTCCTTTCGCCACCGTGACGCCACTCGTGTCCACGCGCACCTCCTCGCAAGCCCCACTCGCCCACACGCACCCGACAGAAAATACTGTCACCCTCGTCGTCAAAGAAGCGCTGACTGACGATCCGACTCTCGGAGATCGCGAGTCAGCCGGGAGGCCCGACCCGAGCAGCCGCAGCACGGCGTTTGGGTCCGGCCACGGCGGACGGACGCGGCGGAGGCATGTCACGACCCGGGCATCGCCCGTCATCTCGCCTCGTTTTTCGTCCTGGCCCTTTTCCCCAACCACCACCTCATATCATCTCTCGCAATGCCGTTCGAAGGCCTCGCGCGTTCCACCTCGCTCGAGCATGCGGCGGCCGAGGTCGAGCGACAGCGCTCGCGCTCCGAGTCGCTCTCGTCCCGCCAGCCCGGGTTCTCGCCACTCGACGGCGCGCCCTCGCGGCCACAGCGGATCGCCGAGACGTCGAGTGAGCACAGCAGCGACCGCACGATCGACGTCGAGGCGGACGTCGGCGTCAAGGAGGAGAAGGTGCCCGCGCCGCTCGAGGACGAGTTTCTCGTCACGCTCAAGGGGCGCGAGCACTTGAGCCCGCACTCGTGGGGCGTCAAGTACCGCTGGTTCCTCACCGGCTTTGCGGGCCTGCTCGTGCTCAACGCCAGTGCGTTTTCCTACATCGAGTGCGCGGACGGTTCGGTTGTTGACCGTCTACATGCAGCCTTCGCGTCGTCCGCGCCGTCAAATCTCATCCCCGCCATCATCGAGGACCTGCACGTGTCGGAGGAGGTCGGTATCCTGCTCATTTCCATCTTCGTCGCGGGCTACTGGTGCGCCGATCTCCGTCGCAGCGCTCCGCCTCCACTCTCGCTGACCCAAGTCCTCAGCCTCGGGCCGATCATCTGGGGCCCGCTTTCCGAGCGCTACGGTCGCAGACGCGTATTTTTGATCAGCTTCGTGCCATATTTCGGCTTTCAGATCGGCTGTGCGCTCTCGCCGAACGTCGTGCGTCGCCTCCACCTCCACCGAGCTCGGTCGTGACGTCGCTAACGTCCGCGCTCTCCAGGCTGCTCTCCTCGTGTTCCGCTTCCTCGGCGGCGCGTTCGCCTCGGCCCCGCTCACCAACTCGGGAGGAGTCATCGCGGACTTGTGGGATGCGGATCGCAGGGGCGACGCACTTGCCATGTGAGTTCGAGTGCGCGCGAGGGAAAGGTGATGGGGCTGACGAAGCGCACTCGAGCAGATTCTCGCTGATGCCGTTCGCTGGACCGGCCTTAGCGCCCATCATCAGTGGGTGAGTCGGGTGCACTGATTCGGAGGGCGGGTCGCTGGGCGCTGACGTCGTCCGTCGCAGATTCATGTTTGTGACTGGAACCGACTGGCGGTGGATCTTCTGGGTCCTCACCGTATGTCTCGCCATATCGGCACAGTCTTAACGCATGTCTGACCTCACCAGCACAGATCTTCTCCGGCGTCTGCCTCGTTGCGATCGTGCGCCCGCTCCCCGTCCTCCTCGCGCTCGCGCCTGCTGACCCCTCCCCGCGCACAGTTCTTCATCCTCCCCGAAACCTTCGTTCCGTATATCCTTTACCAAGAGACGAAGCGCCTGCGCAAGGAGACGGGCGATGAGCGCTGGCACGCGGCGATGGAGTCGGGCCGCGAGACGATCTCGGACGTGCTCAAGCGCACCGTCGGCAAGCCGTTTATTATGATCGCGCAGGAGCCAATGCTGGCCGTGATAACCGTGTACAGTGAGTCCTTTTCTTGCCGCCCCTTCCTCAGGGTGAAGAACGGGAGCTGACTTGACTCTGTTCGCGCACTCAGTGTCGTTCGTCTACGGCGTCGTGTACCTCCTCTTCGAAGCCGTCCCCATCATCTTCCAGGTTCGCTTCTTCCCTTTGTCTCACGCCCATTCGCCGCTGACTCGTCTGTCTGCCCGCAGGGCCAGCACGGACTCAACGCCGGCGAGGCCGGCCTCGTCTTCCTCGCGCTCCTCATGGGTGGCGTGATCGGCGTGATGGTCTACATCTTCTACTACAACAAGCAGTACACAAAGCTGCACCACGAGCTCGCACCGAGGAGCGTTCCGCCCGAGGTCCGCCTCAAGCCGCTTCTGTTCGCCGCGCCGGCTCTCGCCGTGTACGTCTCATTCCGCTTTCCGATCGAGGATCGTTACTTACAAGGCTGTCTCCGCAGCGGATTTTTCTGGGTCGCGTGGACCAGTTTCCCGTCCATCTCGATCGCGAGCCCGATCCTCGCCATCTGCCTCATAGGCAGCGCGATCCTGTTCGTGTTCCTTGGGTGCTTCAACTACCTCATCGACTGGTACGTCCCCCATTGCATTGTCAAAGATCAAGCTGGAGCTGACTTCATCGTCCTGCAGCTACCTTCAAAACGCGGCCTCAGCGCTCGCGATCAACACTGGTGCGTCACCCTCGCGCCCACTCACTCCATCCATCCATTAATTTTCGTTGTTTGTAGTGTTCCGATCTTCCTTTGGTGCCGGTTTCCCGCTCTTCGCCGGTCAAAGTGCGCACTCGCCCACTCCCGGGCCGCCAACCCAACTGACGTCTTGCTCACAGTGTACCGCAAGCTCGGCACGCCCGGCGCTTCCTCCCTCCTCGGCGGCCTCGCGGTCGTGTTCGTCCCCGTGCCGTTCCTGTTGATGAAGTACGGCAAGAAGATCCGCGGGATGTCGAAGAACGCGATCGTGCGGGAAAACGAGTAGGCGCCTGGCGGAACGAGGGGTGTGAATAGCGCAGTACCTAGACACTAATACCATAGACGCTTTCGGACACTGTGAATGGGACTGGTTGGAGAGTGCTTGAGGGACGGGGAGACTCGTGCTGGGGGAGACTCGTGCTGCGCTGCTCGAGCTTGGCTCAGGCCGGGCCTGTTGCCGAAGATTCGTTCGTGGTGCTTTCTGAAAACTTTCATAAAAATTAAAAGCACTCGGGCGTCATGCGGAGCACTCGGCAGGGAGTCGGAGTCACAGCTACAGCTATGACAGGGCGATGGCCGGCGAGAACTCCATTCGGACGGTGGTGGTTTACGCTGGCTGTCGACTTCATAGAAAGGTGTCATTGGTTGTGGAATTGAAGTATCTGAGAGACCTCTGATGAGTTCAAAACCCGCTATTCCGTCTAGAGCACCGTTTCTGGGTCACCGGCCGGCACTTCAACGATCTTGATCCCAGGCATGCGATCCTATGAAGCGCCGCACCAATGTATACGGTTCCACACAGAACAGTGGAGAGGCGGGCGAGCTTCACTGAGGGTCGGAGTGGGCGGATGTAGTCGGTTCGCGCCATGTTAGAACTCTCTCCAGTACCCAGTGCGCCACCTGGAGCGACAACTGGATAGCCTTCCGTACCAAACATCCAGAACAGGCTGCTAAGATGGCCATGAAGCCGTCCGCAAGGCTGAGCTGAGGATGGTGTCATGGCGCCCTTGGACCTCGACAGAATCGTGCTCGCCCAGAGCATATACAGAACCGGCGTAGACTTCGATTTACCCACCTCCCACACAGATTAAAACTATCGTGGCCTTTGCTGGAATAGCAAAGCGATCGATTTCTAGATAGGTGTTCTGTGTGCCGGGGTGAGCGTCCGGCAGTGTCCTCGCGGTTGGTTCATGCACGCCATTTCCGTCTCAATGCTGCCATAATTACCCAAACGTCGCCCCCAACGAAGTCATAAGTCAATGAGTCTCTTGGGAGAGGCGTCCGGGCCTCTGTAAAAGATCTACTGATGAACGGCGCGAGTGCCACCCAGTGTCCCGGGCGCTTGCTAGTGATGCGAAACGGATTGTGATACCGAGAAAGGCCACACCTGAGAGTCGTCGGGCATGCTCCTGGTCTGTGTTCCGTACTGATGCTCCCATCACATCTCAGCAAGCGACTGGCGCTGCAACCCGTGTCGCACAAACATGTACTTCTGCGCTCGCGGGCTTTTCAGACATATCGAGACCATCGATGCAACCGCCCACACTAGCGGAGAAGCGAGCGAGCTTCGCCGAGGATCGTGCTGGGCATGCGAGGCTTGCAGGCGCGATGTTGGAGCTCCCAATCCAGTTGCCCGGGTTGCGAACTGACGTGCGCAGCCCACCAAGAGCATCAGAGCAGCACTGCATGGGCCGAATGAGCTTCTGCACGGCTGAGCTGAGGTCCTACGTAGTGGGTCTGGATCAAGTTCGAGCTAGACTCGGGCCACGGTGACGTGCGAAAACACCCGTTTCCCACACTTCTGACCCAGCTATAGCCAGTCAGGACATAACAAGTACTCGAGAGGCTGCGTGGCGTCTCCGCGTGAAGTTGACAGAATCGAGATGAGTGTCGAAGGTCAACCGGTCAAGCTGCGCCGATAGAGACCGAGCGCGGCTCGTATCCAGCGACCTGGTCGTGTTGGCTCGCTCGCTCAGTTTTTGAGATTGAATAGCTCAGCTTTTGAGATTGAACAGAGCATTAACTCTGGAATACAGACCATATTATAGGCGCCGCGTCAAGAAAGAAGGTCCCGCGCAAGCCCCTGGGAAACGGACAGAACGCACTCCTCCCACCTCGCCGCTCTTCTCGTCGCTGTCGCCCACCCTCGCCCCACCCGAGTCACCCCACCGTCAGCATGTCCTCCCTTCTCGCCCGCACACTCGGTTCCGTCCGCGCCCAGGACGACCCTGACCGCGTCGCCCGCGCGTCGCCCTACGCCGTTCGTCCCGCCCGAGCGAGTCATGCGGCCAGCTACTAACGCCGCCGCCCGTCCCACAGCGCCCAGCACCGCCGTCTGACGGATGGAAGCACGACATGTACGGCTCGTCTGCAGCCGACGAGGCGGACGCGCGTGGGGACCGGCCGAGGCGGAGCGACGGCGGTTCTGGCGCCGGCGGCAAGCGGAGCAAGAGGCTCGTCATCTCGAACCTGCACTACGACGTCAGCGAGAGGGAGCTCGAGGTTCGTCCTGGTCTGGGTGCACGCGAACGGGACCGCCGGCTGACCACCCGCGCGCACGACAGCACCTGTTCGCCCAGGTCGGCCCGCTCGCCAACGCGCCCAGCATCAAGGTACGGCCCTCGGCCGCGCGATCCGTTCACTCCCGCAGGTCTCGCAGTCGTTAATCATCTGTACTCTCTCTTCTCCCCTCCTCGCCTTCCCGTCGTCGACAATCCCGGATCTCCGACCTGCCACGCCGACAGTTCGACCGCTCTGGCCGCTCAACCGGACTCGCCTTCCTCGGCTACGGATCGGAGAAGGAGGCGACGGAGGCCAAGGAGGCGTTCGACGGCGCGCTCGCGAAAGGTGAGTCCGTGCTGCGGGCTGTGTTCTGTCTGGTGCGATTGATGGGTGCCTTCGGAGGCGGGTGGGTAAGGTCTGCTGTGGCTAGTACGTGTGCGTGGAAAGGCCTCGAGGGAGCTGCTGAACGGGGCACCAGACGGGGATGCTCTGCAAGGGCTGGAACGAGGTCGAATGAACGGCCGACCGGGATGACCGCTTCGCTCTTCGAAGTGAAGAGGCCTTCTTGGTGTGGTGAACGTGACTAGACCTCGACTCATTGGCAGGCAGAGTGTGTGCGCGCTGTGAAGGCGGGAGGCCACGGCAGACGCGAGTGCGAACCGGTCACTCTCTGCGCTCATCGAGCTCAGAGAACGCACCGTTTGCATAGCGACCTCGGGCGATGGCCCGCTCGCATATCACTGGGATGCTCTTGACCCGCATTTGCTATTGTGTATGCGTAAGCGCGGGAGGACGCCGACAAGGCGAGGTCAGGGCGGTTCCGCGCCTCGAATCCTTCGAGCCTGCCCTTTCGTACCGAAGCTCAGGTGCGCAGGGATATCGAAGCTCGGTCTTGCCGATGCCGCTTGAGTTACAGGGAGTTCGATGTTGCAAACATGTCGGCTTGATCAGCCTGGGAGACAGGGAAGCTCTCGTCGCTCTCCGGAGTGAGGAGAGCGTCCTGATGTCTGACCTCCGCGCGTTGAGGAGAGCTTTCTGAGTTATGGTAAAGCTGCTTGTGTGAATACTGTCGCGATTGAGCGGATCTGTCGATCTTGAGCACAGGACAAGGATCCAGGTCGACAGCATGGGACGCTGGTCTCTGAGCGATTTGAGCTCAGACGAGGCCAGATGGTGGCGTCAGGAAGCTTTGGCCTCGCTCAGAGCGAGATGGTGCATGTGGTACGAGGACAGTGCTTCGACAGTGCGCGGGCCCTCAATCAGGTAAGCTTTCACTGTGAGGTGAAGAGCGAGCTCGTCTGCTTTATGACGCCCTGTACTGGAGAAGCGAATGGCGAAGAGTGGTGGATTTCAGCTGCGCGCATAGGGAGGTGGTTCACGGTGGAGCTGCGGAATGAGACGAGCATCGCGCTGGCTGAGCGCGAGTCCTCGTTTCAACTCGTTCCATCCGTAAGCTCAGCCCTACGTGTAACGGGTGCGAGCGACTCTTCGATTCAAGATTCGCAGGATGAGTCGGGCATCAGCGCCAACCTTGCCAGTCTCCAGGCGTAGCCAGCTCTGGAGTTTGGCAGATTGTCAATAGCTTCCTGTCCTTCTCAGCCTTGTTTCGTATCCGTGCGTGCAGCGCGTACGGGCCTCAGCGCCTTCGATGCCACATGGATCTTCCTTCGAGCACACTCTTCGCCAGTGGAGAAGGGGGCTCGCGGGTCGCATCTGCGAACGTCGATGGAGCCGAGGCGCGAGTGAGTCGGGTCAAGGCGCATTTGGCAAACGGGATGCTCCCCTTGCTTTAGAAGCTGGGCCCGTGCGCTGTTTAGTCCAATCTTGCAATCCGGGTTCCCCCCGCCGACGGACGAGCTCGGCGTCTGTGTACCGCTGTTCGAGCCACTATCGCCTGTTTTTGTTGTGTGTCACTGCTAGGGAGGGTTCGATGCTTGCCTGAATCCCTTGAGGATACATACGAAACATACACTGACCCTTCTCTCTTGCTCCTACAGGGCAAAACATCAAGGTCGAGTACGACAACCGCGTCGAGCGCGTCGTCCCCGAGCCGGGCACGCTCCTCGCCCGCCTCGCCGCCGAGTTCGTTTTTACCATCGAGCCTTTGCGAGCACCCACTGACCCTCTCGCACCCACAGCGACGCCAAGCCGCGCCGAAACTCTGACCGCAACGACCGCAACGACCGTGGCGACCGCGGTGACGCCTCGACGCGCTACGCGGCCCCGTCCTCGACTCGCGGCTCGCGCGGTGGCGGAGGCGCTGGGCCGGTCCGGTCCTCGGGTGGTCGTGGCGGGCGCGATGGCGGAGCGCC
>ERZ1463038.907-NODE-907-length-10551-cov-11.606231_pt1 | contig 10551 bp, 17 predicted proteins | sample MGYA00564479_ERZ1463038 | MGnify/ENA primary metagenome ERZ1463038 (study PRJEB39244, sample SAMEA3635134) | Helicobacter pylori | study: EMG produced TPA metagenomics assembly of PRJEB11511 data set (Assembly of a 5300-year-old Helicobacter pylori... | reverse complement strand
GATCTCGCGAGACATCACCGCACTGTCGAAGAAAGCCATCTTCGGTCTTCATCGGACATCCGCTCTCCGCCCCACGAGAAACGTTGGTGAAGCTATACCTCTCGTTCTGCAGCGTGGAAAGAGCGATCCTCGATCCGCGAGCACTCCTCAGGCTCGCGCATACGAACCCGACCACCTGGAGCTGGCGCCGCCCCGCGCCCCAACCGGCCCGAGCAAGCCTACTAGCGGCGCAACATGTCCAGCATCTTCGAAAGCCTGAGTGATCTCTCAATCACGGCCGTGCAGCCCCCCGCGCCAGCGTGTCCGATCGTTGACCTCCCGCTCGAGCTGCTCGAGCGCATCACCGCTCGCCTCGACTACAATGACCTCTACTCCCTCGCATCCACCTCGAAGCTCTTCCGCAAGACGTACCGCCTCCGAGCGGTTCTAGCCAAGCTGGAGCGCTACTCGTACTGCGATACCGATTCGTGGGACGGAGAGCTCTTTTGCCTTACGAACGCGAGGGCGGGACGTTTCGGGTGGTCCCCCTTTCTTCTGATACTCTCAGATGAGCCCATTCAGACTAATGCTCGCGGAAGACAAACGCTCGAGGCCGCGGCCGTCTCCCCGACCTTCGCGCACTTCCGCCGCACCTCACCAACCGAGGAGTATCACCATCCAGCAAACGAGCAAGAAACTCTGGCTTAGATGTGAATACTTTGACGTGCAGTTCTATTACTACCTCGATCGAGAGAAGGAGCTGGACTGGGACGAGGATCTCGCGGGGCGACTCGTCCGCGCGACGCCGGAGCTCCTCCGCAAGCGCTTCAAGTGCCCCGAGTGCAGGGGAGCAAAGGAAGTCACCGTTGGAAGACCCGGCATCACGAAACGGTGGGTCACGCTCGTATGCCCCGTCGGTTATTTGACGCTGATACCGCTCGGCGTCCGCCAGATGGCCGGAGCTTCGGGGCTCTGGCTTCAAGTACAGGCTTCCCTGCGCTCGCTGCCAGATCACCTACGATTCTGCGATTGAGATCCAGGACGAGCGGAACGCCGAGATCCAGTTGGACATCGAGGCCGAGTTCGAGAGGGCGTACGAGGCGGGCGAGCTGTCGGACTCGTACTACCAGTAGAGTGGAGATGAAGTATAGGTCCCTTTCGATATCTTCCTTCTCCCTCCTTCTGACTTGTGGTACATCAGATGGAGGTTCAAATGCAAGATTCAGCTGTGCCGCTTGCGAAACGACTGCACTCCGATGAACCGCCGCGCCTGATACTGAGGCTCCCTCCACCCCCCAGAACCAGCTCTTAGCTACCATAGATCGTCTTATGTAGGAATTATATAGGAGCTGAGCCACCTCGATCAGACATGGACAGGGTGAGCCCAGTCTGCCTATGTGCGCCGCTCGAAGTTGCAGCTTGAAGCGCCTCACTTACAAGTTACATTCTCCGGATACCGACACTTCTTTCAGATTGAAAGATTGCTTTGAATGCTCTCAGTATCGAACGGACGAGCGAGCAAGACTTCGCACGCAGCGAGATCGCAGGTTGCCCCGTCCATACCTACATAGTTGCGCGGCTGCGCCCAGCACAAGAGGTATGAGAAACAGAGCTACCTACCTTTCATGTAGAATCTCATGCACTTGCGCTCGGCTAGCGACCTGTCAACGTCACGCCTCGGGCCCCGCCTCGCGGCTCCGGGCCGCTCTTACAGGCGCGGCGGGCACATGCTCTTCCCTTCGGCGACGAGCCGAGAGAACAATCCCCTCTCTTCATTCAGAATTCTCTCTCTCCCTTCCACCACCACCTCACTCCCACTACCAGCACAGCATGCGCTCCTTCGCAATCGCCCTCGTGCTCTCCGCGGTCTCGCTGGTGTCGGCGCAGGTGAGCCTCGGTCTTCCCCACTTGCAGACGTCACGGAATTGAAGAGCATAAGTTATTCAGCTTTCCACTTGCGCCACAGCGTGCTATTCATCCTCCGTCTCGTCGTCGTCCTGCACTTCCACGGACATCGCATGCCTTTGCGTGTCAGACGCGTTCATCAGCGCGTTCGCCACTTGCCTCGAGACCACCTGCGTAATTCATTCCACACTTTCCAAGGCTGCGGGGCGCTGAAATCCCCCTCTTCAGACCGCTACTGAAGTATCGGACGGCGTCGCGTTCGCCTCCAGCGCTTGCCTCGCGGTCGGCATCACGGTGGCGACCACCGGCATCAGTATTGCGTCAGGAAGCTCGACCACGAGTGTGGCGGCCAGCACGACCAGTTCGATCGCGTCCTCCGCGTCGTCATGTGAGTGACTAGTGTCCGCACGAAGCTGCACGAGGTCACAGGCGGTACCACGGCGCAAGATCCAACTGACGTCAATCTGACCGAAGCTCTCTCTTCTTCCGCATCATCGGTGACGTCTGTGCTCTCTTCAGCCATTTCGTCGGCGAGCAGCTCGGCTTCGAGCAAGGCGAGCTCGGCGAGCTCCGTGGCGTAAGCTCTGCTCGCGCTTGACTCCGGGAACGGGATGCTGACCGTACCGGGATATTTAAAACAGCACCGCGACCGGAACCTCCTCGGCGGCGGCGACATCCGCGACGACCGCTGGCGCTCCTTCGCTCCAAGTTCAGGGAGGCCTCCTCGCCGCAGGTGCCCTCGTCGCCGGTCTCTTCGCTTAATCAGACGTGGTCTGATCGAAAAAAAAAGCAACTTTACTACTCCCCACCATTTTCTCGCTTATTTGACGTACCTTCTCCCCCTCGCGTCGACTCGCGTCGACGCGTACGTCGACGAGCTGGTGGCGGAGGCTCGGAGGCCTCAGGACTTCATGGCCACCCCGCTGTTTTCCCCCTCTTCTTATTCACGACCCTGAAGTACCCACTGCTCAGTAACGATACCTTGACCTTCAACATCGCTGCTGGGCGCGGAGACTGCCAGTTGAGAGTTGTCCACCGGTCCGCGAGTGAATTGAGATGCGATGTATATGGTTGCGAGGGCAGACAGGAGGGAGGTACGCGTTCAGGAAACTATACACTGGGTCTACATAGTGTGCAGCCCGCGAGCGCATTGCGACGGTGTGAGCCCGGCTCACGCGAGCACCTCGGCCCTCGCGACCGCGCCACCTTCCGCCTCTGCGACGCCGATTCGTATCGGCGGAACCCCAGCGAGCGCGTCCTCGGCCTTCTCCATCTCGCCACTAAGGCTGCCCTCGTCCTCATCGTCACTGACGCCCCACGCGTCCTCGAACGAGCTCCGCTCCGCCGACTCTTCCGCTCGCGGCGGACTCGTGCTGCCGTACGTCGGCACGATCCGTTTCGGGGTCGCCGTCGGTGTAGAATTTGACGACGAGGGGGCGTTGTGTGGCGGGTACGAGTGCGCGGTCTTGACGCCCGTTGGTGTGGTGCCGCCCGAGCTCGAACCCGAGCTGGCGGGCGTGACGACGCGCACGGTCGTGCGGGGTTCGTGGGAGAAGGGCGCAGAGAGCGATTTGGTGGAGGAGGCAGAATGCTTGAGAGACGGGTGCACGAGCTCGTCCGCGTCGTCGTCGTCGTCGTCGTCTGATGGGCTTTCAAAGAGCCCGCGGCGCGCTTCGTCGTCGTTGTCCATGATTGGAGACGACATCATCGTTTTTGACTTGAGAATCGAGTCGACTGGAGATGGCGGTGTGGGTCAGAGGGGATGCCGAGCGCGTTTTGGAGGCAAAGCGGGGCGCACTCGTAAGGAACTGGATGAGATTCATGACGACTGCATTGTGTGGACTGGGGTCAGCTGCCAGCTCGATTTATTCCCAAGTCTCCAGCGAGGACGCACGGGGGAAGATGAGCATGACAAACACGACCTGGGCGTCGTCGGACGTGAGCCAGCTGAGGCACCAGTTTGCCAACACGAACAGGCCCGGCACGGCCCAGAAGAGGCCGACGACGACGACCTTCATGAGGCCGAGCGCGGCGACGTAGACGACGGCCTGCTTGGCCCAGATGCGCATCGAGAAGGGCGCCCCATAGTCGCCCGTGCGGAACTCGTCCGGCTGGAACGAGAGCGCGAGCGCGGTGAGCGCCTTGAGGAACAAGTATAGGATCCCGACGCCGAGCGTCGTGTCGACAGCGATGTTGAGCGCGTCTGCTCGTGGGGTGGCGGAGGGGTCAGCGGTGCGGAGGGGTGCGGGTGTCGGGGCGCGTGACGCACACAGGGAGCATGGGTTGTCGCTCTTGTGCCGTGCGATCAAGTCTTGAGACGATAGCACCAGTCAGCCTAAACGCCCCGCCCGTCGCGACCACGACTGACCGCTGATGGCAACATTCGACGCGTGCACGAACGCCTGCCCCAGGATCTGCTTCGAGACGTCCCTGCGCCGAGTCCACATCAGTTGCTGCCTCGCTGACGACCGAGAAGCCAGCACGCACCCGAGCCAGACGCGCCACTTGCGTCTCGGCTTTTCCCTGCCTCGCTTAAGTAGAAGCCCGCCAAGGACGAGCACACCCATCAACGCCTGCACCCCGAGCGCGAACCCGCCGAGGAGCTCGCATGTTTCTGGATCGAGCTCTTTGGCGAGCGGGATCGGGAGTGTGAGGTTTCCGAGGCTCGAAAGCGTGCCGGACAGCTCGTCCATCGCGCGGCGGCCTGCGCTGGGCCCGGAGCGGCGGTAGGGTCGATGCCAGGCGCGGAGGGGCGGAACGGGATGCAGCCGGGGTGTGTCGGAGTCGAGTCGCGCAGGTCGTGTGTGGTGGTCGAAAGCAGACCGACGCCATTTCCGCCCGTCGAGCCGCTAGAGGAAGCCCGTCCGCAGCAGCTCCGAGCGGCGAGTCAGATTCGAGCGATGATGTCGTGGCTGTCGACGTGCGGCACTTCTTGCCTTACAACCACGACCTCACTCGACTCGTTCCGACCCATCTGAGCCATGTACGCTGGCTCACGATGACCTGGACCTCGAGCTCGAGCTCGAGCTGACCCTTGGCAACGCGCGCAGGTCGTCCTGGTTCAACCCCCAGCAACCGCCGCCGCCGCAACAAGGCCGGGCGCCATCTGCGCAGGGCCAGCAGCAGCCCTCGTACTCGCCCGTGCCGTCGCAGCCCAGGCCGCAACCCTCGCAGGCGCCGCCCTCGCGCCGCCCGGTCCCGCCCCAGTACAACGACCGGCCGCCACCGCCCTCGAGCGGCGGGAGCTACGAGAAGCAGCAGTACCCGACCCAGTCGCAGTCGCGCCCGCAACCACCCCAGCAGCGGCGCGGCGGAAGATTCGCCGTCGTCGAGGCGCCCTCGCCGAGCCACGCGCTCACAAACTGCCTCATCGTCAACGAGAGCGACTGGGGCGGGGTTCCCTACGTGCGCGTGACGTGCCACAAGGGCTCGTTCATCTTCACCACCAAGTGCGTGTTCCGCCCGCCGAGTGCGCGAGCCCAGGGCCGCGAGAGCTGACGCGGGGTGCGCGTCGCCAGGACGGACAACAAGGTCGCGCAGGGCACGATTGGCGCGGCCCGGCTCGTGCGGACGTGGGCGGGCCTGTCGCAGTCGGGCGACGTGGTCGACGTCGAGTCGTTTGACCCCCAGTCGGCCGGGAGCGACATCTACCTCGCGAGCATGGACCTCGAGATCGCGTTCTGGTTCGAGAAGAACGCCGTGCAGGAGAACTTTGACGCGGACGAGATGATGAAGGTCTTCCAGCGCGCGTACGAGGGCCTCATTTTCTCCCCCGGCCAGCTCCTCGTGTTCGACTTCCACGGCCAGAACCTCAAGGCGAACGTCAAGGGGATCCACAACCACTCGCTCGGCGAGGCTGCTCCCGCTGGCGGCAGTCGCCACGGCATCCTCACCGCCCAGTCCGAGATCAACTTCATCAAGGACCCCGCGAGCGCCATCAAGATCAAGTCGAGCGCGAAGAAGTGCGGCCATTCTGCACGTTCTCCGAGGTCTCCAGCTGACGAGCCACGATTCGCAGGGCCCCACCCAACGCGATCCTGGCTCCCAACTTCAAGTTCGAGGACATGGGCATCGGAGGCCTCGACACCGAGTTCTCGGCCATCTTCCGTCGCGCGTTCGCGTCACGAATCTTTCCCCCAGGCCTTGTCGAGAAGCTCGGTATCCAGCACGTCAAGGGTGCGGCCTCATCCACACCACTCGGGAGCATGTGCTGATGCTCGAATGGGACACAGGAATCCTCCTCTTTGGCCCTCCGGGCACGGGCAAGACGCTCATGGCGCGGCAGATCGGCAAGATGCTCAACGCGCGCGAGCCCAAGGTCGTGAATGGGCCTGAGATCCTCAACAAGTTCGTCGGTCAAAGCGAGGAGAACATCCGCAAGCTCTTCGGCGATGCCGAGAAGGAGGTGCGGCTTGCACTCCCCTGCACCGCTTCGCAGCCGGAATGCTGATCCCGGTGGCCGCCTGATCGCAGTACAAGGAGAAGGGCGACGAGTCGGGCCTCCACATCATCATCTTTGACGAGCTCGACGCGATCTGCAAGCAGCGTGGCTCGACGAACAACGGCACCGGCGTCGGCGACTCGGTCGTCAACCAGCTGCTGTCCAAGGTGCGCTTCCCCGGCCGCCTCTCGTTGCTTCGCTAATCCGTTGCGGCTTAGATGGACGGTGTGGACCAGCTGAACAACATTCTCATCATCGGCATGACGAATCGACTCGACATGATCGACGAGGCGCTCCTCCGCCCCGGACGACTCGAGGTCCACATTGAGATCTCGCTGCCGGACGAGGCCGGCCGCACGCAGATCCTCACGATCCACACGGGCAAGATGCGCACGAACGGCGTCATGGGCCGCGACGTCGACATCGCCGAGCTCGCGAGCCTCACCAAGAACTTCTCAGGCGCCGAGATTGGCGGCTTGGTAAAGAGCGCCACCAGTTTCGCTTTCAACCGCCATGTCAAGGTGAGTTAACAAACTCGGTCTGGTAGATATTAATTGACGAGGATGGGCAGGTTGGCACGATGGCGGGCATCTCGGACGACATTGACCAGATCCAGGTCGTGCGCGAGGACTTCATGCACGCGCTCGACGAGGTGCAACCCGCGTTCGGAGTCAACGAGGAGGAGCTCCAGGCGGTCGTACAGAACGGCATCATTCACTTCGCGGACCACATCCACGTCCGTTTTCCCTTCAGGCTCACCGTCGCGCGCGCTGACCGGAGCGAGCACTGCAGCGCATCTTGAACGACGGGAAGCTCTTCGTCGAGCAAGTGCGCGTTTCCCAACGCACCCCGCTCGTATCGGTCCTTCTTCACGGTTCGTGCATACCCACCTTGAGCTTCCTAACACGCAACTGATGGCGGCGAGCAGGTCCCGCTGGGTCAGGCAAGACGGCGCTTGCGGCGACGATCGCGATGGCGTCTCAGTTCCCGTTCATCAAGCTCATCTCGGCCGAGAACATGATCGGCTTCTCCGAGGGCGAGAAGGTCACCCGTCTCAACAAGGTCTTCACCGACAGCTACAAGAGTCCGCTCAGCGTTATCGTCGTCGACGGCATCGAGCGCATCATCGGTCCGTCTACCTCCTTTCAAGACTTGTGGAGACGCAGAACACTGACGGGTGCATCCAATTGACAGACTGGGTGCCCATCGGCCCGCGGTTCTCCAACACCGTCCTCCAGGCGCTCATGGTCCTCCTGAACAAGCGGCCGCCGAAGGTGCATCCTATCCTGTCCTTTCAGCCAACTCGTCGCTCATATCTCCTATTCACTCAGGACCGCCGTCTTCTGATCCTGTGCACGACCTCGAACAGGTCGATGCTGACCGACATGGACGTGATGGACGCCTTTGGGGCCGACATCCGCGTCCCCGCGCTCGACTCGCTCCAGCAGCTCAACATCGTCCTGCGCGACGTCGAGCTCTTCCGCAACCAGCAGGAAGAGCAGCGCGCGATGCAGCTCCTCGCACAGGCCGGCTTCAACAACGAGGGTCGGCTCAACATTGGCGTCAAGAAGCTCCTCAGCCTCGCCGAGATGTGTCGGCAGGGCAAGTCTCCTTATATGCTGTGTCTAGTCTGTTGAGAGAAGAACTGATGGGACTTTGTCTTGCAGACCCCGACGGAGCGAGTGACAAGCTCGTGAGCTCGCTCATGGAGCTCTGAGCGCCTGGTGGCGAGTAAAAAGGCGTAGTACAGCAGTGTGTGTTCACGGACAATCAGTCTCTCCCCAGCCGAGCCAAGGGTGAAGTACCGGTAACGGTAGGTATGTACCGAGCGACCTCGGTCTGTTTCCATCGCGTTCCGCGACCGTTGAAGCGCCGAGCGCAGACGAGGCGAAGCGGATCGGACTGCGATCGTACGGGCTTGTCTTGGGCAAATCGCTTCGAATGCTGTTCCCTTCATCAACCCATCACGTCCCAGCTCCACCCTCGCCAGCAGCCCACGAACTCGGCCAACTCCTTGGCAGCCCGACCCCTCCGCTGCTCGTCAGGTCCTTTCAAGCCCTTCCAGCGGTCCCCGGTCTCCCCACTTCAGTCGACCTGTGTACTCGATGCGCCAAAGGTGCGTCGTGAACGATTGATTGAGACTCAAAAGCTGTGCCTTATGCTGACGCATTCACACTCACCAGTCTGGGACGCTGTGTCGCGTGCGGGTCCTTCGTTCGTTGCCATCTCGATCAGCTTGATGAGGACTTGCTTGACCATGTTTCTTCTTCCCTAGTATGATCGCACCTCAAGTCACTACTGCTTCACCAGCGCTGCAAGAAGCATCTGCCGACCTTCTTCGGGCTCCGCTGGCACGGCGGCGTCGACGCTGCTTTCGTCGCGAGCCAGCAATCTCCATTCATTGCGGCGCCGTCTGGTCGAGGTCCGAAAATGTACGGAGTGCGAAGTGGCAGAAGTTCGGGTGTAATCAAGCCTGTGGCCGGCTCCACCATGCACCGGTCACTCGGCGGGATACGGAGAGAAAATCTCGAGCCCTTTGAACGCTCGAGGACTTCCTATGCGTGCTTGCTAAGTGAAGCCTGAAGCACAAATTGATGCTCTAATCCTGAAAACTCTGAAACCTCCTCTCATCTACTCCAGCTTCTCCTCGTCCAACGTGGGCAGCAGGACCCGCGCCTCCTCAAGTCTGGTCCTGCGCCCGAGCAGCTCCTCGCGCTCCTTCGTGATCGAAGCCTTCTCCGAGACGAGCTTGTGCGCCCGTTCACGCGCGTTCGGCTCGTACAGCCCGACCTTGGTGTTGAGGAGCACGCTGGCGCCCTCGTGCAGCCGCTGAACGATGTCGGCGTCGATCGCGCGGGGGATGTTGTCGATGATGCGCTGTTTAGGGGGTAGCGTCAGTACACAGTCTATGGTTCACGAGGTTCCATTGCTTGAGCGCACCTTGTAGGCGACCTGAGATGGCTCACGTCAGAGCTGCGATTAAGTCGACTTTATAAGGCAGAAGAAAGAGCTCACCTTCCAGTAAGCCTGAACCGACGCCATCGCATCAATCTCCTCTACAAATTCCTCTCCGTTCAGCATCTTTACGACCGCCTCCCGGGTGATGTGGTTCCCTGCAGCGGCTGCATACGCGGTGATCGAGTTGACGAGGCCATCCGCCGGCGGGTCTTTCCGCGCGGCGTTGAACAGGGCGACGAGGTGACTGTGCGTCGAGGTGTGGAAATGAGTGTTCCGGGTCGTCGTCGTCTTCTCGAGCGAGATGAAGTAGTCGAGGTGTTTGCGGCACTCGGCAAACAACTCGTCAACGTGGGACGACATGGCGGTTCTGGAAGAACAGTAAGTTGCAAAAACCAAAGGTTTTCGAAGACCACATACCGGACCATAGAGCATAGCGCGCCTTGGTCGAATCTCGCAAAATGGGCGCCCACGAGCTGGTGCACGCACTGGTGCACGATCGGGCGGACACGCTCGAGGCAGGCGTCGACGATTGCCGGCCAGCCTTGAAGAGAAAGAGTAACAAGGTCCGTCTTGGCGTCGTACGGGATGTTTTACGGAAGCTCCCGAGTCCGCGCCCTGCGAGAGGCATCGCCCAGTCAGCCGTGCCCATTCCAAACTCAAGAGTCGTCGGCGGGGCGCACTTCTTGATCCGATGCTGGACTTGCTCAAGATCCATCTCGAGGGTGAAAGCTGGGGCGCCTTCTTGATCGATCTCGTTCCCGAGCTCTTCGAGCCTGCGCTTGCGACTTGCCACAACGCCAGGCCCGACGGGTCTTCCCTTGTCGCTCGAGCTGATCGCAACAACGGTCGTCTCCCACTGCTTGCGTTTAGGGTTAGAGCTCTCGAATGGTGTAAAGCGAGGCTCCGTCGCCTGGACGTCGAGCTTGAAGTTGTCGAGGACCTCGCCGACGTCCTGGATGAGCGACTTGTGGCCTGCGGTACCGGTCGCGTAGCCCTGAAGATCGGCGACAAGTCCGTTTACCAGAGTTCCGAGCTGTACGATGGGGTCGCTGGACGGTGGCGGGGGGAGGCGGCCGAGCTGCGAATTAACGTCCGCGAGCAGCGAGCTCGTCTTCCCAATGAGTTCCTGGATCCTGACGAGTAGTCTCAAGTCAGTCATTCGTCTCACTTCTGGAAAAGTATGAACGCACTTGGTGGACATGAAGGCGGACAGACGCTCGCCGAGGAAGTCGACGAGGGACTTCGTGAGATCGGAAGAGCACACGTCT
>ERZ1463038.906-NODE-906-length-10566-cov-10.582723_pt1 | contig 10566 bp, 18 predicted proteins | sample MGYA00564479_ERZ1463038 | MGnify/ENA primary metagenome ERZ1463038 (study PRJEB39244, sample SAMEA3635134) | Helicobacter pylori | study: EMG produced TPA metagenomics assembly of PRJEB11511 data set (Assembly of a 5300-year-old Helicobacter pylori... | reverse complement strand
TCACGATAGGCCGAAGACGCTTGCACAATCTCAGACCAATACAATTCCTCCCCCGCGTCTGGTGCTCCACTTTTCGTTCGCCTCTGTCCCCGGTGCGACGACGTCTTGCAGTGCCACAGGGGCCGGGCTCCGTGAACTCAATTTGGCCGTCGCACTGAAGGGCAGAACATAAGCTCAGTTATAGGATACATCCCATAAAGTATGCCTACTCCTGTATGACGATGCCTTGCAGCATCACTAACCCACGTTGAACACAGTCAGCGCCAGTGGATTCCTGAGTCTCGCACGTCGGGACAACTTACACATGATGGCTGCCAAGCTCAGCTGGTGACGAATCGAGTATCTCCAGGAGACAGTAGCAATCAGAGTCCAGACTCCCAGGGTTGAGACTATCGGGTCAGGTAGTGGCTCAGTTTCAGTTTCTGGGTCTCGTTTCGATGGGGTTTGCGACACGACACTCACGAACGAGTGCGGTCCAGATGGCGACCTTGAGCGTTTTAGACAGCAGTCCCCCGGCTCGGATACATCTCGCAGCGTAAGATGTTCCAACGAGAAGCGTGAAGAGGAGAATGGCCACCACCGGGAACGAGAATCGGTCCAGAGTAAGGATGTCGCCGTCCTCCGCGCCCGCGCCCGGCATGGACAGGATGAGAACACCTATGGCGTTCCAGATGGATACGCTAGAAGCAGCTCAGATTGGTGAGTGCTCTCTTCTCCCAAAGAGAATAGTACTTACACGAACGTCTCCATCGCCAGTCGCACCAGGTTACTCGACGCCTGTGCTGGGAGCTCGCAGGCAACCTCGACGTCGGACGTGTGGGTTGGAAGCTGCATTTCGGCGCGCAACTGATGCGAAAGAAGCGAGTAGGTGGGGGACTGAGTGGAGAGAGAGCAGAGCAGGTGAAGGAGGACAGGGGGGCAGGTTTGAAAGTGCGACCGCCTATCCGCTGCTCGGGTCTTTGCGAGGGTTGATTTTGGTGATCAGCCTCATAATGTTACTCTAAAGTTGGATCTACGCTGCTTGCTCGCCTCAGGCCTTCCTCCACAGTGCGGCGATCCTGCAGGTCCAACGCCACCGCGAAGATAATCACGTCGACTTGCCAGATGGCGCGCCATCCCGACCGGGTGATCCTTCTGCAAGCAGATCACCTAGCACTCGCATGCAAGATGAAGCATCCCCGTTTGACAGTAGCGCTGAGAAGGCAGCACTCGGCAGCGACCAAAGCACCGAGTCGAATCCGTTCAAAGTTGCGAACGACTTTGCAGTACTATCCATGGTATGAGAAGTGGACATGATCTGAAACACACAGGTAAGAGGCGATGGATTAAGCGTCTGCGTAAGGGCTGTCAGCTCTCGAGTATGACATGGACGCCATATGAGAAGCTACGCACAATAGCTCGAACCCGTGAGTAGGTCGTGGAGGGACGCGAGTTGGTCTTCGGTGAAGGTCTTCTGGTCTTCGGCCCACCTGCACACGCAAAGAAGAAAAAGGTCAGCGCAGCTGGGGAAGGAGGGAAGAGCTTACGAGTCGGTGTGACTTCGCTTGAAGCCGGCGAGGCACGCCTTGACCGTCGTCGAGATGGGAACCGGTGAAGTCGCGTGGAGAGACATGGTTTCGATCAGGATCGAGGGGATGAAGGGTGGGACCTCGTATGGGAAGGCGTTGATGAGGGACGTAATGCCGAGCACGCCCGAGTCTGTGCGAAGGCTGTATCAGTCTTGAAAGAGTAAAAGAGACTAGAGGTTGCTTACGGGCTCGCACAAGGGTGTCCTGGTAGCCGGCGACTTCCTCGCCCGCGGCGTCGCGACGCTTCGGGATCTTGGTCGAGCGGACAACGGCCATGAACCGGTTCGAGAGCGAGACGATCGCACTCCGTTGCGAGCACCGTACGATTCCAGAAAGTGCGGTCGAGGCGGCTTCTCGGACCTCGAGCTGTAGATCGCGCAAGGGTCAGCCTGGTGATGCGGGCTCAGCGCGAGCCGGGATTTTCACCTTGGGGTCCTTGAGAAGGTCGCACAGCTGTTCCATCAGCTCGGCGACGATCTCGTCGTCCAAGAAGAAGAGGTTGTGGAAGTAGAACACTGTAGATGAGAAGAGGGCCGATTCAACGAGTGCGCGATGTCGAACAGAACGAAGGGCTAACTCTGCAGCGGGAGCAAGACGTCGAGCCGGACACGCCAGCTCGGCGATTCCTTGAGGAGGGCGATGAACTGGGACATGAGCGGCCTCGCCATCTCGATCGGGAACGGCAAGCAGGCGATTGCGATGACGACCCTGTGTGCCGAGCTTCGGAGCTCGTTGTTGTCCTGACACCACGCAGGGAGCATCAGCACCGATGCAGCGAGCAACGTAGATAATTTTGACGCACGAGGATCTCCTGGGCGGCGAAGAACTCGGGAAGGAGCTTGGTGATGAACGGAAACGCGGCGCTGATCCGGTAGTCGGACACGCTGGTCCAGATCCACGACAGGACTGAGGATGAATGGAAAGTCAGCTTCACTCGGAGAGGAAAGACAGGAAACTGACTCGTCAGAGCAGCCTTGTCGTAGTTCTGCGTGCCGTGCGCGCTCGAGACGCGGACGGCCCGCCAGGCCGCGAGCTTCTGACCAAAGTCGTCGATGCGGGCCTCGTACTCGGCATCGACGTTCATCAGCCCTCGCTTGTTGACCGAGGTCGATCCCATCCGGCACTCGCGGAGAAAGCTCTCGACCGAGTCGTACGACGGGTGGAGGCGGAGCTCGGAGAGGTGGCGCAGGTTGTCGGCGACGGCGGCGCGGACCTGGCACGCGCGGGTCAGGAAGGCCCACTACAGTATAGACAGCAGTGATTGAGCCTACCTCACCAAAGGGGTGGTCCAGTTGAGCCGAGTACATCTGTAAGAGGGCGAGTAAGCCCGAGTCTCCACCTCTTCAGTCCACCAGCGGACCTCAATGTATTTTGGAGCCCAAGGCGAGAAGTGCCATCCCAGCGCCTTCATCGCAGTGCCGACGACTGAAAAGAAAGTCATCAGCGAGCTGAAAGGAGGCATCGGCGCACAGAAGCTCACGATCTTGCCGCTTGGCCGTGTTGAATGCTTCCGACGAGTCAGGGTCGATGACGAGGGAGGTGAGGTAGTCGACCAGCGGCTGGTTTCGGCGGGGATCACGAGAGCTGAGAATGTCTGTGAGGCAATGCCGGGTCAGCACCCTGAATCGGCAGACTGCAAAGGCGGCGCACATTCGGCACACATCTCCCAAGCGACCTGCGTCTCCGGGGTCATGCCGTCGAAGATGGACGGGAGGAGCGGCGTGATCCAGTCCCAGACCTTCTTCTGCTGCTGCCGCGGCCAGTGCTTGCTGCCTCGGAGCATGCCTGTTCACGACGCACGTGAGCGACGAGGGCAAGGAAACGGACTCGTAGAGTGCCACGCACCTCCGATGAGCTCTCCAGCGGCGCGTTGCTTGTGGCGGTCGGCCTTGTCTGCAATCAAGCCCTCGAGGATCGGGAGGACAAACTCGCATGGCGCGTCGCCAAAAATCTGGAACAGCGACTTGACGACCGTGATGCCTGCGAGGGCAGAGAATCAGCGAATGCCCGCAGGTGATTTCCGAAGGGAACGGAGGGCACTGTCTGCGGCGAGGTAGTCGATCGTCTTCTCCTGCGAGAGGTGCTTGATAAAGGTCTCCCACCACGAGGCCTGCACGACGAGCGCGCGGACTTCGTCGATCGCAGCGGCGGAGGTGACGTCCCACGTGATGGCGGCGCTCGTCTCTGGCGGCACGGCATAGTACTCGACCGAATCGCCCCAGACGAGCCAGCCCGTCGATTGCTTGTCCATCAGGAGGCTGCGAGTAGCACATGCGTGAGCCCGGCACCCGGCGAGGCGAGCAGTAGGGCTCACGTTTCGCTGTCCATCGGCTTGGAAAACGACTCGATGAACTTCTCGGTGAAGTCGGCTGGGAGCGGCCGCTCGAGCGTGATCTTGCGTCGGAGCGGGTTCGACGTTTGCTGGAGGAGAAGCTTTTCGCCCGAGCCGCCGCACGCGGTGCGGAGCTTGATGAAATGCAGCACCTTAGTGAGGCTGCGAAGACGCGGAGGGTTAGCATCGATGCCAATTTGTGCACAGTCGGGGAAACTAACGCGAGCATGCTGTGCGTCCGCTGATTCGGGAGGTCGCAGATGAGCTGCTGGGTGACGTAGGACGCCACGTCGGGGCGAAGCGGCTACGACGCATCAAAGTGTAAGCAACGCTGTCTGGTAGTCAGTCGAGAATGCGCAATGCACCTGATCCCGACGTATGAGTGCGCGGAGCAAGCGAGTGGCAGTCAGAGCATAGCGCCAGTGCGTCTCCGGGTCCTTGGCGATCGAGAGAAGTCTCGGAACCTGAGGAGAAGGCGTCAGGGGCCATTCGGATCGGTTGGCAGAATCGGAGGGACAGACCAGCTCCGCGTAGGCTGCGTTCTTCTGCTCGATCCGCTGGCCCGCCTTAGCTGCGACGGCTGCGACGAGCTCCGAGTTTTCCGGGACCGAGGTGAGCTTCTCGAGGTTGTCCGCGGCGAGATGGAGACCATCCGAGTGAACAGTCGATTTGAGAGCTGCGAGGCGAAGGGTGTTAGTTGCTCGCTTGACCTCGGACCTCAGAAAGTTAGTGCACTGGATGGCTCGGCGAGTCGGATGACAAAGTCGTGGGTGATGGCCGTGACGAGCTTCTGGACGGTCGGTCGCTCGAAGTGGGACGCAAGAAGGAGCGCCTCGAGGTACCGCGGGCCGTACCGCCAGTCGAGGATGGCGAGGTTCTGGACCATCTTCGTGTGCAAGACTTCCAAGGCAGCTGAGGCACGAAGATTATCCGTAAGTTGTCGCTCCGAAGCATCAGAGTAGCGCAAGCTGACCTTCCGCCCTCAGCGATCGTACGTAGTCGGTCGTTGGGCCCTTGCGGATGTCGTGGTCGGGAGCAGCTGGTTCGCGTTTGTGTCAGCACAGCCATTCAGTCAGCTCGGCTCGTGGGATGACACACGCTTCAGCGCATCGAAAAGCGTCTCGTAGACGAGGGTCCTGGTGCCGTCAAAGTAGTGCGCTGAGCTTGAGGGTCAGCGCTCGATCCGAGAACGCCACGACTCGAAGAACTCACTCATCGAGTCGAGACCCTTCTGCGCCGCCCGTCGGATCTGGACGTAGACGCTCAACGCGAGCTCGCACATGTCGGCGATGAGGAGGTCGTCGAGGGCCGAGCGCTTGCGGTAGAACGAGTTCAAGCGCATCCTCGACGCGTGGTACAGCGATGCTCGTCGGACCCAGACGAACCTGCAAAAAACAGATGAGTGATTTGACTCGATTCAAACAAGTGGTCAACGCACCTTGGGAACGCCTTCTGGTTCCTGGTCGTCCTCGAGATCTGGAGCGCAAACTCGTAGCTCTTCTTGATCGCAGTGTAGTGGGACGTGTCGCAGCTGTAGTCGAGCTGGAGGATCTTGATGCTCGCGATGAGCATCTTGACACAGTCGATCGAGTCCTCGGCGCCGTTGTTCTTGAGCGAGTGCACGGCGTCGTGCAGCACGCGCCCGCAGCGCTCGCGAAGCTTGAAGACGAAGCTGTGGCGCGGGTCCGACGGGTCCGTGAGGCACATGCCCGCCTGGCAGTGCGGGAGCTGGTCGATGAAAGCCGGGACCTCGTCTCTGAGGGGTTGTGAGGGTGAGCTTCAATTCCGCGCAGGCTCAGGGAGGGCAGCGCACCCTGCGTCGCTGGCGACCTGTCCTGGGGACGCCGGTGGCGGCATCCACATGAGGCTTGGGATGCCGGAGAGCGCCGATCGGATGATGTTGCAGTACCGGCAGAAGTCGTTCGCCCACGTGGGGGTCGGAGGCGACGTCGGCTCGCGGAGGAGCGCCTCGATCGTGTCGAGCGCGGGGGCGATGATCTCGCGCAAAAGCTCGAGCGCGAAGTCGATCTCGGTGGGGCTGGGGATGTGCCACTCGACCTGTTGATAAGCGGTTCAGTGTCTGCGAGATTTCACGTCTAAAACGGTAAACATACCTTGACGTCCTTGGCCTCGTAGATCCGACCCCACTGCTCGTGGTGGCGCTTCTGCCACGCTGAGAAGGACGCCGACTTAGTCTTCGCTGCCGGACGTGTAGAGCGAGGTATGGAAACCCACCTTCACCGTTCCATTCGTCCTTGTTGACGGAGCGGTAGTCCTTGACCGAGACGTTCGTGAGGGAGATGAGCAGGAGCCCCAGAATGCGGCCGGTGGTCGTGTAGCCTCGCTCGCTCTTGCAGTTCTCGACCATGAACTTGACGAGCGATAGCATGTCGGCGCGGTAGTTGAGCAGCTGCGACACGGGCAGCGTGAGCTTCGAGGGGTCACAGCCACGAGGACACCCACTACTCACCTCGGCTCCTGCGTTCGTGATCGAGCCCGTGAGAAGGCCGATCCACCAGTGTAGCGTGACGTCGCTCTCAATGGGAGTGTTGGTCGAGGTGGTGCGCACGGAGGACGCACCCTGCTCGATCTCGAGGCGGATATTCATCGAGCAGATCGAGAAGAACTTGCGCAGCGTCTTGGCCGAGTCCGCGCGAGCGAAGCACGACGTGAGCTGCGAGACGACGCGGGCCGAGTTAGACCGGATCGACGTCGTGACCTGCTTAAAGACGATGTCGAGCGCGAGGTCGAACAGGATCGGCGAGAGCTGCGAGCACACAAAGTCGCACGCGGCCTGATCGAAAGTGGTGGTCAGCGCCATGCCCAGGAGAAACAGCTGGGACGCCGCACGATGAGCGTGTGCGACATTTGCTCCTCCAGCTTGCCGCCGTTGCGATTCCCCTTGCCAGGCTCGGGCAGCGCCTCGAAGACGACGAGGACCTGGCGGAAAAAGTTCGAGACCCAGTCGGGGAAGCCCGACGTCGAGTCGCGGACGGCGCGGTCCTCCTCGGCCTTGGTGAGCTTCGGCTCGCCGCTCTCGTCGTCGATCGTGATCATCGGCACGTCCGACTCGTCAAACGCGGGCGGGTCCGAGTCTTGCAGCTCGGGGCGAGTGAGGTCGTCGATCATGACCGAGATGACAGCCTGGATGACGAACATTGCGGTCGACATGGTCTTGATCGGGTCGTTGACGTCGAGGCCCGGCAGGCAGAGCTCGAGCAGCGGCACGAGGTGCTTCGCGCCCGCGGGGTAGACGCTGCGCGAGATGAGCGGCGGGGAGATGGTTGAGAGAGCGGTGATGATGGCCGTTGTGCGATGGGTCTGCGGGATCCAGTCAGCTACATCGATCGAAAGTACGAAAGTTGAAGTCGACGAACCTCCAGCAGGGTCTCGAGCGCTGGGTACGCGCGCTCGAGGACGGCCGGGAAGATGAGCTCGGGCTCGAGGTAGCCCATCGTCTTGATCGCGGCCTGCGCAGTGGCAATTGTGACGGCGTCGCGCGAGAACATCGACAGCAGCGCGACCGTGCGCATGGTGAGAACGAACTCGCGCCGGATCTCGGGCGTGAGCCTCCAGGCGAGCGGCGTTTTGCAGTCGGCGCGCTCCTCCTCCTAAGCATCGGGAACTCGCGGTGAGTATGCCATTCAAGTGTCGATAGTAAAGCTGGCTGTACCTTCTGGCGCTTGTGATACTCCCAGGTAAGGTGCTGGAGGAAGCTTCCCTGTAGCAATCAGGGCGTCAGTCGCGCCACGATCGCAGCCAACGGGTCAGAACGAACCAGGATTGGGGCCCACGCTCCATAGTTCGACGGGTGGAAGAAGCTCTCCGTCGCCTGGATGAGCTTGGCGAGGCTGTCGAGCGCCTTTGAGCCGGCGAGGTACGTCTTTGGACGGCCACCGAGCGGACCACCAGGAGAGCCTGTCCGCGACGGCGCGGTCGAGCCGAACGGCGTCGCGCCCGACGGGGGCGAGTCAACCGACATCGAGTAAACGATCAGAGCCGCGAAGGACCCGAGCTTGTCGGCGGGCTTTTTCATCGTGAGAGCGACGCCGGTCGCGCTCGCGTCCGAGGTCGCGAAGTCGCTCGCGGCGACGCCATCGCCTCCGTCGTTCGTGCCGCCTCCGACGGGGACGCCTTCGGGTGATTCCGATGTGAAAGATCAGAAACGAGAACCAAAAAAAAAAAAGGGTGGGTAACGACTCACCCATCGTGCGCAGGCACTTGGTCATGATGAACGCCCACTGAGCGTCGGTGTAGATTCCGACGTCCTTGCGGATGCCCTTCCACTCGGCGTCCTCGTCTCCGCTCATTTCGGCATCGCCCTCGTCGCCCTCGAGCAGGTCCTCGACTCGAGTGCCCTCGACGACCGTCTCGCCGGCCTCGCGCGCCAGGACACGAAGCTCCTCGACGATGGCCGGGTGCGACACACGCGGGTCGAGGTGCTTGGTCGTTAGGCGCTCCATGAAGTCAAGCCACTGCTCGTCCCAGATGCCGCTGTTGAACGCCTCCCAGAGCTTGAAGACGGCGGGGAGGTAGTACTGCGGGTGCGAGACGGGCAGGAAGTGCACGCAGAACGCCTGCGTCGCGAGGATCGAGTTGAGCGACGCCGAGAGGCGCGGCAGGAACGTTTGGAGCATCGCCGGGATCTCGTGCGGTGGGAAGAAGCGCTGGCTGTACTCGGTGAGGTACAGGAGCGTCGACGAGACGTTGCTGAGTACAGAATGGGCGTCAGCTTCATGATGTCGAGTCAATTGCGCAAGATGGAAGTACGTGAGGCCAGTCTTGCGCTGCTTCGGGAAGAGCTCCTTCTCGAGGATCGCGAAGATTGGGCGCCACGGGAGCTGCATGTCGGAGATGTCGATGCGCTTCTTGGACTCGAGAAGCGACATGGTCATGCCAGCCGAGAGGTCTACGAGGCGGGTGTCGAGTCCAGGAAGCACTGCGAGTCGCCGATGGCCGCGTCAGCCGGTCCGCGAGTGGCGCTCACGGCGCGTGCGAGCGCTCGGAGTTTGGGGACGAACCGGAGAGCTCAAAGTAGAGCTTGGCAAGCTTGGCTCTGATCTCACGCTTCATCGGGTACTTGAGAGAGATCCAGCTGCGCGGAGACGGGCATTAGCTTCGACATCGCGGACAACCAGGCGAGTCGTGCGATGCGCACCATTCGAGCCGATGGTTCCACTCTGCAGGTCGGATCCGCGAACATCAGCACCTTCCTCTTCTACACACACCAGCAAAGCAGCACCCACGGACGAATCCGACATCGCTGCGAGACGAGAGCGACGAGCGGTCAGCTGTATGCCCCCCCTGGTCGCCAGACAGTCGCAGCTCACTAGTCCTTGGCGCGGATGCAGTCGACGAGTCTCCGAATGATGAGCTCGAGCCTGGCGTCCATGTCGGGAAGGCTCTCGACCTCGTACGGCAGCGACTTCTGGTAGTCGAGCTGGTCGGCGCGCGCCTTCTCCTTTGGCCGCTCGAGCTTGGACGTCGATGCAGCGCGGGCGGGGGTTGTCGGAGCTGGCGAAGCAGCCGACGAGGGAAGTTGGAGCTCTTCATACTCCTCGTCCTCGATGTCGTCGACAGGCGGGTGCTGGTAGTACCAACTCGGTCAGCCTGGTCTCGCGACCGGAGTTGGGCGCGGGGGCGTACCTCTGGCGAGTCGACCTCGAGCATATCGTCGTCCTGCATGGCTGACGACGCGTAGGACTGATCTGCGCGGCCGTCGAGCAGGCGTCAGTGATGTGGGGGTTGTTGCTCGTCCGGCGTGCGACTCACTCGCTCCGGCGTGACGGTAGCTGTTTGATCGGCGCATGGTAAGTGAATGGAACGGGGTGACAAGCTGAAGGGTGCTCGCACGTTTGCTTTGTTGTGGGTGTCGTCAGCCCCTCCAGTCGGGCTTGGGCGTGCGCGGCCGGCGCCGCCTCACCTGTGGGTTTCGTCGGAAGTACATGGAGTGACCGCGTGCCGACTGCGGGACCTCTTTACCAGCGACTACCAGCAGCGATGACAGTCAAGGGAGATCCGCCAGCGAGTGGTTCCAGTCAGGCGGGGGAAACGACCTCGCTCCTTTCGCAAGGTTCGTCGGGCGGCCAGTTCAGTGTCCAGCGAGCGGAGCTGACGTCGGTCCGCAATCAGCCCCACCGACCTACTCTGACTCGACCTCGGCAAGCGGTCCATATGCTGCTGAGCCTCTCTATCCTACACTTCCACAATCATCCAGACCGATGGGACCGACGCCGTACACCGCCATTCCCATCCCAGCGGTCCAGCACTCGCAGGACGGTGCGATGCAGGCTGCCGACCGCCGCGCCCGCCGCCGCATCTTCGAGGCGCTCTTCTGGGGATTCGCGATCTGGTTTGCCATGGGTCTCTTGACCGGTGGCATCATCGATTCCGAGACCCGCGCGCGGCGCCACCGAGGTAGCGGCGGCTGGAGCGTGGTGCGCCTTTCGACGGCTCGCTGTCCGCGTGCCCAGAAGCTCATACCCGCGGTCCCACAGATACGGGACCCGCCACTCCAGAACACGATCAAGTGCAACGGATTCAGGCTGAGCGCCGTGCCACGCCAATCTGGAAGCTGGCTCGCCGCGGCGACGTCGTTGCACCCCGTCGCAGCCGCCATGCGCTCGTCGTCCAGCTCGTTCCAGATCGGAAGAGCACACGTCTGAA
>ERZ1463038.905-NODE-905-length-10572-cov-15.014928_pt1 | contig 10572 bp, 16 predicted proteins | sample MGYA00564479_ERZ1463038 | MGnify/ENA primary metagenome ERZ1463038 (study PRJEB39244, sample SAMEA3635134) | Helicobacter pylori | study: EMG produced TPA metagenomics assembly of PRJEB11511 data set (Assembly of a 5300-year-old Helicobacter pylori... | reverse complement strand
CGTACACCCGAACGCTCTTCGGTGACTCGGCGAGCATGACGACGATCTGAGCAAGAATGCACTGAGCGAAAGCTCTGCGTCAGCCCATAGTAAAACTCTTCGAAAGCAGGAAGACCGCACATCACACTCTGGCATGCCCATCAAAAGGGTCGCCTGATACGCCGCGACCGCTTGCGGCAACGCGTCGGGGTTCGCCAGTCCGATGTCTTCGCTCGCCTGGTTCACCGACGAGATCAGAATCATCTCAGGGTGTCTAGGTAGATCGACGGAAGCGCACCATTCGGATCAAGCGGCGCGCGACGTAGAGCGGGTCGTCGCCTCCCTGCAACATTCGGGCGAGCCAGTACAGCGCCGCGTTCCCGTCCCCGCCTCGAACGGACTTGTGGAGCGCCGAGATCGTGTCGTAGTGGTGGTCTGAAAGAATGGTTGTGAGTGAGTGTTGCAACGGCCGCCGTATTCGGACGGGGTGAAGACGCACCTCCGCTGCGGTCGTACTGCAGATGAGCTTTCCTCAGCTGCGCCTTGAGCTCCTCGGCCGTGAAGGTAGACGAAGGATCTGAAGTTGCGGTGATGGCCAGCTCAAGGGACGAGAGCGCGACCCGAGCGTCGCCGTCCGCAGCGGCCGCGAGGAAGCGCAGGAGCGGCTCGTCGATCGGGCCTTCGAGAGTTGACACGGCGGGAGAGGTGGTAGAAGGAGTGTCGGAGTCCAGAGTGGGAGTTTTGGGGGTTTGAGCGATCGAGAGGGCGCGGACGAGGACGCGGTAGATGGCGTCCGGAGTGAGCTTTTCGAGGACGAAGACGCGGCAGCGCGAGAGCAGCGCATTGTTCAACCTGAAGGACGGATTCTCCGTGGTCGAGGCGATGAGCGAGATGAGACCGGCTTCGACGATGGGGAGAAACTAGAGGACGGCAAGGCTCGATGAGCGGAGGGGAGTCGAGGAGGTCGGGACAAGGCGCACGTTGTCCTGCTGCGACTTGCTGAAGCGTTGGATCTCGTCCACGAATAGGATAGTTTTTCGACCAGTGAGCTTGAGCAGATTCTGGGCGTCCTCGAAGATCTTGCGAAGGTCGGCCGTCGACGCGTTCGTCGCGGACAGCTGCCAGTACCACGGTGCGGATCAGCGGCCCGCAACTACGATCCTCAAGCGGTCACGCACCTCCTTAAATACACTCTTCGTTGTCTGAGCAATCACTCGAGCTATAGTGGTCTTGCCAGTGCCCGGCGGTCCCCAGAGGATCGCGCTCCCGACCTTGTCCTTGTCGATCAGCGACCGCAACAACGCCCCCGGCCCGAGCAGCTGCTCCTGCCCCACAAAATCGTCGAGTGAGTGCGGCCGAACGCGCTCGGCTAGCGGTTTGGCCTCTTCGATTGCGGTGGTCGACTTGAACCGCTTCGCCGCGGGGGTCGAGGACGGGCCGCCTGCACTCGGAGTAGAGGACGGCGCGGATTGGGACGAAGCGGAAGAAGCTTTCCGCTTGCTGGAGGTGGGTGGAGGTGCGACCTTGGACGTCGACGCGCGGGCCGAGCTGCTGTTGCCGCCGGTCGCGGTGCTCGAAGCGCTGAGCGGCGTTGCGCCGCAGTTCGAGTCGAGATGGGTGTTGATGAAGAAGCTGACGACTGCTTTGCCGCATATTGGGCTGTACACTATTATGATGAGCTGGGGCTGGCTGGGGAGCAGGAGGCGGCACGAACCAGTCGACTGTGGGGCGGCGCAGAACGGCGTGAGCTGGACCTCGGCTCGAAGTGGGTCAGCTATCAGCTCACCGAGTGAGCTTGACGACATCAGCCGAGCCCAAGAAGCTACTGTCGACGGTGGTGTGACTCGTGAGCAAGAGGCCCAGCCGACTGCGGCCGCCGACGTGAAATCAGCCGCGCGGCTTGACTTCCGACAAGACAGTTGATGTACGACGAAGACGATTACGAAGGAGGCTCGCCACGGCACTCGGGTGACGAAAGCGACTCGGACTCGGACGGCAGAGCGCTCGACGAGGAGGCGCGCGAGCTCGACGACAGCGGGGGCGCGGACAGCGACCCCGAGCTGGACTCTGACGGCGAGCCCGTGCCCAAGAAGACGGCTGATCCAGCGTCTCCGCCCCCAACGCCGACCGATCCTGCGGCTCTGCTTCTCGCCGCGCACGCCGCGCTGCCGCCTGCCAAGTTCCGCGCGCTGCTCGCGAGCGCCATCTCCCCGATTGTCACCACCTCGTCTCCGAACCCGGAGCTCTGCAAGCAGATACATGATGTCATACTCCGTCACGCTGCCGAGGCGGCCTTCACGCAGCACATCGCCCTAGCGGCGAACAAGGCCAGCCTGAGCCTGCAGGTGGACCATCTTGCGAAGCGCGTGCGGGAGAACTGGAAGCACGGATACGATCTCCATGTGAGCAAGCTTCACTGTGCCTCACGAGTGGTGACTGATGTGATGCGGGGACAGGAATCCCTCATGAACAAGATCTCGAAGGAGTGTCGCGAGTGGATGGCGAAGTTGTACGAGTGCGGCATCATTCGAGGACTACAGTGCCGCCAGGTCTTCTTGTGCCTGCGTGTCATCGATGAGACAATAGACGGATGTCTTGCGACGAACGCTCGGTGCGCTTCATCTCTGGCACGACGGCCGGCAGCAGCTGACACTTCCACCTCGCAGCGTCAATTTCGAGGAGCTCCCGCTCACGCAGAGCAAGTTCTACCTCATCTCAAACGCCAACAAGAAGCCGAGATACACTTCGCACAAGCTCCGCGTTATCGTGATCCAGATGATGCGTGACCTCGCTCTGCGATCACTCGTCGCCGGAGACGACAGGACCCTCGCGCGCGAGATTGTCCTCTTCATCGAGGAAAAGAAGTACTCGGACGACTTTGTGAAATTCCTTCGTACCAAGTCTGGTGCGCTGCGTCCCTCCCCTTGTAGTCGTTGGCGCTCATTTCGCCTCCACAGTCCCAGAGCGTGCCGTGGCGCCTGCGCCGAGCCCAAACGTCTGGCGGCGCGACTTTTTCAACGACTCCTGGCACCCCAAGTCTTTTGATGGTAACTCAATCTCTTACAGCCTCTCGTCGTATCTGCTCACGCCTCCTTCCAGACGCTGTCCCCATCCTCCGCGACATCCTCTTCGAGAGCCGTCTCGCCGCCTTCCAGACCTCGCCAACTCGAACGCTCTACCACCAAATCTTGCTTGCGAGCCCCGATCGACGCCCTTCCCTCGACTCGGCGGTCCACGATGCCCTGTTCGACAACCTCCCGAGCCCGCACCAGTACATCCGCAACCCCGACAAGCAAGCGAAGGAGCTTTACGCGCTTGGCGTCGTCGTCTTCGCCGCGACCGCCGACGAGAAGGCGCTCGACCTGATGTGCCAAGTCACCCAGAACCATATGCACGAGTGGGACCGGATCATCAACCACGACGCGACGTGGGCGCTCGCGCGCCTGTCGGTCGACGGCCGGGCGAAGGCGCTCGCGTGGGCCAAGAAGGCGATCCAGCGCATGCTCATGATCTTCTGGCGGGAGCTCGGCGACTGCGTGGCGGACCTCCACCGACTGCTAGAAGACGTCGGCGCGCTAGGAGACGACGACGACGAATACGAGGAAGAGGGGCCTATGGACGAGCTTGTCGAGGCTCACATGGGTAGCGGGCGCTACTACGGCGACGGAGGATACACGAGGGATGAGATCAGGAACGAGATCCTCGGGATACAGAAGCTGATCGAGGGCTGGCCCAACGAGGCGGAGAAGGCGGTCTTGTACGAGGAGGGCAGGACCCCGATGTACCGAAGCGAGGACACGATGGTCCTCCTGACCAATCGGTCTTTGGCGGAAGAGATCATGAATGGGTGCGTTCTTTGCTTTCATAGTCTGGCAGGGCATTCATCATCTCATGCAGGACCGAGTACGAGGTGAAGATGCAGCACGTTACGCGCGCCATCCCACCGTTCATCGTCACGTTCTCGCCGAACGAGCAGTTAAAAGCGAAGATGCAATCCAAGATGGCGGCGTAGCTCTTTTTCACCGAACACGGAGCGCTTCCTGTCTCGAACGGCCACATTGCGTGGCGGTGCTGGGTGCGGACTCGCGTGATCTGTTTTTGAGCATCGCCCCATCACTGAGGCGCTCACAGTTTCTCCGCATTCTGATCCGGTGGGATGCGCCCGACGAACCTCTGTTGCCACGCATGGTGTCGTGCTCGCGCACGGTTGTCCCCCGTCCACAGATCACGACAAGATCTTGCATGGCGACAAGGTTACTGTGATGTTGTTTGACGGACATTGGTATGCTCGTTCCACCAGCATTCTCTCCGCTCCCTTCCTCTCTGCATCCCTTCGACGCTCCTTTGCCCCCAGAACTTCGTCGCCCCGCCGCTCGTTCTCACTGGCGGCCACCATGAACCGCAGCCTCCACAAAATCCTCGCCCTCCTACTCGGTTTTATACTCTCACTTGTCAAGTTCCCACTTCCTTCGCTCGCACTCGCTCCTCACCTGCACCTCCATCGGAGCGAACACTACGACGGCTTCAAGTTTCGCAGGCCCGCTGGTCGCCGGCGTCGGCGAGTCCAGCACTTCCGTCGCGACGAAACAAGTGGTACCCTACTCGATCAAGGCACAGGCCTAGATATACTTTCAGCATCGGCGGGATTGAGTGAAGGTGGCCTACTCGGTGGGCTCCTCGGTGGCACGCCTTCAAGTGCGACGTCGACAACGAGCTCGGGTGTGATCCAGCCGGCCAGCGAGACTGGTAACACTGCCCCGCAACCATCCTCGGCGGATTCATGTGCGCTTGACTCTTCATAAATGCGCCTTCCACTGAGATAATAACCTGCTATCAGCCAAACTCTCCCTCACGCCGGTCGCGACCTCAACCTCCGACGCTCCAGCCGCTTTGACTTCACCACCACCATTCAACTCATCTTCCGAGGTATTACCGGCTGGAGCGTAATCAGTGCTGCCTCGTCTGCCCCGCAAAGCTCCAAGACAACGGCTGCGTCGTCGTCGACGTCTATTTCAGCGTCAGAGCCCACTCCGCAAGAGGTCACGACTTCCAGCTCGAGTACACTTTCCACTAGTTCACCATCAGTATTGGAAATTCTATATATATCTACCAAGACACACTCTCACCTCACCCTCCCCAGTCGTTCCAGTCGAGCACCGGCGCCCCGCCACCGACGACTTCTCAGAGACTTCGATCATCGAATCCTCGTCTTTTGTGGCAAACATTGCCGCCACTGATGGTCTACTCCCCAGTTCTGACTCCTCCATTGTTCCGCCTGCATCGAGTCCAATGGAAAGTCCCACCTCGACGACACTCGCGACACCCACGAGCACCCTTCCCCCAACGCTCCCATCGCCATCACTTTCACCAGGATCCATCTCATCGTCATTCAATTCCACATCAGCAGGAGACCAGAAGTCCGCCGTCACTTCGATCCCTCTCCCGGCGATCGCGACCGTGGCCTCGCTCGCCGTCGCGGCCGCGATCCTGCTGCTCGCCTGGACGATCCTGCGCAAGTACAAGCTCGGAAAGTCGGCAAAGTTCAACCAGCGGCTGATACCACCCGACACACCTACCTCGAGCTTCGACAGTCGCACCTCGGGCTCGTTCTGGCCGACCGAGGACGAGCTGGTCCGCAGGCGCCAGAGCGCCGAGGCGATGGGCGACGGCGCGCTTGTCAGAGGATCGTGAGCTGTCTAACGCACGAATATGGATCGAGATCTAAGTGAAGCCCGAATCAAGGTCGCTGCGGAGCGATATGGGTGGCTACAGAGAAGCGGATTATTGGACGGGGGCGACGCCGGTCCATCGCGGAGGTCGTGAACCGCCGTACACCGTGAGCTTGACTTTGCCGGTTTGAATTCGAGAGACTGCTCCAATCGTGTTGCACAGCCTACGCTCAAGCACCAATGTACGATGCCCAGCCGTGGAACGGCCAGGGCCTTCGTCGCCAAGTCTCGGGGACGGCGAGGCGAGTGATGGAGGAGTATGGGGTTGTGCGGTGACAGTCTTGCTTTACTTTCTGGGACTACCTTGAGCACTCGGCCACGCACGCTTGATGTCATTCGACCCCCGATTTGCCGCCCCGCTCTCAGCTCTCCTCGCAGTCGGCAGCCTGATGAGATGAAGTGTCCGAGTGGTTTCGCGTTCAACGTTCGGAGCCAAGGCATCGTCCAGGTGTGAGAACATTATATAGGGTGTAGGAGAGAGGGGAGATGCGCGGTGCGAATGGAGCGGTGGTTTGGAGGGAAGGGGGATGCGAAAAGGTGTGTGGCGAGGGCGCCGTCTATCTAAAGCTACATCAATGAAGTGAACAGCGACGGGGGAAGGCAGACCGCGGGTCAGTCCTCGTAGTTTGGTAGCCGAGAAGACATGGACAGCGGGACGACGCCGCCGCCGAGGAACCCGCGCGCCGCGACGTCGTACGACGGGACCTGGGACAAGAAGTCGACCGCGTCTTCGCCGTTTCCGTACGGCGTGTGCGGAGTATGAGCGCCCGAGGGTGAGTTGGCGCCCGAGTTGCTGTGCGAGTTTGTGCCGGAGCCGCTGTGGGGCGATGGGCCGCCGCTGGAGCTACTCGGGCCCGACGTGACGCTGGAAAGGCTCGGCCCGTGAAGCGTGTTGGTGGGCGAGGACGAGAGGGGCGAGTTGGAGGCCGAGGGGCCGACGGGGGAGTTGGACACGGCCGAGTGGGTGATCGTTTCGAGCGGCGAGTGCGAGAGCGAGTTGGCGTGCGAGTGCGAGCTCGAGTGCAGCGACGACGGGCGCGACTTGGCCGCGTGGGCTTCGAGCGCCGTCGATAGTGCTGATGCGGAAGGGTGATGCGCGTGCGGCTCGCGGCCCATGTTCATGAGCGACGAGCTCGACCCGTTCCTCGAGAACGCGGTGAGCGGCCGGAGCGGTTTCGGGATGTGCAGGTGGAAGAAGCTGCCGCTGGATGTGCTCGATCGCGAGAGGAGCGGTGGCGGCGGGTCGGGTAGGGACGAGCTCAGCGGCGAGTGGTCCGAGTCGCGCGAGTGGTCCGGACTCGACGGGCGCGAGTTTGGCCGCGAGCCTGGCCGCGAGCCTGGGCGGGAGGTTGGGTTCGAGCCGGGTGGCGAGACGGCGTCGAGATTGAGGCTGCTGAGCAGCTCCGAGTCGATCCAGTTCCGATGGTCCTCCGGGTGCTCGTCGTCGATCATGACGCCGCCGCCGGCTGGCGATGCGGGCGTGGTGACGGGCGTGATCGAGCCCGAGCTGCGCCGTGACCCGAGCCGCGAAGAGGGGTGCGAAGCCGAGTTGGTGTGCGAGTGACCCATGTTGAGCGCCGAGAGCGCGAAGCTCGAGTGGTTCCGGCTCGGGCCCGGGGACGACGGCCGCGAGGCTGGCGGAGAGCTGTGCGGGCTGCCGACGCCGGGCGTGCCTCCTGCTGGTGTCCCGCCGCCTGGTGTCCGGCAACTCCATGGCGTGGGTGCGAAGCCGGACGAGAGCGAAAAGTAGGACGCCGTCTCGGCGTTCGCGACGCGGTCCATCACGTGGTCCTGGTACGACGGGAGGTCGACCTGCGGCACGTCCGAGTGCGCGAGCACGCCCGAGTCGCCGAACAAGAGGTTGCGTGACCCAGCCGAGGCAAGACGTGCTTCTTCGGCGAGCGAGGTGGCGAGGATGTGGATCGGGAGAGCGCAGCGGAGCTCAGAGACGTGACCGTCCGGGTTCCTGGTGGCAAAAGAATGTCAGTTGAGCCCAAAGTGCACTCAAACTCGCAGGAGAAGCTCACTTGATGAACGCGCTCCACTTGATCTTGTGGTTGATGAAGACCGGGTGCACCGTGTGCGTCGGGGCCGTCCACGCGGGGATTGGCACGTCGACGACGACATCGACCTCGGTGTCAACGTCAATGTCCTCATCTGGCCCAACCACTTCTCGCTCGTCCTCGTCATCCTCAGCCACGCCTGCCTGCCGCCCAAAGGGCCACCCGCTTCCACTTGCGGTCGCATCGCCGCTCGTCGTGCCATGGGCGTACGTGCCGAATCCGGGCGTGGTCGGCACGGAGGTGTGGCCCATCGAGGAGAGCGATGCACTCGACTCGATCCGGGGTGGTGCATGCAGCGGAGACGCGGTCCCGCTCGTCGGGGCGCTCGCGTCCGGCACAAAGTTGTACTTGACGACCGTGGCGTCTCGCGCCTCGGAGTGGGACGAGTTCTTTGAGTGCACGGTTCTGCGCAGCCGTCGCGATGAGCTTCTGCGACATACTCACTGGAATTCGAAGAGCTCACGTGTGCTCGCGAATGGTGGTGATGAGCGACGCGATCTGGACGCCCTTCGCGAGCGGCGAGAACTTGACCGAGACCGGGATCGTCTCGCCCGCCGCGTACGCCTTGTGCGGGATCGTGAACGCGTACATAACCTTCCCAGGCCAGGTGTTCTCTGCCAGCCGAGCCGGGGGTCAGCTTCCCGCGGCTTCGTCCCTCGCGCGCCCCTCCGCGATGCCCGAAAGACGCACCAATCTCGAGCGTCTGGTTGTACTCGACCGCGTCGACGCCGAACCCTCGCGAGATCTTGACAATCTTGCGGGCCTTCCAGTCGGCGCCAAAGCCTGCCCGGATCGCGACCGCCTTGAGCTTGTACTCGACGACGCACGTCCCCGAGTAGGTGCGCAGGCTCGCGGGGAGGTGGCCGGGGATGTGGAGCGAGAACGGGAAGACGTGGCGGCCGGCCTTGAGCGTGTGGACGTGCGCTGCTGCCTTGGCGCCGGACGGAGTGGCGGTCGTCGGGTTCAGAAAGTTGAAGTCGTGGAAGAAGAGCGGGTGGTCGTGGTGGTGCGTCGACGAGTCTCGCCAGGTGACCTTGGCGCTGCAGGAACAGCACAGAGGCGTGAGCGCTGGCCCAGTCGAGCCCTCGAGCACGGCGTGCTCACGTTCCGTTGAAGGTGAGCCTGCGGGGGAGCACAGCGGCCTCGTTAGCGCCGATGCCACCTTCGACGCAAAAAAGCGAGGGGTGCGACGCACTGGATCTCCTTCAGGTTCGTCGGCTCGGCCAGGTTCACGATCAGCTCGCCATTGAGCACGGCCGGCTCGAGCTCCTCGCCCGTAAAGCCGCGTAGGACGAGGTCGGACGACTCGAGCTGGATCTCGAGCGGCTCGATACCGCCGTTGGGCATCGCTCGAGCGGTCTCGGGCTCAAGCTAATACTCCGGCACGTCCGGCGGCGGGAGATGGGGGCGAACGGTCGACTTTTGGAGGGCCGGCCGGCGGGACGGCGGAGGTCGACGCGCGGGAGCTCTCGGGTTCACTGCGCTGCAGCCGCCGGGGATTCGATCAGCGTGGATCTCGCCAGACGGGCGGTACCACTCCAACGATGCTCACGAGAGGGTGCTTGTGCGCAACCGATGGGCACCGAGCGCGCTATCTGGATCGCCGTGTTGTGAGCGGCGGAGGTGGCTGGGAGTCGTGGGCGCGGGGCGCGGGACGCGTGTGCTTCAGCTGTGAGTGGACGGAAGAGACGGGACGGTGGCGAAGCGAGGTCGGTCGAACGAGGGCGGGCAGAAGAGAACCGCGGCAAGCTCGCCTTTGACTTGTGCATCTCGTCGAATCTGCTGCCTCTCCGCAGTCGACGGGCCGGCATCGATGTCTCGAGCCCGAACTGCCCATTTCGCTGCCCCCAATTCTCGCCACCAGATTGCTACACGTTCACGCGGCGCTCACCCGAGCCGCTGCCTGACCTCCTTGAGCCGTTTCCGTAATTCGCGCGCCGGCCAGCCGGCTCCGCGAGGGAAGGTCACGGACGGACGTTGAAGCGCTCAGAAGGAGGGCCTAATCACCCACGCCCGTGTGCAAGCCAAACCTTGAGCATCGTAGCTCGGAAGGCGTCGCCATGATTGATCCCTATATGGGTTCGACCCCCTCGATTAGTAAGGACAAACGTTGAGCGCACAGTGGCTCGGCTCCCCAGTAGTGGCCCTGCGAGCGGACGCGAGGCGTGACGCACGACATGCGCAGAGACGCGTCCGCTGTGGGGTGCGGAACGTGGAGAGGAGAGGAGAGATTGCCGCCCACGAGATGCTCATTCCAGCAGGACAGCCTTGTGCGTCGACTTCCCGGATCGCAGGACGACGAGCACGCCGTCAAGGACGTCCTCCGCGGAGAGCGTTCGCTGAAAGCTTCGCGGCGCGAGCCGGACGCCGTTGATCTGGACCGTACCAGTCTCGAGCGCTTTCCGTGCTTGAGCTGAGAGGAAAGCACAATCAGCATTGCGAGCAAGGATTCGCGTGGGGAGGCCGGCGGACTCTTGGACGCGAGCAGGCCGCTCGAGATGAGCAGCTTGTCAATCGGCTGGTCGATGAATTCGGCGCGGGACAGGCGGATGAGAGCCGAGGGAACGTCGGATCCAGCTTCGAGGGATTTGATCGTCGAGGCGAGGTCGAGCGTGGTGAGGTCGGAGCCGTAGTACACGTCCGTCGCAGCGAGCGCTTGACGGAGTCCCTCGGCTGCGATGCGATGCACGCCGATGAGCTCGCGGTTCCCGCCAGTAGGCTAAGGGTTACTCACGACCGTGGACGAGCTCTGTTGCTTCCGAGGCGAAGATCGGAAGAGCACACGTCTGAACTCCAGTCAC
>ERZ1463038.904-NODE-904-length-10575-cov-9.607129_pt1 | contig 10575 bp, 13 predicted proteins | sample MGYA00564479_ERZ1463038 | MGnify/ENA primary metagenome ERZ1463038 (study PRJEB39244, sample SAMEA3635134) | Helicobacter pylori | study: EMG produced TPA metagenomics assembly of PRJEB11511 data set (Assembly of a 5300-year-old Helicobacter pylori... | reverse complement strand
GGTCCGCGATCCGCGTGCGGGTCACTTGCGGCGCCTGGCTCGGCGAGCGCCTGCTCGACGTCGGCCCCGGTCGCGCGCAGGCAGTGCCGCAGGTGGTGCAGGATCTTCCACCCATCGTCCGAGCGCAGGTTCGTTGAGCTCCCGACGAGGTACGACACGCGGTTCAGGAAGGTCGGAAACGACGTGATGGACGACTCCTCGGACGCGCGCACGATCACCCACACGAGGTGCTGCGTGAGCAGCTTGCGCTCGGCGGACCGGTCGCGGAGAGAGCCCGCGACGTCCTGCACGACGCGCCACGACCAGATCGAGCCAATGACGAGCTCCGCGGCTTCGTCGACAAAGTCGAGCGTCGCGTCGCCGCCGGTCAGCGTGACGAGGCTGTGCGTGGGGCTGAAGTCGATCTGAACTTCGCACTTGGCGATCGTGAGGTCGAGTGCCGTCGGCCGCTGCCGCGTCGGGGTTGAGGGCAGGTTGTGGCTGAGCCGCGGCGGCGGGTGGACGTCGCTCTGCGCGGTCGCCCTTGTCGGGTGGAAGACTTGCAGTCGGTTGCTCTGCGAGCTGGCCGACAGCTTTCGCTCGACGGTGAATAGCGCCACGGCCGTGTCCGGAGCGTGCTCGGCGCCAAAGCCGTCCTGCGTCTGCGTGAACGCGACCGCGACCGCGTCGATCGTGAGCCGGACGGTGCAAAGGACCGTCAGGCCCGACTGCGTCTCGTCGTCCTTGTCGGGCCGGATCGAGATCGTGTCCTCGGGGCGGAGCACGTCTTGGATTGCCTCAAACTGGATCGACGGGATCGAGGCGCGCATGTCGAGCGAGGCGAAGCGGACGCTCGGGATCGAGTTGTGCGAGCTCACGTAGCCGTTCATGAGGTCATCGAGGAGGTGCTCGAGGTCGTGCTCCTGCACCGTAGGCAGAAATCAGGGTGTGAAACTTTCAGAGGTCCAGCAAACATGACGAACGACCGGGATACTGTTGAGGACGTCCGCGCCGACTTGCACGGCGACGGGAGTCAGGACGACGCGGATCGGCCGCCGAGATGAGATGTCAACTGCGGTTCGTCCGTAGGGCCGATGTCGAGTTGCGGGCGCGAACTTGGCGAGCCGAGCTTTCATGGACGGCAGCGCCACTGGCGGACGCGCGTCGCTCGTCGGCTCCTTCTCGCTCCTCGTGGCCTGAGAGTGGAGTATTGTGAGTGACAGTTCCTCAAGAGCAAGTTCGAAACTCAAGCTACAGCTGGTAACCGTCGGAAGGTGGGATGGTCCAGGAAGGTGGCCTCGGGGGCTCGGCGACACAGCTGAAGAATCGAGCCGTACGCGCTGAACCGGTCGCCAGGCTCAGATCTGCCAGGGAGACGCTGGTAGGTTGTCTCGTAGTCGTCTACGGGAAGCTGATAAGCTTCTGGACCCAATTCGACTCGGCGAGAGAACCGTACCTTCCGAGGTATCGCTGTCCTCAGCGGAAACATCGTCCGAGCTGGTGTCGCTCTCGTCGTCGTCCGAGTCACCTTCTGCACGGGTGCCTGCCCATCGATGAGTCCCAACAGAGCTAGATCTGGGGAGGAAAAGTCTGAGGAGTTGCCTGAGCACCGCGAGGGTGTGACAAACCGCTGCTGAGCTCGGCCGTTCCGAGAGCGGAAGCCTGCTGAAGATGGCTCCACTTCGTCTGCAAAGCACCAGTTTATTAATCTCCGCGCTTGCACGTACTGGAAATCGGGCGCACCATCCTCGTCTCGGACTGGATTGGCCAGCGCTGGCAGGAAGAGGCTGCCGACGTGCGACGAAGCTGTGGATTCGCGCCGTCAGCTTCAAGGACACAAAAACAAGCCGGGAACGCTCACATCCTGGACCTCCGCCGTAGATAAACGGGCACCGCATCGTCAGCGCGTCCTGCTTCTCGAGGAACGCGCGCTGCTGCTCGCTCCGCTCGCGCCAGCCGTCCTTGGAGAGGCCGACGATGATCGAAAAGTCGGCCTCAACGGACGCGACTTCCATCCACGGTGCTGCCCGACCAAAGAGTGGGGCGAGGAAGCGCACAAAGAGCACAGGGATGTCGACGTCGACGTGCTGCAGGAACGGCTCGCTCGCGAGGTCGTCGAACCGGATCGCGACGCCCTCGGGCAGCGCGAGCTGCACGGCGGTGCCCTGGCCCCGGACGGCGAGGTCGACCGAGGTGAGGTTTACCGTGAGGAAGGTCGCGTCGGGGTCGAGCTGGACGGCAAAGTCGGCGGGGAGGCTGTTGTCCTGGTCGGTGAAGTTGGTGCCGAGGCTGGTGGCCATGCGACCGCATGCGACGAGGAACGACGGCGGGATGCTACCGACGACCGTGCCGAGGTAGATGGACCAGATGCACATGTACGTCGCCGTGCGTGGCTGCGGCCCAAAGAGCCGGTTCGCGACGACCTCGAGCCCTGTGCGAGGCATCAGTTTCCAATTGGGAGAACAACGTAGGCTGGCTCACCTTGGATTCGTACGCTGTCGGGGAGCTCGAACGCTGTCGCGAAGCCCTCCTTGATCAAGGCGGCCGAGTTCGGGGCCTCGACGACTCGGAACGGCTCGAGGTTGACGGACATCTCTGCAATGCGAGCGGTGGAGTGAGCATGCTGGGAGATGAACGGGATTCGGAAGACGTACCCATGAAGTAGTCGTGGTTGCGCAGGTCTACCAAAAGCTGCGGCAGCACGATGACAACGGCTGAGCGGCAATCGTAGAGCTCTGAGGATAGGGAATGATCAGTGAAGTCTCAAAGCACTAAATAGAAGTACGCACCTTGCGGCAGGAGCATCAGTCCATTTTGCAGGTCGAGCGTGACCACCACCTCGAAGACGTCGGTCTGGGGAAAGTAGATCAGCGTCAGAGCAAGGGAGGTGCAAAGGAGGAACTTACAGCTCCAGGACGGTACTTGAGCTCCAACGGATCTCCTTGCAGGTCGCGCTCGTGGCGGTGGCGGTACTCCTCGAGGGTGACGAAATGCGTGAATGTTCCGAAGTAGTTGTCGCGAAGCTAGGTGGCCGACGAGTCAGTCTGCCGTGCGATTGAGTGACGCAAGACTCACGTTGAACATGTGCCGGACCATCCATCCCATGGTATTGAAGACGACGTCTCGGCACTTCAGCGAGAGGTCAGCAATCTCCCCCGCGCACGCCGGGCCGTCCTGCTGCTCACCTTGACCGCGATCGCCAGTCGTTCGACGTTCGCAGGGTTGGCGTTCGCGTAGAAGCGGTATGTACCCTCGATGGCGAGCTCGGGCGTCGTCGCGAAAGTCCTCGTGTTGTCGGTAAGGAAGGCGTTGTGCGTGTTCCAGTCGGGCAGGGACATCGAGAGGACGACGTTGGCCATCTGGAGGAGGTCCATGGCTGGTCAGAGATGTGGGTCCTTTGCGAGAGGCGCCAATAGCTCACAATGACTTTGAAGGCGACTACGGAGCACTCCATCCGGTAGTGGTCGGACGGGATGGTGGCTTCGGTGACCAGGCGGGGTCCGCGGCAGATGACCAGGGCTGCGAAACCTCCAGCTAAGCTCTCAATCCAAGGAACGTTCAAGAAAGGGGTCCCCACAGTTGTCCTCGAGCGTTGACGGGTTGTTGATGATGTTGTGGTCGTTGACGAAGAGGCGGAGGGTGTAGTCGATAATGGTGAGGTTGAACGCGTACACAAACGGTACGAAGTGCTCGTAGTTTCCAGGTGGTCCCGACGTCCAGTCCTTCGCGATGTCGGACACGAGCGTGATGTGGTCGCGGAGGAGCGAGATGTCGGGCTTCGCGAGCGTGACGTCGACGGACCAGGTGCGGAGCGCGTCCCAGACCAGCGGCGAGGGGAGGCCGCAGTGTACCTGTAGATTTTCAACTTCAGTGAAAGACCCTCTCGAGGTGGTCTGCAGGTACTCACTCGGCACGTCGCGGCCTTGAGGAAGGTGGCGTAGTTGACGCTCGAGGTGATGCTCATCTCGTCGAGGTGGAGCTCGACGAGTGTGTCAAATCCTGCCGCGGTGGCGACCATCGGGAGCACGTATGACATGGTCGAGTTGGGCCCGAGCGCAATGTCGAGCCAGCCATACGGTCGGACCAGCGCGCCGCCAAACGTTGTCGCTTCGAGCCCGTCGTACTTCCAGTCCTGACGAAGCTCAGAGATCAGCTCGCTGGATCTTGAGGAATGGACATGTCAGATTTACCTTGGAGCTCTCTCGCGAAGGGATCCTCAGTGTGGCGCCTTCGCTGAACTCGACAAAGACCTTAAGCGCAGTGTGCATGCGCTCGTCGCCCGGCTTGAGGCGCGGGGTGGCGACCTGGTTGAAAAACGTCGTCGGCGTGAAGGCTTGCTGGATCTCAGATCTGCCCCATCCATGAGTCGCTGCATCACGGCTCGGTAGGAAGACGTGACGAACCTCTGGCGGTCGGCCCACGGGCCGTACGTGATCACGCCGCCCTTTATGACGAGGTCGACCCCCCACTCAGGACTCAGATCTCCGTTCCCGATGTCGCACGTCTCGAGCCCAGCGAAGCCAGTGACGACGCGCGGGGTCTTGGGCACCGCGCCGGCCGTGTCGCAGTAGTAGGTGAGCTCGAGCTCGGGGCTCGCGAGGAGCGTCGTGACCTTGGCGTACTCGACGCGGTGGGCGGGGAGCTTGCCCGACTCCTCGTCCACATTGGTCTGGTACCGAGGAAGTCCCTGCCACGCCCAGTTGTCGGCGGGCGGCGTCGTCGGCGGCGCGTTCGGGCCCGAGCGGAAGAGGCCGCGACGGGCGAGGCGGGGGATGTTGCGCAGGAGATGGCGGAACGAGTGGATCGACGCGAAGAGCGGCGGGTGTCGCAGGAACTCGTCGAGGTTAAAGAGCCTGTTCAGGGGCGGGGTGAGATGAGGAAGCGCGAAGGGCAGCTGGAAGCTGAAGACGCACGGGTTCGTCTGGAGCTTCTCGATCACTTCTTCGCCGTGCTTCGTCATCGGGCCCCGGTAGTCCGGGTTCGAGCGGAAGACGATTTTGGGCTGGTCAAACGTGAAGCGGTAGACCTGCTTGTACGCATCGAACTGCGAGCGAGACTGAGGCGAGGATGGGCGTCAGCGGGGTGCAGACGGGAATCAAGCAAGCAAGGACGGACCTTGACGGCAGAGTACGCGCCTGAAACCTTCTCAAAGCCGGCGATGAGGATGTTGCTCGTCGAGGGGTTGCCCATGATGATCGAGCCCGTCTTGCACCGGATCTCGATCGGGAGCGCCTCACGCAGCCAGTCCGTCGGGACCTTCTTGGGCTTCGCCGGCTCGTCGCCGGATTCGACGAGGTCCTGGACCGACTCGCCCGGCTCGGACGGGTCGTGCTTGCGGTCTTTGAAGAAGCCTGACCCTCCGGCCGACCCTGGCTCGGACAGGCTCTCGACGAACGGATCCTTGAGTCCGAGCTCCTCGAGAATGGCGTCGTACGACGGCGTCCGATTATAGAGGAACCATTCGGCGCCTTGCATTGTGACCGTCACTCGGCACGGCAGGCGGGCCTCTGGCGGGCGCACAACGTCAGTTTCGACAGCTCTCGCGATCGGTGCCGGCGACGAACCTGAGGGCAGGTCGTTTTCGGAGCGGACTCGCCATTTCCAGTAGCGCCAGGTTATTTTTCCTGTACGGTTGACAAGGATTAGCATCGTAGCCTCATTGTTTAGACTCAAGGCCGAGCGCGACAGACCTTCGACGATTCGGAGGCTCTGGTTGCGGCTGATGTACCGCAGGTCGCTGAAGGTGATCCGGCCGCCGAGGAGGGAGAACTGGATAGATCCGACCTCGAAGTAGGCATTGTTGCTCTTCCAGAGAAGTAGGCGGAGGATGGCTGCGACGACCAGGCCGAGGACGCGGCTGAAGTAGAAGAAGTACTGAGCGTTGCACGAACCATCAGTATGGTTACCAGTCGACCTCCTTCCACCGGACAAGAGACTCACGAAGAGGACCAGGACGATGATCACGCACGACTCGACCAGGAAGAGCCAGTTGAGCGTGGCCGGCCCCGACGCTCGGAGCGCGCCGACCGAGTCGAGGTCGCGGGCCCACAGTAACGACATTGAGCTGAGTTCGATCTATTGAACGAAAGTGACCATCGGTCCGCGAGGGTCTGTCGGACAGACAGGCAGAGGTCAGCGCCTGCTCGGACCAGCTCGCTCGGCCACTCCTGGCTGCCCTCGGCCCGCTTTTCCCAGCAGCACAGCTGTCCTCCAGCCGAGTGATGAGCTCCCAACGCCGCGGTGCAAGTCCCGTGGAGTGTGTGCACCCGCACTGATGACCCGCCCCTGCTGGCACGAGCAGTCGACTCGGAGACGCGCCCAACCCCGCCCCATCTAGATTCGATGGCGGCGCACCACCAAGCACGTCCATGCTGAGGGTGTGTTCCCATATCCGGCGAGCAGCTTGCGGCTGGTCGTCCGATGCGCCGCCTCGTCCGCAGCTTCTTCGAGATGTTGTTGACGAGCCGGCGCTGGGCACACGTTCCTGAGCGCTCCTCCGCCCAAGAGAGCCCAGCCAGACCCGTTTTGCTGATCGGAAGGTGCAGGATTTGCCCCAGAGGCGACCCTCGGCGCTGCCGTCGACTCCGGCGGTCGGACACTCGACAACAAAGCTGGCCAGCGCACCGCGAAGACGGACGCTTACCGAGTGGGCTGTTGGAGGGGGCTGGGCAAAGTCTTGAAGACCCGAGTCGTCCGAGTCCACTCGTGCTCCGAGCGAGCGGGCGGCTGACGAGCAGTGCGGACAGAGCCAAGCACGGAGCGCGCAGTTCGGCACGCCTGCGTGGCGAACGGACCAAAAGACGGTGATCCGAGGTAGGTAATCTCCCATGTGTTTAAAAGGTTGAATGCTTCAGAAAAGTAAATAGACATGGTGCTACAATGCGACGTCTAGAGAGTCCATCCGTCAGACGTCCTCCGCACGCTCCTCGCTCAGACTTTCCAGCTCTGGCCGCTTCGACCGGTGCTCTTCCAGCAACGATCGGTCCCCTCCAGCAGCGGATGCCGACAATGGCAACACGATGCTCATCGCGAGCTGAATGACGCTCTCCACGCGGCGCTGGAGCGGCTCGTGGTCCGACGTGACCGACTGCGGCGGCGGATGGTCAGCGCTCGACCCCAGCACAGCGCATCGAAAAGCAAGACTCACCAGGTTCTCAACAGTGACATCTGCAACGTGGTCGTCCAGCCGTACGCGGATGACGGGCACGCGCGGGTGCTCGAGCTTGACCTCGACTTCCTCCTTCTTGGCCAACGCGGCCTCGTCCGCCTTGGCCGCGAGCTCCATCTCGGCCTTCTCCGGACTCTCGTTCGAGTCGACAACGACCGGTGCGTCCGTCATTGCGACATCTGCGGACGCGGGCGTGCTGGTCGACTGCGGCTCGATGAGCTCGACGTGCCCGAAGTACGAGTCGAGGAACGCGATGAGCCGGTCGAGGCGCGAGGGCAGCGCACTCATCTCGTCCTCGGCGCCGTCCTGCGACGGGTGGGGCGACTGCGGAGGCGTCGGCGGCTCCGTGTTGGGGTGCGCGTGCGCGTGCGAGTGGCCGTGGCCCGAGGACGTGCCTGCGAAGCGGGGTCAGTAGTGACAAAGTCAAAAAAACGAGGTTGGCTTACGCTTGACAGAAGCCGGGCTGCCGTCAACGCCGAGCACGAGCGCGATGACCGAGTCGGCGACCATATCGTTCGAGACGGAGCCGACCCACTCGACGGCGAGGTCGTGCTTGCCGATCGCCTTGATGTCGACCGTCGACATGACCTGGGCGTTGTCTAGCATGAGCGTATGGAAAGCCTGAGGAAGCTGGTCCGAAACGCACCCGCATCGTCGGAACTCCCTCGGCGTCGACGCCCTGCTGGATCTTGCCGTACATGCCCTGCAGGTGCCACCGGACGAGGTCCCACGTGACCGACACCGTGATGCGTTGTCGCTGCATGATCACGCTGGTGCTGAGGCCGGTGAAGTCGCGGAGATCGGAAGGGGCGAGGAAGGTGTAGGTGAAGTCCTTCGAGACGAGCAGCCCGGACAGGCTCGACCCGAGAGTCGGCGTTGTCTCGGCAAGGGTCCCGAGGGCCTGAGCGATCGTTGAAAGAACATGAGTATCTCAGATGGCTCGCCACAACGCGAAAGGGCCCCACCTTGGCCATGCGCTCGCCGCGGAACTTGAGCTTGACGATCTCGACGTTCCGGGGCGTGTAGATCTGGATGTCGTCCTTGCGCTCTCCAAACTTGGTCTTGAGCGCAGAGCGCAATCGACTCATGTTGTTCGCCTCGCCGTGAACGAGGATGAGGTGCGCGGGCATAACCTGAGCAAGCTGCGAGTCAGCCAGGTGGCGTCGCAGCGCGGGTGCGGAAGCTCACCTCGTCGATGAATTTTGAGTTTTGGGTATAGTCGACGTGAGCCGAAAAAGAGATGTAGTCCACAGATCTGCGAGGAAAGCATGGGGATCGTCAGCGGCGAAAGTCAGGCAAGCGTGAGGCGAGGTGGCTCACAATCGTCGCGAGATCTTGGCTCCGCCCTGCAGCGCCTGGATCTCTGTCGGCTCGTTCATGATTGTCTGAGCCAAGAAAAGTGTCAGTATAGCTCAGACCTTCCTTCCCCCCGGAAGATGCGCTCACCCTCGCCATGACTCCCTCGACCGAGTACCCGGTGATGATCAACCCGTTGCGCGGGTCCGGCGCCCATTTCTCCAGGAGCTCGCGACTGGCTCCGTTCGTGAGGAATCCGGGACTCGCCATGACGACGCACGGGCCCCGGTCGTTGAGCTTCGAGATGCCCCGATCGAGGGGCCGGATGAACGAGTTCTTGCCCTTGAAGTCGAACGGGTTCACGCCGCGCGCGAACTTTTCCCGGATGTTGGGCGCCATCGTGTGGATGTATCTGCGAGAGGCTGTAGTTAGGACCCAGAGCACAGAGGGCAGATGGGGAGTACGCACTGTCGGTAGACGTCCATGCACTTGACGGCGAGACTAGAGATGTAGTAGATGGGGATGTGGTGAAGCTCGGGGTGGTCGCTCCAGTACTCGTCGAGAATGAGAAGAAGCTCTTGTGCTCGCCCGAGAGCAAAGACGGGCAAGAGGACTCGGCCTCCGCGTTTCACGATGTTCTGGACGAGTGCTGAGCGCGGAAGGTTGGGGTCAGCCACGACTCAACATTCGCGGAAGGTGGGACAAACTCGTGAACTGGGCCTCTTTCTCCAGTCGTGGCTCGTGACTTTGTACTCTGCAGTAGCAAGACAAATGAGCTCGGCGTTCCCAGCCTTCGCGACCGACCCCCACACCGCGCGCTTCGCACGCACCCATACGTCGACTCGCAGATCATGACGTCCGGCTTCTTCTCCCAGACGGGCACGCGGGCCGGCACGAGGTGTCGGTCCTCCTCGGTCGAGTAGTCTCCGGTGTAAAGGACCCTCGTTCCAGCAATCTCGATCAAGAACATGCAAGCGCCCAGCACGTGCCCGGCCGCGAACGAGGTGAACCGGACGGCGGTGTTGGACGTCGACGAAGGTGGGAGCAGGATCTCCTGCTCAAAGTCAAAGCCGATGCTGTCCGTATAGGTTGTCAGCTCGCCGCGGTGCGGAGCGACCAGGAGGGTGCTCGCTCACATGGTGTTCCAGGACGCGATCATCTCCTCCTCGCTGAACAGCTTGTCGTCCGAACCGGCGGTACTGGTTGACATCGTACCACTAAGCCAGGTTCAGCTCTTTCTAGGGCTGGCGACGCACCTGACTCGAACAAAGTCGCTCATGAGGTAGCGGTAAACAGCCTTCGTGGGGTGCGACATGTACACAACGCCCTTGCCCTCCCTGAAGTTTGTCTGCAGGTCTCAAAGCTGTCAGCTGAACTGCTTGGGCAGGAGCACGCTCGCTGGCCGGGCTGACCTTCTCCATCACGTAGGTCAAGCTCGCGGCGTGGTCGAGGTGGAAGTGGGTGATGAGGATCGCGTCGACGGTCGACCAGTCGAGCTCGTCGAGGAATGGGAGAGCTGCCATGCCGGAGAAGGCGGGGTGCACGCCCGAGTCGCACACGACGGTGCGCCCCTGCTCGGCTCACGAGTCAGCGCTGGTCGTTGCGGAGCGCTGCGCAGGACGCTCGCACCTTGTACTTGATCACACAGCATGAGCGACCGACCTCCTGGCCAGCACCCAGGAGCTGCACGGTCATTTCGTCGATGTCGAGCACGCCGGACAGGCCCTCGGCGGGCGAGATGGATGGCACACCGTCAACATTCTTGCGCTTCGACATGGCGCACGAGCGGACCCTGTCTGACTGCTTTGAGCCTGGTCTATAGCGCCCGAGTGCGGTGCGGAGATGTTGCGGCGCGAGGGCAGTGCGGTTGAAGCGCAAGAAGCGCGCTCACTTTCGAGCGGAGCACTTTCTCGCTCGCACCAACCCGACGATTTCCTTGCTCTCACGAATCATGACCGCCGTCGCTAGTGCAGCAGGCTCTGTTCTGGACATGCTTCCAGGCAAGCACCGCGAGGGCAAGCCGATCCGCGTGCCGGCCAGGGTCTCCCTCGGAGAGCTGTCAGTCGGGCCTCCCCGTCGCGCGAAACAACGGTCCAGCTGACCGCCTCCGTTTACATAGTAAGGATAATAAT